>FWWL01000449.1_pt1:0-112500 | contig 113804 bp, 93 predicted proteins | sample 2228331 | NCBI WGS metagenome assembly FWWL01 (sample SAMEA103939775, study PRJEB20133) | metagenome | reverse complement strand
CCCTCTTGGGAAGTGCTGGGCTGTGGCCGAGTACGACTGGGAGGGTGGGGACCGGGGGAAGTGAAACATCTCAGTACCCCGAGGAGAAGAGAGGGATTCCCGGAGTAGTGGCGAGCGAAACGGGAGGAGCCCAAACCGTCGTCGCCCAGAGGGCTGCCGCCCGGAAGCGGCGACGGGGTTGGACGGCCTGCCCGGGCCAAGCGGCAGTGCGGCCGCGCGGCGTGTCCTGGGAGCCGAACGCTGCTGGAAGGGGCGACCGGAGAGGGTGAGAGTCCCGTAGGCGGACTGGGGCAGGTTGCGTGGGGCAGGTGCGTGAGTACCACGGGGCACGAGGAACCCTGTGGGAAGCTGGGGGGACCACACCTCCAAGGCTAAATACCCTGGCCGACCGATAGTGGAGAGTACCGTGAGGGAACGGTGAAAAGGACCCCGGCGAGGGGGGTGAAAGAGCGCCTGAAACCGTGCGCCCACAGGCGGTCGGAGCCGCGGAGAGCGGTGACGGCGTGCCTATTGGAGCATGAGCCGGCGAGTGGCCGGGCGTGGCGAGGCGAAGGGGGAGGCACCTGGAGCCGGAGCGAAAGCGAGTCTGAAGAGGGCGGGAGTCGCGCTCGGCCGACCCGAAACCGGGTGAGCTACCCCTGGCCAGGCTGAAGCGCGGGGGAGACCCGCGTGGAGGGCCGAACCGGTGTCCGTGGCAAAGGGCTCGGAGGAGCTGGGGGTAGGGGTGAAATGCCAAGCGAACCCGGAGATAGCTGGTTCTCCCCGAAATGGCTTGAGGGTCAGCCTCAGCGTGGAGGCGGCTGGAGGTAGAGCACCGTTTCGGTGCGGGGGCGTGGAGCCTACCAAGCCGAGGCGAACTCCGAATGCCGGTCGCTGGTCGCTGGGAGTGAGACCTGGGGCGAAAAGGTTCTGGGTCGAGAGGGGAACAGCCCAGACCGCCGGCTAAGGTCCCGAAGTCCGGGCTGAGTGGGAAAGGTGGTGCGGGTGCGGAGACAACCAGGAGGTTGGCTTAGAAGCAGCCATCCTTGAAAGAGTGCGTAACAGCTCACTGGTCGAGCGCCCGTGCGCCGAAAATGACGCGGGGCGAAGCCCGGCACCGAAGCCGCGGGTCCGTCTGGCCGCGTGGGGTCAGGCGGGCGGTAGGGGAGCGTCGTCGTCGGCTGGGAAGGTGCGGCGGGAGCCGTGCTGGAGCGGCGACGAGTGCGAATGCCGGCACGAGTAGCGGAAGGGCGGTGAGAATCCGCCCCGCCGGAGAGTGCCGAAGGGTTCCGCAGCGATGCTCGTCAGCTGCGGGTGAGGCGGTCCTCAGCTGAGGGCGGAAGCCGTAGGCGAGGGGCAGCCGGTGAAGATTCCGGCCCCACCGGCGCCCGGTTGAGCGAAGGGGGGACGCCGCGCCGAGGGTCCGGCGGTCGGAGGGACCGTCCAAGCCTGGGTCGTGGGCCGAGGGAAAGCCCGGCCGGGGAGCGGCACCAGGCGAGAGCGAGGTGGGGGTGAGGCCCTGCCGAGCGGATCTGGCGGCGTGGCCGAGAAAAGCCTCTAGCGATGGGCGGCGGTGACCGTACCGCAAACCGACACAGGTCGGCTGGTGGAGGACACCGAGGCGAGCGGGAGAACCCCCGTCAAGGAACTCGGCAAATTGCCCCCGTAACTTCGGGAGAAGGGGGGCCCCGGTAGGGTGGAGAGCCCGAGGGGGTTGCAGAGAGCAGGCCCGCGCGACTGTTTACCAAAAACACAGGTCTCGGCGAAGGCGGAAAGCCGACGTATCGGGGCTGACGCCTGCCCAGTGCCGGAAGGTGAACCGGAGGGGTGGAGAGCCCCGAAGGGAAGCCCCGGTGAACGGCGGCCGTAACTATAACGGTCCTAAGGTAGCGAAATTCCTCGTCGGGTAAATTCCGACCCGCACGAAAGGCGTCACGACGTGGGCACTGTCTCGACGGGGGGCCCGGTGAAACTGCTGGACCCGTGCAGAAGCGGGTGACCCGCGGCGGGACAAAAAGACCCCGTGGAGCTTGACTGCAGCTTGCCACTGGGTGCGGGCCTAACCTGTGCAGGATAGGTGGGAGGCGGGGAAGCGGGGCCGCCAGGTCCCGTGGAGCCGGCGGTGAGATACCACCCTGGTTGGGTTTGCGCCCTCACCTGGGCCGTGGGAGCGCGGCCAGGGACCGTGGCTGGTGGGCAGTTTGACTGGGGCGGTCGCCTCCTAAAGGGTAACGGAGGCGCCCAAAGGTCCCCTCAGGCCGGATGGCAATCGGCCGGAGCGTGCATGGGCAGGAAGGGGGCTTGACTGCGAGGCAGACAAGCCGAGCAGGGCCGAAAGGCGGGCCAAGTGACCCCACGGTACTGCGTGGGCGGGCCGTGGATCAACGGATAAAAGCTACCCCGGGGATAACAGGCTGATCGGGCCCAAGAGTTCACATCGACGGCCCGGTTTGGCACCTCGATGTCGGCTCGTCGCATCCTGGGGCTGGAGGAGGTCCCAAGGGTTGGGCTGTTCGCCCATGAAAGCGGCACGTGAGCTGGGTTCAGAACGTCGTGAGACAGTTCGGTCTCTATCCGCCGCGGGCGGTGGACGGTTGAGGGGAGCTGGCCCTAGTACGAGAGGACCGGGCTGGACGGACCGCTGGTGTGCCAGTTGTCGGCCGACCGGCAGCGCTGGGTAGCCAGGTCCGGACGGGATAACCGCTGACAGCATCTAAGCGGGAAGCCCACCCCAAGATGAGCCGTCCCACCCCGTTGTGGGGGTAAGGCCCCGGGGAGATGACCCGGTAGCGAGGCGGCAGGTGGACAGCGGGTAACCGACTGGAGCCGAGCCGTCCTCATGGCCGAGGCCAGTCCGTCCTCCCTCTGCTCGCAGGTGGGCGGGTACAGCAGAGCTTACCTGGTCGATCGGAATCACCGCGCCATCAGCGAGACCTTTCCCGTCAGGTGTGCGCGTGGCCGAGAGCGGTGTGGAAATACCCCGAACCATTCCGAACCGGGTCGTGCCCCGCACCAGCGCCGGAGAGTACTGCGCGGGCAACCGCGTGGGAGGCGAGGCCGCTGCGCGCACGGTTGAGCCGACGATCCGAACACTCCGCTCGCCATACCGCGGGGTGGAGCAGTGGCAGCTCGCTGGGCTCATAACCCAGAGGTCGTGGGTTCGAATCCCACCCCCGCTACCATGATCGCGTCAGGCCCCGGTCACACCGGGGTCGTTCTTTTCCCAGCGCACTCCCTTCTCGCCGTATCTCCCCAGACCTCAGGGTAGCCTCACCGTGAACGGCTCCGAGTGCCAGCCTGCCGGCGAGCGGATTGCGAACCGGAACGCGATCGGCTCTTGCCCGAGACCGAATGTTCGTAAGAAGTCACGATGCGTGTAGAAAGCTTGCACGGCTGTTATCGTGTCGCACTCGATGCCAGCCGGCGGGTTCCAGGTCGACAGATTGCGCGGCCGGCCCCCGCGAGCAGTGCACGTCGTCAGGCGGAGAAAGAGGGTGAACTCGTTCGTTGCCGGCGCGAGAAGCCGCGTGAAAAACTGCCCTGTTTCGTCGCTGTGGAGCGAGATCGCATAATCGAGCTGACTCGGCTCGCGGTCGAAGCCGTAATACAGGTATGCAGCGAGCAGACGCTGTTGGCCTGAGTTCGTCTCGACGAGCGGTGGATCGAGGACGAGGAGTTCCAGCGGTACAGCATCGCTCGGTGGTGGGTGCAGGCGGATCCGCACCAGCACATCACTGAGGAACGGCTTCACCTCCACGACTTCGTAGTGTACAGCTCTCGCTCCACGAGCCGTACCGGGTAGAGGTCGACAACCTCCGTACCGAGCCAGTCGTCCGGCGCCGTCTCGCTGCGTCCAGCGGAGACACATGCCAGCCAGGCGTTGTCCGGTACCGCAGCCCTGTTCAGTGCGAGAGGGTCTGGTGGGGGCCAGCTACCGAGTCGTACCGCTGTACCGCGGAATGTCACGATCGACCATGGGTCACCGGGAAATGCTGCGACGAGTTCTTCCGGTGTGCGCTCGGTGAGCAGGCAAGTCGGAGCCGACTGCCCGCGATGGATAAGCCAGAGTGGTAGCGTCGTGTACAGCTGGATATGCTCCTGGTCGATGGACACCCAGTAGACCACAAAAGAAACGGCAGCGTGCTCACGAACGATGAACCGTCCGGTATACAGGCCCTCCTGATACTCCCGGCGAATCTCGCGGGAAACGAACACCGTGTCACCCAATTCGTCTTCACGCTGCACGTCGCGTGCCGCGATCATCGGACGGACACCGGTCTGGCGGAACCACTCCTTGCCGCTTACCGATCGATAGACAACATCGAAAGGTGGCTCGGGTAGGACGGATCGCGGAAGACGCCGAGCATCGACGGGATAGCCATAGACGACTGTCTGCTCCAGTCGCTCGGGTGCGTGGGTCGCGATCACGACCTCGACGTTGCCCGGCGCGATGCGTACTTCCACGATACGCGCCTGGTAGCGGTCGCTCGGTGTCGTGCCGAGGCACACGATGACGACCCCGTCATGCTCGTCCATCGGGCTGACTCGCTGGCGTACCTGCTCGGCCGCAGGAATCGGAAGTTCCAACAAAAACGCCTGCGCGGATACTGCTTCGAGGAACAGCTCGAACCGCGCGTCCGGGAACGGCTCGAACTCCCGACTCGCCTCAAAGCCTGGATCGTCGAACGAAAAGGATGCGTGTCGCCATTCCGTTCGTCGTCTCCCGGCAAGCGAGAAGCGTGAACGCAAGAAGGATGCAGAGGCCGAGCATTCCCCGCTGTCTCATTCGAACGACGATCGTCCGCTGTGCCCCAACCACCACGCGGTCCGGTGGGAAGAGTGCAGAGCTGTTCTCCCTGCGTTCATTGTGTGAAGTGTATACCTGGGTTCGATGCTGCGGGTACGAGCGAAGCCGGGACGGAAGCGAACCAAGCCGCGTCCGTCCCGGACCTCATATAGTTGATCCGGTGATCATGCAGGTGTGATGACCGCTCGCACGAAGTAGCGGCCGTGCTTGAAGTCGTCGATCGCACGGTTGATCTCTTGCAACGTGTAGCGCTGGGTGAAAACGCGCACCTTGCCCCGTGCGGTGAGGTCGATCAGCTCGACCAGCTCCTTGTAGTTCCCGACGAGGCTCCCGGCGACGGTGAGCTCGCCGAAGATCATCCGCACGGTCGGAATTTCGAGCGTGCCCCCGTAGCCGATAATGAGGTGGGTGCCACCTTTGCGCAGCATCTGCCAGCCTTGCTGCTCGACGCCTTGTTCACCGACGAAATCGAGCACGACGTGGGCACCACCTCCAGTCAGCTCGTGTACGTGCTGCACCAGGTCCGGCCCACCGGGAAGGACGTGATCGGCGCCGAGTTCTCTAGCTCGCTCCAGCGCGAGTGACGAGCGATCCACTGCGACGATCCGTACACCAGCCAGGGCACGCAGGACTTGCAAGGCGATATGACCGAGACCACCGATGCCGATGATGACGACCCAGCCATCGGGTGGAGCGATCCGAGCGGCGCGTTTGGCTGCCCGGTAGGCCGTCAGGCCAGCATCGGCCAGCGGCGCGATATCGACGAGGTCGACGTCATCGGGCACCTTGACGAGCGCGCGCTCGGTCGTCACCAGAAACTCGGCGAAACCACCGTTCGAATCGAGTCCTGGGAATCGCGCGTTTGTACAGTACATATCCTCCCCGACCCGACAGCCCAGACACAGACCACAGGTCGCCTGGGGATGACAGATGACCCGATCCCCGACGCGCACGCTGCGCACGGCACTGCCGACCGCTTCCACGATCCCAGTGTTCTCGTGGCCGAGCGTGTAGGGCAGGAGTTTCCCCTCCGGATCCAGGATTGGCTGCCAGACTCCTTCGATGATGTGGAGATCGGTGCGGCAGAGACCAGCACCGACGATGCGGACGATCACTTCGTCCGGTTGTCGGATCGTCGGATCGGGCACCTGCTCGAGCCGCAGTTCCTCCTGCATCGACGGGTCGTAGCGATAGAGTCGCGCTGCGAGCATCCTGAGACTCCCTTCTTCCCGCGCCAGGTGGGCTGGGTCGCCTCGGTACCCAGCCCACTGTCCATTCCCGAGCGTCGCCTCATGCTGCCTGGCGTGCCGCCAGTTGCTGCCCGATCGGATCCTTGGCGAGTTTCGCCTTCTGGGCCTCTATATCGATCCCATAGAGCCGCGCTGCGTTCTCGCCCAGGATCTTCCGCTTGGCTTGCGGTGTGAGGTCGACGCCGTACTCCTGCTTGATGTCCTCTGGCAGCTCGAAGCGGGCGAAGGCTTCGACGATCCACTTGGGTGTCCAGATCGCGTAGTCACTGCCGAACAAGATTTTGTCTTCACCGACCCAGTAGAGCAGGTTGGCCATGATCTCGGCGAAATAGCGTGGGCGCGCCGCGATGAAGGCACTGGCAACTGCCAGCCCAGCGTACACGTTCTTCTCCTGCTTGGCGATCCAGCAGAAGTCGTCGAGGCGTGGAAGACCGACATGCTCGACGATGAAATTGAGGTCAGGGAAATTGGTCGCCGCGTAGTCGACGTCGTGGACGTCGAAGGCGTCCTTGCTCAGCGGATAGACTGTCGGCCCTTTGTGCACGTGGATATTCTTGATGCCCAGCTCGCGGCACAGCTCGAGATAGCGGTAGGCCATCGGGTCGGAGAGCTTCCAGCCGCGTGACCCGTTATACCACTCAGCGGTGTAGAGCTTCAGGCCGCGGATCGGATACTGCTCGACCATCCGCCGGAAGATATCGAAGCCCGCCTCGCCCCAGCGAGGATCGAACGACCCGCAGAGGATGAAGCGATCGGGGTACTTCTGAGCGAGGACGTAGTTCTGCTCGTGCGTATTGAAGCCGTTCTTGAAGAACTCCCGGAGATAGGTCGAGTTGAAGATACCCATGTCGACGTGGCCCTCGATGAAAAGGTCGCGGATGGCATCCTCTTCGCTGTACTTTGCGAACTTCTCGAACGGCCACACGGCCTCCTTGGGGCTGAGCGCCAGGTGGTAATCGTAGAAGCACTTGATCCAGGCTTCGCCCCATTGGTTGCGCCAGTTTTCCGGGCTTCCGTCCCAGAAGTGGATGTGCCCGTCGATGACGAAGACCTCTTGTCCATCGATGGTGATCATCGTCGCACCTCCTGTCCTGCTCCGTGCCACCACCGCTGTCGACTGGAGAGGAGTGCCTCGCAGAGCGCCGTGCTGGCGCGCAGATTCACGACCGTCGCGCGCAGCCGCCGGAGTTCCTCCTCGAACTCCTCAGCCCCGATCGGCTCGCCGTCCGGTCGGAGGAGCAGCGGCGAACCGTCGTCCACCGGTAGCCCGAGTTCCGTGCGCCGTGCGACGTAGCGTGCAGCGATCCGTGCACGAAACGGACCGCGACGCGCATCTGTCGTCCGCAGCCAGGCAGCGTCGCCGCACATTTCGAGGGCACCGAGAGTCGCTGCGGTGAGTTCAACGACGAGTGCGCCGGCTTGCCGCAACGCCTGGATCAGGACCAGCAGGCGACTCAGATAACCCTTGACGAGAAACCGATGGCGGAGTTCGTCGAGGTCTTCGTGCGCCTCGTCCGGAAAGAGGTCGCAAAAGGATCGGCCGGCAGTGACGCCGCTGGAGATCACCTCACTGGCGAAGTGGTCCTCGAGTTCAACGCGGACGCAGCGAATCCCTGGTACGTCCGCCAGGGCGCGGCGCACTCCGTCCGCCATGAGATAGGCAAAATTCGGCGAGCACCAGTAAGTCGGCAAGCGCAGCACCACACGAACCGTATCGCCCGTCTCTTCCAGCGCGTGCACGAAGCCGAGCCGGACGATCGACTCGTCGAGTTCCGGATCGAGCACAGAGTCGAGCCGTTCCCACAGGACAGCTCGGTCCATACCGCCTCCCGGACCGACGGAAGAGAGACCCGATGACCCACTGTGCTGCTCCTCAGCGTAGACGGGAAGGCGGAGGGAGACAAGAGATCGCAGCGGCTTTTGGCACTATGTGCCAAAAGCGTGCAGTCGATTGACCTGGCGCACGAGCGCGCTCACCAGTTCGCCTTCCGCTTCGAAACGTCGGCGCGAGAGACTGATCCCGACGGCGAGGCGTGCGGGTTCGTGCGTTACTGGGGGCAAGGGGACAGCGAGGCAACAAGACCCGAGCGCGAACTCCTCGCGGTCGTACGCGATCTGGTGTTGCCGGACTGTTTCGAGTTCGTGGTGGAGGCGAGCGGGATCGGTCAGCGTGAACGGGGTGCGGGAAGGAAACCGATCAGCATCCAGGTAGTCCGGCCACTCGCGTCGGTCACGACCGGCCAGCAGGACTTTGCCCAGTGCGAGTGCGTGGGCGGCGCCGCGGAAGCCGCGGCCCAGGCCAGGCAGCTCGCGCACGCCACGCCGACCGTGTACGTATAAGATCTCGACATCCCGGTCGTGCCAAGCAGCCAGGTACGCGCGACAGCCGGTGATCCGCCCGATCTCGTCGATCAGTGGCTCGAGCGCCTCGGGACGGTCGTGCGGTCGCGGTAGGCGCTCGAGGAGCCGGTAGAGGGCTGGGCCAGCGCGCAAGCTGCGGTGCGGCTCGATCACCACGTAGCCGGCGACGGCAAGCGTGTGCACGAGGTGGTAGGCGGTCGAGAGACTGACACCGAGCTGGGCGGCGAGTTCTTTCACGGAAAGATCGGGCTGGGCACTGACGATCAGCTCGAGCGCCTGGAGAATCCGCTCGCCGGTGCTGAGCGTGCGAGTGGGCCGCGAACGAACCATAGCGCGCCGTCCCTCGCTGTTGACGGAAGATCAGGATCCTTCGCTTTTGACGATAGAGCGGATCGGCGATCCCGTCAAGTGGTACGCGTTCGTGCTGGGCGTGCGCGAGCGGTCGCCGGCCGCACGCGCTGGCCGATTCGCAAGCGAAACTGGCTTCTCGAGGCGGGAACTGCGTGGTGTCTGTCGAACCGAGCTGGCGTCTTGCCCCAGGCGAGCCAACTGTTGAAGATCGCGCGTCCTGAGCGCACGTTGCCCCGTGCGATCGATCACGCACCATTGGCAGCGTTCGCCGGAAACGAGCGGATCGGCCTACGGCACAGCTGGAACAGCGCTGACCGGGGCGAACTGCCATCACTACCAGGCACCGCTCTCGGCGGGCGTGGAAGCGGCACTCGGTGGAGAGAGCGAAACGCACGGGAGGATGCCCACCGAAGCTATGCGCATAACTGTGCTTATGCGTAGAATAGGCCGAACGATCCCGAAGGCTATATCGCGGGGCCGCGCGTATCGATGCCATACCGGGCGCAGAGCCGGCAGCGCACACGGCTCAGCGCTGGCCGGAATGATCCGCGAGCCGAAGAACTCGAAGGACACTGCGGCGCCCAGCAGCATGAGGAAGCCGATCGCTCCGAGCACCCAGCCCAACCCCTCGCGAGCGTTGCGCGTGATCCACCGGCCGAGCCGCTCGGAATACGGCTTCAGGAACCGACCTGTCGTCATAAAGGCTGGCATCAGACCGACCGGTGGCATGACGAAGAGCCCGTGTAGAGGAGCGAATCGGTAGCCACTGTGCGGCCGGCAGCCCAGCCCGCGTCATCAGCGCGATCACCCCGAGATACGGTACCGCGGTGACTATCTCGACCATCGTGTCGGTGCCACCGCGTGCGATCAGCGCCGCGGGAACGAGCGCCTCCCCCTGCCCGGTACGCGGCATGATCCATGAGTAGGCGAAGAGGACGGTCCCGATCGCCCCTCCGATCACAACCGCTGCTGGGCCCTCCAGCAGAGGCTGCACGTACCCCAGCATCAGCACGCGGCCGGTCACGAGGTGGGTGGAGAACATCCCCGGAGCGTCGCTCAGAACCCGGACGTGAGCGCCGACGCTCGTGAGCAACAGGGAGATCGTCACCGCGATGGCCGATGGGTTCACCACCATATCCATCAGGGCCAGGACGAGGATCGGGCCGATGATCGACTCCATCTTACGAACGCGCCGTCATCCGCTGAGCAGCCGCGCCAGGAAGCCGATGACCCCGCCGCCGAGCACCAGCCAGGCGGAGTTCACTCTGAAACGGAGCAGGAGCACGAGCGAGACCAGCGCCAGTGCGGCCGTCAGTGGATCGACGATCGCTTCCCGGCCGAGTTGCCAGGAGACGGCCGCCATCAGCGCGAGCGCAGCCACGTTCACGCCGTCCAAAAGTGGTGCCGTCCACCGGGAGCCCCGGAGGCGCGGCACGAAGGGTTGGATCGCGGCGACGAACACGAAAGCGGGTAGGAAGATGCCGATCGTTGCCAGAACCGCGCCCGGCAGTCCAGCCACGAGATATCCGACGAACGTCGCCGTCGTGAAGACCGGACCGGGTGTGAACTGCCCGACGGCGATCGCGTCCAGGAGTTGCTGATCGGTGAGCCAGCCGAGGCGCTCGACGAAGTCACGTCGCAGGAAGGCCAGGAGCACGTACCCGCTGCCGTAGAGCACCGCACCGATCTTGAGGAACGTGAGGAAGAGCTGCAGCAGACTCACCGGTACCGCCCCTGCGGTGGCAAACGAGAGTGTGGGAAGCGGCAGGCTCCCGAGCGACACCAGCACCGCAGCCGAGCCACCGCTCCACCGCTGCCCGAGGCGCACCAGCAGGACCACGATCGCTCCGCCGAACAGGATCACGATCTCGTTGATTCCGAGGAAGTACAGGACCAGCGCCGCTAGTCCGACTGCGGCCAGGAAGACGCTGCGCACTGCGGTGCGGGCCAGACCCCAGAGTGCCTGGCCGACGATCGCGATGATGACCGGTTTGATGCCGTAGAGGGCCCACCCGACTTCGGGCAACGAACCCCAGCGGACGTACGCCCAGGCCAGCACCAGCACCAGCAGCGCAGCGGGCAGGATGAAGAGCGTCCCGGCAACGATCAGCCCGCGCCAACCGGCCCGCAGATACCCGCAGTGAATCACCATTTCAGTCGAGTTCGGGCCGGGGATCAGGTTGGTGGCGCCGAGGAGGTCGAGGAACTCCTGTTCGCTGAGCCAGCGCCAGCGCACGACGACCTCTTCGCGTAACATCGCGATGTGGGCAGCTGGTCCACCGAAGGCGAGGCAGCCGAGTTTGAGCGCGACACGCGCGACCTCTCCGAGATGATCGGTCCGCTCGCGCGTCGCGTCCTCGACGGTCGGTCGTGGCGATCGCTGCTCGTCAGTGTCGCGCAGATGCATCCTCCGCCCGTTCCCGCTGCACGCATCGATCCGCCAGCAGATAGCAGACAGGATACACGGTCCCTCTCTAACTGAGGAACCGCAGTGTGGTCGTGCGATTCTTGCGCACCGGTGAACACCGGATCTCGGATGCGAGATGGCCGGCCAGCCGCACGGTGACGCAGGGGCGTCGCGCTGCCTGGCCGGTCGCAACGGGATACTGTGCCCAGCCACCGAGGCGAGCTGGGCAGCGAACACGCCGTTCGCTCTGTGCCCATCAGGCAACTCTTGACTGCGAACAGGTGTTCGATTACGATGCATACGAACGAATGTGCGACATTCGGCATGGGAAGGGGGACACGTGCCGGGATCGCGTGGTTCCGCTCGAGGGACGAGAAGCGCCGTCAGCGAAGAGGCTCCGGCCCCGGGAGAGGTGTGTGGCGAGGTCGCTCGCCTGGCCGATCCCCGTCGTGAGCGGATCGCTCGTCTCCGTCAGCTCATCATCGAGCGCTTCGGTCCACACGTGCTGCTCGACTGGCAGTGCGTGCCCGCAACCTGCGCACCGCCCATCTCGGATCCGCAGCGTGTGCTTCCCGGTGATCCGCGGGTGCTCCCGACCGGTCTCCTCGGGCTCGATCTCGCACTCGGCGGTGGTCTTCTTCGTGGCCGGCTGATGGAACTCGCTGGTCCGCCCTACTCCGGCAAGCGGACACTGGCTGGCTGGTTCGTCCGGGCTGTGCAGCGCGGCGGTGGTTGGGTTGCCTACCTCGATGCGGCGCATAGCGTGGACTTCGATCGGCTGCACCGCTGGGGCGTCGATGTCCTCGATCTTCTCGTCGCTCTGCCGCAATCCGTCCACGAGGCGCTCGAACTCGCGCGGCTTCTCGTTCTGTCCGGTGCGCTCGATCTCGTCGTGCTCGACCTCCCTCCGCATGTCGCGTCGCGGCCGGAACTCACGCGCGGCCTGCGTCAGCTCCGGCCGCTCCTGCGCGGTACGCCAGCTGCCTTCGTCGTCGTGCGCGACCGGACGCACGAGCCTGCTCTGACAGCAGCACAGGTGCGGCTTCGCCTGGAGCCGCTCGCGCAGCTCGGGCGCGTTGGGCCGTTTGCAGCTCCTGGTCTCCCGGACGGCTTGCGCGTCCGTCTCCGTCTCGAGCGCAGCCCTCGCTGGCCGCCGCGCGATCCACCGGTGCCGGTCGAGTTGCGCTTCCGCGAGGGGGTATGCGTCGCTCTCGAGCGGATCGACCTCGCGCTCGAGAGTGGCCTCATTGCCCAGCACCCGCTCGGCTTGCTCTTTGCCGAGACGGTTCTCGGGCGAACGCGCGAGGCTGCTGCAGCACGTCTCGCGGAAGATCCGGTGCTTTGGTCCCGACTCGAGGAGGAAATCCGTGCGCGTTGGGTATCTAGCGATCGATCGTCCACCTGCATGCTCGCTCGCTGAACTCCTGGCCCCGCTTACCCCGGCCCTGCAGGTAGATCCAGAAGGGCACGGTGTGTGGTTCGATGCTGGTGGCGTCCGACTGCTGTACGGGAGCGAGGAACAGTACGGTCGAGCGATCCTCGCTGCGGTCACATGCGCTGGCGGTGCGGGACGGATCGGCATCGCTCGCGCACCGTGGATCGCAGCGGTCGCTGCTCGACTCGCTGCTGCGGGCGAGGTCATCGTGGTACCCGAGCCGGAGACACGCACCTTCCTCCGCCCACTGCCGCTCGCATGGCTGCCGTTGCCGCGCCGTATTCAGGAACGACTCCGTGCGCTCGGTATCACGACGATCGGCCAGTTCGCCGATCTTCCGCCGGCTAGCGTGCGCCAGCGCTTCGGCGCGGAGGCGCTGCGCGCGCACCGGCTGGCCTGTGGAGACGATCCAACTCCCTTCCGCGGGCAGGCCCCGAGCGAGCCACTCCGGTTCACATGCACGCTCGAGCCACCGGCCATGACACAGGATGGTCTCGTCGCCGCCCTCGAAACGCTCTGCGAACGAGCTGCCCGTGCACTCGCGTTCCTCGGCCATGCTGCCTGGCGCCTCGCTGTCGCGTTCGTCGACGAGCGTGGGCACGCCGAGGTGCGGTCTCGACGCTTCCCGCGACCGCTCCGTACCGCTCAGGATCTCGCTCCTGCAGCCCGGGCGCTCGCGGCTCGGCTCTCGCTCGCCCAGCCGATCGCGTCGCTCCACCTGATCCTCGAGGAACATGACGCCGTTCCGGCGTTCCAGCCGACCTTGCTCGGCGAGGCGACGCTCGCTCGGCAGGCAGAGCACGAGCGGCTCCGGCACCGAGTGGAACGACAGGCACCCGGGCGAGTCGTCCGTCTCCTCGAGTACTGCCCGGCTGCACCGTTACCTGAACTCCGCTGGCGTGTCGCCGGTGCGGAGCATCTGCACCCGCTCGCTGGTGAACCGGTGCGGTTGCACCGGCACGCGAGCGGCTGGTGGCTGGACGGAGCCGGCCGGCGGATGCGGATCGTCCGTGGCGGGCACTGGGAGCGGATCGATCTCTGGTGGCCGGAGGAGCGGCACCGGTGGGTGTTCTGGGTCGAACTCGCCGATGGCCAGCGACTGCTTCTCCGCTGGGAGACGAGCGATCGCACCTGGCGACTCGTCGGTCGAATCGACTGAAGGAGCGCGCCCGTGACCGCGCCGTATGCCGAACTGCACGTGCACTCGTGTTTTTCGCTCCTCGACGCACCGTGTCATCCCGAGCAGCTGGTCGAGCGGGCAGCAGCGCTCGGCTACGAGCACCTCGCCCTCACCGACCACGATGCGTTACACGGTGTCGTGCGCTTCGTCCGCGCTGCCGAACGGTCCGGTATCCACCCGATCGTCGGTGCCGAAGTGACGATGGAGGACGGGAGCCATCTCACGCTCCTGGCCGAAGACGAACGCGGGTATGCGACGCTCTCCCGGCTGCTTTCGGCGGCGCGACTCGGCTGGCCGACGCCCGAGGGACCGGACGGGACGGAGGCTGCACTCGCTGGTTCAGCCGAGCGACGAGCGGTTGCGTTACCCTGGCAGTGGCTGGCTGACTATCACGACGGTCTCATCGTCCTCACCGGGTGCCGCCAGGGACCGCTCGCTCGTGCACTCGAACGCGGTGGACGAGCGGCTGTCTGGGCCTGGGCACGTCGACTCCGCCGCCTCTTTGGCACCGAGCGCTGTTTCGTCGAACTCCAGGATCACGGCGAGCGGGGAGACCGTGAACGCTGTGCTGAGCTCCTGGCGCTCGCCCGTGCTGCCGGTTTACCGGTCGTCGCGACCGGCAACGTGCATTACCTGGATCGGTTGAGCTGGTGGGTGCACGACATCCTCGTCTGCATCCGCGAAGGCATCACGGTCGATACGCCCCATCCAGCGCGCAAGACGTCGGCAACGTACCGGCTCGTCGCTCCAGCGACGATGGCCCAGCGCTTCCGCGCGGTACCGGATGCCGTCGCGAACACGCTGCGCATCGCCGAACGCTGCCAGGTTTCGCTCGATTTCCGGCAGGTTCGTTTCCCACCCCTCCCCCACCTCGTGCCACCGGGCGAGACACCGATGCAGGTCCTGCGGCGGCAAGCCTATGAAGGAGCGCGACGCCGCTACGGCGAACTCAGCGAAACGGCCGTCCGGCAACTCGAGCACGAGCTCGGCGTCATCGAGCGGCTCGGCGTTGCCGAGTTCTTCCTCATCTGTGCCGATCTGGCGAACCGCTTCCGCGGGCGTGGCCGCGGTTCGGCGGCCGATTCGCTCGTCGCCTATTGCCTCGGCATCACGCAGGTCGATCCGCTCGCCCATCGCCTGCTCTTCGAGCGTTTCCTCAACGAGGAACGTCCCTCCATGCCGGATATCGACATCGATTTCGGTCTCGAAGACCGCGAACGCGCGATCGCGTATGTCTACGCCACCTACGGCGTCGAGCACGCGGCGATGGTCTGCAATTACGTCACGTTTCAGTCCCGGAGCGCGATTCGTGATCTCGGTCGTGTGCTCGGGTTGCCGGCCGAGATCGTCGACGAACTCGCGCGGAGTCAAGGGCGTCTCGGTGAGCCACTCGCGGCGGTCGCCCGGGTGCTCGCGCCGCGTCTGTCCGAAGACCAGCGTCGTCGTCTCGCCTGGCTAGTGCGTCTGGCTCCACAGCTCGAGGACATTCCTCGTCATCTTTCGGTTCACGTCGGGGGAATGGTGATCGCGGGCCGACCGGTCGTCGAACTCGTTCCGGTCGAACCGTCCCGGATGCCTGGTCGCATCGTGCTCGGCTGGGACAAGCGGGACATCGAGGAGGCCGGGCTCATCAAGACCGACCTGCTCTGTGTCCGCGCACTCTCGGTCGTCCACCAGGCGGTCGAACTCGTCGAGCGCTCGACCGGTGTCCGCATTGACCTCGAGCGGCTCCCGCTCGACGATCCTGCTGTCTACCGGCAGCTTCAGGAAGCGGATACCATCGGTACCTACCAGGTCGAGAGTCGGGCCCAGCAACAGAGCTTGCCGCGCGCCCGTCCGGAGCGTTTCGAGGATCTCATCGCGCAAGTCGCGATCATCCGCCCTGGGCCGATACAAGGTGGGATGGTGCATCCCTACATCCGCCGGCGCCAGGGGATCGAGCCAGTGCGCTTCCTCCATCCGAAACTCGAGCCGATCTTGCGTGAGACGCTCGGTGTGATCCTGTACCAGGAGCAGGTGCTCGAGGTCGCGATGGCGATCGCGGGCATGACTGCTGGGCAGGCCGATGCTTTCCGCCGAGCGATGGGCAGCAAGCGCTCGCGGGCCGCGATGGAGGCGTTGCGCGGCGACTTCCTCGCCGGTGCTGAACGGAACGGAGTGCCGAGGTCAATCGCCGAGCGGATCTTCGCACAGATGGCAGCGTTCGCCGAGTTCGGCTTCTGCAAGAGTCACGCGGCGGCGCTGGCCCGAACGGCCTACGAGACGCTCTGGTTGCGGGCACATTACCCAGCTGCGTTGCTCTGCGCGCTTCTGGACAACCAGCCGATGGGTTTCTACGCTCCGGAAGTGCTGATCTGGGATGCGCTGCGCCGCGGTATCCGCGTGTTGCCGCCGGACGTGACACGAAGCGCGGTAGGAACGACGCTCGTCGGCGATCCGGTGCACGGGCCGGTGCGACTCGGCCTGGCTTCCGTTCGGGGCATCGGACGCGCGGCGGCGGAACGGATCGTAGCAGCCCGGCACACGCGTCCGTTCTGCGATGCCGCTGACGTGGTGCGTCGGGCTGCGCTCGCTCCCGAGCAGGTGGAAGCGCTCGTCCTCGTGGGGGCCTTCGACGCCCTCTCCCCCGATATCGGCCGCCGCGAGTTGCTCTGGCAGTTGCTTGCCGTGGCAGCTGAGCGGACACCCGCTGCGCGCCTGCTCGAGGCGGACGAACCACCAGTCACGCTCACCGGGCCGGACGTGGTCGAGCAGACGTTTCTGGACTATGCGATCCTCGGATTCTGCCTCGACCGGCATCTCATGGAGCTGTACGCGCGGCAGCGGCGGATCCTGCGTGTCGTCCCGGCAGCCCGGTTGCGCACCCTCCCGCACGGTGCATCGGCGCGCGTCGCTGGCCTCGTCGTCTGCCGGCAGGCACCACCGACGGCACACGGGGTACTCTTCCTCACGCTCGAGGACGAAACCGGGCTCGTCAACGTGATCGTCCCGCCACCAGTGCGCGAGCAGTACCGGGCGATACTCCGTCGGCAACCCGTGCTGGTGATCGACGGGCGAGTCGAGCGCGAGGGGTCACTGGCCAGCCTGGTCGCTGAGGAAGTGCGACCGCTCGGCCGGCCGCTCGGCCCGGTCGCGGAGCGAGTCCGGACGCTCTCCCACGATTTCGGCTGAATGGCCGTGAGGAGCCTGCGCGCCTGCAGGATCCAGAGCATCGTCGCGAGTTGGCGACGTTGCGTGGGATCGAGCTCGTCCCAGTGTGCCAGTCGCTCGCGGATGTGCTCGATCGTCGGATTCCCAGCATGCTGTCGAGCCCCGAGGAAATACGCTGCGAGGCTGCTCGTCAACATACCGATGACGCCGATACCGACCAGCATCAACACTGCTGCATCGATACGCCCTGCTGTTGTTTGCGGAGCGATGTCCCCATAACCGACCGTCGTGACGGTGACGATCGCCCACCAGAGTGCCTCGCCGTAACTGTGTACGGCTGGCTCGACGAGCCAGAAGATCGCGCCCCCGAGCGCGACGATACCGCTCGCGACAGCGAGCACAGAAGCGAGCCCATTTTGTCGGGCGATCGCTCGGAGTTCTCGCGTCGCTCGCCAAATCCAAACGCCAGCGCGAAGCAAACGGACGAGCCGCAGGACACGGGCAGCGCGGAACCAGTCCCATGGAAGGATCGCGATCAGCTCGATGCGATGGCCGCGGACGACCCGTTGCCGATCCGAAGCCCGACCGAGTCGCCCGACGTCGTCCAGCACGAAGATGCCCCAGATGACGCGATTCGCCAGCTCGGTTTCCGGACTTGTGCGGCAGCGTCAGAAGCCAGACCGTCAGAATGGCCAGTGCCGCCATGGTCAGTTCGTACAGCCAAACGGGCAGCGATCGACGTTCGTGCCTAGACGGCCACCTCCTCGAGCGTGCTTCCAGTGTTCCCGAGACGCGAGAGGCTCGTGACTGGGATATCTTGCTATTCTCATGTGCATGTGCTATATTCCAGGGTAGTGATGGAGGCGGCCGATGCTTTCGCGAACGAGTCGGTATGCACTGCTCGCAACGATCGTTCTCGCGCAGCACCCGGACCGATGGCTGACTGCACGCGATCTCGCGTTGGTCACGGCCATTCCCGCCAACTACCTCACGAAGATTCTCCATACGATGGCGCGTGCGGACATCCTCCGCTCGCAACGCGGACGCGAGGGTGGTTTCCGCCTGGCTCGACCACCCGAGCGGGTGACACTGGCCGAGATCGTCACGCTCTTCGAGGACCCACACTTTCTCAGCTACTGCTTGCTCGGCAGCGATACCTGCCCCGCTGATCGCCCTTGTGTCGCGCACGACCGCTGGCTGGCTGTCGTCGAGACAGTTGCGCGCTTCCTCGACGAGACGACGCTGGCCGATATCGCTCGTGCGACCGATGGCGGTCCGGTGGGGCCGCTCGGTCTCGTTGTCCCTGGCACTGGAGAGTCGGAACGGACGGCTCGAGCAGAACAGGAGGTTCGCGATGCGTCTCTCGGCTGAAGCGATTCGCCAGCACCATCGAGCGCTCTACGACCAGCTGGCAGCCTTGCTGGCAGAAGACGGAACGGTTACCGACCCGGACCGATTCGTGCGCTTTCTCCACCAAGAGCTCTTGCCTCATGCTGAGGAGGAAGAACGCGAGCTCTACGACCGGATCGAGCCCTCCATCCCGCCCGGCCAGCGCACGCTGACGATGCGACTCGATCATGCAGCGATCCGCCGCTCTGCCGAGGAGCTCCGTGCGCTCGTTGCCCGTCTCGCCACGGCTTCCACGGAGGAGCGACAGCACCTCGAACAGCAGCTCCGCCGTCAGGCGATCGAGCTCGCTGCCATCGTTCGCCTGCACCTCGACAAGGAGGAGCAAGCCTATCTCCCGCTCTACGAGCAACTCACGAGCGAGATCGAGCTCGACGTGCGCGATGTCCCACCGCCGCAGCGGCACCCGCTGATTTTCCGCACGTTCGAGGCGCTTGCTCCCGGCCAGGCCTTCGTGCTCGTGAACGATCATGATCCCAAGCCGCTCTTCTACCAGTTCCAGGCAGAGCGAGCGGGACAGTTCACGTGGGACTACCTCGAGCGTGGTCCACAGGTCTGGCGGGTGCGTATCGGGAAGGTCGGCTGACACAAAGAGGGTTCGCTGCGATGGATCAGCGAGCTGGACGTCGTGTCGCCGTGTGGCTCTCGCGTGGAGCGATCGCCCTCGGTGCCCTCTCGGCGGCGCTCGGGATCCTCGCTGGTCTCGCTCGGATGGGTTGGCACATCCCCCTTCCGCACCGCGCGCAGCTCACCGTGCAGCACGGCCCGCTCCTGGTCGTCGGCTTCTTCGTCACCTTGATCGGCCTGGAGCGGGCCGTCGCGGTGGGCGGCCGCTTTTTGTTCGCGGCGCCGATCGCCGGGATCGTCGCGGCACTCGCGTCGGTTGCGGGCGCGCCGGCGCTGATCGGCCGCAGCCTCACGCTGGTCGCGCTTCTCTGCTTCACGCTGACCTTCGGGTACCTCCTCGTGGTCGCCCGATCCGTACATCATGCCGTGATGTTCGCCGGTGCACTGTCCTGGTTTGTGAGCAGCTGCCTCCTGCTTGCCGGTGCAACGGTTCCAGACCTCGTTCCCTGGTGGCTCACCGGCTTTGTCCTCATCATCACCGGCGAACGCCTGGAACTCGCCCGGGCCTTGCGACCGGATCGCCGGATCCGTCTGTGGTTCGCTGCATCCGTCCTGCTTCTCCTCGGGGCAACCGGCCTGGAATCCTTCGTGCCAGGAGTCGGGGCGCGTCTGCGCGGGCTCGCCTTCCTCTCGCTGGCGCTCTGGCTGCTTCGCTTCGATGTCGCTCGCCGCGGGCTGCGCCAGCATGGCGTGCACCGCTTCAGTGCGGTGTGTCTCCTGCACGGCTACCTCTGGCTGGCGGTGGCCGGGCTTCTGACGCTCGTCTTCGGCCACGAGCGAAGCGGCTTTCGGTACGATGCGCAGATTCACGCGCTCGCGCTCGGTTTCGTCTTCTCGCAGGTCTTCGCGCATGCGTTCATCATCTTCCCAGCTGTGACCGGTCTGCGTCTCGCGTACCGACGCTTCGCCTATGCGGCGCCCGCTGTACTCGGCGGATCGCTCCTGCTCCGGCTGGCCGGTGATCTCGTCGCTGACGCAGTGCTCCGGCGCGCTGGTGGACTCGGCAATGCCCTCGCGCTCGTCGTCTTCCTCATCTCGATCGCGACTGGCGTCAGCCGTACGCAACGCGCCCACTCCCCTCGTGCACCGGTGTCCGGTAGACTAGCCACGCACCCTCTTGGACGGGCCGGGGATGGAGGGGAGGATTCCGATGCGCGTCTGCCTCGGTGACCTGCTCCGGACGATCGACGGGCACGATGCGGGCACGGTCGAATGGATGCTGATCGATCCTTCGTCGCTACGGGTGAAGAGCATCGTGATCCGGCGCGGGCTCATTCTGCGGCACAGTCTCGTCGTGCCGCTCGCGGAACTCGAGGTGCGTCAGGATGGCGAGAGAACAGCACTCGTCATACGGCGGACGCGAGCGGCGCTCGACGAGTTCCCCGAATTTCAGAAGGAGTTGTACACCGGTGAACTCATCCGGCGACTCACCGGTGAGCGTGCTAGCCCGTTCTACATCCCGCAGTGGATTCCACCGGCTTCCCTGGAGGAGCCACCACCACCCTCGCCAGAGGTCGTCGAGCTCGGCGAGATCGTCCGGACGATCGATCAGGCCAACGCAGTGCTTCACCGCGGTGCTGCGGTCGTCACCGCTGAGGGAGAACGGGTCGCGCACCTGCACGACTTGTGCGCAGCGCTGCCGTCCGGCGAGCTGGTTTCGGTGCGCGTGCGCTATGGCTTACCGCCGCGCGAACTCGAACTTCCACCCGAGGCGGTGGGCAGCGCCGATGACGGTGTCCTCTCTCTTCGTTGGTGGCGCGCCGACTTCGAGCGCGCGATCCATGGTCAGTGAAGAAGGCGAGCGGAAAGGATGCCTGATGACGAGGCGTGACGTGCGTGGCATCGTCGTCGGCAGCCGCAATGCTGCCGTTGGCTTGCCTTACGCGATCGAGGTGCTGCGGCGTGGCGGCACTGCAGTCGAGGCTGCGATCGCTGCGGTGAAAGCGGTCGAGGACGACCTGCGCGACCACGGGGTCGGCACCGGCGGTATCCCGAACATCCTCGGTGAGGTCGAACTCGATGCCAGTATCATGGACGGTCGAACGCTCGCCGCCGGCGCGGTCGGCGCACTCAAACATTACCCGCACCCGATCGACGTCGCGCGCCGAGTCATGGAGTGTACGCCGCATGTGCTGCTGGTCGGGGAGGGAGCCGAACTCTTCGCGCGTACTCACGGTTTCCAGCCGGCGAATCTCCTCACGCCGGAGGCTGAGGCGATCTGGCGTGCGGTGACCCGCGGTGAACGCAGCACCGAGCAGAACGTCTACGAGGATCGCTACCAGCTGTACATGTCGGTCGTTCGCCGCTGGACCGAACTCTTGCACCAGGAGCTGTTCGGCACGACGAACGTGATCGTGCGCGACCTCGCTGGCAACATCGCGAGTGCGGTCTCGACGAGCGGATGGGGTTTCAAGTGGCCGGGACGACTGGGCGACTCCCCGATCATCGGTGCCGGGAACTACGCGGACAACCGTTTCGGCGCTGCAGCCTGTACGGGGCGAGGAGAGATGGCGATCCGCTGTGCGACCGCGCACAGTGTCGTCATGTACCTGCGGTTCGGTTCGACTCTGGAGGAGGCGCTCCGCCAGGCGATGCTCGATCTCCGCGCCCTGGACGACCCATATGCTGAGGCCGACACGGTCATGAACATCGTCGCGATGGATCGTGACGGCAATGTGGCCGCTGCCTCGACATCGCCCGAGGCGACGTATGTCGTCCAAACGATCGACATGGAGACGTACGAGGAACGGCCTCGCCTGCACGTTCCGCTCCGCGAATGAACAAACGCTGAATCGCCACTGGTCAGGATTCGGTGGGCAGGGTGTGGTTCGCTCCGATGAGCCGCCCGAACGTGGGCGTGCGGAGCCGCGCTGGCGGCCTACGCCAGCTGCATCCCACAGGAGGTGCTCTATGCCCCACCGAAACATGTTCCGTACCTGGCACGGTGAAGAACGGGCACTCGATCCCGCTGCTCTCGAAGCGCTCCGTTCGGCTCTTCAGGGTGATGTCCGTGCTCCTGGCGATGCGGGCTACGACGAGGCTCGTGCTGTCTGGAACGGGACGATCGATCGTCATCCCGCGCTGATCGTCGCAGCCCAGACGATCCAGGATGTCCAGCGGGTAGTAGCGTTCGCCCAGCAGCACCAGATAGTGCTCGCTGTACGCGGTGGCGGCCACAGTTTCGCTGGCCACTCGACGTGCGATGGTGGCATCGTACTCGACCTCTCTCCGATGCGGCAGTTGCACATCGATTCTGCTCGGCGCTTGGCGGTGGCCGGCCCTGGTCTCCGCTGGGCTGACCTGGATACAGCGACCCAACAGCATGGTCTCGCAGTGACTGGGGGTCAGATTTCGCACACGGGTATCGCTGGTCTCACGCTCGGCGGTGGGATCGGATGGCTCGCGCGGCAACACGGGCTGACGGTCGATCACCTCGTCGGTGCTGACATCGTCACGGCCGATGGTGCGCTCCGGCGTGCAGGGCCGGATGCTGACGCTGATCTCTACTGGGCGATCCGTGGTGGTGGCGGGAACTTCGGCATCGCGACCGCGTTCACCTACCAGTTGCAGGCGATCGGGCCGGACGTCTCGGTTTGCCAGTTGGCTTTCCCGATCGAAGCTGCTGCGCAGGTCTTCCCTGAAGCCGAGGAGCTCCTGGAAGCCAGCCCACCGAGTCTCTCGGCGACCTTCGTCTTCTTGACTGCGCCCGAAGGCGTACCAGTCGCTGCGCTGACGCTCGTGTCGACGGCATCCAGCGACCAGGCGCTGCACAGCTTCGCACCGTTCCGGCGGTTGGGAACACCGGTCTTCGAGGAGATCGTGCGGGTACCGTACACCGCGCTGCAACGCATGCTCGACCAGGTCGCTGCACCAGGGCTCCGTTACTACGGTCGCGGCAACTTTCTCGACACGCTCGATCCGCCCGTCATCGAACCGCTGGCTCGTGCCTACACGGAAACGCCGTCGCCGCAGAGTCTCGTCCTGTTCGTTCGTCTGGGTGGTGCAGTCGCCACAGTTCCACCGGAGGCGACGGCGTTCGCGCACCGCAACCGCCCCTGGGCGGTGACAGTCCTGGCAATCTGGCGCGACCCAGCGGACGACGACGCGAACCGAGCCTGGATCGAACGAGCCTGGCAGGCATTGCCTGCACTGCCGAAGGCAGTCTATGTCAACGAACTCGGTGACGAAGGGAACGAGCGCGTGCGTGCTGCCTACGGCCCGAATTACGAACGGTTGAGCCAGCTCAAGCGGCGGTACGATCCGGACAACCTCTTCCGCTTGAACCAGAACATCGTTCCGGCTTGACGCATCCTGTGCGCTGTGCGCCCGGGCAGCCTCTCGTGCCCGGGCGCACGTGCTCGTCAGCCAGCCAGTGCGACGCCGAAAAGTCGTCCGACGCCGAAGGTGATCGCGGCAGCTGCCAGGCCGATCAGCACCTGCCGCAACCCGGAGCGAAGCGCGCTGCGCCCCGTGATGACGGTAATGCCGGCTCCGAGCAGAAAGAGGGCCAGTCCACTCAGTATGACGCTCGCCACGGCTGCCCGTATCCCGCCCCAGGCGATGTAGGGTAGGACGGGAACGATCGCTCCGACCGAGAACAGCAGGAACGACGCGATCGCGGCTTCCCAGGCTGAACCGCCCAGCTCCTCAGGATCGATCGCCAGTTCCTCGCGGACGAGCGTCTCGAGTGCGGGCGCGCCCTCGCGGATCAAGCGGTCGGCGAGTTGCCGTGCAGTGTCGGCTGGTACTCCCTTTGCACGGTAAATGAGTTCGAGTTCCTCGCGCTCCTCTTCCGGGAAAGCGATCAATTCCTCGCGCTCGATCCGGATCTGGTGCTCGAAGAGCTCACGAGCGCTCTGTACCGACAACCATTCACCCATCGCCATCGAAAGGGAACCAGCCAGGAGGCCAGCGATTCCGGTGAGGAGGATCGTCCGCGGGGCGAGATCAGCCCCGGCGACGCCCATGACCAGGCTCAAATTGGAGACGAGTCCGTCGTTGGCGCCCAGCACCGCGGCACGGAGCGCGTTCCCGCCGACTGCTCGGTGCCTGCCCTCCAGCACAGCGAGTGCACTGCCCGGTAGCCCGCTCGGGCGCTCGCGCCCGATGAGCTGCAGGATCCGCGCATGCTGGTGCTCGGTTTCTGGGAGGTGCGCACCCGAAGCCTCTGCCTGCGCGTCGTACTTCGCCTGGTCTGCCCACTCGCGTGCCGTGACCGTCGGGAGCACCACTGCGGGACCGAAGCGGCGTGCGACCCATACCAGTACCCGAGTTCGCCAGCTCGGACGAAGTTCAGGTACCGGGACGCCGAGTTCCCTGAGCTTCTCCTCCCAAAATCGGGCGTGCTGCTCCTCCATCGCCGCGAGACGCTGGAACACTGCGCGCAGCTCCGGTGTGCGTTCCGCTTCCGCGAGTGCTCGGTAGAGCGTCGCACTGTCGATCTCGTCCTGGAGATTCGTGCGATACCGGCGAGCGGCCTCCTGCATCTCGTTCACTCCGTCTCCCTCCTGCTCGTCGAGGCCATCTCCGCTGATCTCATCGACAGTGACAGGGCGAATCGTCGTTCGTCATGGCAGCCGATACGGGAGAGCCACCCGGTATCGGCCTGCGAAGAGGCTTCCGACAGCCATGGCCACAGCATCGACCGGATCGCTACACTGCGCAAGGGTGAAAGCGCGAAAGGGGACGGGGATGGAGCTGGTCGACTTGTGGTCGCGGACAAATGGCACCGTGATCAACGCGACAACGGTCGCTGTGGGCACAGCATTCGGCTTGCTCTTGCACGGTCGTTTACCGGAACGGATGCAACGCATCGCTGTTCAAGGTGTCGGGCTCACGACCGTCTTCATCGCACTCTCGATGGCGGGAAGTCTCGGTCGAGCGACGGTCGGACGCCTCGATGGGATCGTTTTGGGATTACTCACGCTCGTTCTGGGTGGTCTTCTCGGCGAGTGGTGGCGGGTCGAGGAAGGGCTGGAAGGGCTCGGGAACCGGATCAAGCAGTGGGTCGGCGGTGGGGGATCGTTCACGGAGGGCTTCGTCGCGGCGAGTCTCTTGTTCTGCGTCGGACCGATGACGCTCATCGGCTCGCTCAACAATGGCCTGACCGGTGATGCGACGCTGCTCATCATCAAAGCGACACTCGACGGCCTCTCCAGCATCGCACTCGCCAGTGCCTATGGCATCGGTGTCGGCTTTTCGATCCTGGTGATTCTCGTCTACCAGGGCGGCGTCTCGCTCGCGGCCGGTGCGCTCGCGCAGCTCCTCCCCGATCCGGCCAGCGATCCCCGTGTACTCCTGGTCACGGGTGTCGGCGGTCTCATGATGATCGGTATCGCGATCAACCTGCTGGGGATTGGTCGGGTGCGGGTGGGCTCGTTCCTCCCTGCCTTGCTCCTGGCACCGTTCGTCTCGATGGTTGCTCGATGGTTCGCTTGAAGCTAGTGTGCATCACTCGGCATAGACGGTCACGCTCGCCAGTGCCACCCATGGCTCCTCACCAGTTTCGCCCGGTGTAGCCAGCGAGAGCGTGATCTGGAGCTGCGACGTCGTCAGGATTTGTGGCTTGTCGATGATCCAGGCGACCGTCGACCAGTCCCCGTGGGGGAACGGACTCACCCCTTCCCAGAGGGTCAAGCCATTGATGCTGATCCGGAGCACGGGTGCGAGTGGCCCTGGGTTGCTCATTCCCTCGGCGACCAGGACGAGCCGCTGGATGGGCTCAGGCGTGTTCAGCCAGATGCGTCCCGAATTGGCACCGCTCTGGAGCCCATAGAGGACTCCGGCGTTCCCTGGAAGCATGACGTCGGGGAGTCCGGCCGCTGGAGCGGTTCCCGCGAGCGCGTTACCCGCGAACGGATACGGTGTCAACGTCGCGAGCAGGTTACCGACACTCGTGACCGGGACCGGTTGACCGACGCGGGCCATCGGTGGAAGGCTCGCCCACGGGTCTGGCGTCGGTGTGGGAATCGGCGTCGGAGTCGGCGTGGGCGTCGGGGTGGGTGTGATGGTCGGTGTCGGAGTGATCGCCGGCCAGGGAACCGCTGTCGGAGTCGGTCCTCCGGCTTCGATCGCACTCGATAGGTTCGGCGTGGCAGTCGGCCAGACGACCACGGGTGTCGGTTGTGGTGCAACCACAGGTTGAGGTGTCGGACTCGGCTCCGGCGATGCGATCGGCGTCGCGGTAGGTTCGACGGTCTTCGTCGGTCGGGATGCGGGAGTGGGGGTCGGAGTGCTCGCTCGACTGACCGAGAGCGAGGGGAGCCCTGGCAACTGGGCTGGCGCGGGATAGGGCGTCGGAGTCGGTGTCGGGCGATTGGTGCGCAACGTGAACGCGGGAGCGCTCATCGTCGCTGGCTGACCTGCATCGGCGCTCGGACGACTCCCGCTCAGGGTATCGGCCAGGGCGATTCCCGCCCACAATCCGCCGATCAACGCTGCCGTGGTCACCGCGACGACCAGCGGGCGACGCACGACGTCTGCCAGTCGATCCCGCAGGGACATTCGCACTGGCTCCGCTGATGCTACCTGCTTGCGGGTGGTTGCGAACGAGACTGTCGCAGTGGACGACCGCGATTTCCTGGTGCGCTGCGGGTTCTCGTCGGTGCGTTGGGTTGCCAGAAGTTCGAGGAGATGCCGGCTGGGAGGACGCTCGCCAGCACCCTGCAGGGCACGCAGGTGCGGGCAACGGCCGAACGTACCCATGCAATACGACGCCTGCCAGCCCAAATCGGTGAGTGGCTGTTGGAGCGCGTCGCAGAAACGCTGGTCACCGAGCGAGATCGCCTGCGCCTGGGGATCGGCGAGGAGCCGAAAATGCGGACAGGCTGGGCGTCGCTGGGGCCCCTGATTTGCCAGGTGCCAGGTCTCCTCGAGCATCCCCGTTGGTTCCCTTCCCACTGCCCTGGACGCGCGGTGCGGCGTCCGCTGCTCATGGTCTACTCGGTGTGTCGCCACCGGTGGAGATGACCGAGGTCCTAAAAAACAGCGGGAAGGTCGCCGATCGGGTGATGTCTCCGGTCCCAGGTTGGCCGCATCGTCTCCGGTCGGCTCCGCCGAGCGAGCGTGCGGGTACAGGCCTGCTTGCCCTCATCAGCGATACCGGCCTTCGGAGTTGCGCTCCCTGGTCGTGCTCGTTCAGTCGCGTGCCGGTCTCTTCTCCTCGGGCTGGCCCCAACCGCCACCACCTGGCGTCTCGATCCGGATCCGATCGCCGGCGTGCACCGTGAGGCGTCGTTTCCCCCCAAGGTCGATCTCTTCCAGCCCAGCGCCCGCACGGCGCAGCAGAACGTTCCTGCCGGGTGCGCCGGGCTGGCCGCCATGCAGCCCCCAGGGTGCGTACCGGCGGCGCTCGGTCAACAGCGTGACTTCTGCCTCGGCCAGAAACTCGATTTCGCGCACCAGTCCGTCGCCACCGCGTGCCGTGCCGCGACCGCCGGAGTTGTCCCGGAGCGCGTAGCGCACCACCCGGAAGGGGTAGGCATATTCCAGTGCCTCCACCGGCGTGTTCCGTGTGTTGCTCATGTGGACATGGACGCCGGAAAGCCCGTCGAGGCCAGGGCGCGCGCCCATCCCGCCCCCCATCGTCTCGTAGTAGGCGTACGGTTTCCCACTGCGTGGGTCGATGCCACCGATCGTCAGGTTGTTCATCGTTCCCTGGCTGGCTGCCGGAATCACGTCCGGAAGTGCCTGAGCCAGCGCGCCGAAAAGGACGTCGACGATCCGTTGGGACGTTTCGACGTTGCCGCCAGCCACTGCGCACGGTGGACGCGCGTTGACGACGGTCCCCTCCGGGGCGATCACACGCAGGACCCGGAAGACGCCATGGTTCATCGGTGCGTCCTCCGGCATCAGGCAACGGAGGACGTAGTAGGCAGCCGATTTCGTGACTGTCTCGACGGTGTTGAGGCTTCCCGGGCGCTGTGCCGCGGTTCCGGTGAAGTCGAATGTCAGCGTCTCTCCGTCGGCGTGGATCGTCACGGTGATCGGCACCGGCTCGTCGGTGACACCGTCGTCGTCGAGGTAGTCAGTGAAGCGGTAGCGACCGGGTGGAATGGCCCGGACCGCCTGGCGAGCGAGCCGTTCGCCGTAGTCGAGCAGTGCCTCGGCGAGTTCGCGGTACCGCTCCAAGCCGTAGCGTGCCACGAGTTCCAGTACACGGCGTAGACCGGTGCGATTCGCGGCGAACTGGGCGAGCAGATCGCCACGGCGTTCATCGGGTGTCCGCACGTTCCGGAGGATGAGAGCCAGGGCGGCCTCGTTGAGATGCCCTCGTTCCCAGAGCTTGATCGGTGGAATGATGATCCCTTCCTGAAAGAGCTCCGTTGCGATCGGCATCGAACCCGGGCTGATACCCCCGACATCGGCATGATGAGCACGGTTGGCGACGAAGCCGACGAGTGGTGCCTCTGGTTCCTCGCTCAGAAACACCGGACTGACCATGGTGATGTCCGGCAAGTGATTCCCGCCGAGGTACGGATCGTTCACGATCACCACGTCGCCGGGTGCGAACGGGGCACACCGTTCCAGAACGACACGCACCGAATCTGGCATCGAGCCGAGATGGGCTGGGATATGGGCGGCCTGTGCGATCATGCGACCCTGGTCGTCGAAGACCGCGCACGAGAAGTCCAGGCGTTCCTTGATGTTCGGTGAGAAGCTGGAACGCTGGAGCGCAGCACCCATCTCCTCGGCGACCGCGCTCACCGCAGCGCTGAAGACGGCGAGCGAAATCGGGTCGGCAGTATTGCGTTCCGGCATTTACTCCGTCCCTCCTTCGAGGATCAGCTTCGTGAGGTCGCGCCGTGCAGTTCGGTGCTGCAGCACGATCGTCCCAGTCGAGTCGACGATGCCGCGCCACCCAGGCGGAACGACGATCGTCGTATCGTACTGGGTGACGAGTGCAGGACCGGTGAGGAGCGCGCCTGGCGCGAGCTGATCGCGTTCGAATCGGGGTGTCGATAGGAGCGTCCAACCGGTATCGCTGCCGAATACGGTCGGTCGCGTTTCCAGAGGCTCCGGTTCCCACGGTGTCAGGCTACTGCCGGCCGGGCGGTCGATCGCGAGCGCGGGTGGGAGACTGACACGGAGGCGGACGTTGACGATGGTCACAGGCAGCTGGGGATCGGCATACCCGTACAGCTGCTCGTGGGCCCGGTGGAAACGCTCCAGCGCGTCGGGGAGCGAGTGCGTGAACGGCACCGTGAGTTCGTACGACTGGCCGCTGTAGCGCAAATCGAGCGCGAACTGGAAGGTTGCCTCGGTCGGTACGAGTCCATCGTCCGCGAGATCGTGGGTCGCGCCTGCTGTGAGATCGGCGGCGGCGTGCTCGAGCGATGGATGAGCGCTGTCGGCTGGCAGCATGATGGTGCGCAGGTAGTCACGGGCAATCGGTGCGGCCAGGAGTCCGAGTGCTGAGAGGGTGCCGGGGTGGGAAGGTATGAGCACCAATGGGATATGTAGTCTGGAGGCGAGCCGGCAGGCCACCATCGGTCCCGCTCCGCCGAACGCCACCAGCCCGTACTCCCGCGGATCTTCCCCTCGCTCCACTGAGACGACCCGGATCGCCCGCTCCATGTTGGCTTCGGCAACCTCCATGATGCCGAGTGCCGCTTCTTCGATCCCCCGCCCGAGTCGTCGCGCGATCCGCCACACCGCTTCCCGGGCCCGTTCTCCGTCCAGCCGCATCGTCCCGCCCAGAAACGCGTCCGGCAAGAGCCAACCCAGCACCACCGCCGCATCGGTCACTGTCGGTTCGTCGCCACCACGACCGTAGGCCGCCGGCCCCGGGTCCGCCCCCGCCGAGCGCGGTCCAACCCGCAGCGCGCCGCCATCGTCGAACCAGGCGATCGACCCGCCACCCGCACCGACCGTATGGATGTCGAGCATCGGCATCCGAACGGGAAGTTCGCCGATCCGTCCCTCTGTACGCTCGCGCGGCTCGCCGTCGATGAGGCAGACATCGGTCGAGGTTCCTCCCATGTCGAAGCTGATGACCTTGGCGACACCGGAAGCACGCGCGATCGCACGCGCACCGATCGCTCCCGCGGCCGGACCGGACAACAGTGTGCGGACTGCCTCACGGGCGGCGACTCCCGCACGGATCGTCCCGCCATTCGACTGCATGATCCACAACGCCGTCCCGCGCGGAAGTGTCTCCCGCAATCGCTCCAGGTACCGGCCCATGACCGGCGAAACGTAGGCGTTCACGACGGTCGTTGCAGTGCGCTCGTACTCGCGATACTCGGGCGAGACTTCATGGGACGCAGAGACCGCGAAACCCGCCTCGCGCAACAGCTCGGCCGCTCGCCGCTCGTGTTCGGGATCGGCGAAGCTGAAAAGGAAGCACACCGCGACCGATTCGAGAGCGGCACCTCGGAACACCTCGATCGCGGCCTGGACATCTTCCTCGTGCAGTGGCAGGACGATCCTGCCCCATGGATCCAACCGCTCCCGAACCTCCAGCCGCCACTCGCGGGGTACGAGAGGTGGCTCGCGGACCTGCCGGAGGTCGTACAGCCGTGGGCGGTTCTGCCGACCGATCTCGAGCACATCGCGGAAACCTGCTGTGGTCAGGAGACCGGTTCGCGCGCCTTTGCGCTCCAGAACAGCATTCGTCGCGACCGTGGTCCCGTGGACGAGCCGCTCCAGCCGATCCCACACGCCGAGCGCGCGCAACCCCGCCAGGATCGCCTCCGACGGGTCCTGCGGAGTCGACGGCTCCTTATGGATGCGCACGCCCTCGCCATCAGCGACCACGAAATCGGTGAACGTCCCACCTGTATCTACACCGACACGCACCATCCGCTGACTGGTCTCCTCTCCGGTCACCGCCGTTCACATGCTTGTCATCCTCGCGCACTCCGATTCTATTGCCAACCGCCGGCTAGCTACCGGGTGCACGGTGTCAACCGCACCCCTTCCAATGACGCACCGGCACTCCGTGCACGTGCCCTCGTCGGCCGGTTACACTCGATTTACATTCTCCGTTCACACTCGCTGCCTCGGTACCGTCCCGGGAGTCCGTTCCCGGCGACGACCGCGTACGAGACGGACAGACGCGAAAGGATTGCGTGCATGAGCCTGCCGCCGCTCGATCATGACGACCAGCCGACCGGCCGACTGCTCGGCCGGCGTGATCTGCTCCGCTGTTTCATGCTCGTTCCGGCAGCGCTCCTCCTCGCTTGCCGGGAGACGAAGAGCGAACCGATCCCTTCGTCAACCCAAACCAACGCGTCGCCGACAGCTACGGCGGTGGCGGCGACGCGCACACATACTGCCGACTCACCAGTAATCGCTACCACGACCACCGCTGCCACTACCATGCTGCCGGCCTGCGTCGCGGTACCTGCTCTCACCGAAGGGCCCTATTTCGTCGACGAACGGCTCGAGCGGTCCGACATCCGGCTTGATCCGAGCGATGGGTCAATCGTCGAGGGTGTCCCGCTCCGACTTACGGTGCGGGTGTACCGTCTCTCGGCTGGGTGCACGCCGCTGCAGGGAGCCATGGTCGACATCTGGCAGTGCGATGCGCTCGGCGTCTACTCGGACGTCGCTGACCCGCAATTCGATACCCGCGGCAAGAAGTTCTTGCGAGGGTACCAGCGAACCGACGCGAGCGGGACGGTCGAGTTCCTGACGATCTATCCCGGCTGGTATCGCGGCCGAACCGTTCATATCCATTTTAAGATCCGGACCGAGCCCGACTCGACAGGAGGTTACGAGTTCACCTCCCAGTTCTTTTTCGACGATACCCTGACCGATCGCGTCCACGCGCAACCACCGTACAACCAGAAGGGGCAGCGGGACACGCGCAACGAGGACGATGCGATCTTTCGTCAGGGCGGTTCGCAGTTGATCCTCCCGGTGCGGGAGGACGGGACCGGATACGCTGCCACATTCGAGATCGGTCTCGTCTTCTGAGCGGCACAACACACGATGCGCCGGGATTCGGCACGTACCGGGTTCGGCCAACCGGCCACGCGACCGGCGTTCCGGTCCCGCATTGCGGGCGACGCCTGCGTCGAGACGGAGCACACGACTTGTGGCGTGCCCCTCCGACCACCCGCTCGCGTTCTCCGCTCCGCGACAGTGCTGTCTGGCTCGTCCTCCCGCGCCGGGTTTGCGCTACAATGCTGTCGAATCAGGTTCTAACGACGGGAAAGGACACGATGCATGAGCGACACGCTACGGATCGGTCTCGTGCAGATGAATTCACGCTCGGACAAGGCCGAGAATCTAGCAGTCGCCGAGCAGCTCGTCACCGAAGCAGCGCAACAGGGGGCAAAACTGGTAGCACTGCCGGAGTACGTGAATTTCCTCGGGCCGCGTGAACTCCACGATGCGAATGCCGAACCGATTCCCGGTCCCACCACTGAGCGGTTCGCTGCGCTGGCCAGGCGACTGGGAATTTACCTTCTCGGCGGTTCCATTCTAGAGCGCTCGGAGATTCCGGGGAAGTTCTACAACACCAGCGTCCTGTACGGACCCGACGGATCGATCCTGGCCATCTACCGCAAGATTCACCTCTTCGACGTCGATCTCACTGGTAACGTGACCAGCAACGAGTCGGCGACGATTCTCCCCGGCGACCGCATCGTCACCGCCGAAGTCGCCGGGCACACCGTGGGTCTCACGATCTGCTACGACCTCCGCTTCCCCGAGCTCTACCGGCTGCTCACTCTGGCCGGTGCCGAACTCATCCTCGTCCCCGCGGCCTTCACCCTCTACACCGGCAAGGATCACTGGCATGTCCTGCTGCGAGCACGGGCGATCGAGAACCAGTGCTACATCGCGGCACCCGCGCAGATCGGTCCGCACGACCCCGGCCAGCAGTGCTATGGACACGCGCTCGTCGCCGATCCCTGGGGAACCGTTATCGCTGAGGCCACCAACCGGGTCGGAGTCGTTGTGACGACGCTCGACTTCGCGTATCTCCGCGAGGTGCGTCAGCAGCTGCCATCGTTGGCCAATCGTCGACCGGAGGTCTATGCCCAACCGGCGTCGATCGCGTGATGCTTCCCTGGGATATGTCGTGGCGGGAGCCGGTGCTCAGCCGCACCGTTCGCTCCCGCCCTCTCCCACCTTCGCGGTCCGCCCCAACGCGCGTTCAGCTGACCAGTAGCGCCAGAACGGTGGCCGGTAGCGCAACGAAGATAAAGTAGATGATCCACGCCACAACTGCCGTCAGCACCGCCCGCCCGGTCGAGAAGTCGCAGGCTTGCCGGATAGCGATGATCGAGGCGACGAGAATCCACACACCGACGACGAACCGGATGAGTCCACCGACTGCCGGCAGGATCCCCAGGACGTACAGGATCCCCGGTGCCTGCGCGAACCCGAGTGTCCGGATCAGCTGGCCCCAGGTCGCTCGCGTCTCACTCGTCGCGAACAGCTTCGCTCCAACCAGATATGCGATCCCCGCGTACAGAACGAAACCGATGACTCCGAAAACCACGCCAATGAGTAGACCGACGACACCATCGCTACCGAGATTCCCGATACCGCTCGCGATCGCGACCAGCACGACGATCGCCAGTGCCGTACCGGTCGCAGCTTCGTCCCGCTCGACGTCCTCGTAGGCTCGCGGATCGAGTCGTGCCGCGCCGATCGCTCGCTCGACGACCGATGCCTGCGCCATCTGTCCCCCTTCCGGCATCCGCACAACGATGGTTAGTTCCAGTTTCACGCATGGCTCCTGCTTTGTCAATACGTGTTCGGCGCGATTGCACCGCTTCGGCCGGAGCTACCAGCCCACCGGTCGGGCCAGCCCGTTGTACACTTCATGACAGGACACGTTGCGTTGCAGTCGCATGGCGGAAGCACAGAAACATGCCTCACGGCGAATACAAGACACCCGGCGGCAAGCTCGTTCAGGTCGATTTCGATCTTCGTGACGACCAGCTGGCCAACGTCCAGGTGACCGGCGACTTCTTCCTCGAGCCCCCGGAGGCACTCGACGCGATCGCTCGTGCGCTGGAAGGCGCTCCGATCAGTGCCGACGAAGCCGAGCTCGCTGGTCGTATCGCGCGCGCCTTAGCAGCACTCGGCCCAGTCGAACTCTTGGGCTTCTCCCCGGAAGCAGTGGCACGGGCAGTTCGGAGGGCACTCGAAGCATGAATCTCGCGCGCTGGCGCACGTATCGCTGGCAACTGATCGCCGGTGACGCGTTCGATCCGGCCATGCAGATGGCACTCGACGAGGTGCTGACCCGCCGGGTCGGCGCTGGTGCACGACCGCCGACCCTCCGCTTCTGGGAGTGGTCAGCGCCCGCGGTCGTCATCGGTCGCTTCCAATCGCTCCGTAACGAAGTCGACCTGGAAGAAGCCGAACGGCTCGGTATCACCGTCGTTCGCCGTATCACCGGCGGCGGCGCGATGCTCACCGAGCCGGGCAAGGTCATCACCTACTCGATCTACGCCCCGCCGGAACTCGTTGCTGACCTCTCGTTCCAGGAGTCCTACGCGTTTCTCGACGCCTGGGTCGTCGAGGCACTGCGCGCGCTCGGTATCGACGCCTGGTACCAGCCGATCAACGACATCACCTCAGCGCAAGGGAAGATCGGCGGCGCTGCCCAGGCTCGACGGTTCGGCGCGGTTCTCCATCACACCACCATGGCCTACGATATCGATCCCGCCAAGGTGCCACGCGTCATTCGGATCGGTCGCGAAAAGCTGAGCGACAAGGGAATTCCGAGCGCAGAACGGCGCGTCGCACCGCTTCGGAAGCAGATCGATCTCCCACGCGAGGCGATCCAGGAGCACTTGATCCGCACCTTCGCTGAACGACACGGGCTGGAAGAGGGTGCCCTCACCCGGGACGAACTGGAAGAAGCGCGCGAGCTGGTGCGCACCAAATACGCGACCTGGGAGTGGACCGCCATCCTACCTTGAACGGCTACCCTCACTGGAAGAGCTTCGAACCCGTTCCGCGACGCCGTCGGCCCTCCTCGAGAATGAGGGCGATCTCCTCTTTCGTGAACAAGCGCTCGCAGAACGTCGGCGCAAGACGTTTTCCCGGTCGCGCCCGCTGCATCCCGCGGACGAGGACACCGTGCTCGGTCTGCACGATCACGACATCCTGGAGTTCCTGCTCGTCGATGAAACGCCCAACCGCTCGCAGAATATCTTCGTACCGGTAGACGAGGAGCTCACCACTCGCACCGCGGACCTGTTCCTGCGCCGAACGCACCCCGTCCGCCTCGGCTGGCTGCTTGTCAGTGCGTTGCCCCTCGTCTCCGCGTCCGACGAGTCGTCGCAGCATCGGCACTCCTCAGCGCAAACGGAAGCGCTTGTTCGCCACATAGTCCATCACGATGTACTCGCCCAGGTGATCCGGTGTCGCGAAGAAGGCCCGCCCTTTGTTGATACGCGTCATCTCGTTGACGAAGCTCGCCAGGTACGGACTCCGCTCGAGCATGAAGGTATTGATCACGATCTCGTCGCGCGTGCACCGGGCAACTTCCTTCAAGGTTTCCTGGAATGTTTGGTAGGTCGGTGGATACGAGAAGCGCACCTGCTCGCCATCGAAGTACGCCGTCGGTTCTCCATCGGTAATCAGGATGATCTGCCGGGTTCCGCCACGGTGCCGCGAGAGCAATTGTCGCGCCAGCATGAAGCCATGTTGCATGTTGGTGCCATAGTTGTACTCGTCCCACGTGATGTGCGGCAGATCCTCCGGCGACAGTACCGACGCCAGATACGAGAACCCGATGATGTACAGCGTGTCACGAGGGAATTGGGTCCGGATCAGGCTATCGAGGGCCAGGGCAACCTTCTTGGCGGCGAGGAAGCACCCGTTGTACAGCATCGACCGGCTCATGTCGACCATGAGCACGGTCGCCGCACGCGTCATCGTCTCCGTGCGGAACACCTCGAAGTCGGCCGGCTGCAGCCGTACCGGCGTACCCGGCCCTTCTCGCTGAATCGCATTCATCACCGTGCGCGGCAGGTGCAGCAGGAACGGATCGCCAAACTCGTACGGCTTCGTTTCCTCGATCGGCTCAGTTCCGCGCCCGCTCCGTTCCAGCTGATGCTGACCGAAGCGGTCACGCTTGAGATGCTGGAAGATCTCATGCAACGCTTTCTGCCCGATGCGCCGGATCGCCCGAGGAGTCAACTCGTAGCCACGCCGGGTCCGCTGGATGTAACCGGCCTCCTCGAGCAAGCGGGTGATCTGGCGGAGCGCTTCCAGCTGCGCAGCCAGCTCGTCGCCGTACAGCTCCCGCACCCGCTCGAGATCGACCCGGCCCAGATCCCGCCAGTCCCGGACACCTTCGAGCTGTTCCTCGAGTTGCTGCATCTCGCGGAGCTGCTCCATCAGCCGCAGCGCTTGACTCAGCGTCAGTTCCTCGCTCCCGCTGAACGGCTGCGCCTGGCGATACGGGTTCTGCGGCATGAGCTGACCGAGCAACTGCCCGAGCTGGCGCAGTTCCTGTTGCAATCCCGGATCGCGCAGCGCGGCATCGAGCGCCTCTTCGAGCTGCTGACGCATCTCCGGCGGCAGGGAATCGAGGAGACTCTGCATCGCTGCCATTTGCCGCGCCAGGTGGTCGAGGAGTTCCTCGATGCTGTTAAAGTCCCGCCCGAAGTAGTGTCCCCACCGGTGCTTGAAGCGCTCGACGTCCGGCTGCCCGCCCCGGACATGCTCCTGCAGGAGCTCGTTCAGATCGCGCAGCATGTCGCGCAGTTCCGCGATCGCCTCCGGCGTGAGGTTCTGGATAGCCTGCTGCAGCCCCTGGAACGTCTGCTCCAGCACCTGCCGCTGCAGCGAGGCGAGGAGCTCCTGGAACTTGCGGCGAGCCTCCGGATCCATGAACTCATACTCGCTCAGGGCGCGGATGCGGCCCGCGGGATCGGGTGGCAACTGGTCGAGGTACGACAACTTCTGTTGTGCCATCCGTTCCAGCAATTTCTGGAGTGCCGGATCCGGCACTTCCCCTCCCTCCGCTGCAGCCGCCTCCGAGCTGGCTCCCCTCTCCGAGGACCCCTGATCGCCCCCGGACTGCGCCTGCTGCTGCGCACGAGCCAAGCGTTCGCGCCCTTCCTGCACGCGCCGCTCGATGCCGGCCCGCTCGGTCTGGATGACATCCTCCAGGCGCTCGTTCAGATCCCGCAAGACCGATCCCGGATCGTAGCGCTGCAGAATCTGCTGGCGTCGCTCCCGCACTCGCTCGAAGAGCTCCCGGAACCCTGGCAGACGGGCATCGGGCCGATCGACGCCCCACCGGAACAACCGCTGGAGCGCCCGGTTCACGTCCCCCTCGGCCAGAAGGTCGTCGGCCATCGCGTCCAGTAGCTCCTCTGCCGTGAACGCGTCGATCTGCTGCGTTCCGTCCCAGCGGGTGTAACGAAACCGATTCGGTGTCGTTGCCATGGCGCACCTCCTGGCGTCGGCGACTCAGCTGCGGTACCGCGCCGGCCCTCGCCCAGTCGCACGCTCCTTGTTCAAACGCCGGTTCAGGTGAAGCCCCTCGAGCACGAACTCCACGGCAGACGCGATCAGTGCCGGGTCACCGGTCGCATTGAGCCGTTGCGTGGCCCGCCGCAAGCTCTCGATGTGCGAGACCTGATGCACGTAGCGCATCGCAGGCTGCATGTCGGACGCTTCGACGGTGAGGCCGTTTTCGAAGGCGAGGATGAGATCGTCGAAATCCCGTACCGAGAAGTACCGGTTGAAGGTGGCGACGACCGCCCCGTTGATCAGCTTCTCGATGATCCGCTCTTCCTGGACTTCGCCCAACGTTTCGAACTCCAGCTTGCCGAGCGTCGACGCCACCAGCGCCGGCAGGTCGCTGATCCGCGGCACCGCATGCTTTTCGCCCAGCCGGATGGCCCGCTTGACGGCGTTGCTGATCAACGTCTCGTAATTGGCGACCGACATCCGGGCGCTCACGCCCGAGCGCTGGCTGATGTCCGGGCTGCGTCGCGCCAGATGCGTGATCTCGGCGACGATCTCCCGCATGTACTGCGGCACCGTTACCGTGATCCCCGGCACCTCGACCGGCGTCCGCTCCTGCTCCATGATCGCGATTTCGTGCTCGATCGTCCGCGGATAGTGCGTCCGGATCTGCGCCCCGAACCGGTCTTTGAGCGGCGTGATGATCCGCCCACGATTGGTGTAGTCCTCCGGGTTGGCACTGGCCACCACGAACACGTCGAGCGGCAAGCGGACACGATAGCCGCGGATCTGGACGTCCCGTTCCTCCATGATGTTGAGCAGCCCCACTTGGATCCGTTCGGCCAGGTCAGGAAGCTCGTTGATCACGAAAATGCCGCGGTTGGTGCGCGGGATGAGCCCGTAATGGATCGTCAACTCGTCGGCGAGATAGCGTCCTTCGGCCACTTTGATCGGGTCGATCTCGCCGATGAGATCCGCGATCGTCGTGTCCGGGGTCGCCAGCTTCTCGGCGTATCGTTCTTCGCGCCGAATCCAGGCGATCGGTGTCTCGTCACCCATCTCGGCGATGAGGTCACGCGCGTACTTGGAAATCGGCGCGAACGGATTGTCGTTCACTTCGCTGCCGGCAACGATCGGAATCTCCTCGTCGAGGAGATTCACCAGCAGGCGAGCCATCCGGGTCTTGGCCTGGCCGCGCTCGCCGAGGAAGATGATGTCCTGACCGGCCAGGATGGCGTTCTCGACTTGCGGAATGACCGTTTCCTCGTACCCGATGATACCCGGGAAAATCGGCTCTCCAGCCTGGATCTTCGCGATCAAGTTCTTCCGCAGCTCTTCCCGTACCGGTAGGACGCGATAACCGCTTTCGCGAAGTTCACCGAGTGTTCGCGGCTTCTCCATGCTCACCCCTCGATTTCCGTGCGCTCCTCGAGCGCGTCATCGTGGTTCGGCGTCTCCTCAATCCTACTCCCGGAAGTGTGCCCGTCAACTCGTTCTGTCGACTCGCGCCGGTACTGGGCCAGGACCTCCTGGAAGGCCGGTCGTCCCACGACACCCTCGGCCAGCCAGCGCGCGATCCGGCGTTGTCGCCAGGCAAGCTCACGGCTCGCTAGGTCGACCGGAATGCCGAATCGTTCTTCTGCCGTCGCGAGGAACGCAGCCGGGTACACAGCGAGCGGTGAGCGGATCGTCTCCCGTACCGCCAGAACACGCGTCATGAGCTCTCGCCCCTGCGGGCGTAGCGACTCGACCCGCACTACCCGCCGCAGGAGCCCTTCGCTGGTCACCCCCATACTAAGCGTCACGACGAGGTCGATGGGACGCAACGATGCCTCCGGTACTTCCAGCGGGAAACCCCGGAGCAATGCGAACACTTCTTCCGCACCGGCTGCATGCACGGTGGCGCCGAGCTTCCAGCCTTCGACGAGAAGACCGAAGAGTCGCCGGACACCCTTGCCCCACAGGTAGATCGGCAGATGGTCACTGATTTCGTTCACGAGGAGGTAAGACCGATCCCGATCGAGCACCTCGACGAACGCGAAACGCTCGTACCAGCCACGCAGGTAGTAGCGGGTCGTTCCCTCGGGCAGCAGGTCGACGAGCGCCGTCAAGAGCGTGGTCTTCCCGGCACCGTGCTCGCGCGCCGCCACGATCACCGACGCTCGGTGCTCGAGCGCCAGCCAGAGGAAAGCCGCTGTCGCCGCGTCCAGGCTCCCGAGCCGCACTAGATCGACGAGCGACAGCCCGTCTCCCGGCGACACCCGGTACCGTCCCCACCAGTCCGCTGGGGGAAGACCTGTTTCCTCCTCGTCGAGCGGTGGCCAGCGTCGTTCCACGCCTCAAGGATACAAACAACGGGGCGGCGCCTGCCGCCCCGCTCCTGCTCACCGTGCCGCCCCTCAGCCGCGCTGCTCGATCGGCACGTAGTGCCGGTTCGTCGGACCAACGTACTCGGCGCGCGGCCGGATCAGCCGGTTGTCGGCCTGCTGCTCCAGAATGTGCGCCGTCCAGCCGGAGATGCGGCTGGCCGCGAACACCGGCGTCATGAGTTCCTTGTCGATCCCGAGATAGTGGTAGACCGAGGCGGCATAGAAGTCGACATTCGGGTAGAGCCCCTTTTCGCGCTGCATCACTTCAGCAATCGCGACCGAGAGCTCGTACCAGCGCAGATTGCCGCGTGCCTCACCCAGCCGACGCGAGAGATCGCGCAACCACTTCGCTCGCGGATCCTCGCCTTTGTACACGCGGTGGCCGAAGCCCATCACCCGCTCCTTGCGGGCCAGCTTCTCCTTGATGTACAGCTCGACACGATCGATCGTCTGGATCTCCTCCAGCATCTGCATGACCGCCGCGTTCGCCCCACCGTGCAACGGCCCTTTGAGGGCGGCGATGGCCGCCGTCACGGCAGCATGCATGTCGGCCAGTGTCGCTGCCACTACCCGCGCGGCGAAGGTCGAGGCGTTGAACTCGTGATCGGCGTGCAAGACCAGGATCTTGTTCATCGCCTCGACTTCCAGATCGCTCGGCTCGCGGTCGTGCAGCGTCCGCAGGAATGCCCGCGCCGTACTCGGCTCGTCAGTCGGCGGGGCGACCGGCGCCAGCCCCCGGCGCAGCCGGCCGATCGTCGCCACGATCGTCGGCACCTGCGCGACCAACCGGAGTCCCTTGGCCACGGCCGCCTCACGCTCGACGGTATTGGGATCTTCCTCGTACCAGGCCAGCGCCGACACGGCCGTGCGCAAGAGATCCATCGGCACTGCCCGTGGGGCCTCGCTCAATAGACGGACGATCCCCTCGGGCAACCGGCGCTGTGCCGCGAGCGTGTGCTGCAAGTCCTCGAGTTGTGCCCGGGTCGGCAGTTCCCCGTAGTACAGCAAGTAGACCACTTCCTCGTAGGTCGCCTGGGCCGCCAGCTCGTCGATCTCGATACCGACGTAGGCCAATGTCCCATCGATGATCGAGCTGAGCCGCGTTGTCCCAGCGACGACGCCTTCCAGTCCCCGTGCGACCATGCACCGTCCTCCTCTACCGCGAAAACTTGACGAAGCTGGACGTTCCTTGACGAAGCTGGAACGCCCACTCCACCATTACCGCATCGTGAACACCCTGTAAAGCCCTCCAGCCGATCGTCGCCACCGACTCACTGGTACGTTTCGTCCTCGAGCAGGCACCACTCGTCGCCGTTGGCCAGCGCTGGCCGGCGAGCGACCCGGCCTGGCGCGCCGGGTTCCCGACCTCAGCGTCCGCAGCGGCGCGCTCAGGCATGGAGGAGCACGCCTCGGAGAGATCGCCTCCACGACGCAGCCGCCCGACGCGAGGCAGCCCGTTGCTCGTCGAGCTCCAGCACCGGGCGCGTTCGGTGGACTCGCTCGCGGCGAGCGATCGATCCGGACCTGTCTGCCGCGGGCAGCTGACCACGTCTAAAAGAGTGAGTGCTGAGAAGGAGTGAGGAAGATGCCGGACGTCGGTCGCCGTCGCTCACGTCTCGGCAGCTCCGGCAGCCGCCGCAGCTGGCTGAAACGCCTCGCTGGCATGGTGGTCAGCGGCATCGCCTTCCTCATCGCCGAGCCGACCGCGCACGGTCAGGCCTCCTGCAGCCAGTGGCACCGTTGCGGCATGTGCGGCTGCCTCTGCTCCTGTCTCGGCGGCAGCGATACCGCCTGCCCTTCGGGTACTCAGGCAGGTGGTGCGTGGTGGGCCTGTTGCTCGTCCAGCGGGAGACTCTGGCTCGTCCGCTACCTCGATTGCTGCGGGCCGCGTGGCCAGCGACCGGCCTGCCCCAGCGGCTGCTCCTGTAACCAGAACAACAGTTGCGGACAGTACCCGTCGAACCAGAACTGGTGTCCGAATCCATCGACCCAAGCAGCCTACTGCACGCGCGCACAGGTGTGGTCGCAATGCTGACCGGTTGGCTCGTACCGATCGGAACCGGACGCATATCCGACCAATGCTCGGAGGTCGACCATGCGTGACCGAACGCTTCCGAGGCTCTCGCCGCGACGAACGACTGCGTTGCCGGTCCTCGTGAGCGCTGCCCTGCTCGTCAGTCTCCTCGCTGCAATCCTGACCCGAATGGGAACTCGCTCTTTCTCGCTCCCTTCCCTCGGTGTCACGAAGAACGCGGACGCCCGTCCTCTCGCCCTGATCCCAGTCGGCACCACGGATGATCCGAGACTGGCCGCCCGTACGACCGGGCTCGTCCTCGTCGATGCCGGCTCAGGCCAGATCCTGGACCGCTACACGATCGCTGACACGACCGAGGTCGTGAGCGCGCATTTCGTCCCGTCCGGCGACCGCGTTGTCTTCTACGCTGGCGAGCACACGGGGCCGCACGCACGGCTCGAGGTCCGTCGCCTTCCTGACTGGGATATCGAGTCCGTCGTCCCGATCGACGCCAGTATCCCGCCAGCCCGCGTGCTCGCTGAGCGCTTCCCCTCGATCAGCGCCTCTGAACCGACGCTCCTCGCGTTCGCAGCGGAACCGCGGGGACGGTGGGCTGCCGTCGCATTCTGGTCGTTGACGACGCCCAAGTCCGACACTCCGTCCAGCCAGCTCGTGTGGGTGACCGCGCTGGACCTCGAGCGTGCCGCGTGGGCCCGGTGGGCGTATCCGCTCCCCGCGAGCCAGGCAGCTTCGCTCGTCGCCCTTCCCGATCGTATCCTAGTGCTGGGCCACGAGCTGCGGACCTCGATCCGACGCAACGTCGGTACGATTGTCGCGCTCGACCCGCGGACCGGCGAAGCGCTCGGCCAGCTGACCTTGGAGAGTGCCTCGACGACGACCAAGCCGCTGGGAGAGGGCCCGGACGACGAGCAAGCCACCTTCTCGACCGCGCTCGACCCCGTTCTCTGGAACGGCCAGCTGTTGGTGGTGACCACCGACCTGGAAGGGTTCGTCATCGACCCCAGTGCGCTCACCGTCACCGCGCACTACCCACCGCTCGCGGACCGGCTCGTCGCCGCCGGGCGACCCTTCATCACGGGAGATCGGCTCGTCGTCGGCGGTGGTGCGGTGCGCGTGATCGATATCGCGTCGTGGCGACTGCTGGCCACCTACCCCTTACCGCAGATGCCGGAGACCTGGTGGATCGCCGCCGGCCTAGTCGACCAGGAAACGTTGCTCTTGATCGGCACGCGCGAGGGCTGCCTGCGGCACCTGGATCTAGCGACGGGTCGTCTCAGCGCTCCGCTCGCATGCGGCTTCCTGGTCGACTATCCTGCCCCGCTGTTCGGCTGGCCAGCCTTCTTCGCGGGATGAAGTGGCTCCACGCCGTGCCCTTGCCGAGTTCGGGAAGTTGCGGGGCCCAACTTCGCCGGAGCCGACGGAAACCGTGTTCGTTCCATCGACCCGCACCATGGCGTGCGCCAATCTTTTGTCGAGGCTGAGTGGGTGGCTCCACGGACGACAACACTCGTGCCCCACTGGACGGCCGCTACCAGGACCAGAAGCTGCCACAACGCCGCGCATACCCAGCCGGGAACGCACCGTTCAGGGGCCAGCCACGCCCAGCTCGTGCACGAGAACCTACGGGCGTGCCACACAGCGTGCCCGAGGACTCGATCGCCGACCGTTGTCTGCAGCGCGACTGCTCGTCCGTCTGAAGAAAGAGAAGGCCGTTGATAGCGCATGACCTCGCCGGAGACACCCATGCTGCCCCGTCCCTCCGCACTGTCCGGTACCGACCCGTCGACTCGCCGTCGGTGGCTGCGCCGCCTCCTCGGCTTCCTGCTCGCGACGGCCAGTCTGTTCGCCGATCCACCTTCGACCAACGCCCAGAGCTGCAGCGACTGGTTCCGTTGCGGCATGGCCGGCTGGCTCTGCTCCTGCCGGGGCGGAAGCGACTCTCGTTGCCCACCCGGTACGGTGAACGGCACGAGTTGCTGGTATGCCTGCTGCTACGATCGGGCACGCAATAAGGTCTTTTTCGTCCGCTACACCGATTGCTGTTCGAACACGCAGCCCCCAGCATGCCCAAGTGGTTGTTTCTGCTCGCAGAGTGCGCAACCGAGCTGGTGCGGGTCAGCCGGACGGTACGTCGTGTGCACGCGCGCCGTACTCGTCGGAGTGTGTTGATGCTCGACAGGAGGACCGAGTCATGCTGGACGGGTCCGTCACTCGCTCTGCTTACACCTCCTCGCACGCCTGTGGATCGTCCTCGCCCTCGTCGTGATGCTGGCTCTCGCCGACCCTGGCTCGCCAGCCGCTGCCACGGATCCGAAACCGGTCGTCGTCGCGCTGAGCGGGTCGGATGCCGAGGAGGTCGCCATCCTCGACCCACGCAGCGGGACTGTCTTCAACCGGGTGCCGAACCGTGGTCAGGCGGTCATGCAAGTCTTTCTGGCTCCAACAGGCGATTTGGCAGCGGTGAAGGTCATCGAGGAAGGCCTGACGCCACGGGAGTACCTGGAGATCCGCACACTGCCCGATTGGACGCTCCGGACACGCGTCTCGCTCGGAGCGATTCCGCCGCTGCAGCCATCGGAGGGGACGACACCCGTGCTCATGCGTGACCCGCAGTTGGCATTCGCCTCGTTCTCGTCCGATGCGCGGGAGGTCGCGCTCGCCTTCTTCGCGACCGGGGAAGTCGCTGGCTGGGACGTCCCGCACCTCGTGGTGACCAGCTTCGACCTCGCCTCCGGCCAGTGGGTGGGCTGGGCACGGCTGCTCGGTCCCGCCGACTACGCCTGGCTCTTCCCGCTCCACGACCGCTTGATCGTCGTCGCCCGGTCCGTCCTCCCCCTCCGGACTGATCAGGTCGCCACGGTCTACGCGCTCGACCGTACCTCGGGAGCCGTTCTGGGTACGCAGCCGATCCAGCATCCTGCTCCCGGGATACTGCCGCCCCGGGGCCAGAACGTACCCTCGACGACCGCAAGCATCGTCGGAGCGATGATGCACGGCGACGAGCTCGTCCTGCTCACCACCGATGTCGCGCGCATCGTCCTGGCAACTGACTCGCTCCGTATCCAGCGGGTCGATCCGCCGCTGACCCGGGAGCTTACCGCCCGCAGCGCGGTGCTCCTCCGCGACGGGCTCGTCGTCCAGTCGATGCTGGACGAGCTGATCGTCGTCGACCTCGACGCGTGGACGGTCCGCTCGACGTACCAACTGCCGCGGCCTGATCCGGAAGCGTACTGGACATTCTCCTGGGTACTGATCGGCGCCGATCCGGACGGTTACTGGATCTACCTCGGCGATATCGGGGAGGGGTGCCTCCGCCGCTGGAACCTCGACACTCGCGAACTCTCGACGCCGTTGGCCTGCGGGCTCGACCTGCGCCCCGAGTGGGTCACGTACTACGGTTGGCCAGCATTCGCGCCGGGCACGAGCGAAGCGACGGCCACACTCCCCGCGCCAGGCCGCCAGCCAACCGGTACCGTCGGCGTGGCGGCGCTCGCTCTCGGCGCCGTGTCGCTCCTGGCCGTGCTGGCACTGCTCGTAGCCTCCAGCCCGCTGCGCCGGAGCGTCACCAGTGTCCGCAGCCGGATCCCCGCGTGGGCCCGGTTGCCGCGCAACGCTCCGCCCGCTCAGGGGACCAGTCCAGCGGGCCGCTCGCCGGGAACCTGAATGCCGGCACCCCGAACGGTCCGGCCGCAGCGTCGGGCGCGTGCGGGCTCGGCGGCTCGAGCGGCCACCTCTTCCGCTGTTCTACCAGCGCGCGCTGTGCTGCCACACCAGGTGCGTTCCAGCAGCACACCAACTCGCCCTCCACCCGCCAGACCTCTCCCGGCACAGATCCCGCGCGCCCCTTCCCCTCTGTCTGCCGTACGGTCTCTCGTGCGTCTACTACAGTAAAGAAATAGAAAGCGGAAAAGGAGAGACCCGTTGTGGACGACGTGAGAAACACTCGTGCAACGCCGAGCCCAGCGAGTAATGCGGCGACACGCCGAACGTGGATCCGTCGCGCTCTAGCCCTGGCCGCTGCCACGGCCACGCTCCTCCGGCCACCGGGACCAGCCCGTGCTCAGAGTTGCAGCGACTGGTTTCGCTGCGGGATGTCTGGGTGTCTCTGTTCCTGCCGCGGGGGCAGCGACTGGGCCTGCCCAAGTGGAACGGTTTCGAGCACCCGGGCCTGGTATCTTTGCTGTTACGATCCTGCTCGTAACCGGGCATTCGTCGTCCGATACATCGACTGCTGCACGACCGGGAGTGTTCCCGCTTGCCCTGGGGGCTGTTACTGTTGGAACGGGGGCTCGCAACCGAGCTGGTGTGACTCGGGAAATGTCGTCTGCACCCGTGCCGTTCTGGTGGCGACGTGCTGAGCTCGGGATGCTGGAGGTGCACTGATGGAGGAACCAGGCGTACGGAGCTGGATACGCGCACGGACCGTGTGGCTCGGATCGCTCGCCCTCCTCACCTTATCGTTCGGGCTGCTGGCCGCCACACTACGCTGGTCGGCTGCGCGTGGCGCGCCCGCCACTCCCTCGAATCGATCCCTGATCATGTCGCTCGTGCGACCCGACGCGACGGAGATTGTCGTCCTCGACCCGCGCACCGGTCAGGAGCTGCACCGGGCACCGCACCCCGACCAGGGTTATCGCGAAATCTTCCTCTCACCGGACAGTCGCCGCGCCGCCGTTGTACGCAGCGATCCAGCACGACCGACGGATGTTCTTGAGATCCGATCGCTCCCCGCCTGGTCGCTTGAGGCCTCCCTACCGCTCGGAGCATCCGCCCCACCGCTCGCCGGCCTGGCGAGTCGCCAGCCCGACCTCGTCGAAAATCTCCGCCTCGCCTTCGCTGAGTTTTCTCCCGACGGCACGCTCCTGGGACTCGCCTACTACGGCGGCAGCGGTGATATCCCGCAACTCGTCGTGACCCTCTACGACCTGGAACGGCAGGCATGGGCCTCCTGGGCTACCAGCCTGGGCGCCAGTAGTTACGCCTGGCTCTTCCCCAGTCGCGATCGGTTGCTGGTCGTCAACCGCTCCGTCCTCCCGCAGTGGACGAACTCCTTGGGCGACGTCTTCGTCCTTGACCGATGGACGGGTAAGATGGTCGCCCAGCAGACGATCCCGCGGCTCGTCACGGGCTACTTGCCGGAGCGGGGTCGTCTCGCCCCCAGCGCGTCTCCCTCGCTCACGGCTCCTCTACTCGTCGGCGAGGAGCTCTGGCTCGTCACCGCTGATCTGGCACGCTTCGTCCTCGATACACGCACGCTGGAGATTCGCCGTGTAGATCCGCCGCTCGCCCGGGACCTCGCCGCACAGGCCGCGACGCTCGCCGCCGACCGTCTCGTTGCCTTTTCGGTGGAAGCGTCCGAGCTCGCCGTCATTGACCCAGGTCCCTGGACCCTCAACGCCGCGTATCGCTTACCAGAGAGAAGCTTCTCGTCCGACTGGCTCCTCGTGGGCGCCGAGCCAGGTGAGCGTACCGTGTACGTGGGTGCGATCAGCGACGGATGCCTCTGGCGCTTCCCGCTCGATAGTGGGACGCTCTCCGCGCCGCTGGCCTGCGGCCTCTACCTGGAGTTTCCGTACGTCACCTACTATCACTGGCCGGCGTTCTCCCCCGGCACGACTGCGCCGGCCGGCGCGACTGGCCTGCTCCGGCACCTTCCCGAGTCGGCAGCTGGGGTCGCGACCGCCCTGCTCGCTGGCACCTTCCTCGTCGCGGCGTTGAGCAAGGTCTTCGCCCTCGCCGATGCTGCGCACCTGCTCGCTACCGTCCTCCCGCGACTCCGCCGTTGGGCTCGTCCGGCCGCGCTCGGCACCATCGCGCTGGAACTCCTCACCGGCGTCCTCTTGCTGGTACCGGGCACCCAGCGCGCTGGGCTCGCGCTCACCGGGGCAGCGCTCCTCGTCTTCACTGCCTTCGCTATCGTCGGAGCACGGCGCGCCCCCGGCACGGACTGTTCCTGCTTCGGCAACCTGATGCCGACGAGGCTCGGATGGGCGACACTGGTGCGCAACCTGTTCCTCCTCGGACTCGTCGCAGTCGCCTGGCCAGCAGCGGCTGCACCGTCCCTTGCTGACATCGTCGTTGCCAGCCTTCTCGTGCTCTCGATCTTGGTCGTATCCCGCCTGTCGGCGGCCGTGACGAGTCTGCGCCGGTCGGCTGGAGGAGTAAAGCCGCGCCATGCTACCTGAGTGGATCCTCGTCGTCAGCTCCTTGCTCGCGTGGCTCGCCGTGCTCGCGCTGGCCACCATCGTGTCCCAGCTCGCCCGGCGTCTCCAGCTTCTCCAGCAGCAGGTCAGTGGTATCGCAGCGCAAGAACATGTGCGCGAAAGCCTCGGCCGACCCGTCCCCCCGCTCGCGCTCGCTGGCCCCGCGTCCGATCAGCTGGTCCTCGGCGTGCCCCCGGCGGCACCAGCGGTCGTTCTCGCTCTCAGCCAGCGCTGCCCACCGTGCGCAGCCTTTTGGGGACAACTCGAGGCTCTGGCGGCGTCTCTCGCCGAGCGTCGTATCCTGCTGGTCCTCGCCGTACCGGAGCGCGCAGTTCCGGCAGAAGCCGCACACCTGCCCCGGCTCGTCGGCCAGGCGGCACTGGCTGCACTCGGTCTCTCCAGCTTCCCGAGCCTCGCATTCGTCGACGAGCGTGGTCACCTGCGGGGACGCGGGGTCCTCCGGAGCGTCGAGGAAGTACCGGAGATCGTCAGCATGCTCCTGCAGCCCACGGTCAATACGGAGGGAAAGCGATGATGCTCCTGCTGCTCCCGCTCGCCTTGGCCAGCGGGTGTTCCGCACTCTGGTCGCCTTGAGGGTACTCGATGGTCGACGTGCTCGGCCCGACCATGGCAGAGCGACCACGCCGGCACGCCGTGGCTACCGCCTTCCTCCACGTGCTGGCCAGCAGCGCCGGCGGTGCGCTGACCGGCGGCACGCTCGCACTGCTCGGCACGCTGCTCCTGCCAGCTGTGCTCGCGACGCAGCGACTGACTGTCCTTCTCACCGCAGTGGTCACCACCCTCGCGATGGCCGAGATGGTAACCGGCTGGCGGAGCCCGGTGTCGCGCCAGGTCCCGCCCGCACGGTTCCAGCGCGGTCCCCTCTTCGCGAGCGCAGCCTGGGGATTCGAGCTCGGCACCGCTTTCACCACCCGCTGGCCGACGCTTCAGCTCGCCAGCCTGAGTCTGGCTACGCTCCTGTCACGCGACCTCGTACAGGGTGCAGCCCTCTTCCTCGCGTTCGGCCTCGCACGCGGTCTCGCCACTGCCGGAGCGGCGTATGCTCTGTGGCGGCCTCCTTGCCCGGTGGGTGCGCTCGGTGTCGTGAACCTGCAGCGGCTGGCACGAATGGGACCGGTGGCTCTGGCCTTCGTCTGTGCAGGCCTCCTGCTGTACACTGCGCGTACGGCTCCCTAACCGGAGAGAAGGAAACCGAGCGATGCGTTCCAGCCTCACTCCAGCCCGGCTCAGTCTCGTCCTGCTCCTCGTCCTCCCGTCGCTCGGCTACCTGCTCCTCGACGACCGTCCGGCACTACCGCACCTCGTCCTCTACCGGATACCGCCACCGCTGCTCCACGCCGGTCGCCGGAGACGGCCACCGCGGGAACCCCCTGATCCCGCCGAGCCCGCTCAGCCAGAGCAATCCCCGTCCCGAAGCGCTCCCGACGACACCTTCTTCGCTGATCTCTACGGCCAGCATGTGGAGCACCTGCGAGCCTACTTGTTGCGTCTCGGTGTGCCGGCTGCCCTCCATGACGACTTGATTCAGGAAACCTTCGCGCGCGCCTGGGCAGCCCGTGACCAGCTCCGGAACCGTGCCGCATTCGCGAGCTGGCTCATCCGGATCGCCCAGCGTTGCTGGTTCGACTGGTTGCGCAGCCAGCAGATCGAGCACCGCGCGTTCGCCCGCGTGCTCCAGGAGGCCTGCCCGCGAGCGGCGGAAACCTGGTCGGCCGACCGTCTGCTCGTCACGCAGGCATTGGCGACGCTGCGCGACCACGACCGGGAGATCCTCTTTCTGCGCTGGGAAGCCGAACTCGGGTTCGACGAGATCGCCGACCTCCTCGGTATCTCCCCCACTGCCGCTCAGCGCCGCGCGCACCGTGCGCTCGAGCGACTCAAACAGGTGCTCGCCCGCCTGGAGCGCCCGGGTCACTCCAGCACGGATGCTCCGCGCTGAACGAACTGCCCGAGCCGGGCGGGTGCAGAACACCGCCGCCTCGGTGTATCACCGGGAAGACCTCTGGTAGACTCCAGGCACGAACTGGACGGTGAGAAGCGATGCGTCGCAAGTGCTTCGCGGTCGCTCGGACACATTGGGACTGGCTAGGGCTCGCGCTCGCCGTCCTCGTTCTCGCCGCGAGTCCAGCGAGCGCATCCGCGCATGTCCGCTGGTTCGTGCCGCCAGAGCTCCAGCTCCGCTCGCCGCAGTGGGAACTCTTCTGGCGTTGGCCGACCCTGACAGTCATCGGTCTCAGCGCCGTGTTCTGGGTCATGCTGCGGCTTCTTCAGCGGGCACTCGGCAGCCCACACTGGCCAAATCCCCCTCTCCTCGCCAGCATGGAACCGTGTGCGACGCGCGTCCTCGCCCTGCACGCGGGAATCAGCCTCGTCTGGTTCGCCTACCAGCGGGAGCTGTTCGTCCCACCGCTCCAGCTGCCCGATACCGCACTCGGCTGGACACTCCTCATCGCGACCGTGGCTGTCGCGTTCACCTTCATCACAGCGCTCTTCGACCGTGCTGGTGCTGCCCTGCTGGTGCTCGTCTACCTGGCGGCCTTCACCCTCTTCCCAGCCATCGCCGTGCTGGAGCAGCTGCACTATCTCGGCATCGCGCTCGTCCTGCTCCTGCTGGGCCAGACAGTTCCGCCGCTTCGCGTGGCGCAGGTTCTCATCGGGCTCACCCGGTACGAGCGCCAAGCAGTTACCGCGCTCCGGGTACTCACCGGTCTCGCGCTCGTCATCGTCGCCTTCTCCGAAAAGCTCCTCAACCCCGAACTGAGCAGCGCGTTCCTCCGGGAATACTCGCACTTCAACGTCTTGCGAAGTCTCTTCGGCTGGAACTGGGTCACCGACCGCTTGTTCGGTGACCTCGCTGGTATCGTCGAGGCGACCATCGGGATCCTGCTCATCACCGGCGTCCTGACTCGTGTCGTGATCCTCGCGATGTGGATCCCGTTCAATCTCACGGTGCCACTGTTGCCACCGATAGAGCTGCTCGGCCACCTGCCGATCTTCGGCATCATGTACCTGCTGCTCTTGTACGGCTCGGGAGTCGCGCCACAGACAGCGTTCCGCTGGCTGCAACCTGCCCTGACCGGCGAACTCGCTGCAGCCCAGCGCCGCCTCGGCGGAGAAGAAGTCTCAGCCAGCTAGCTGGCCCGCGTTCAAGCAGCCTCGACTCCGAACTCCGGATCGAGCAGACCGAGCTCGGCGAGGACGAGAGCGCGGTGCTTGCAGTACCGGTAGTAGGCGCTTCCGGGACACGAACACAGCAACTCGTCGTCGAGAATCGTCACCTCGTAGGCGACACCGGACTGGCTGGCACTCGTCACAGCCCAGTGCCGCGGGTCACCATTGAGGCGGAAGGCACGGACACCTTCCTTGCGGGCTCGCTCGGCCATCCGCCGCCAGATCGCCTCGTCGATCTCGCGCCAGCTCGCTAGTGACTTTCCTGGAATTTCCTGCATCGCGTCTCACCACATGTGCTGTTTGCAGCGCTCTGCCGCCCAGTATAGCACAGATGTTCTGGCTCGCAGGCATCCCGTTCGAGCCTCCGGCGCGCGCACGCGCGCGGTGACCGACGCGAGCGCGTGCACCTGCGTCCGACACGGCTCATCGCACCGGAACGGCCAAGAAGAGCAGCCGGAGCACGCTCGGGAGCCTGCTATACTGCCCACAGGCAGCCTCCGGTTTTCGGAGGAGGGTCTTTATCCGTCGCGAGCCGAAGGAGGACGGAATGACCGTCGAACAGCGTCGAGAGTTCGACGTCGTATTCCTCGGTGGTGGTACCGGTGGCTACGTCGCGGCGATCCGCGCCGCACAACTCGGCCTGAAGGTCGCCGTCGTCGAGAAGGACAAGGTCGGTGGCACCTGCTTGCACCGCGGGTGCATCCCGAGCAAGGCGCTGCTCAAAAGCGCAGAGCTGCTCGAACAGGCGCGCCGGGCAAAGGAGTTCGGCGTTATCGTCGGTGACGTTCAGGGCGATTACGCGACTGCCTTCAAGCGCAGCCAGCAGGTCGTCGAGCAGTTACACAAGGGGATCCACTTCCTGTTCCGCAAGCACGGTATCACGCTCGTCCAGGGCGTCGGACGGTTGACGGCGAACCGCACCGTCGTCGTCAACGGTGCTGACGGTCAGCAGCAGGAGCTGCGCGGACGAGCGATCGTGATCGATACGGGCTCGCGGCCGCGCGCCATTCCCGGTATCCCCTTCGACGGCGTGCGGGTCCTCAACAGCGATCACACCACGGCCCAGCTCGACTGGTACCCCAAGCGGGTCATCATCCGCGGTGGTGGTGCGACCGGAGTCGAGCACGCGACCGTCTATCGGAGCTTCGGTGCCGAGGTCACGCTGGTCGGCCGCATCGTTCCCAACGAGGACGAGGAAGTCCAGCAGCAGCTGATCCGCTCGTTCCAGCGCAAAGGGATCCGCATCATTCCGGACTACCGGCCGACCGCCGACGACTTCGACATCACCGAGGGTGGCGTCCGGATGCGCGTGCGCAAGAGCGGCGCCCAAGAGGAGGTCATCGAGGCCGATGCGCTCTTCGTCGCACTCGGTCGCGAGGGCAACATCGAGGATATCGGTCTCGAGGAACTCGGCGTGCGCACCCAGGACGGCTTCATCGTGACCGACGAGTACTTCCGGACCAACGTCGAAGGAGTGTACGCCATCGGTGACGTACTCGGTATCCAGCAGCTCGCGCACACCGCCATGCACCAGGGGATCATCGCGGTCGAGCACATCGCTGGCGAAAAGCCGATACCGCTCGACTACAACCGGGTGCCGGTGGTCACGTACTGCCATCCGGAGATCGCGAGCCTGGGCCTCACCGAGCGCGAAGCCAAGGAACAAGGCCGCTCGATCAAGGTCGGTAAGTTCCCCTTCCGCGCCAACGGGAAGTCCCTGATCGAGGGCGAGACCGACGGCTTCGTCAAGGTCATCGCCGACGCGGACACGAACGACATCATCGGCGTCCACATCATCGGCAACCACGCGACCGAGCTCATCGCCGAGGCGGCACTGGCCAAGCTGCTCGAGGCGACGCCGTGGGAGATCGGGCTCTCGGTCCATCCGCACCCGACGGTCTCGGAGGTGATCGGCGAAGCGGCACTGGCGGTCGACAATCTGGCCATCCATATCTGACGGCGAGCCGCCTCGTTCAGTAGAGATCGGAAGGGACCGATGACTGCGGTCGTCGAACTCTTCGCACAGCTTTTGCTGATCTTCGTTGCTGCGAAGGTCGCTGGTGAAGTCTTTCTCCGCTTCCGGCAACCGGCAGTCATCGGTGAGATCCTGGTCGGCATCGTAATCGGTCCGTTCGCTCTCGGTCTGGTGGGCCGGCCAGGGCAGGAGGTGCTGCATCTCTTTCACGAGGACGAAGCCGCAGCTCGCGAAGCAGTCACGCTCGTCCTCGAAACGATCGCTGAACTGGGTGTCGTCGTCCTCCTCTTCTTCGTGGGGCTGGAAACCCGTCTCAGTGATCTCTTGCGCGTGGGCATCCGCTCGCTGATCGTCGCCGTCCTCGGTGTGCTCGGTCCCTTCATCGGGGGCACCGTGCTGATGCTCGCGCTCGGTTACCCCTCCATGGAGTCGATCTTCGTCGGCACTGTCCTCGTCGCAACGAGCGTCGGCATTACGGCACGAGTACTCCGTGACGTCGGCGCGCTCGATTCTCGTGAGGCACGGATCATCCTCGGCGCCGCCGTCTTCGACGACATTCTCGGCCTCTTGATGCTCACTATCGTGTCCGGTGTTGCGGTGTCGGGCGCACTCGAATGGGGACGCATCCTCCGGGTGTCCGTCCTCGCGCTCGGGTTCACTGCCGTCTTCGGTGGGCTCGGTGCACTCGCCGTGCGTCGCTTCTTTCCCCCTCTAGTCGAGCGCCTGCGTATCGAACAGGCACCGCTCGTGGTCGCGCTGGCGCTGATGCTGGCGCTCTCGTCACTCGCTGCGGCCATCGGTCTCGCGCCGATCGTCGGCGCGTTCCTGGCTGGCATGGCACTCGCCGAAGTCTCCGAACGCTACCACCTGCACGATGAAGCGTTGCCGATCTACAGCTTCTTAGTTCCGTTCTTCTTCGTCGTGACGGGCGCTCGAGTCGATCCACGATTCTTCCTCCAGGCGGAGACGCTCTGGCTCGCACTCGGCGTGAGCGTGGTCGCTGTATTGACGAAGGCACTCGGGGCAGCACTGGGGACAATCGGTTTTTCTCCGCGTTCGATGGCGATCGTCGGTTTCGGGATGGTACCGCGTGGCGAGGTCGGTCTCATCATCGCTTCCATCGGCTTATCGCTCGGGGTGGTCGAACGTCCGCTGTTCGCCGTTGCCGTCGTGATGTCTGTGGTCACCACCTTGATCACACCGCCGATTCTCGTCTGGCTCCTCCAACCGGTTATCGCAGCTCGCCACGCTCAACTCGCAGCGGAACCGCTCGCTGGCAAAGGCAGTCCCAGCGAGTGACCCAGCTTCGCCTCGCTATCGCAGCAACGTCGAATCGCCCGAGGTCGTCACTCCCACTTTCCTAATGAGGTATCGGCGTGCTGCCATGCCCGCACCTCACGCGCATGCTCCGCCGTTGCCGACTGGTTCATAGGCCGTTCATGGCACTGGCCGTTTCCCACTACTCCGAGTCGTCACCGTATCATCTGCGCACTGGGCCTTCTCTCCTCAACTTCCACGAGTCACGTGACGGCTTCTCGAGTTAGCTTCTCGAGCGGTTGCTCGGGCACCGCTCGGGCATGTTGCCGAGATCACCGCAGGCCCCTCCACTAGAGGCACCTCGGTTAGCAGCACTTGCGTCTGTTCGAGCAACTGCTTGGGCAGTATGCTGGTGGAGGGACAGTTCAGCATCGCCGCGCCACTGCTGGGAGGGAAGGGAGTCCCGTTCGTGGCCGAGTTCCCGCTCGACGCACCGCTTCTCCTCGAACCGATCCTCGTCGAACGCCCCTGGGGCGATCAGCGCCTGGCTCGCTACCTCGGCAAGACGCTTCCACCCGGCGCGCGTATCGGTGAGTCGTGGGAGACAGCCAACGACGCTCGTGTCGCCAGCGGCCCGCTGGCCGGTCTGACGCTCCGGGAACTTGTCACCCGCTTCGGCCCGGCGCTGCTCGGCGAGCGCGGCTTCGCCGCCAGCCAGCCGTTCGGCGACTTTCCCCTCTTGGTCAAGTTCATCGATGCCGACGATGTCCTTTCCGTCCAGGTGCACCCTGACGACGAGCAGGCCCGGTCGTTGGGTCAACGCGGCAAGACGGAAGCCTGGCACGTCCTGGCTGCCGAGCCCGGTGCCGAACTCATCGTCGGCCTGACCCAACCGCTTGATCCCAGCACCATCCGCACGCTCCTGGCCGAGCGTCGCCTGGCCGAGTACCTGGTTCGCCTGCCCGTGCAGGCCGGCGATACGGTGATCGTCCCAGCCGGCACCTTGCATGCGATCGGCCGCGGCATCCTGCTCTACGAGATCCAGGAACAATCGGACATCACCTATCGCTTCTACGATTGGAACCGCCGCGATGCTGCGGGGCGCAGTCGCCCGCTCCATGTCGAGGATGGGCTGGCCGTACTCCGGCCCGAGCGACAGGCACGCCGGACTCAGCCGCTGGCACTCGACGAGTGGCGCACCGTCCTCACGGCCTGTCGCTATTTCCTGCTCGAGCGCTGGGAAATCAGTGGCGCGCGCGTGGTCGAGTTCGCCCCTGGTCAGACGTTCCGCCTGCTCAGCTGTATCGCTGGCGAGCTTACGCTGCGAGTACCTCCTCGCTCCACGATTCGGATGGGTGTGGGCCAGACGACGCTCCTCCCGGCCACGGTCACCCATCTCGCCCTCGACGGGCAAGGAACGCTCCTTGCTGCCAGCGTGCCAGACCTCGTGGGCGACGTCGTCGCGCCCCTCCGCACGCGCACCCACGACATCGCGGCGATCCGACAGCTCGCCGGTTCCACCGGAGACCTCGATCCGTTCTTCCAGCAACCAGCGGATTCATGACCGGCACAGTGGCCAGTCCTGCCGACAACCAGGACACAGCACGACGCGTCCAACATGTCCGAACGCATGACTTGCTCCACGACACGAGATAGGACATCGTATATGAGAGGCCGTACGATCTCCCGGCAGCAATCGGCATTCCCAGATAGTGCGCTGGGGCTGGATCAACAGGAGGATACGATGGTCCGGATCAGTCGCCGGAGGTTCCTCGCGACCATGACGTCGAGCGGTCTCCTCGTCGGCGGTTTGCTCTTTGCTTCTTGCGGCTCCGATACGACGCCCACTTCCGCTCCGCAACAGGCTGCACCGACCGCTACGCCGCAGTCGGCCAGCTCGACAGCTGGCCTGCGCCGCTGGCGCTCGGGTCGACCGACCTACATCGGCTCGATGGCTGTTTTCATCGCCATGGAGAAGGGCTACTATCGCGAGGCCGGGGTCGAGTTGGAATTCGTACCGCTGCGGGCCGCCACGATGGCGGATGCCATTCCGTTCGTCGCCAATGGTGAAATCGAATCGTTCACCGGAGCTTTCACGAGCGCCCTCGTGAATGCTGTACGCAGCGGCATTGCAATTCGCGTCATCTGCAATATCAACAGTTACCTCCCTGGCTTCACCTATGTCGGATACGCGATCGCGAAGCCCCGCGCTGAGGCAGGCGATATTCGAACACTGGCCGATCTCAAGGGACGCTCGATCGCCGTTCCCAACACCGAGGGACTCGTCGCCTGGGAGGTCAACAAGGTGCTGAGCGGAGTGGGGCTCACGGTCGACGACGTGGAACTGGTCCGGATGAGCGGCAGCGATATGCCAGCCGCGTTGGCGAACGGCAGCGTCGATGTCGCTCGGCTCGGCGAGCCGTTCTTCACCGTCGCACTCCGCTTGGGCGCTGGCGTCAAACTCATCGCGGGAGACGAGGTGTACCAGCTCCTGCAGCGCGATGTCCCCTTCGGCCTCGTCGTTGCCTCCGAGCGAGCGATCGCTGACGAGGAAACGACCGTCGCCCTCCTGGCCGCGACCATGCGTGGTGCACGCTATTACAACCAGGCCATGCGTTCCGACGAGGGGAAGCGCGAGATGATCGAAATCGCCCAGAAGTACTTTCCGGCCGATGACCCGACGATCTACGAGGACATCATCTGGCCCGGAGTACCGGAAGATCTGAGCTTCGACGTATCCTTCCTCGACGAACTGCAAGCGTTCATGGTGTCGCGCGGCGAACTGGAAGAGGCGGTGCCGCACGAACAGCTCGTCAGCCTCTCTGCCCTCGAGAAGGCACGGACGCTTGTTTGACGGATCGTCGTGAGGATCGAAGAGCGAAAGGGCCCCACGATGCTGAAAATCGACGCGTTTTGCCATGTCCTGCCGCCGCGTTACCGCCAGGCCTTGCTCGACTTCCTCGGTCCCTCGGCCGAAACACGAAATCCCTGGATCCATCGACCGGTCGCCCTGTACGACCTCGAGGAGCGTTTCCGGCTGGTCGAGCCCTATGCGGACTACACGCAGATCATCTCGCTCGCCGCACCACCCCCGGAAACCCTCCTCCCGCCCGACCAGTGCATCGCCTTCGTGCGCCTGGCGAACGAGGAGATGGCTAAGCTCGTCCAGCGCTTCCCTGATCGCTTCTTCGGCTTCGTCGCCTCGCTGCCGATGCACGACCCCGATGCTGCAATCCGTGAAGCCCAGTACGCGACACGCGAACTCGGTGCCGTCGGTGTCCAGATCTACACCAACGTGAACGGCTCCTCGCTCGACAACGAGCGATACCTGCCGCTCTTCGCTGACCTCGCCGAACGAAACGTACCGATCTGGGTACACCCCTGGCGAACGGCCGACGTCCCGGACTTCGCAGCTGAGCCGCGCTCGAGGTACCGTGCCTGGTGGACCTTCGGCTGGCCCTACGAGACGAGCATCTTCATGCATTGCATGGTCTTTTGGGGCCTCTTCGACCGTTTCCCCGGCATCAAGATCATCACCCACCACATGGGCGGATTCGTCCCGTTCGCCGAAGGTCGCTTGCTCGTGCTCAGTGCACCCTCCGGCTACGTCGATCCCGCCGATGCAGCAGCACGGAACCAGTTGCGCCGACAACCGGCCGAGTACTTCCGCCTCTTTTATGCCGATACCGCACTGTTCGGTGCCGAAGCCGCGACCGACTGCGGCCTCCGCTACTTCGGCAGCTCTCAGGTTATCTTCGCCACCGACTTTCCTTTCGGCCTGGAGGGCGGTACCTTCGTGCTGCGCGAGACACTCCGTATCCTGGAAAGCACCCCACTGCTGAGCGAGCTCGACCGACACGCGGTCTTCCACACCAACATTCTGCGACTGATCGGGCGTACCGACGCGGTCACTTGATGCAGGTCCCGATGAACGGGCGGGGCGCTGGGCTCGAGCCCAGCGCCCCGGTCCTACGGAGCATGGATACCTCGCTCACTCCTCGGCCACGACGGGATTCTCGAGCGTGCCGATCCGTTCCACCGTCACGCGCACGACGTCACCTGGCCGCAGCAGTCGCTTGGGGTCACGCACGAAGCCGACGCCGGCCGGTGTCCCCGTGGCGATCACGTCGCCCGGCTCCAGCGTCATGATCTGCGAGATGTACGATATGACCGTAGCGACACCGAAAATCATCTCGCGGGTATTCGAGCGCTGCAGGACCTCGCCGGAGACCTCGCAGCTGATGTCCAGCCCCTGCGGGTCAGGAATCTCGTCCGCTGTGATGATCCAGGGGCCGAGCGGTGTCGAGCGATCGAACGTCTTCCCTTGCATCCACTGCCGACCCCGGAACTGGAAATCCCGCATCGAAACGTCGTTCAGGATCGTGTACCCTGCCACGTGCTCGAGCGCCCGTGCCTCGTCGATGTACCGGCCCGCCTTGCCGATGACGACCGCCAGTTCGGCCTCGTAGTCGACCTGCTGGCTGACGCGCGGCAACACGATCGGCTCGCCCGGACCGATGAGCGCATTGGCGAACTTGTTGAAAAGTTCCGGATACTGCGGGATCGGCGAGTTCGTCTCTTTGGCATGGTCGGCATAGTTCAGGCCGAGGCAGATGATCTTCCCTGGCCGGAGAACCGGTGCACGCAGCCGCACGTGCGGGGAGTCCATGGCGACCGCGAGCCCCCGGCCCACCGCGCTCTCCCTGTCTTGCGCCAGCTGCTCCCGCGCGAAGGCGACCGCTTCGGCTGCCCGGCCCAGCCCGTCGCGCGCCAGCAGGAGCACCATGTCCGGCGGGCATTCCGCCTGTGCCCGCCCGGTCGCATCCGTCACCCCCTGCCGGCGCAAGAGTTCGGCATACGCGTGCGGGATATCGAGGACCCAGCCGTCCTCGATCGCGCCGACGCTCGTCCGACCCCGCTCGCTGTAGGTGACCAGTCGCATGGCCCTCCCCTTCCGCGGTCTCACGTCCCGTCGCCGAAGCTCGCCGGTGGCGGCGCTTCCGTCCAGACATTAAAGACCGCGGAAAGCTCACCGCGCCAGATCCGGGGACCTTCCCAGCGGTTGGGGAGCCGCGCCAGGTCCGCGGTGATCTCGATCCGGTTTCCCGAGGGGTCGCGTACGTAGAGGAACGAATTGCCGCCTGGCCCGTGCCGCCCGACTCCTGCCTCGATCCGCCAGCCGTAGCGACCCAACCGGTCGGCGAACCGCACCACCTCGCTCACCCCGTTCACCAGGAACGCGACGTGGTGCAACTTGTTCCCGACCGAGCCTTTCACGATCGCGATGTCGTGATGGTTCTCCCCGACCCGGATGAACGAGAACAGCCAGGGCTGGTCAGCGTTCTCGGGCAGCAGCAGGTCGGAGAAGGCGAACCCCAGTTGTTCCGTGTAAAAACGCGTCGGCATCTCGACATCGTTCGCCAGGAACGTGATGTGGTTGATGTCGAGCGGCGCGTGCGCCGCTGCCGGGTTCCACTTCGTCGTGTGCGGATAGCTCGTCCGGCCGTCCCGCACGATCACCTCGAAGACCTGCTCGGTCGGCGTCGTGAGACGAAACGCTGCTGCCATACCCGGCTCCGGATTCCGCTCGATCGCGGAGCAGGCGATGCCGCGTTCGCTGTAGCGCTGGTGCAACGCCTCCAGCTCCGCCACGCTCGCGACCGAGAAGGCCATGTGGTCGAGCCCCACACCACCCGGCCGCAAACCGAGATCGAAATGCTCGTCCCCACCGCAACCGAGATAGACCACCCCACCGTCGCGGGCCAGCTCGATCAAGCCGAGCAGATCACAGTACCACCGCAGCGCTGCGTCCAGATCGCGAACGCGGATCACCGCATGATCGAACGCCATCAATGTCATCGAACACCTCGCCTTTCAGACCCGTACCACCACTTTCCCGAAGGTGCGCCCTTCGGCCACCTCTGTCTGCGCCGCCGCCAGTTCCTCCAGCGGGAACACCCGATCGATCACCGGCACCACCTGCCCGCGCGCGACGCTCGCCACGAGCGCCTCCAGATCCCGCCGCTGTCCCGAGAGGTAGAAGAACACCGTCGTCACGTTCCGGTAGAGCCACAACACATTGGTCTGCAGTTCGACGCCACTCGAACGACCACACACCGCGACCCGCGCGCCGCGGTCGAGTAGGTCCGGCAGGTGGGCCCAGGTGACCGTGCCGAGCGTATCGAACACCACCGTCGCCCGCCCGCCCAGAAGCTCGCGCACCCGGGCTGGCCATGCCTCGTCGCCGAGCGACACGGCGCCGTCGGCGTACTCCGCGAGCCGCTCCAGCTTCCAGGCACTGCGCCCCACGCCCACCACCCGCGCTCCCCGCGCCCGCGCGATCTGCACCCCTGCCAGGCCCGTCGCGCTCGTCGCTCCCATCACGACTACCCGGTCACCGGGTCCGACAGCGCAGCGGTTGACCAGGCCGTGCCAGGCCGTGACGTACGAAACCGGTAGGCAGGTCGCCTGTTCGAACGACACCGCGTCCGGAAGCGGCACCACGTTGCGTTCCGGCACCGCCACGTACTCGCCGTAACCGCCCCAACGCTGGATGCCGAGCAACTGGTAGTCGAGGCAGGTATTCTCCGGCCAGCGAGCCAGGCAGTGCGCACACCGGCCGCAGCTGACGAAGGTGAAGACGACGACCCGCTCGCCTGTTCGGACGCTGGTGACACCGGAGCCGACGGCATCGACTACACCAGCGGCATCGGCCCCGCCGACGTGCGGGAAGGGGAAGTCGGGGCCGGCGAAGCCGAACCCCGTCTGCCGGAACTCGATGTCGAGCCGGTTGATGGACGCTGCGTGTACCCGCACCCGCACCTCGCCCGGACCCGGCTCGGGTGTCGGCACCTCGGCCAGCTCCAGCACTTCCGGCCCGCCGAAGGCCCGCAGTACCATCGCACGCATCGTCGTTCCCTCAGGCCTGCGCCTGCTCGGCCAGCTTGCGCGCCCGGGCCTCGAGCAGATAGTCGCGCGATGCCTCGACCAGCCGCCGCGCCCGCTCCCAGTCAGCCAGGAGCTTGCCGTCCCGCTTGACGAAGCGCCCATCGACCAGCACCGTCTCCACGTTGGAGACGTCGGCACCGACCACCACGGCCGCCACCGCGTCGATCAACGGTGCCAGGTTGACCGCTGTCGTATCGATCACCACCACGTCGGCCTTCTTGCCGGGGGTCAACGAACCGAGCTGGTCTTCTTTCAGAATGACATGTGCTCCGTTGATGGTCGCCATCTTCAGGATGTCGCGCGCCGTCAGCACGTCCTTGCTCACCGGCTCCGGCTGATCCCAGGCCACCTCGTGCAGGCGCGCCCGCTCGCAGGCAAAGGCACAGCGCATCTGCGTGAACATGTCGCCCGGGACGGTCGTGACCACGTCGATGCTCAGACTCGGCCGCAGGCCGTACTGCATCGCCTTGAGGAACGGCGGCCAGCCGTGGCCCATCTGCATCTCCACCTGCGGCGCGATCGAGATCTTGCCCCGGCTGTCGGCCACGAGCTGCCATTCGCGGTCGGTGAAGTGACAGCAGTGAATGTAGGTCGTGTCCGGGTAGAGCAACCCGAGCCGCTCCAGCCACTCCACCATCTGCCAGCGCCCGGCCAGCCGGCCCATGCCGACGTGGATCGTGATCTGCAAGCCGAGGTCACGCGCGATCGCCCATTCCTGGCGCACGACGTCGTCGGTACAGAAGCCCGGCCCGCGCGTCGCCATCGCCATGGTGATCAGCCCGTCGTCACTGTTGAAGTAGGTCGTGCGGACGCGCTCGATATCTTCCCTCGGCATCACGATCGTGCTATTGAACCAGCAGGCCTGGAGCGACGTGTTGGGCGGGCCGTAGGCGTAGACGGCACGGATACCAGCATCCTTGAGCCCCTGAATCGCCGCATCCGGATGTTCCGGCGTGTTGTTGATGTGCGACCAGTCGACCAGTGTCGTGATGCCCGCATTCAGGCACTCGAGCGCACCGGCCAGATTGCTGGCGTAGACGTCCTCCGGACGATAGAGCGGTGCGAACGTGTCGAGCACCTCGACGAAATAGTCCTCCAGCGTCGCGTCCGGCGCACAGCCACGGATCGCTGTCTCCCAGGTATGGCGGTGCGTGTCGATGAACCCCGGTAGCACGACTTTGCCGGTGGCGTCCACGACCTCGACGTCGGCCGCCGCGATCTCCCGCCCGACCTGAACGATCCGGTTCCCCTCGATCAGGACATCCCCGTTCGGGATGTCACCCAGGGCGTCGTCCATTGTGATGACGTACCCGTTCCGGATGAGCACCCGATCCGGCATGGCAGCACCTCCCGGCTCCTGCGCACGACCACACGCACGGCGAGCACGCACCGCGCTGGAGAGTCGATTCGTGGATTTCGCATCCAGACTAGTAGGAAAAGCTGGTGGTGTCAAGAGCTAAAGCGAAGGTCAGCGGAAGAGCAGCAAGCCCGGAAACGCTGGACGGGGGCGCCGACGCCCCCGTCCAGGTCGCTGCCGATCGCTAGCCTTACGAGCAGCCGTGCTCATCGACTCCTCGTCACTGCACGGACGACGAACACGACGATCACCGCACCGATCGTGGCCACGACGATGCTCCCGATCAGCCCCGCGCTCCCGCTGATGCCGAGGAGCGAGAAGAGGAGACCCCCGATGAAGGCACCGATCAGGCCGAGAACGAGATCCCCGACGAGCCCGCGATCGGTCCCCGTTAGCTTGCCGGCCAGCCAGCCGGCGACCAGCCCCACGATGATCCAGCCGATGATACCCCCTGGATTGAGTTCCATCTCTACCCTTCCCTTCCGCCTCTCGGCGCCCTGGCAGCGATGCCTAGACGATACAGGACCGACAGACTGTTTTGCAACCACACTGTTTCGATCACTCCCCGAGCCCGCACTGCACCACCGGCGTCTCGGTCCCTTCCCCACCTACCGACAACTCTTGACAACGAAGGTCGACCTGGTTAGTCTCCGCTGCACGAGACCGATCGGAGCGGTTCCGTGAACGATTTCCAGACGCTTTTCGTCGCTGCGCTCCTGCACGATCTCGGCAAGCTGTGGCAGCGAACCGGCCAGCGCCACAGCGACCGCTACGCTGCCTACGGTCCCGAGACCTACGGGCGTAACGGTGCGCACGCCAAGTGGAGCGCCGACGCTGTCGAACGGTGGCTGCCCGGGTGGTCCGGGGCGACCGCTGCGATCCTGCGGCATCACAATCCCACCGACCGGCTCGCTCGCCTCGTCGCCCTGGCCGACCGGCTCTCGGCTGCCGAGCGCGACGATACTGAGTCGGACCAGCCTGCCACACCGCGCGGCGGTGGGCAGCTCTGGGCTGCGACGCGCACCGGACAGCGCCAGTTGCGCAGCATCTTCACGCGCCTCCAGCTCGCCGGTGCCCCCGCCCCCTCACCGGCCTACTGGCCGCTGGCACCGCTGGCACTCGAGCCGAACGTGCTCTTCCCCAACGAGCAACCGGTCGACGAGGCGAACGAGCGGCAGGCGTACGAGAACCTGTGGCAACGTCTGGTCGACGATCTCCAGTCGCTCCCATCGACGCTCGACTTCGACGCCCGCCTGACCACCGTGCTCCATCTCCTCCACCGCTACGCCTGGAGCGTCCCGTCGGCCTACTACCAGCAGAACGTCGCCGATATCTCGCTCTACGACCACCTCCGGACCACCGCGGCGATCGCCGCGGCGCTCGACCGCTCCGGTCTCGACGACGAAACGCTCGCCGCACTCCTCGAGCGCCAGTCGCCGCACTGGGACACCCCGCGCCTAGCGCTCGTCGCGGCCGACGTCACCGGGATCCAGCGCTTCCTTTACACGCTCACCGCTGCACGGGCCGCACGCAGCCTGCGCGGTCGATCCTTCTTCCTGCAGCTGGTCACCGAGGCGGTCGGCCGCTGGCTGCTCCGCCGCCTCGAGTTGCCGCTCGTCAACCTGCTCTACGCTGGCGGCGGTCGTTGCTACCTCCTCTCCCAGCTGCCGAGCGACGACCAGCTCGCCACGCTCCGCCGCGACCTCGACCGGATCCTCCTCGCCACGACCGACGGCGAGCTGTACCTGGCACTGGCCTGCCGGCCAGTCGCCTGTGCCGATCTCGCTGAACCGGACCGCTTCCGCAGGGCATGGAACGAGCTGCACGCGGTTCTCCAGGAGGCCAAGGCACGCAAGTTCGCCGCACTCGATCCGAACGAGCTGGCCGATCGCCTGTTCGAGCCGCGCGGGATCGGCGGTCCCGAGCCGCCCTGCGCGATCTGTCGCCGCGAGGATCCCCGAGCGCGTCGCGAGGACGACGAGCGCATCTGCCGCCGCTGCGATTCCTTCATCGACCTCGGTACCCGCCTGCGGCGCGCTCGCTGGCTCTTCCTCCGCGCGATCGAGCCGGCCGCGCCGGACACGCTCGACGGATCGCACTACCAGACGACGCTCCAGGCACTCGGCCTCGAACTCCATCTCGCTGAGACGGACGACGAGCTGAGAGCCTTCGCCCAGCGCGGACCGGGAACGCTGCTCCGGATCGACGACACCGACTTCCTGACTGGTCCCGCCCTCGACCTCGCCGAGGCCAGCGGCACGATCGGGCTGGGCTTCGCCTTCCTCGCCAACGTGGTGCCGCTCGACCCCGACGGCTCGGTCACCGAGTTCGCGACCATCGCGACCTCCGGTGCGGGGGCGAGCGGACTCGGCATTCTGCGGATGGACGTGGACGACCTCGGTCGGCTCTTCGCCGAGGGGCTGGGCCAGCACCTCTCCCTCTCGCGGCTGGCCAGTCTGTCGAGTGGCCTCCGGCTCTTCTTCGAGGGCTGGCTGGCCGAACTCGCCCGGCACGCGAACGAGACGCAGTGGCCGATCTACCTCGTCTATGCTGGTGGCGACGATGTGTTCGTCGTCGGGCACTGGCACACGATCGCCAGCTTCGCCCGCACGATCCGCGACGACTTCCAGCGCTTCACGCACGACAACCCGTCTCTGCACCTGTCGGCCGGAATCGCTGTCGTCCCGGAGCACGCCCCGCTCTACCAGGCAGCTGAGGACGCGCGGGAAGCACTCGAGGCGGCCAAGCTGCGGAGCGAGGACGGTCGTGTCGTCAAGAATGCCGTCACCTTCCTCGGCCGCACCCTCGATTGGTCGCGCTTCCTGGACGTCGCCACACGGGTCGAGCAGCTCGCCCACTTCGTCGCACGCGGAGAAGTGCCCCGCTCGTTCCTCCACGGGTTAGCTGCGATCGGCCGGCTCTATGAGGAAGCCCGCGACGAAGCGCGGCGGCGCGGCACGCTCCGTCCCGGCCAGCTCGTCTACGGGCGCTGGTTGTGGCTCGCCGCCTACTTCCTCACCCGGGCCACGGAGCGGCTGCCGGAACACTGGGACGCCCGCGCGTGGATCCAACGTCTCCGCGAGGAGATCCGAGATCCCGATGTCATCGAGACGCTCTGGCTGACGGCCCGCTGGGCCGAACTCGCCACGCGAAAGGAGGAGAAGGGATGAGTACGCAGCGCTCGACGCCTGGACAGGCTCGTGGGGGAGGCCGTCCCACCTTCGAGCCACCGACGCGAGAGGAGATCCAGCGCATCATCCTCGAGGGAGATCCACTCACGCTCGTCCAGGTCGCGGAACGGGTCGGCCGCGACCTCGCCCGGCCCGGTGGCAACCCGCGCAGTCCGGACGCACTCGCGACGAGCCAGATTCGCTCCGTCTTCGGCAAGGTCCGCGAACTGGACATGCACGTCCGCACAGCGGCAACCGCCATTACCGAGCTCGACCAGGAGACGTACCGGGAACTGCAATTGCTCCGCCCCAAACTGGCCTACCAGGCCGCGCGAGCGAGCGGTCGAGGCGTCCAGTGGCTGAAGGAGACACTCGAACCAGCGATCCAGCTTGTCGAGCGCGACCGCCAGCGCTTCCAGCACTTCGTGGATTTCTTCGAGGCGATCCTCGCCTATCACAAGGCATACGGTGGACAGTGAGGGGAGGGCACCCATGAGCGCGACGGCTCGACAGACGAATTGGAACGCGACGATCCTCGGCCGGATCCGCCTGACCGGTATCGTCCGCGCGATCACCGGCTTACGCATCGGCGGTGCAGCTGGCGGGCTCGCCATCGGTGCGCTCGACAATCCGGTTGTGCGTGATCCCCTCACCAACCAGCCGTACGTCCCAGGCTCCTCGCTCAAGGGCAAGCTCCGCTCGCTTTCCGAGCGCATCGAGGGCCTGGCAACCAACTGGCGGATCAACAATGTCTACATCCACGTCTGCATGGGCGACCGGCAAAACGGTCGCAATCCGACCTACGATACCTGTCCAGTCTGCCCAGTCTTCGGTGTCCCTGGCGATCAATACCCGACCGCGCCGACTCGGCTCGTGGTGCGCGACGCCTTCCTCACCGAGTCGAGCGTGCGCGAACTCGAAGCACTACGACTCGACCTCCCCTATTCGGAGATCAAGTGGGAAGCAGCGATCGACCGGGTGACCTCAGCCGCTGTACCACGCCAGGTCGAGCGCGTCCCGGCCGGTGCGACCTTCGCTTGCGAGATGGTCTACACCGTCTACGAGCCCCGCGACGTCGACCGTTTCTGGACGGTCGTCCGCGCCCTCGCGCTCCTCGAGGACGACTACCTGGGGAGCTACGGCTCGCGCGGCAGCGGCAAAGTCCGCTTCGAGAACCTGACGCTCACCGTCCGCCCGCGCGCGCAGTACGATCAGCCGGCAGCTCAGCTCCCCCAGCGGACGTTCGCCTCGGTCGATGCGCTGCTCGCGGCACGCGAGGAGGTGCTCGCCTGGTTGCGCGAGGCAGCCGGTCTTGCGGGACAGACAGGATGACCCGATGGCAGTGGTGACGACCTATCTCCTCCGTTTCCGCGGACCGCTCCACGTCGCCGAACGGGGTGTCGGGATCGAGGAGACGGCCGAGTTCGTCCACTCGGACACGCTCTTCAGCGCGCTCTGCTCGGTGGTCCGTCTCGGTTGGGGAGAGAGCGAGCTGGAGCACTTCCTCGCGCCCTTCCGCGCTGGCGAGCCGCCGTTCCTCGTCTCCAGCGCGTTCCCGTTCGCTGGCCCCGTCCGCTTCCTGCCCAAACCGCAGCTGGAACTGCCCAGTCCGCCGCCCGATGACGCGCGCAAGCGGCTGCGCCAGACCCGCTGGGTCTCCTTCGGCCTGTTCCAGGCCTGGCTCAGCGGCCAGCTGCCAGGCGACGCCTTCACGCCGGAGGCCTTCCTCCCCGCTGTCGCAGCCTGGCTTCTCCCCAGCGAGCGCCGTGCCCTTCCCCCCAGCTTCACCCGTGACGGCATCCCGCTCTGGGTCCGCGACGTCGTCCCGCGCGTCGCCATCGACCGCGTTACCAGTGCCTCGCAGGTGTTCCGCTCGGGCCGGCTCCGCTTCGGACCGGAGAGCGGTCTCTTCGTCCTCGTCGAATGGCGCGACGCGAGCTGGCGTGCGCTCGTCGAGGCGGCGCTCGCTGAACTCGGGCAGCTGGGACTTGGCGGCTTGCGCTCGACCGGCCACGGCCAGTTCACCCTCGAGCCCGGCGAGGAGAGCGACGTCCCGGACCAGGAACAGCCCGTTGGCCTGGTGACGCTCTCCCTCTACGCTCCCACCCGGCACGAACTCGCGGCCGGGGTCCTGGGCCCGGCTGCTCGGTACGACCTCGTCCTGCGCGGCGGCTGGATCGCCTCGCCCGACGGATCGAGCTACCGGCGCCGCGAGCTCCGGATGATCAGCGAAGGCTCGCTCGTCGCCCAGCCACCGGGCACGACCGTCCGCGGCCAGCTCGTCGACGTCACACCGGAGGTCATGCGCACCGTGCATCCGGTCTACCGTTACGGGTACGCCTTCACCGTCCCGGTCGGACCGAAGGAGTAGTTCCATGTCCGAACCCACTCGCGCCCGTCCGCTTCTCGAACTCCGCTCCTACCAGCTCGAACTCGAGGTGCTTTCCCCGCTCCACATCGGTGCCGGCGGACCACCGCTCATCGGCGGCTACGACGTGGTCGCCGATACCGACCGGGGACGCTTCTACCTCATCGACGTCGAGCGCCTCATCGCCGAGCGGATGACCGAGGAGCGGATCCTCCGCGGTGAAGATCCCCGCGTCGACAACCTGATCGCCCCGACCGAATGGCCCCAGTACGCCCGAGCGGTCCTGCCCGGTCCGTGCGGCCAGGACGTCGCCAGCCAGACCCGGCAGCACTGGACCCTGCTCCCGTTCGAACGCGACGCACGCGGCCATCCCTATCTCCCTGGCAGCAGCCTCAAAGGCGCGCTGCGCACCGCACTGGCCTACGCGTTCCTCCGCCGCGAGTTGCACCGGCTCGCCGGGCAGGAGGGAAAGGTGAGGTTCGCCGACACTGCCGCCGGGCAGGCCCTGCTGGGCCAGTTCTCCGCGGGAAACCTCCGGCGCGAGCAGTTCGCCCGCCCCCTCGAGACGCGCCTCTTCCAGCAGAGCGAGAAGTTCGACCCCAACCACGACCTCTTGCGCGCCGTCCGGCCGGCCGACTCCGCCCCGCTCCCACCCGACGCGACCGTCGTCGAGCAAGTCGGGATCTACCGGGTCAAGAACGGTGCACTCGAGCTCGTCAGCCCGAAGCACCGCTGGCTGGTCGAGGCACTGCCCAAGGGGATGAGACTCCAGCTCCGGCTCGACCTCGACGTCGGCCCCTTCGGCATCGAGCGGGGACTTCCCGACGACGCCCGCGAGCACGTCAGTCTCGAACACCTCTTCCGCGCCTGCCGCGAGTTCGCCTGGCGACTGGTGACCGTCGAGTTGCGACGCGTGCAGGAGGCACAGAGCCCGGTCTCCCACTTCTACCGCGAGCTCGCAAAACGGATCCGAGAGGCTGCCCGCGCCGCGACGCCGGAGACCTACCTCCAGCTCGGCTGGGGGACCGGCTGGCGCGCCAAGACGATCGGCCCGCTCCTCGAACTCTCCGACGTCGAGGACGGCGAAGAAGTGCTGGGCACGCTCATCAAGCAACTGCGGCTGGGACGCGGCGCGCAAGGGCTCCCCTTTCCGCGCACCCGGCGGTTCGTCGAACGCAATGGTCGCGCCAGCCTGCCGCTGGGCTGGGTCCGGCTGCGCGTCCTCACCGCGGAGGAGGATACCCATGCCGCAACACCACGTCCTCCTGATCAGCACACTGGGTCATCGTGACCTCGAGCGAGACGGCCAGCGATTGCCGGGAGACCGCTTCCGCAGCGCCTGCCGCGAGCTGCACGAACAGGTAAAGGCCGACCCCGCCACCTGGGATCATCTCGCGTTTCCCGTCCTGTCGGTCGTACTCGACTGGCTCGCCGACCGTGCCCGCCAGCGCCTCCGGCTCCCGGACGATACTGCGGCTCGCCGAGCCCTCCACCTCGCCCTCTATCTCGTCGCCACCAACCAGACCGACCCGCGCTTCGCCGAGACCGATACCGCGCCGCTCGCCGAACTGGTCCGCGGCTGGCTGGAGCGACAACGCGGGCAGTACGGCGGTTTGGCGATCAAGATCTGGGAGTTCAGCGGCAACCCTGCGGCATTCGACGAGACGCTACGCTTTTTTCGCGACCTGGTGATGCACCGAGCGCTCCCGCGCATCGAGCCTGGTCACGACGTCGTCGTCAACGCGACGAGCGGCACGCCCGCGCTGTTGTTCGGCCTGCTCGTCGGACTCGAGCCTGCTTTGCCCGAGACGACCCACGTGATCGTCGTTCCACCGGACGCCGAGCGGCCACTCCCCTTCGCGCTCCTGCCCGAGCTCCGTCGTCTCCAGCTCCTCCGCGACGCCCGTACCGCCTTGCTCCGCTGGGAACCAGCACTCGCCGCCACGTTCCTCGCCGATGCGCACGCCCCGCCAGCGTTGGTCACGTTCACCCGCGCGCTCGCCGAGCGACTGGCATTCGACTTCTCCGCTGCGCTCTCCCTGGTCGACGAGGTCATCGCCACCTCGACCGGCCAGCTGCGCAAGCTGGCAGCTCAGGCCCAGGCCGAGCTGCTGGAGCTGGAGCGAGCGGCCGCCCGCGCTCTCGCCGCGCGCGAACCGCTACCCGACGTCTATCCGCTGCTCCTCCGCGAGGTCTGGCAGGACACTCGCATCGCCTGGGAGCAGGGACGCTACGCGGACTTCCTGGCCCGACTCTTCCGGCTGGAAGAAGGCGCGCTCCGCTGGGCCGTCGAGCAGTTCCTCGCGCTTCCGACCGGAGTCGAGTACGGAAGCGACGGGCGCGCGCTGGCCCTCCCACGGTACCGGGAAGCCCTCCGCAACGATGTCACCCTCCGCACGCTCGCCGAACGACACCGGATCGACCCCGACCGGCCACCCGATCGCCACGCGCTCCGCGCTCTGCTCCAGCATCCGACCCTGGCGCAGAAAGCGACTGTCCGCGAGCTCCTCACAGCGAGCACCACCATCGCAACGCTCACCCAACTGCGCAACGCGAGCATCGTCGGCCACGGCTTCGCGCCCGTCTCCGCCGTCGCGCTCGAGCAGAAACTCGCTGCGGCTGGCACGAGGGCTGATCCGCTCACGCTTCTCGACCAGCTGGCGCGCGCCGTCGGTATCGATACGTCCAGCCTGCCGGCCGAACCATGGCGACGACGACTCCTGGACGAGATCGAACGGGTCGAGCGTGCCGCACACTGAGCGCAACCGCTTGCGTCGCTGGCGGAGAAACCGGTAGGCTAACCACGAAAGGTTTCGGTGATCGCCGGCAGGCTGGAATAGTCCGTCCCCCGATGACCTGTGGGGAGGTATCGGTCACGATGACGACGCTCGTCTGCTGCGTCGGCAACAGCGACCTCACGCTCGACGGCCAGTACCTGGCTGTCCGCAACCCGGCCGGGGCGGCTCCCTCGTTCCGCACCGCGACCGAGCAGCTCCTGGCGCAGGTGGACGACGTCCTCGACCGGCTGGACGCCCCGCTGCTCCGCCCGCTCCTCGACTGGGCGATCGCACGCACCCGCTCGCAACGACCGCTCCTCCACGTCGTCCTCCTGGCGACTGACCAGCAGCCGCCGCACCCACAGGACACCTGCTTCGCCGCCCGCGTGATCGGCCGCTGGCTGGAGCGACGCTACGGAGCACGCTGCCAGCTCGCGGTCGAGCTCTTCGACCTCCGTGGCAACCCCGCCGACTACGACGCGATGTACCGCGCAGTGGGCGACGTGCTGCGCCAGCTCGCCCAGTCGGCGAGTCCCCGACCGATCCTCGTTTCCCTCACTGCCGGAACACCGGCGATGACCTTCGCCCTCACCGTCCACGCGGTCGAGCGGTTCGGCAACAGCTGCAGCTTCGTCTACCTGCCGCGTGGCAGTAGCCAGCCGCAGGAACTGCAGGTGCGCCGCTGGCTCGTCCAGAGCGCGCTCCTGGCCGATGCCCGACGCGAGCTCCAGCGCGGCGAGTTCGGGCGTGCCGCTGTGCTCCTGCAGCAAGCCGGCGTCCCGCGGGCTGTCTGGCAGCTCGCCCAGGCCGGTGACCATCGCCTCGCCTACCACTTCGAGGAAGCCCAGGCCAGTGCGCGCCAGGCCCTCCGCGACCCGCGCACGCGGCCGATCGCCCAGCAGTTCCTCGAGGAGCTGGCCGAACTCGCCGCTGCCCAGCGGACGCTCGTCGAGCGGGGCGGCCAGGAGCCCATTCCCCGCGCCTGTGAGCCCCTGCTCGCCGAGATGGTCGCCAACTTGCGGCTCGTCTGGCAGCAGGGTCGCGAGGCCGACTTCCTCGCCCGCCTCTACCGCTTCCACGAAATGATGCTCCGCTGGCTGGTCGAGGAGCAGCTCGGCGCCCCCGTGCACACCGCCAGCGGCGAAGCGACCCCCGCCTTCCGCCGCTGGTGGCAGACCCGCCCCGAGCTACACCGCCAGGCTACAGCGCGCAACCTGAACCCGGAGCGGATCACGCGCCCTTTGCTCGACTTTCTCCTTGCCAGCGTGCCAGCCGTGCGGCGCGACCGCGAGATCCTCCAGCAGCTCAACCGGCTCACCCAGTTCCGCAGCCAGACCTTCGTCGGCCACGGCTTCCTCGGTGTCCGGCGCGACGATATCCTGGCGCTGTACCGTGAGCGCGCTGGGCCCAACGCCGACCCGATGCAGGACATCGAGCACCTCGCCCACCGGCTGCAGCTCGGCGCGCAGGCCAGCTGGCCCGAGCGTCTACGCGATGCCCTCCTCCAGTTGCTGGCCAGCTGGGAGCAGGAACGCCACGAGACGTGACGGGAGGCTCCGATGCCGGTCGCCCTCGTCTACCCGCTCTATCCCGAGCGCGATGCGCTGCTCCCGCCCTTCCTCGGCCGGGCAGCCCATGCCGCACTCCTGCGGGCAGTCGCCACGGTCGACCCGGCGACTGCCACCCAGTTGCACGACGCTCCCGGACCACGGCCCTTCACCGTCACGATCTTGGAGGAGGGGACCCGTGCCGGCCGCCGCGAGACGGCAGCGCGCGCCGGTTGGCCGCTGCACCTCCGCCTCACCCTGCTCGACGACACGCTCGAGCCGCTGGTCAGGCAAGCGCTCGCGCCCGGTGCGGCCTTCCAGCTCGGCCCGCTCACCCTCCGCCTGAGCGAGCCAGTCGAGCACCTCGAGGCCGGTCGCGCTGGGTACGACGAGCTGGCTGCCCTGCTCGAGCCGACCCAGCGCCACCCAGCGCGGCTCCGCCTGCGCTTCCGCTCGCCGGCGAGCTTCCACCAGGGGACGCATCACCTGCCGCTCCCGTTGCCGCAGCTCGTGTTCGGCAGCCTGGCCGAGCGCTGGAACGCCTTCGCGCCCGTGCACCTGGCTCCGGAGATCGTGCGGGAGTTCGAGCACGTCTGGATCGGCGCCTACCGGCTCGAGACGCGGCTGGTCGACACCGGGCAGGGGAAGGTCGTCGGCTTCCTCGGCTGGTGCGAGTACCGGAGCGAGGGGGTCGAGCCCCCAGTGCGAGCCGCGCTGCTCGCCTTGGCCGAGTTCGCACGCTTCGCTGGCGTCGGTCACAAGGCAGCGATGGGCCTCGGCCAGGCCGAGCGCATCGCCGTCGGGCGCAACCAGCCGGAGCGTCCGCCGGTAGCGTGACGCACGAACGGTTCCCGGTGCGCGCTGTGGTGCGGCCGCACCAGCGCCGCCCGAGCGTTTGCGAGGAGCAGCCCGCGGTCCGCGGGGTACGTGCGTGCCGAGCGGTGTGTCGCTGGTGCGATCCGGACGAGACCAGGGAGGGGGTTCCCATGCTGGTGGTGATCTGCTATGATATCGTCGACGACAGCAAGCGGACGCGCCTTTACAAGTGGCTGCAGGGATACGGGACACCAGTCCAGCGGTCGGTATTCGAGTGCGACTTGCGGGCGAACGAGCTGGACCGGGTGCGGCGATATCTTCGCCGGATCGCTGACCCGCGCGAGGATGGCGTACGCGTCTACACGTTGTGCGAAGCCTGCGCACGCCGGGTCGAGATCGTCGCCGGGACACCGCGCGAGGCTCCGCCGGACTTCCTGATCGTGTGACGACCAGCTCGTACGAACATGTGCTCCTAGCCCGAAAGTACTAGGCGCGTAGCCTGAAAGTCAGGGGTCGGTCGCAATGCGCTCAATCCCCTTCAGGGGATTGCAACGTCCGCGAGCCGGACAAGTAGCGCGCCTTCGCCTACGCGGCCGTCGCAATGCGCTCAATCCCCTTCAGGGGATTGCAACTCGAGGAAGAGGAGCCCCTTCCCCGCTGCGACCAGTCGTCGCAATGCGCTCAATCCCCTTCAGGGGATTGCAACGCGGATTCTGTGACTGAAGCTTCACTTGCAAGATCAGTGACCGTGTCGCAATGCGCTCAATCCCCTTCAGGGGATTGCAACCGACGCCGATGTAGGCATTCGCGTTGTTGAACGGCGTGACCGCTTGTCGCAATGCGCTCAATCCCCTTCAGGGGATTGCAACAGAAGTACTGGCATGCGATCCTGGAGCCAAGGCTCCAGGAGTCGCAATGCGCTCAATCCCCTTCAGGGGATTGCAACGCGGATCTTGATACCCCTGATCTCCACCTGTGCCGGTATTCCGTCGCAATGCGCTCAATCCCCTTCAGGGGATTGCAACGGTGGGGTACACGCAGAAGTACACCCGCGCCCGCTCGAACGTCGCGTCGCAATGCGCTCAATCCCCGTCAGGGGATTGCAACCTGGCCCACCAGGGCACCGACACCACCGGACCCATCCCGCAGCCGTCGCAACACGACCGATCTCCTTCAGGGCATTGCAACGGAGACCCTCACCACGCGGCCTCAGCTCTGACCAGACATCGTCACTCGTCGCAATGCGCTCGATCCTCCTCGCGGAAACACAACTCCTGCCCGCCCCTCGGTACCCCCGGCCGTTCCGTTTCGCGTTCGGTGCAGCGCGGATCCAGTGCTTCCGAGCATTCACGCGGTCACAGTCGCCCGGCTCCTGGCTCGAGGCCGGTGACACGGACGACTCCGGGTGCTCGTTCCGGTACAGGCTGGACCCGTCCTCGCCCGCGAGCGCCCACCGCGCAGCGGCCGGATGGGGAGTCTCCGCTCGCCACGCGCGGACGCTTGCCCTGGGCCAGCCCCGCCTTCGCACTCGCACCGGGTATCGCATGCCCCCTACCCGCCCCCCTGTACGACGCACCCCCGATCCGGGCGCTCCTCCACGGTGCTCGAGGCCCTTGTCCACGCGACATGTGCCGGGCCCCGCGACCGGTGCCGTCCGGCCCGCTCGCTCGACGTCAGACGCGACGGCATCCCCTCCCTCATGCTGATACGGACTCCCTCGACGGCTGCTGGTCGGGTCGAGGTGTGGCCCGCGCTGTGGTACCCTGGGCGCCAGACAGCGAGGAGACGCCACCAGGCATGGGGACGAGACCGCGCCGGATCTCCGCGCGTCCCCCGAAGCGGGGCATGGTGACTTTACGACGGCGAACAGCGCGGGCCCTCCGCCCGGTGCTGCACGTCCTCTCCGGCCTGGCCCTGGCGGTCCTCCTCACTGGCCTCGTCTGGCTCTTCCGCTCCCTCGCGCTGCACTCGTTCGCTCGCTGGCCGGACCGGACAGACGTCGCGCTCGGAGCCCTCAGCGCACCGCTCCTCTGGTGGGCTCGCCTGGCCGGAGTGGACCGCACGGGCCTCCGGTTCCTCGTCGCACCACCGGAATGGACCGCTTCCGACTTTCGCCCGTACGCGCCGGTCTCTTGGCATACCTGGCTGGCCAAAGCCGCTCTCGCCCTCTATCTGGCCCTCCTCCCGCTGCTCGGCGCACTCCTCTTCGCGCGCTCCTATCTCCCACGACCGTTCTTCGTACTCGCAGTCACAGCCTTGGCTGGGACACTCGTCACCCTGCCGCTCCTGATCGCCCGCTGGCCCGACCGCGTCAACCGCTTCCTCGCCCGAGTCGAGGTCCTCGGCTTCATCCTGGCCGGGCTGCTCGGAGGGAGTGCCAGCGAAGCCGCTCTCCTCGGGCTCTCTGCCTCCCGGCAGGGCAGGATCGGCTTCGTGGCGCTGCTCGTTGGCCTCAACCTGGCCTGGTTCGGTCTGTGGCTCTTCGCGACCGGTTTCCTGCAACTCTGGTCGGAACGGCCGTGGGCCGCCCCGCACGCTCCCACCCATCGGCGTTCCTGACCGCCTGGGGCACTGCGTCCTGCACGCTCCTCCGCGCCAGTCCGACCGCGGCACAGCCGGAACCTGCAACCTTTTCAGCCTGGTCGCCGCTATCATACCGAGAGAGAATCGGTCTGGACACGATCGATGCGCGCGCTCTACGTCGTCGAGCAAGGAGCTGTCCTCCGCCGCAGCGGCGAACTCCTCGTCGTCGAGCGCGACGGCGAGACGCTGGCGCGTATCCCCTTGCTCCGCCTGCAGCTCGTCCTCCTCTTCGGCAACGTCCACGTCACCACCCCGACGCTCGCTGTCCTACTCGAGCGTGGCATCGAGCTCGTCCTCTTGACCGCCGACGGCGAGTACCGCGGCCGGCTGGTCGGGCCTGAGTCCGGCTCGGCCGAGCTGCGCATCCGCCAGCTGGAAGCAGCTCGCGACGAGGCGCTCGCCCTCGACCTCGCCCGCCGCTTCGTCCGCGGCAAGCTGCGGAATCAGGGTGTGCTCCTCATGCAGTACCGCGACCGCCACCCGGATATCCCGCGCGCCATCGACGCGATCCGCGACGCGCTCCAGCGTGCTGCCCGCGCCGGTGGGCACGGCGGGCTCCTCGCCGCCGAGGGATACGGTAGCGGCGCCTACTTCAGCGCGCTCGCGACGCTCTTCCCATCGACCTTTCCCTTTCCCGGTCGCCAGCGCCGCCCACCGCCCGACCCGGTCAATGCCCTGCTCAGTCTCGGCTACACGCTGCTCACCCAGCGAGCGGTGAGCGCCCTGCGCGCCGTCGGGCTCGATCCCCAGGTCGGCTTTCTCCACCAGCTGCGTCCCGGCCGTCCCTCGCTCGCCCTCGACCTCATCGAGGAGTTCCGACCAGTCATCGACGCGCTCGTCCTCGAGCTCTTGACGCGCGACCAGCTCCGGCCTGAGCACTTCGCTCCACCGCACCCGGAGCGGGGTGTCCGGCTGACCCCCGACGGCCTGCGGCTGTTCCTCGCTGCCTGGGAAGCCTGGTGGGAGCTGCCACTCGCGCTGGCCGGGACACGCCGGCCAGCCCGCGACGCGCTCTTTGAGCAGGCACGCCGACTGGCACGTGTCCTCCAGGCACCGGCCGAACCGTACCTCACCGTCCCGATCGAAGCCTGGTGGCAGGCCGGCGAGCCGGCCAGTCCGGTCGCCCCCGGCGAGCCGTCGTGACCAGCCGGCCACCCTCGAGAGCAGTCCGTGCAGGTGGTCTCCGCGCACGCTACCATAGAGCACTGGCCGGCCAGCCAGCCGGCCCAGGCGAAGGGGAGGAGACGATGCGACGCCGCCGGTTCCTCGCGCTCGCGTTCGGGAGCGCCATCGCACTCGCGGGATGCCGCAACCGCCAGCGATCGGGCCAGGCAGGAGCCAGCGAGCCGGTCGCGACGGGGACACCTGGCACGACCAGCGAGTCAGCCGCTAGCACTGCACCCACCGGTTCCTACGAGTTCATCCCGGTCTGGGAAATGCACCAGGTGCCCAAGTATCCCGGTTCCGAGCCGGGCGAGCTCTCGCCGCTCGCGACGCAGGTGCAGAACGGCGGCACCGTCAGCTTCGCCACGCCCGATCCAGCCGACAAGGTGCTCGACTTCTACCGGACAGCGCTCCCGCAGCTCGGCTGGACGATCCAGCCGTCGCCCCAGAGTTCGGTCGCTGCCAAGCGCGGCGAGGCCGCGCTCACCGTCATCGTCAAGGGAAGCGAGCACGGGACGACCGTGCTCCTCATGCTCACCGACGCAGCCTGAGCGTCCCGTCCCCCGCGCTCGCCAGCGGAACGAGCAGCTGTCCGGCTGGCCGGTCGCAGAGCGCGGTCAGGTCGATCGCCCAGTCCGGCCACCAGGGATCGAGCGGTACCCGGCAGGGCACGCTGTACCAGCGCGGTGACCGGCCCGCCCGGTGCACCCTCACCACCCCAGTAGCCGGATCCAGCAGCCAGACCCGCTCCGTCCCCGTACCCAGCCAGCGGTCGACCCGCTGCTGCAGGCGCCCCACCTGCACCCCAGCGGCGACGAGCTGCACGACCAAAAGGGGCGCACGGTGCGAGCCTGCGGCCGGCTCCGCACGGATCTCCAGCCGGCCCGATGCCACCCGCTCGACGACGAGCGGACTCGTGACCAGCGAGCAGAACGCCCGCAGGGCCTCAGCGAGCCTGGCGAGCACCTCGGGTGGATGCCCGACAACCGCGAGCGCTGCCGCGCGCGCACGGCCGGCGTCCCGCTCGCTGGCCGTCGTGTTCCGGTGGCTGGACGTGCGGCGCTCGAGCGCGCCAGCCTGCTCGACGCCCGCACGCCTCTCCGGCGGCCGCTCGGGCTGGTCTGCCGGACGAGGAGGCTGGGCCAACGGCCGGATCAGTCGCTGGGCGAGACGCTCCTCAGTCGTCGCGTCGAGCCCGTGGGCCGTGCCCGGGTGTGCGACCGTCCGCAAGGCCAGCCGCACCGCCTCGCGCGCCGCACCCGAAAGTTCCCACCACGAGGGGTCGTCCTGGAGCGGCGTCGGGAGGACGCGTCCGTTCCGGTCTCGCCAGGGCTGCATCCGTTCCCACCTCTCGTCCGTACCGGCGATCCGTCCCGGCCGGGCGCCTCTAGCGGACGGAGCCATTTGCCAGCGCGACTGCGTGCTGACATACTACTCGGTCGTCGAGCACCGGCACAATGGCGCGATCATACCAGTCGTCGGAAGCTCCCGCGTACCGGTACTCGTCCTGTGATTGGCGAGGGGGATGCGATGCGGATCGTGACGTTCCTCGGCACCGGCGACTACCGGCCGGTCACCTACGTCTGGGACGACGGGCGAGCGGTGCGCCGCTCCACCACGCACCTCTTCCCGCTGGCCCTCGCTACCTGGCTCGAACCCGAGCAGGTGCTCGTCCTCCTCACTGCCGAAGCCGAGCGCGGGCCCCACTGGGCGACGCTCCGCGACCACCTCGGCGACCGGGTGCAGCCAGTCCCGGTTCCGCCGGGACGGAGCCAGGCCGAACTGTGGCAGATCTTCGAACAGCTAGCCGGAGCCGTGCCAGCGGGGTCACGCCTGGTCATCGACGTCACCCACGGTTTCCGCTCGCTGCCGCTCTTCGCCGCGGTCGCCGCGCTGCTCTTGCGTCACCTCCAGAGCGTGACGCTCGAGCGCATCCTCTACGGTGCCTACGAGGCACGCGATCCGGCGAGCGGCGAGGCACCGGTCTTCGACCTGACCCCGCTCGTCGACCTGGCCGGTTGGCTCAGCGGCATCGAGGCACTCGAGCGCTCCGGTGACGGTCGGCTGCTGGCCCAGCGTCTCCGCGAGACGCATGCCGCCGCCAGGCGGCGTGGCGCAGAAGAGTTGCCCCAGCGACTGCAAGGTGTCGGCAAGGCCCTCGAGGAGTGGAGCGAGGCGATCCGGCTGAACCGGCCCGTCGACGCGGCTCGAGCAGCGCACCGGCTCCGGGAGCGGTTGCAGAGCGCCGAAGACGAGCTGGCCCGCTGGGCTCCACCGTTCGCTCGCCTGGCCGACCGCCTCGCGACCGACGCGGCCGCGCTCGCCCATCCCGAGCCGGAGCGGCTCGACGAGGCCGCCCTGCGCGCGCAGCTCGCTGCTGTCCGCTATGCGCTCGACAAGGGACTCGTCCTCCAGGCCGTCACCATGGCCCGCGAGTGGTTCGTCAGCTGGTACATCTGGGCGTTCATGCCGGAGGTGCGTCCACACTGGCAGCGGAAGGCAGAGCGCGAGCAGGCCGAGCGGAGCCTGGGCGAACTCGGTGCCGTGGCCAGACAGGGCTCGCGCTTGGCTGCCCACCACCCCGACTGGGAGATCGGCGATCTCTGGAACCAGCTGGCACAGCTCCGCAACGACCTCGCCCACTGCGGCATGCGCCAAGGGGCCATGGGCGCACAGGCAGCTCAGGCCAAGGCGCAGAAACTGGTTCGGCGCCTGCAGGCGCTCCTCGACGCGCGTTCGGGCTGACCGTCCGCGCCAGGCGACCGGTGGCATGTCTCAGCGCTCGCCTCGCACACTGCCCCCGCCCGCTCGACCGGCGAGGAATCCACGGACAGACGCGTCCGGATCGAGCGGGACAGCGAGACCGAGCGTGTTCGCGACCGGTACCGCACGCAGGCGCTGCCGGGCGAGCGTTCTGCGGCCCCCGCACTGGCTCGGCGGAGCCGTTCCGCGCACGGCGTGCGCGGGGTGCACGAGGGACGCCGGAGACGCGAACTGCTGCGTGCCGCGCTACACTCGCTGCCATGCGGTCGGTACCGCACTGACGACAAGGGCAGCACACTATGTGCGAGGCGACCAGTGTTCCGCCTGGCTGAGTTCGGCTTCGATGCGACGCTCCTAGCCGGTACGGCGACAGCCGCCTGGTTCGTCCCGCGGCAGGCGCGTCGCTGGCTCGTCGCGTCGACGGTCGTCAGCCTCGTCGCGCTCGTGACCGGTGCGCTCTTCGAGGTTCGCCTCCACCCGTGGACGGACGGGCTCGTCTTGCTCTTCGCGCTGTCCGGGGGCAGCCTGCTCGCCTCGCTCCTTCCAGCACGCTCCGCGCCGCAGGGACTCGTCCTGGCGACCCTGTCGGCGATCGACATCGGGCTCATTCTGCTGCCCACTCCCGTTGCCACAGCGAGTCCGGCCCAGCTGCCTGCACCGTTCTTTTTCGGCAATGTCGTGCTCCTCTTACCGCACGGGCAGCGCTTCGTGCTCGGGGCACTCGACCTGCTCCTCGCCGCCGCGCTCGCTGCCCAGGCGCGCCGGCGTCGGCGCTCGTTCCTCACCGGCACCGCTCCGACGGTGATCGGCATCGCCCTCGCCTTTCTCGTCGTCGCGCTGCGGCCCACGCCCGGCCTCCCGCTGATCCCGTTCTTCTCGACCGTCTGGCTCGCCCTGGAAATCGCCCACTGGCTGGTCAGCCGCCGCAACTGCCGGGCAGGAGACTGACCGCCGACTGACCCACGACTGGCCCAGCGAGCGCGAAGAGACGGGAGCCTTCGCCTCCACGCCCCCGCTCGACGGGAATACCAGGATTCCCGCCGGTCAGCGAGACTGCAGGCGAGTGCTTCGTTCTTGGGTTCGGTGAGGAGAGGGCAGATGGTGGAACAACCGCAGAACCGGAGTCACCTCGGGCTCGTCCTGGTCGTCCTCTTGCTGCCAGCGTTGGTCTGGTTGAGCGGTACCTGTGTCCGGAGCGAGCTGAACGCTCGTACCTTCGACACGTATGCGAGCCGGTTCGGCACGTTCCGGGCTGATGCACTTCGCGACCAAGCTCCGCTTGGAGTCCCTCTGCCAGCTGCCAGCGGCGCGTAACGACACGCTGTGCCCCCTCTTCGCAGCCACCGGCTGGCTGCAGACCGGCGGGATCCTGACCGGCCTCCTCGGCCTGGGTTTCCTCGGCTTCGTCGCCCATCGAGCCAGCCAGGCGTGGCAGTCGCGCGAGCGTCTCCCAGTGCTCTTCCGGCAGGCTGTGCGCGCGACCGGTATCGGTGCCGCCCTGCTCGGCCTCGCGCTCTCGGTGCTGGTCACTGGCAGCCTCGCGCTCCTGATGGCCGTCTTTGTCGAGCGCATTTGGGTCGGTTTCCTTCTCGGCATCCTCCTGTTGGGCGGCTACGCGGCCTTGCGGACGGCAGCGACTGCTCTCGCCTGGGGCAAGCCGCTCGAGCACCAGGAGATCGCCGTGTCGTTGACCCGGGCGCAGGCGCCCACGCTCTGGCGACTGGTCAACGAGGTCGCGCGCACCGTCGGCACCGCGCCTCCGGACAACCTCGTCCTCACACTCGAGCCCAACTGCTACGCGATCGAGGTGCCGGTTATCTTGCCGAACCAGCGAGTGACGGGCCGCACGCTCTGCCTCTCGCTGCCGCTCCTCCATCTCTGGGACGAACGCGAGCTGCGGGCCCTCGTCGCGCACGAGCTGGCGCATTTCCACGGTGAAGACACCCGCTACTCGCGGGAATACGCACCGGCACTCCGCGCTGCTGCCGAGGCGCTCGAGACCCTGCGCGCGACCCTCGACCGCGACGCTCGCGCCGTCGCGGTCGCTCCGCTGCTGCCGATCTTCAGCTTCACGGTCGAGCGGTTCACGCTCGCGACCGCGGCGCATTCCCGCGAGCGCGAGTTCGCAGCCGACAGTGTGGCAGCGCGCGTGGCGGGAGCGCTCCCCTTCGCGACGGCGCTCCTCAAGGTCGCAGTCGCAGTTCCGGCCTGGTCGCTCTACCTCGAGCGAGCGGTGGAGAACGGCGCAGCCGACCCACCACCAGCCGGTGCGGCGGTCGCCTGGCTGGCCGCGCAGGCGATGCAGACACCCCAGTTACCGGACTGGATCGCCCGCGAGCGGACAGCGCATCCGGTCGATACCCACCCGCCGCTGCACGCGTGGCTGGACGCGCTCGGCGTCGACCTCGCCCAGGCCTGGCGCGCAGCCGTACCGGCTGCGGCGCCAGCAGCCGCGCTCGTCGGTCCCGTTGATACCATCGACAGCGAGCTCACCAGCCTGGTCGCGCGACTTTCGCAGCTGCTCCGTGTCGTCCGCCAGGGGACACCAGTGGCCACTACAGGTAGGAGCGCGCTAAAGTGACGAGAGCAAAAGTGACCAGAGACCGACACTCGGGTTGCTGCACCGATCGCCAGTCGCCCGATCGGTACGCGTTCGCACCGAACCAGCAACTGTCCCGAACCGCACCTGCTGCAACTGCGGGGCACGGTCCCGGCATTCCCGGCCCCGAACACCGCGCAACGTGGGGCACAGGCGCTTACCGCGTGGTGGACACGAACTCACGCGCGCCAGATCCGGAGCGAGCGCATCGCCCGGACTCGCCCTCGTGCACCGAGCCACCCGGCCAGTTGGCCCCCTCGCGCAGACCGACGAAGGCGCCATCAGCGTCCGAGCGTCATACCGCGAGAGAGCGTGAAGAAACGCCGCACGATGACGGCCGCACCAACGCACGCAGGTCTACCTGATGGAATCGGCAGCGCTCTACCGGTAACCCGCACCCAGGCACCGGCCCTCTGGGCACTCGTCGACAAGGTCGCCCGCCAGTTGGGCACTATGCCGCCAGACAACGTGCTCATCGCGCTCGGTCCGCTGAGTTTTGGGACCGAATCCCCGGTTCGCCTGGTCGACACGACGGTCACCGGGCGGACGCTCGGGCTCTCGCTGGTCCTGCTCTATCTTCTCGACGAGGACGAGTTGCGTGCGCTCATCGCCCACGAACTCGACCACTTCCGTCGCCAGGACACGCGGCCCAAGTGACTCGAAACGCTTTTCACTGACTTCATCGGTACAGCGCTGCTGGTCGTAGCGACCCTCACCCTGCGCCTCCCCGATCCGATCTGCACGTTGCTCCGACCGCTGGTGCGGTTCGGGCTCACACGTTTCGCGTTCTGGCAGCAAGCCAGGATGTTCGAGCGAGAACTGCTCGCCGACCGAGCAGCGGCCGAACTCGCTGGCACAGCTGCCTGGGCTTCGCTGTTGGTCAAGTCAGCCCTCGTCACTGCCGTGTGGTCTCTCGTCGAGAGCGAATTCCTGCGCGACCTCGCGAAGCAGGCGCTTCCCCTCGGAGCCGTCGTGGCTCGAGCAACGCGGGAACTGTTCGCCGGAAGCGATCTTCCCGACTGGCTCGGACAACCAGATCAGCCTTCCGGATTTTGGACGCACCCGGACATCGTCGAGCGTCTCGCTGCTCTGGGGTGCGATCTCTTGCAGGTCTGGGCACGCGCCCGATCCACCAAAGCGTCAGCAGCGAAACTCCTGCTGGAGGATCCGATAGCGCTCGATATCCAGTTGTCCGACCAGTTCGCACGACGACGCTCATCGGCATCGAGCGGGTCGAGCCCTCCGTCACCGTCGACCAGTGACGGTCACAATACTGCCGGCTGATGGCACGGATTCCCCGCAACCGGAGCCGCACCGGAAGGTCCGTGCGCTCCTCCCGGTCTCAGACTATCCACGATGCATTCCGTCGAATGCCCCGGAATGGATAGCGATCCGTCCGCCGCTGTCGGCTCTTGCGACCTGGTCCGCACTCGCCAGCAGGTGGCTCGAGCACGGAAGGCTCAGGCACCGTCCGGACCGGCTGGGTGCCTCGGTGAGCAAGCCGAAACGATTCCTTCCTCGATTCGGACAGGATTGGCCTTGCCTGCGCCCACGCAGCTCGCGACGCAGGCAAGACGGTTCGCACCGTCACCGCACGTCCTGTTTCTCCACCCCCTGCGATCCGTGGCCGACGCTGGTCAGCTTCAGCGCTCGTCCCGCATAGCCGCGTGCGGACGCCGTATTCAGGCGACCGACTCCGTCTCCCCCGCCAGGGCACGGTAGACCAGCGCCAGCGCCGAGTGGTCATGCTCGCCCAGCCCCCGGGCCAGCATGCTGTCGAAGAGGGCGGCCACCTGCTGCGTCGCCAGGAGCGGTACCGACTGCTCGCGCGCCAGGTTCTGCGCGATCCGGAGATCCTTGCGGTGCAGGCGAGCCCGGAAGCCCGGCGCAAACGAACGCTCCAGCATCCGCTGGCCGTGGACTTCGAGGACCCGGCTCTGGGCGAACCCACCGAGCAAGGCCTGCCGCACCCGCGCTGGATCGACTCCCGCCTTCTCGGCGAGCAGGAGCGCCTCGGCGACTGCCTGGATCGTCAGCGCGACCACGACCTGATTGCAGGCCTTCGTCACCTGGCCCGCGCCCGGGCCGCCGACGTGCACGATGTTCTTCCCCATCGCTTGAAAAATGGGCAACGCCCGCTGGAACGCCTGCTCCGAGCCACCGACCATGATCGAAAGCGTTCCCTGCTCGGCGCCGATCTGCCCGCCGGACACCGGTGCGTCGAGCGCCTCGACCCCTCGCTCGGCGAACGCCGCGTGCAGCTTGCGTGCCACCGAGGGATCGATCGTCGACATGTCGATGAAGAGGCTCCCCGCTTGGATCCCCTCGATCACCCCGTTCGGTCCGAGAGCGACCTCTTCGACTTCCGGTGAGTCCGGCAGCATGGTGATGACCACCGTACTCTTCTCGGCCACCTCCCGTGGCGAGTGGGCCCCTTGCGCCCCCTCCTCGACGAACGCCTCGATCTTCCGCCGGTCCCGCGTATAGACCGTCAAGGGGAAGCCGGCACGCAGGAGGTTGCGTGCCATCGGTTGTCCCATGATGCCCAACCCGATGAACCCGACCCGTTCCATCACAACCTACCCTTCGCTCTCCGTGCAGCGCCAGTCCTGGCCAGTGACCCTCCCTTTGCTACCGCACGTCGCGGCAACGCGCAAGCGGTGCTCGCTGCTACCCGCGTTCCGCGGACGCGTCGCCCGCCGCGGCGAAGGCCTCCTGCTGGAGCGACGGCTCGGCTCGTCTCATGACGAGCTGGTGACCCGGAACCAGGCGTTCCGGATCGTCAGGAATGACGAGCACGCGGTGGAACGAACCACGACGCCCATCCCGGTTGACTTACGATGATGACGCAACGCGACGAACGAGCTGAGTACCCATCGTCCGCCGCTCGGCACGGCCAGTCGATTCATCGCGAGGTGACGACGTAACTCAAGACGTCTGTGCCACGCGGTCCGGCACGTCCGGGAACGAGGCGATGACGCGGTTACCGAACTCGTTCTGCACTCGTTCGACCCGTCGGATGAAGACCGTCAGGATCGGCCCTTGCGTCTCCGGATCGATGCGATAGCGGCCGGTCGGGCCTTGGAAGTCGATCGCCCGGAGCGCATCGAGGAACGCGTCGCGCGAATAGTCACCCGAGAGGCGGGACAGCGCTTCCTCCAGTACCCGCGCGAAGATGTACCCGTTGTACGCCGTCACACCAGGCCAGGCATCGTACTGTTGGCGGTAGGCCGAGACGAAGTTCTGCATTTCGACCGTCTGCACGAACGGCGAGTAGTGGAACGAGGTGACGATCCCCTCCGCTGCCTCGCCCATCTCCGGGAGAACCGGCTCGTCCGTGACCCACCCCGAGCCGATCAGCGGGATCTGCCCCTTGAGCCCGAAGTCTTCCCATTGCGTCACGAAGCGCAACGCGTCGGCTCCCGCGAACCAGGCCCACACCGCATCAGCCGAGTAGCCACCGAGCTGCTGGAAATAGGGCGCGAAGTCCACTGTGTCCAGCGGCGCGTAGAGTTCCCCGACGATCTCGCCACCCAATTCGCGGAAGCGTTTCATGAACCCGGACGCGTGTTCCCGGCCACCCGCATGATCCGTTGCCAGTACGACGACACGCCGGTAGCCCAGCGTCGAGTACGCATAGTCCCCCATCGGATAGTTGAGCTGACCGTTCGCGTACGACGTGCGCCAGAAGTAAGGGCTCTTGAGTTGCGGATCGAAGATGAGCCGGTGCGGCCCAGCTGTCGTTCCGATGAGCGGGATGCCTGCCTCGTGCACGAAGTCGCGCACTGCGTAGAGCACGGTCGACTTGAGGATACCGGCGAGGATATCGACCTGGTCACGCTGCACCAGCTTGAGCGCCTTGTTGAGACCGTCCTCGACCGCTTGCCCCTCGTCCTCGACGATCAGCTCGATCGGGAAGCCGCCGAGCGTCCCGCCGCGCCAGTCCAGGAGCAGCTGTGTCGCCCGTACGTGCTCCTCTCCCAGTGCCGCGTACACACCCGTGAGCTGCACGAGCAGCCCGACCTTGATCGATCGCCGGTCGGCACTACGAGCCGGTGTGGTTGCGCCCGCGGCGGTCGCAGCTGGCGTCGGCGTCGGAGCTGGTTGTGCTGTCGGCGTCGGACTGGCGGCAGGAGCGGTCGCCGCCTCCGGCGTCGGACTCGCCGTCCCACCACCGCAACTGGCCAGGAGTGCGCCCGTCGCAGCGAGCGTCAACCCGAGCAGACGTCGGCGCGTCGTCTTCATCGCGCTCCTCCTCACGTTACAGGGCCGGCACGACCACGGCCTGCGTTCCGATCCGCTGACGTGCTCTCCCGCTTGTCTGACCTGGATGATTTACGAGTCAATTTAGCCGAGCAATCGCCGGTCGTCAATCCCTATCGCGCGACAGCCCGCCTGCCGCTGAGCGTGGCTCCGCCGGACGGCTCGGGGAAGGCATCCGAGGAGCGTTCGTCAGGCGACGCACGGTGCCCCTCAGAACCGCAGCAGCACGACACCAGCAAAGACGAGGCCGAGCCCGCCGACCTGCCAGCGCGTGAGCCGTTCACCGAGCACCAGAACACCCAGTACGACCGTGACGGCTGGATAGAGCGAGGCCAGGAGCCCGCTGAGCCCCACTGCGCCGCGCTGCGCAGCCAAGACGAAGGCGATGTTCGCAGCGCAATCGAGTACGCCAGCGCCCAGGACGAGACCGAGGGCTCGCGGTGCGACGACATCTTTCGTGCACCGCTCGCTCCTCGCACCGAGCACGAGTGCCGCGCCGGCGAACGCTGCGGCGGTCAAGCGCACGGTACCGACCGACGCGAACGGTGCCGCCGGCCCGCCGAGTCCGAGCAGCACGACCGCCGCGCCCAGGCCGAGCGCTGCGCCGGCTCCGTGCAGCACCGCAGCGACGGCGCCCGGCCTCGTCCCGCCCTCCGCTGCGCTTTCTCCCGCCGTGACGGTGACGATCCCTAGCAGTGCCAAAACGGCACCGGCGGCTCGCAGCAGCGAGAGGTCCTCGCCGGTCAGTGCCCCGTAGAGGACAGGGATGCCCGCGCCGAGCGCGCTCACCGGTGCCACGATACGCACCGGCCCACGCGCCAACCCCCAGTAGAGCGCGCTCAACCCGCACACCATCGCCAGCCCCGCTGCGACCATGTACTCGTCGATCCGCCAGGTTCGGTCGTACAGCATCCAGAACGGCAGCACGACGAGCAGGCCGACCGACTGGACGCCGAATACCACAGCGATGAACCGCGCCCGCTGCGCCGCGAGACCAGCCAGGAAATCGGCGCTTCCCCAGGCGACCGCGGCTCCCAGCGCGAGCGACCACCAGGTCAGATCCATCCCGCTCGCTCCTCACTCGTCTCTCCCAGTACCCCCGAACAGGTAGCACCACTGTCGGTACCGATGGACGAGGGTTTAGCCCTGAATGGCTAGCGAGCCAGCGCTGGTTTCAGCCGAGCCTTCACCGATGGGGTGCGGATGTCGCCCCACGAGCTACTCGCGTGGAAGGGAGGGGACATGTCACTTTCGGTTCGCCAGCGCATTTCCGGACTCCTGCTCGGTCTCGCGCTGATCATGCTCGCAGCTGGCACAGTCAGCTGGATCGCAGCAGCTCAGGCTCGCCAGCGCACCGAACGCCTGCAGCAGAATCTCGAAACCCTCGCTCTCGTCTCGCGGGCGTCTCGCGCCATGGTCGATCTCCGCGGGAGCATCGTGGCGCACAACGCGGCACTCGATGACGATACCAAGGCCACCCTCGACCAGCAGATCACGGCACGCGCCCAGGACATCGGCAGTGCCCTCGAGACTCTCCGTCAGCGCTCCCTGAGCACAGGGCAGCGCGAGCACATCGCGCAGCTCGACGCTGCCTGGTCGGATTATTGGACTGAGGCGAGCCGAACGCTCGAACTCAGCCGCCAGCGCGCCATCGTCGATGCCGAATTCGCACTCACGCAGCGCGCTGAACCGCGCTTCGCCACCCTCCTTTCGGCTGTCACTGCGCTGGAAGACAACATCCGTACCGAGACCGACCGTCTGTCGGCGGAATCGACCACCAGCCTGGCGACCATTCAGTGGATCGTCGCGGCCGCGACAGTCGTCGCGCTCGGTGCGGTGGCGCTTGGAACCGCTCTCGTCCGTCCGATTCTCGTGACACTCCGCACTCTCGCGCGATCGGCCGAGCAGGTCGCTGACGACGAACTCCCGCGCCTGGTCTCCGCCCTCGGGCGCATGGCCGAAGGCGATCTCACGGCCAGCGTGACGATCGAGACCGCTCCGGTCGGACTCACCGGCAGGGACGAGCTGGCACGGACCGCCAGTGCATTCGACCGGATGCTGGCACGACTGCACGAGGTTGCCGCATCGTTCTCGCGTGCCCGCTCCGGGCTCGAAGAACTCGTCGGGCAAGTCCGTGCGAGTACGGAACGCGTGCACGCGGCGGGCGAAAACGCTCGGGCCCTCGCTGCCGACCTCAACCGCGGCATCAGCGCCGTTACCGGCGCGATCAGCGACGTGGCGCGAGGGTCCACCGAACAGACCGCGGCCGTCGAGGAGGTCCTCCACGCTATCGAAAACATGCAACGGACTGTTTCAGCCGTGGCACGCGCTGCCGCCGAGCAAGGTCGTGCACTGCAGGAAGCCGCTGGTATGGCACAAGCGTTTGCGACTCATATCCATGAAATCGAGGAACTCGCGCAGCACGTCAATGCGAGGGCGAACGACAATGCATCTCAGGCCGAAGACGGCAGCCGAACGATCACCGAGACGCTCTCCGCTATGCACGCGGTTCGCTCGCACGTCGAGCAGACGACACGCACCGTCAGTCTCCTCGGTGACCGTTCCCGCCAGATCGGGCAGATCGTTCAGGTGATCCAGGAGATTTCCGAGCAGACGAACCTCCTCGCACTCAACGCGGCGATCGAAGCGGCACGCGCCGGTGAAGCGGGTAAGGGGTTTGCGGTCGTCGCCGAAGAGGTGCGCAAGCTGGCCGAGCGCTCATCACGCTCGACCGACGAGATCGGGCGGATGGTGGCCGATATCCAGCGGACGGTCGAAGAGACAGTCGATGCCATGAACGAAAGTGCCACTGCGGTCGAACGATTGGCGCAGCACGCCCAGGACGTTGCTGCCGCGTTCCAGACCATCCAGCGCGGTGCCGGTGCCATCGCGACCGCGAACCAGCAACTGCTGCGCGCACTGGCGGCGAGTACAGAGCAGAGTACCAAGCTCCGCGAGGCACTCGGGAGTACCGCCGCTATCGCGGAAGAGCACGCCGCCGCGGCGAGCCAACTCGACGCAACCGCCACCCGCGCCCGTGAGACCGTCCACCATGTCGCGATGATCGCACAGCACCATGCTCTGGCTGCCCGGACGGTGTCCACAGCGGCCGACGAGATGGCAGCGCGCGTCCAGGAGGTCGCCCTCGCTGCCGACCGCCTGGTCGAGTTCGCCAGCGAACTCGCGCAGGCACTGTCCCGCTTCCGGCTCTCTCGGACGGACGCGATCGCCGACGCCAACGAATCGGAGCTTCTTCGCACCACCGCAGAGAGCGCACCCCCGGTCGTCCTCGTCAGCGATCGGTAGGGCACAGGGCGCCGAACTGCGACACGACGGGTGGAGCTGTGAGAGAGCACGCAGCTCCACCCATGACTTCGTTTCGTACACAAGAACGCATGCCCCGTTTCACCCTGCCGAGTGGCTAGTTCGCAGTACACTCTCCAGCGTGGCAGCTCGTCGGTTGCTGGCCGATCAGCGGAAACCGGAGGCGGGATATGTCTCGCCGCGACATCGCCGGTCTACTCATCGACGTCGATGGTGTGCTCCATATCGACGGCGATCCCCTCCCCGGAGCAGCCCAGGCACTGCAGGCGCTCCGTACCCGCGGTATCCCCTTCGTCTTGCTCACCAATACGACGATCCGTACCCGACGCCAGCTCGGGCAGCTGCTCCGCGACCTCGGTTTTCCCGTCACTGACGACGACATCGTCACCGCTGGCGCGGCGACCGCTGCCTACCTGCGCACGCACTACCCGAACCAGCCCTGCTTCCTGCTCGTGGACGGCGATGTCTGTGAGGAATTCGTCGGCATCCCACTGGTCGAGGACGACTCCGCGCGAGTCGTCGTCTTCGGCGGTGCTGGTCCAGCCTATAGCTACGACCGGGTCAATCGTGCCTTCCGCCTCCTCCTGCGCGGCGCGGCGTTCATCGCCATGCACCGCAACCTGGTCTGGGAACGGCGCGATGGCCCTGCACTCGACACCGGTGCGTTCTTGCTCGGCATCGAAGCAGCAGTCGGGCGACAGCCGCACCTCGTCGGCAAGCCGTCGCCCGACTTCTTCCAGGCCGGACTGACCCGGCTCGGCCTGCCACCCGAGCGCGTGGCGATGGTCGGCGATAGTCTCACCGCCGACATCCTGCCCGCTCGCGAACTCGGGATGACCGGTATCCTCGTCCGGACCGGGCGTTTTCGTGAACGAGATCTCGAACAGGGTCAGCCAGACGTCCTTCTCGACTCCATCGCCGATCTCCCAGCGTGGCTGGAGCATCGCAGTGCGTAGTCAGAGACGCCGCCAGCCAAGCCGGCGCCCGCTCACGAACCGAGGGTGAGCGTCGTCCGCAACGACAGAATCTGCTCCGCTGCCCGCAATCCGCTCTCGATCGCACCGTGAACCGTCGAAGGCCGCTCCACGCTCGTGTGCTCGCCCGCGAAGACGATCCGCCCATCCACCACCGTGCTGAACCGCGCCCGCAGTCCGGACGCACCGGGCGGAACGACCGAGTAGCCACCACGACACCAGGGATCGCGCCCCCAGTCGATGACCTGCGCGCGTCGCACGGCGCCCGTGAGTTCCTTCCCGACCAGAGCACCGAGCGCCTGCACGACCTCCCGCACGGCCTCGTCCTCGCGCAGCGCACCGAGACGCCGCGCGTCGCTCCCGCCGACGAGCAGGCTGAAGACCGGCTCCGGTGCCCCGAAGCCGAGGCCGGGCCGCTCCCAGATACCATGCGGCGTCGTCACGAACAAGCAGCCGATCTCCGGCGTCCACGGATCCTCGGTGAACTCCACCACGATCTTCATCGAGTACCCGGGAGACAGGCGCACGATCGCTTCTTCGAACTCCGCAGGAAGACCGGGGACGAACTCGACCTCCCCCGACTGGAGCACACCCAGCGGAAGCGCGACGATCACCCAATCAGCCGTCATCACGCCATCCCTCGTGACGACGCGCACGTCGTCCCCGCTCCAGTCGATCCGCTCGACCACGCAGCCCAGCCGAACCCGCGATCCCAGTTCCGCCGCCAGCCGCTCGGCGAGTGCCTGCTGCCCTTCCACGATGCGCCAGTTGCGCCAGCCGTCACCCTCGTACGTCGCCTCGACATCGCCGTAGACGCCGATTTCTTCCAGGTCAGCTGACCAGCCGATCGAGGCCAGCGTCTGCCACAGGTCCCAGAGCTGGGGCGTGAGCACGATACCCTGCTCCTGAGCCCACCAGCGGAGCGCGGTAGCCAGATCGGTATCCGGCTTTCCGGCTGCGAACCATTCCTCCGAAGCTCGCCCGAGTGGCGCGAAAATACCTTCTCCGAGTGGACGAGACAATTCCTCCGACGGGAAGACGCGACCGTCCACACCCACGTAGCGCCGATCCTGACTCGGGTCATCCAGTGTCCGCAGGCCGTAACGCTCGAGGAACCGCCAGGTGATCACACGATCCCCGTGGATGAACTCCGCTCCGAGTTCGACCGGAAACCGTCCGTAGTCGTAGGCCGTCCACAGTCGTCCACCCACGCGGTCGCGCGCTTCGAGCACCGCGACGTCCAAACCGGACTGCTGCAACCGCCAGGCCGCCGCCAGTCCCGCGATCCCTCCCCCGATCACCAGTACCCGATCGCTCCCTCGCTCACGTCCCACCGACACGACCTCCCTCCCGAACGTTCCACAGCGGCCATGAATGCGCCATCCGAGACGTTCGTTTCACGCTCGTGACACCAGAGAACTCTGCACGGTGCCACGCTCGACTCCAACGTTCGATCGTGCCGTCAGCCTGCGAGATACCGGCGCATCCGCTCGATCGCCTCGAGCAGATTGTCCAGCGAGTTGGCGAACGACAACCGTAGGTAACCAGCCCCGTACCGGCCGAACGCCGTACCGGCCAGCACGGCGACACCGGCTTCGTCCAGTAGTCCCCGAGCCAACTCCTCGGCCGAGCGGCCTGTCCCGCGCACGTTCGGGAAAACGTAGAACGCTCCAGCCGGCTCCAGGCACCGCACGCCGGGCAGGCTGTTGAGTCCAGCGACCACCGCGTCCCGGCGGCGCCGGAACTCGGCGACCATCTGTTCCACCGGTTCCTGTGGCCCCCGCAGCGCGGCGAGCCCCGCCCGCTGGGTGAACCCCGGTACGCAGGAGTGACAGTTGACCGCCAAGCGCACCAGATGCTCGGCTAACCAGCGCGGCGCGACCCCGTATCCCAGCCGCCAGCCCGTCATCGCGTACGTCTTGGAGAAGCCGTCCAGGATCACTGTCCGCTCCGCCATCCCCGGCAGGCTCGCGATACTGGGAACCTCGACACCGTACACGATCCGCCGGTAGATCTCGTCAGAGAGGACGACGAATCCGTACTCCTGCGCGAGCCGCGCCAGCTCCTCCAGTGCTTCCCGCCCGACCACTGCTCCGGTCGGATTGTGCGGCGAGTTGACGATCACGAGCCGCGTTCGCCGCGTCACCAAGCGCCGCAATTCGTCCGGATCGAAGGCGAAACCGAATTCCTCGCGCAAGGGCAGCGGTACCGGTGTCGCACCGGCGAAACGGATCACCGACTCGTAGATCGGGAATCCCGGGTCCGGGTAGATCACCTCGCCGCCCTCTTCGGCCAGGGCGAGAATCGTGAAGAACATAATCGGCTTGCCACCGGGTGTCACGACCACCTGATCCGGATCGACGGGAATCCCTCGCGTCCGGCTCACCTCTTCGGCGATCGCTGCCCGGAGTTCCGGTAGTCCTGCCGAGGGTGTGTAATGTGTGTCACCAGATCGCAGTGCCTCGATCGCCGCCGCGACGATGTGTTCCGGCGTATCGAAGTCTGGTTCGCCGATCTCCAGGTGGATCACCGACCGGCCCTGCGCTTCCAGTGCCCGTGCGCGGGCCAGGACCTCGAACGCGCTCTCCGTCCCAAGACGGCTCATCCGCTCCGCGAGCAACGTCCCCCGCTCCACCGGATCCCCCTTCCCGCCGAGCCCCACGGGCTCCACGTGCTCACCGCTCCGCACTTAGCATGCCACTCGCGCGGAAGAACGTCGTAGTCCGACTCGCCACCCCGATCGCCGCCGTGTACTGTCCCGGCCTCGCCTCTTGTCAGGTAGCGAAACCTCGCGCATACTCGGGGCAGGTGGGGGCGCGACGAGGTTTGCGCCGTTCTGCGCTGAGCCGAGGGGAGTGTTTGGATGCGTCGTGACCTCGTGCTGGCTCTGATCGTCCCGATCCTGTCGGTGGCGATCGCTGTCGCCATTATCGTCGCGATCGGTGAAACCCTGCTCTTCGTCCGCGAAATGACCCACGACCGCTGGCCACCGGTCTTCGTCGGTACGGCCATCATGATCGTCTTCACGCTCCTGGCCTGGTTCTTGTCCCGACGCCCCTCGACCGCACGCTGAGCTGTGGCTCGGCAAAACGGCTTAGCGCCCCGTCGCCTCGCCGGGTGACGGGGTTTCCTCGTTTGCCGGCACTCCCGGTCCCGGGCCGTGTCCGCCTCGCTGCACGAACTGTCGGCACAGTCGCGAGCGATTCGTCGTCAGGCTGTGCCCCGTCGTCACTGCGCGAGGCGGCACCGTATCCTTACCAGCGGAGCCGACGAGGGACGGGAAGGACACCGGTCAATGAGTCAGCGGACGCGTACCGTTCAGGCAGCCGCCCGCTCGCCTCGTGCACGCGAGCCGGAGGACGATCTCGTTCCGTCGCGGCGTCAGTACCTTCGCCTCAAGGCACAGTATCCGCACGCCATCCTGCTCTACCGACTCGGCGACTTCTACGAAGCCTTCGATCGTGATGCCGAAATCGTCGCCCGCGACGCCCGCATCACGCTCACCTCACGTTCCTTCGGGCGCAACGGGCGCGTCCCCATGGCCGGCATCCCGCATCACGCTTTGAACTATTACTTGAGCCGCTTGCTCGCCGCTGGCCATACGGTCGCGATTGCCGAGCAACTCAGCGAGCCAGGGAAGGGTCTGGTCGAGCGCGCCGTCACGCGCGTCCTGACTCCCGGCACGGTCGCCGAGGCAGCGCTTCTCCCGGCGACGGAGAACCGCTATCTCGCTGCGCTCGCACCGCTTCCGGATCGCACCGGACTCGCTTGGGTCGACGTGAGCACCGGTGAGTTCGCCGTCCTCGAGCTCACCGGCCCCGACCGCGAAGCGACGCTGGCCGAGGAACTGGCACGCCTCGCACCGGCTGAATGTCTCCTCCCGGAGGGCCAGGCCGATCCTCCAGTCGGTGCCGGGCGGATCACCCGTCTCGAGCCCTGGCACTTCGATCCTGACCGCGCAGCGCACCGGTTGCGCTCGCACTTCGGCACGTCGACGCTGGCACCTTTCGGCTGCGAGCAGCAGCCGGCCGCGATCGCTGCCGCTGGCGCCATCCTCGTCTATCTCGAGCGAACCAACCCTGCTTTGCTTCCGCTCCTCACCAGCCTCCGCACCGAGCCCCCGGCACGCCGCATGGGACTGGATGCAGCGACCCGGCGCAATCTCGAACTGACCCGGAGCTTCCGCACCGGCGGTACCCGCGCCTCGCTCCTCGGCATCCTCGATCTGACCGTGACGCCGATGGGTGCCCGGGCGCTCCGCCGACTGGTCAATGAACCGCTCCGTGACCTGGCGGAAATCCAGCGCCGGCAAGCGATCGTCGCCGCGCTGGTACAGGCCACCGAAGTGCGTCTTCGTCTCGAGCGTATCCTGCTCGGTGCTGGTGACCTCGAGCGGCTCGCCAGCCGCATCGTGCAAGGCAACGCAACCGTCCGGGACTTCCTGTCCTTGCGCCAGGCACTCGCCACCGCCGAGGCAGCGATCGGCACGCTCCGGGCCTGCGACGATCCCGCGCTCGCCTCGCTCGCCGCTGAGGCGGTACCCTGTACCGACTTGGCCGCGAGACTCGAGCGCGCGGTCATCGAGGACGCTGACGGTGCGCGGATCCGCCCCGGCTTCAGTCCGGAACTCGACGCCGCGCTCGCGACGCTCCACGATACCCGGCAGTTCCTCGCCACGCTCGAACGACGCGAGCGCGAGCGCACCGGCATCCGTTCGCTCAAGGTCGGCTACAACAAAGTTTTCGGCTACTACATCGAAGTGACGCGACCGCATCTCGCCCGCGTCCCGTCCGATTACGTCCGCAAGCAGACTGTGGCCACCGGCGAGCGCTTCATCACTCCGGAACTCAAGGAAGCCGAAGCACGCTTGCTCGCCGCTGAGGCTGAGATCGCCGAACTGGAGCGTGCAGCCCTGGCACGCCTGACGCGCGAGGTCACCGAGCGCGTGGGGTCGCTCCTGCAACTCGCCCACTGGCTCGCCATGCTCGACGCTTTCCGCTCGCTCGCTGAGGTCGCAGCCCGCTACGGCTGGACACGACCGCACCTGGACGAGAGCGACTGCCTCGAGATCGAGGCAGGACGGCATCCGGTCGTCGAAGCGCTCCTGGAGGGCCAACCGTTCGTCCCCAACGATTGCCGGCTCGGCGGCGAGCACCCGCGGATCGTCCTGGTGACCGGGCCGAACATGGGCGGCAAGAGCACCTACCTCCGGCAGGTGGCGCTCATCGTGCTCCTCGCGCAGATCGGCTCGTTCGTACCCGCTCGCTCCGCCCGCATCGGTCTCGTCGATCGCATCTTCTGCCGGGTCGGGGCGCACGATGACCTGCCCGGTGGACAGAGTACGTTCATGGTCGAAATGGTCGAAACGGCCACGATTCTCCGCCAGGCGACGCGCCGCAGCCTCGTCATCCTGGACGAAGTCGGACGCGGTACCGCCACGCAGGATGGGCTCGCCATCGCTCGCGCGGTCCTGGAGGATCTCCACGGTCGTGTCGGGGCACGCACGCTCTTCGCCACCCATTTCTTGGAGCTGACGACACTGGCCGACGAACTGCCGGGGGTCGCTAACGCCCACGTAGCCGCGGTGGAACAGGACGGCCGGGTCATCTTCCTCTACCGCGTGCTCCCTGGCCCCGCCGACCGTGCCTACGGGATCCAGGTCGCACGACTGGCTGGCCTCCCCTCCTGGGTAGCTGACCGTGCCGAAGCGCTGCTCGGCGAACCACCGCCGCGCCGCACGGTGTACCCCCCGGCACCGGACGGACAGGTCAGCCCTGCACCCGTACCGTACCAGCTCACGCTGCCCGGATTCCCCGACAGCTCCTGCCTCGCCCAGGCGCTCGCACGCGACCTCGTGGCGCTCGACCTCACCCAGTTCTCGCCACGCCAGGCACTCGACTGGCTCTTCTCCTGGCAAGCACGACTACGCGGAACAGTCACCAGCACCGCAGGGATACCATGACCGGCCGATCGCCCGTCCGGCGAGCGATCCGCATTCTTCCCCCGGAGATCGCGGCCCGCATCGCGGCCGGTGAGGTGATCGAACGTCCGGCCTCCGTGGTCAAGGAACTGGTCGAGAACGCACTGGATGCCGGCGCCAGCCGGATCCGCATCGACATTCGGCGCGGCGGCCTCCACGAAATCCGCGTCAGCGACGACGGTTGCGGTATTCCAGCCGAGGAACTCCCGCTCGCTGTCCAGCGTCACGCCACCAGCAAGCTGCCGGACGACGACCTCGAGCGGATCGCGACGCTCGGGTTCCGGGGTGAAGCCTTGCCCAGCATCGCAACAGTCGCGGAACTCACCATCGCCAGCGCCACCGGCGACCGCCCTGCCGGCCGTCAGCTCGTTCTCTTCGCCGGCCAGCTGCTCGCTGACGAGCCCGTCGCCCACCCGCCCGGCACCACCGTCACCGTCCGCCGACTCTTCGAAAACGTCCCGGCACGTCTGGCCGCAGCCCGGAACGAGCGGGCCGAAACGGCGGAAATCGTCCGCGTCGTCCACCGGCTGGCCATCGCTGCGCCGCACGTGCGCTTCACGCTCATCATCGACGGTCGAACGGCCCTCGCCACCAGCGGCACCGGAGACCTCCGCGCTGTCGTCCTCGAGGTGTACGGCACGACGCTCGCTGACTCGCTCCACTCGATCGAACCGTGCGAGATCGCGGGCGCCCGCCTCTCCGGTCTCGTCACGGCTCCTGACGTCACGCGCTCCAGCCGGAACCATCTGCACGTCATCGTCAACGGACGCTGGACTCAACCGCGGACACTCCTCGCGCTCGTCGAGGCCGCCTATCGCCCCTACCTTCCGCGCGGTCGACACCCGATCCTGGTCGTCGTCATCGAAACCGCACCGGAACTGGTCGACGTGAACGTCCATCCCGCCAAACTCGAGGTACGGCTCCGCGCCGAGCGCGAGATCGGTCAGGCGATCGGCGACCGCTTGAGCCAGATCCTCGCTCGTACCCCCCGTTCCCTGACGCTCGAACCCGACGTGTCTCGCCTCGACCCGCTCCGGGCCAGCGTCGCGGAGGCAGGGAACCCGTACGACGACAGGACGGAGGACGAAATCGTCACACCCGCTTTCCCACCGCTCCGGCTGATCGGGCAGGTCGCCAACCGGCTCATTCTCCTCGAGGCCCCTGACAGTCTGCTTCTCGTCGACCAGCACCGTGCCCACGAACGGGTTCTCGCCGAGCGGCTGCTGGAGCACGCACGAGTGCCACGGCACCATCCTGTGCCGCTGCCCGAACCCGTCCTCATCGACGTCCGGCCTGCGCAGCGCGAGCGCTTCCAGCGCTGGCTCGATCACCTCGCAGCGCTGGGCTTCCAGTGCGAGCCGTTCGGCCCACGCTCGTTCGTGCTCCGCACCGTACCGGCGTTACCTGGCCTTACCGGAGACGCAGATCGACCCGAGCCCCTCGCCGAGCGCGAGCAACTCGCGCCCGCCTTGCTCGCCCTCGTCGACGAACTCGAGCAGCAGGATAGCGACGACTGGCACGAGCGGTGTCTCGTTCAGCTCGCGTGCCGCACCGCCGTGCGCCGGGGGCGGCCACTCACCCGCCCGGCCATGCGCGTCCTGATCCAGGCACTGGGCGAAACCCGCGCACCGGCCGTCTGCCCGCACGGGTCACCCATCGTACTCCGCGTCGACCATCGCCTCCTCGCCAACCAGTTCGGCTGGTGAAGCCCCTGCTGACCCAGTCGACGACGCGGCTGCAACGGCGCGTCCGGGCTGTCGTCAGTCGCCCGCTTCGTCGTAGGCCCGGAAGACCGCCACCGCGTTCTGGCCACCGAAGCCGAAGGCGTTCGCGATCGCGACGCGCACCGGCATCTCCCGTCGGACGTTGGGTACGTAGTCCAGGTCGCACTCCGGGTCCGGATTCTCGAGGTTGATCGTCGGCGGGACCACGCCGTCCCGAATCGCCAGCGCGCACACCACGCCAGAGACTGCGCCGGCCGCCCCGACGAGGTGCCCGATCATGCTCTTCGGCGAGCTCACGGCGACCCGATAGGCATGCTCGCCGAACACCGCCTTGATCGCCTTCGTCTCCGTCACGTCGTTGAGCGGGGTCGACGTCCCATGCGCGCAGATATAGTCCACGTCCTCGGGACGCAGCCTGGCATCCTGCAACGCCAGCCGCATCGCCCGAGCTGCACCGAGACCGTCCGGATCCGGCGCGCTGACATGATAGGCATCTCCGGTTACCGCGCCACCGGCCAGTTCGCAATAGATGCGTGCACCCCGCCGTCGCGCATGCTCCTCGGTCTCCAAGACCATCACCGCACAGCCCTCGCCGAAGACGAAGCCGTCACGATCCTTGTCGAACGGCCGGCTCGCCTTCTGCGGCTCCTCGTTCCGGCGCGAGAGCGCGCCCATATTCGCGAAGGCGGTCACCGCCACCGGCGTCAGTCCCGCCTCCGTACCGCCGGCGATCATCACGTCCACTTCGCCCAGCCGGAGCAAGCGCAACGCATCGACGAACGCCTGCGTCCCCGCAGCACAGGCCGCGACCGACGCCATGATCGGCCCGGTGATACCGTAGACGATCGAGACCTGGCAGGCGGCCATGTTGGGCGCGAACATCGGCACGAAGAACGGACTCACCCGACTCGGCCCACGCTGGTAGAACGTGACGACTTCTCGCTCCATCGTCTGGATACCGCCACCGCCGGTGTTGATCATCACGCCGATCCGCTCGGCGTTCTCCCGCGTGATCTCCAGCTGCGCATCGCGGATCGCTTCGCGTGCCGCCGCGACCGTGAACTGCGAGAACCGGTCCATCCGGCGGGCAGCCTTGAAGTCCATGAAGTCGCGTGGATCGAACCCTTTCACCTCAGCAGCGATCTGTACCTCGAGGTTGCTTGCGTCGAAGCTCTGGATCCGGTCGATCCCCGACTCGCCAGCCAGCAAGCGTTGCCAGAACGTCGGTACGTCCAAACCCAGCGGCGTGATCGCCCCGAGTCCGGTTACGACGACGCGGTGCACCTGACCCCCCTCGCTCGTCCTATCGCTCGAATCCGAGATCCTTCATCGAATACGCCTCGACGTCGCGCTGAATCTTCTTCACCAAACCCGTCAACACCTGTCCAGGACCGACCTCCAGGAACGTCGTCACGCCGCGACTCCGCATCTCGCGGACGCTCGCGGTCCACTGCACCGGGAGCGCGACCTGACAGGCGAGCTCCCGGCGGATTTCCTCGACGGTGGAGAGGATCTTGCCGGTCACGTTGGCGACGATCGGGATCTCCGGCTCGCGCAACGGAATACGGGCTAAAAGTTCCGCGAGCGCGTGCGCGACCCGCTCCATCAGCGGTGAGTGCGACGCGACCGTCACACCGAGCCGCACCACCCGCTTGGCTCCACGCTGGGCAGCCAGCTCCATCGCGCGCTGGAGTGCGCGTTCTTCGCCGGAGATCACGAGCTGGCCGGGCGAGTTATCGTTCGCCACCACTACGAGGCCGAGTTCGCTCGCTTCCCGGCAGACTTCCTCCAAGGCCTCACGCTCCAATCCGAGCACTGCTGCCATCCCGCCAGGCCGCTCGACACTTGCCTCGCGCATCAAGCGACCTCGTTCCCGCACCAGCCGCAACGCGTCCTCGAACCGCAGCGCGTTGGCCGCCACCAGAGCTGTGAACTCGCCCAGACTGTGACCTGCCACGACCACCGGCTGGAGCGAGGCCCCCAACTCCCGCAAGCGCTCCCGGATCGCCTCGAGGTAAGCGAGACTCACCGTCAGGATCGCCGGCTGGGCATTCGCGGTATCGGTGAGTTCCTCCTCCGGCCCCTCGAAACAGAGCCGCCGGAGCGGCATACCGAGGATCTCTTCCGCCTGCGCGAACACGCGCCGGGCCGCTTCGGATAGTTGATGCACCCGCTGCCCCATCCCGACATGCTGGCTCCCCTGCCCGGGGAAGACTAGTGCGAGTCGCTTCTGCAGGAGCCCAGCTAGTTCCATCTTCGCACCTCGTCCTCACCCACCCGTGCTCGCTCGCTGTCGCCGTATCGTAACACAACCCTCGATCCCGGATCTGTGCCCCGTTTCCCGGCTGGCATGCCGCCTTGGCAACGAATTGTTCACCGTTGCGGGCAGAACTTCCGCTACCACTACGGCAGGAGGCCAGTGACCCAGTGGTCGATCAAGGGGGAGGCAGAGCGATGGCTGTCCGACGACCCGTCCCGATGTCACCCGCGTTCGTCGCCTGGCTGCAAAAGTGCCGGTGGGCCTGCGGAAGCAAATGCTTTACCGACTCTGTCAATCACAGCGACAATCCCTCGTTCGAGGCGATCCTCGCTCGGCGTCTGCAACGACGCACCGTTCTCAAGGGTGCCGCTGCCGTTGCACTGATCCTCAGCGCCGCACGCATCGATGACGCGAGCGCTGGCGGGCGAGGAGCACTGACGTTTCAGCCTGTTCGACTCAACCTGGACGACCGTGTCACAGTGCCGAACGGGTACGATTCCCTCGTCGTCATCCGTTGGGGTGATCCGCTCCAAGCCTGGGGCCCCGAGTTCCGGCTCATGGAGCAGTCCCCTGAACGCCAAGCACTGCAATTCGGGTACAACTGCGACTTCGTCGGATTCTTCCCGCTCCCGCCCCGTTCCGCGAACCCACAGCACGCGCTACTCGCCGTCAACCACGAGTACACGAATCCCGAGCTCATGTTCCCGGGATATCGACCCGGTGATCCCGAACCCTGGCAAGTCGCGACCGAACTGGAGGCACATGGCGTCTCGATCGTCGAGATCATCCAGCGCGGACGCGGGCAGTGGACGTACCGACCTGGCTCCGCCTACAACCGGCGGATCACCGGCACCACGCCCTGCGAGCTGACCGGACCAGCCGCCGGTTCCGACTGGCTCAAGACCTCGAGCGATCCATCCGGTACGCTCGTGTTCGGTACGCTCAACAACTGTGCTGGCGGCAAGACGCCATGGGGTACGCTCCTCACGTGCGAGGAAAACTTCCACCAGTATTTCGGCAACCTCGCTGGACTCCCCTCGACCGACCCCCGCTCGGCGATCCACCAGCGCTACGGTCTCCCGTCTGGCCCCTCCGAACGTCGCTGGGAGCGGTTCGACTCCCGGTTCGACGTCACCCGCGAACCGAACGAGCCGTTCCGCTTCGGCTGGGTCGTCGAGATCGATCCCTACGACCCAACTTTCGTCCCGAAGAAGCGGACCGCGCTCGGCCGCTTCAAGCACGAGGGTGCAACTGTCGTCGTCAACCGGGACGGGCGGGTCGTTGTCTACTCCGGCGATGACGAGCGATTCGAGTACGTCTACAAGTTCGTCAGCGATGGACGCTACGATCCCAACGACCGCACGGCGAACTTCTCCCTGCTCGATTCCGGCACCCTCTATGTCGCCCGCTTCAACGACGACGGCACTGGCGACTGGTTACCACTGGTCTACGGGGAAGGGCCGCTCACCGAAGCGAATGGCTTCACGTCCCAGGCTGACGTCCTGGTGAATACCCGCCGAGCTGCCGACCTCCTCGGCGCGACCAAGATGGACCGCCCCGAAGACATCGAGACGAATCCGGTCAACGGGCTCGTCTACATCGTCTGCTCCAACAACACCCGCCGCAACTGGAATCAAATCGACCGTGCGAATCCGCGCGGCAATAACCGCCACGGACATATCATCGAGCTCGCCGAGGCAAACGGTGACTACGCCGCGACGCGCTTCAGGTGGAACCTCTTCCTCCTCTGTGGCGATCCGGCCGATCCCGACGATCTCGTCTTCGCTGCCGGCTTCGATCCGAGCCAGATCAGCCCAATCTCTTGCCCAGACAACATCACCTTCGACGCCTGGGGTAACCTGTGGATCACAACCGATGGCCAGCCAGCTACCTTCGGACGGAATGACGGCATCTACGCCGTGCCGACCAGCGGCGACGAGCGCGGATATGTCCGAATGTTCTTGAGCGGTCCGCGCGGGTGCGAGGTTTCCGGTCCCGAGTTCGCCCCGGATTTCCAGACGCTCTTCTGTGCCATCCAGCATCCGGGCGAAGGGGGAACGCTGGAGCAGCTCGTCTCTAGCTGGCCCGACGGCACGATTCCGCGCCCGAGTGTCGTGGCAGTGTGGAAAGTTCACGGCAACCCGCGTATCGGAAGCTGAGAGGCCGATCCGTCCCGCACACCGCACGAACGCGCCAGCGGTCCGTCTCTCGCTCACGAAGGGCCGGTGGCGTCGTCACGAACGGCTCGTCCCCCACGCCTCGTGCCTCACGGGAATCGCGTACTCGTCGCTTAGCCTCCGCAGCGAGCCGTGGGTAAGCAGTGGCACCGCGTACGGGATCGAGTGCGGCCCGACTCGCCGGCACGGCAGGGGCGGTAGCCACGCGCGCTGCTGCCGCGACACATCCACGGACTGTGGGTACTGCCGCCGACTTCGAGTGCCGCACCTCACGGCGCGGTGGGCGAGGCACGGCCCCGCCCCTACAGGAACGGGGACGATGCACCGGCCGTGACCGGTGGCCTGCGACCGTGGCCGCCGATCGATTGCCGTTCCCCCTGTAGGGGTCAGGCGTGCCTGACCCTTCCGGCCCTAAAGGGGCCGGCATTTCCCGGCGCCACGATACCGTGGGTGAGCAAACCATCGATTCCGTTGCCGCGCCTCCCGGCGCGGTCGGGCGAGGCACGCCTCGCCCCTACAGGACGGGGACGAGGTGCCGACCGTGATCGGTCACAGGCCACCGTCCCCCTCAGGCGCGTGCCTCACCCCCGTGTAGGGGTCAGGCATGCCTGACCCTTCGGGTCACCCGTGCCTGACCCGTCCGGCCCGGTAGGGCCGGGAAACTGGGCCACCGACCCGCGACGCATGCCCACACGCGGCACAAGCTGGAGCCCCCTCACCCCCGACCCCCTCTCCCGCAGCGCGCGGGAGAGGGGGCGCCGAGCGGCAGCGAGGCAGGGTGAGGGGTGTCAACCGGGTGCGGTGTCATGGCCCGTCCATCCCCGCGCCTTTCGGCGCGGCCGGGCGACGCACGCGTCGCCCCTACAGGGAGAACGTCAACGGGGTGCCGCGCGTAGCGATGCGGGGTGAGGGGGCCTCGACGGGCCCAGCACGCCACGAGTGACAGACCCGCACCTGCCGGCACGGATGCGTAACGCACGCCGCGCCCCTCCGCGTGTGGGGTGGGTTGCCGACGGTCGCCTGCCCATCGGCCACCGGCCCCATCCACCACCGCCACCCCCGTGTAGGGGTCAGGCATGCCTGACCCTTCGGGTCACGCGTGCGTGACCCGCCCGGGTCAGGCGTGCCTAACCCACCGGGCCCAGGAGGGCCGGGAATCAGCACCCGTTCCCACACAATGCTGCGTAGATGGTGTCGCGGCAGGCCACGGCCTCCTCACCCCCGGCCTCCTTTCCCACGCGATCGTGGGAGAGGAGGCCGCGGGAGCGGCGGGGGTGAGTCTTGCGGGCGACGCACGCGTCGCCCCTACAGGGCAGACGTGGGCGAGGCGGGACAAGGAGTGGCGACATGGGCGACGCCCCGCACCGGTCGATGCACCTCGATGATTTGCCGGCCGATGGATGCTCGCTCGGGTCACGTGTGCCAAACTCGTTCCGGTGCAGTCTACCCGACCCCGCCCGGCACAGCCCGAAAACGCGTCCGTTGCTCTCCGACGGGCATCCACCGGGAAGGCGCACCTGCAGCCGCCGTCTTCTGTACCCACGGCCGCGACCGTCTGGACGAGCCATCCATGGGAAGCGATCGTCTGGCGACGTCGACCGGTGCACGGTGAGCATCAATCCAGACGGAACGGCGAGAGACTGACCCCGTAGTCGTACGTATCGATCCCCTCGGCGCGCTTCAGGGCGTTGACGACAAGGTAGGTGAACGGCGTCGCGACGGCCTCGTAGGCCGACTTGACGAGCCAGGCGGTGACGATCGTCCGCACGAGGTCCGCACTGGCCATCGTTCCGATGAACGCCACCGTCACGAAGACCAGCGAGTCCAGCCCCTGCCCCACCAGCGTCGAACCGATCGTCCGCACCCACAGGAAACGACCGTGTGTCCAAATTTTCAGGCGCGACAGAACAGCCGCATTCGCGAACTCGCCCACCAGGTAGGCGAGGAACGACGCAGCGAGTAGCCGCGGCGTGTAACCGAGGATGCGCTCGTACGCCGCCTGGGCGTCCCAGAACGGGGCTGCTGGAAGGTACTGCGTCGCGGTGAATGCCATTACAGCCAGCAGGTTGCAAGCGAAGCCGAGCCAGATCACGAGCCGAGCTCGCCGGTAACCGTACACTTCGGTCAAGACGTCGCCGAAGATATAACTCAGGGGGAAAACCGTGACGGTACCGGCCGGCACATACAACCCCCACACATCGACGATCTTGACCGCCACGATGTTCGAGGCGATCAACGTCGTCACGAAGAGAGCCGTGATCGCGACGAACCAGCGGCTGTAGAGCCCGCCTGGCGTTTCCACCGGAATCCGCTGAACTCGCTCGTTCTGCCGACTCCGCACGCTCCCCCTGCCCGCGATCACCGAGGAACTCGAATCCTGAACCTGCTGGGATATGTCGTGACTCAGCGTTCCTCCGCCGCCACCACCGGTTGCTCCCCCAGCACCTCTCGGATCTTCTCCGGACCCACCGTCTCTTCGGCGATCAAGAGCTCCGCCAGCCGGTCCAGCTCCGCCCGGTGCTCCCGCAGGATCCGCTCGGCCCGCTCCATCGCTTCATCCAGCAGCCGCCGCACCGCCTGGTCCGCCCGATCGAGCGTCGTCGTCCCGATGCTGTGATCCTGCACGATCTCCCGCCCGAGGAAGACGTGCTGCTCGCCGAGCCCCAGGTACACCGGCCCGAGTTCGTCGCTCATCCCCCACAATCCGACCATGCGCCGTGCTAGTTGCGTCGCCTCCTTGAGGTCGTTCTGCGCACCGGTCGTCACCTCGTTGAACACCAGTTGCTCGGCCGCTCGACCGCCCAGCAGCACCGCCAGCCGCCCGAGCAACTGGTTGCGCGTGTAGTTGAAGCGGTCTTCCTCCGGCGCTTGCACCGTCACGCCCAGCGCGCGCCCACGCGGCACGATGCTGATCTTGCGCAACGGATCCGAGCCGGGTGTGAAGTACGCCACCACCGCATGCCCAGCCTCGTGGTAGGCTACCAGCCGTCGCTCTTCCTCGCTCATCAGCAGCGAGCGCGTCGTCCCGAGCAGGATCTTGTCCAGCGCCTCCTCGAAATCCGACCGATCGACGACCTGCTTGCCGCGACGCGCCGCGATGAGCGCTGCCTCGTTCACCAGGTTGGCGAGGTCTGCTCCAGAGAATCCGGGTGTCGCTGCCGCCAGCGCGTCCAGATCCACATCAGAGGCGATCGGGATACCCCGCGCGTGGATCCGCAGGATCGCCGCGCGCCCCCGCTTGTCCGGCAAGCCGACCACCACCTGCCGGTCGAACCGGCCAGGCCGCAGGAGCGCCGGATCGAGCACGTCCGGCCGGTTGGTTGCCGCGATTACCACTACATCGGTGTGGGCCTCGAACCCGTCCATCTCGACCAGGAGCTGATTGAGCGTCTGCTCCCGCTCGTCGTTCCCGACCCCCAGCCCCGCGAACCGCTGCCGGCCGACCGCATCCAACTCGTCGATGAAGATGATCGACGGTGCCTGCGCCTTCGCGCGCTCGAACAGGTCGCGCACCCGGCTGGCGCCGACTCCGACGAACATCTCGACGAACTCGGAAGCGCTGACGCTGAAGAACGGGACGCCCGCTTCACCGGCCACCGCCCGCGCCAGCAACGTCTTTCCGGTACCGGGAGGACCGATCAGCAACACACCACGCGGCAACCGCGCTCCGATCCGGTGATACTTGGCGGGATTCTTCAAAAAATCGACGACCTGGGCGAGTTCCGCCTTCGCCTCCTCCTCGCCCGCCACGTCGGCGAACGTCACCTGCGGGCGCTCCACGTCGTAGACCCGCGCCCGCGACCGGCCGAAGCTGAAGACGTTCTGCTGGCCGCGACTCAAGTTCCGCCCCAAGAGCACGAGCAACCCGAGCAGGAAAACGAACGGTAAGACGCTCAAGAGCAACGACGGCCACGACGCACCGCCCGACGCGCGCGCTGAGAACAGGACACCGTGTTCCTGTAACAGCTGGGCCACCTCCGGTTGCGTGTTCTCCGGTATCACCGTCCGGAAGCGCGTGACCTCGCGCACACCGCTCGCCGCAGCGGTTTCGGGCAACGATTCGTCAGGGAAATAGACGACCCCATTGACGACGCGGAGCGGCTGGTTGAACTGCCCCTCGACCGTCTGTCCGGAGAGAGTCGCCTGCGAGACGAACCCGCGTTCGACCGCTTGGACGAAGCTGGAGTAGGCCACCTCCGGCTGCGGCCCGCTCGCATCGGGCCGCAGCAACGCGTACACGTTGTAGAAAATGATCAAGCCGATGATGATCCACAGGAGCCCGAACCGCGAACCGAGCGGTCCCCGCGGGAACCGCCAGCCCCGGTTGCTCTGCTGTTCGCGTCGCTCGCGTGCTGTCTGGTTGCGTTCGTCCATGATCCGATCCTCGACGAGCTATAGCCAGGCTTCGTTGTTCCGCCCCGGCCGATTCTTCCTCATTGTACTTGCGGGACGCTCGAACCGTCCGAACGACGCACGAGGCAGCCGCAGGAAAACCGGCTGCCTCGCACGTGAGGAGGAGATGAGACAGGTGTGCGACGGTGGGGCCAGGGCTCGCTCTCTTTCACCCCGGCACCATGGAGTATGCCACACGCCGCACTGCGCGTCCAGCTCCTCGTCTGCCGACTTCGTTACCGGGATGTGTCACGCGATACCCCGCTCGCGCAAGAGCGCCAGGAGTCCAGCCAGGTCGAAGTAACAGGCCTGCCGCACGATGAGCCCGTCACGCACGGTGAAGAACGCCGCCATCGGCTGCGTCACCCGTTCGCCCGCGTGTGTCGCGGTCGCCACCAGCTCGACCGCGACCTCCTCCCCCTCTGCCACCATCCGCTGTACCGCCGCCCAGCTGTCGGGCCAGGTACGCTCGCTCGCCTCCAGAAACGCGCGCAGCGCCTCCTTCCCACGTAACTCGATGCCCGCCGGACTCGGTCCTGGGGCCCACAGGACAATGTCCTCCGCGCAATAGCGCAGGGCCGTCTCCACGTCTCCCCGATTCAGCGCAGCGAGCACCGTACGCACGATCTCGACCGGCCGAGACATCGCGTCGCTCGCCCTCATCCTGCTACCGGCTCGAGCGTCACCGTCAGCACACCCGGCTCGAGCGTCAAGCCGGTCGCCCGCATGCCGGCCGACGTCAGACGCTCCTGCAACGCTGCCTCCAGGCGCACCGTAACCTCGTCCGCCCGCAACGCGATGCCGAGCGGCCCTTCGACGCGCGCATCCTCGAGCACGATCCGGCCATCGTCGACCGCCGGTCGCGCGCGATAGGTCGCGCCGATCCCGTAGACACGGACGTGCAAGGCGATCCCATCCGGATCGATCTCAGCCCGCGGGTCAGTGGCCGGCCGGAGCTCTGCCGCATACTCGGCCAGCCAGCGGTTCAACTCCGCTTCGGTCACGACGATCGTCTCCGGACCAACAGTCGCCGTCACCTGGCTCGTGCCCGGTTCGTCCGTGGGCACCGCGGGTATCGCCGCACCGTTTCCGGTCCGCGAATCCTCGGAGCCCGGTGCGGCTACCGGCTCGCGCGTGACGAAGGCCGCCACGGCCAGGATCATAACGAGTGCAGCCAGCAGTGTCGTCAAACAACCCAGGGCGCAGCTCCCGACACCGCGCCGCTGATACGAGCGCCGTCGGCGCGGTCCTGATCGGGCTGGCGGTTGCCAGCGGAACGGTCTCCCACAAGCGATGCAGGTCGGCCCGGGTGGTTGCTCGGTCCCACAGGTCGGACAGTACATGCTGCGGCGTTGCCCTCGCTGCGTCGCTCCGACCGCCGGGCAAGCATACCGCACCGGTCACCGCACGATGACCCGGCCGACCATCTCCGGATGCAGCGTGCACCAGTATTCGTATGTTCCCGGTTGCGTCAACGTGACCGAGTAGTCCTTCCCACCCTCCAGGAGCCCGCTGTCGAACGCGCCGTCCTTCGCGGTCACGGTGTGTGTCGTCGGCGACACGTTGCGCCACACGAGCGTCGTCCCGGCCGGTACCGTCACCTCGGCTGGCTTGAAGTCGAAGTTCACGATCCGGATCTCGACCGTCCCCGTGCTTGTCACCGTCGGCTGCCTGCCCGGCGCCGGAGCGGTCGTGACGATCGACGGGCTCGACGACCGCGCCGGCGACGCCAAAGATGGGCCGTAGTCATACGAACCGTACCCGTCAGTCACCCCACCACTCTGGACGGTCGCCGAACGCGGCGACTGGCCGCAGCTGGCGAGTAGCATGACGGCGACGGAAACGAGGAACTGTCGGCGCGTCCGCATCGCGCGCCTCACCGCCAAGCTCGACGCAGGCGGGCACCGACCACCACGAGTGCAAGGCCTGCCACTGCCGCTCCAGCGACTGCCGAGAGTGGCAGGCCACGCGGACCACCACCGGTCGCCGGTGCCAGTTGCGCCCGGATCTCACCGCAGGCGACGTATGTGCTGATTTCCTGCTGTGACTTGTGCACGTTGATCGCGAACTGCCCGGCCAGGAGCTGGCTCAGTGGCACGTCGACGACCGTCTCGGAGCGGCCACCGCTCAGGCTCTGCAGCGGATAACGTGGCTGCGGGTTCAAGTTCGCGCACGTCCCCTCGTGAATGTGCGCGGGCTGCACGATGCCAGCCGGCGGATTGGAGAGTGTCACCACCACGCGCGTGCGGTCGCCTTCCGCCGTGAGCACCGCCGTTCCCGACTGTCCCGATCCGTTCTGCTCGCGGAGCTGGATCGTCACCGATTCCTGCGCTGCCACCGGCACGGCCAGCGTGACGAACCCGAGCACGATGACGAGTACACGTCCGAACCACCGCATGGCTCCTCCTTCGCTGCTCGCACGACCCTTCACCAGCACTACGCACGGGCACCGCCGGTGGATTGGCATTCCCGCGCTGGCAGCATGCCGGACAGCTGAATTCGGCCGCCAGATCGCGAAAAAACGGGGATCGCCCTTCCATGGTACAATGGTCCGTCGGTGGCCCAGCGCGGCTGGCCAGGAGGCGAGCGTGGCGATCGTCCTCAAACGTCCCGAGCAGATCCGTCTCATGCGCGAAGCCGGTAAGATCGTCGCGGAGGTTCTCGCCGTTCTCGCCGAGACCGTCCGGCCTGGTATCACGACTGCTGATCTCGACCGGATCGCCGAACGGATCATCCGCAAGCACGGGGCTGTCCCATCCTTCAAGGGTTACCGGGGCTTCCCCGCCTCCATCTGCGTCTCGGTGAACGAAGAGGTCGTCCACGGCATCCCCGGACCGCGCGTCCTCCAGGAGGGAGACATCGTCGGCATCGACGTTGGCGCGCGCTACCGCGGTTACCACGGTGACGCCACGGTCACGGTACCCGTTGGGCGCATTTCACCCCACGCCGAAAAGCTTCTCCGAGTCTGTCGCGAGGCGCTCGAGATCGGCATCTCCTATGCCCGAGCCGGCAATCGGCTCACCGATATCTCGCACGCTATCCAGCAGCACGTCGAGGCAAACGGCTTCTCGGTCGTACGCAACCTCTACGGCCACGGTATCGGGCGCTCGCTCCACGAGGAGCCGATGCTGCCGCACTACGGTCCCCCTGGCCAGGGCCCGCTCCTCCGCCCCGGCATGGTCATCACCATCGAACCGATGATCGCTGCTGGCCGTCCGGAAACGCGTGTCCTCCCCGATCGCTGGACGGTGGTCACTGCCGATGGCAGCCTCTCCGCTCAATTCGAACATACTGTGGCGATCACGGAGAACGGGCCAGAAATCCTGACCCTGCCCTAGTCCTGCGCCGGCGGCATGGAGACCAGGCGGTGACGCGCCCAGAACGCCCACCACCCAGCTCTGCCATGCACCATCGCCATTCCGGCCAGGATGACGGCGACCCCGGCCAGGAGCCGCCAGCCCACCGGCTCGCCCAACACCAGCCAGCCCAGCGTCACCCCGACCGGTGGCATGAGATAGGTCGCCAGCGAGGCAACAACCGCACCGGCCGAAGCGATCAGTCGGTAATAGAGGACGTACGCAAGGCCGCTGCCGAGAACGCCTAACACAACCACAGCGAGCACCGCAACACCGGTCGGTTGAAGCGCCGCACGGTCGACAAGAACGAGACTCGGGGGCAGGAGCACTGCGGCCGCCACCGCAATCTGGCTCGCCGCAAGCGCGAGCGGCGCCCCACTCAGAAAGCGGCGCGCATAGGCGAAGCCCAGCCCGTAGCAGGCACTCGATGCCAGAACCGCCAGATTTCCCTGTGCTGAGGCAGTCCGGAGCGCGGTGAGATCGCGACCGCTCAGGAGCGCAACCCCCAGGAACCCAAGCACAACTCCAGCTGCCTTGCCCCACGTCAACCGCTCGGTCCGGAAGACAAGCACCGCGAACAGGACCGTAAAGAACGGCGTGGTCGCGTTGAGGACCGACGCCAGTCCGGAGTCAATGTGTTGCTCGCTCCAGGCGATTAGGAGAAAAGGTACCAAGTTCCCCACCACCGCCATGACGATGAGATGAGGCCACACCAGTCGCTCCGGCCACGGTTGCCGGGCCAACCGGCGCACCAGAGTCAGCACCAGAGCGCCGAGCAGCAAGCGCGCCTCGACCAGGGCCACCGGTGGGAAACCAGCCACCGCCAGCTTGATGAAGAGGTACGAGCTTCCCCAGATCGTCCCAAGCAGGATCAACCGGACTAGTTGCCCGAGCGTCACGACCACATCCGTCCTGGGCGCCCGACGACGCCGAACCGGTGAGCGAAAGTGCGCCACGTCAGCCCGCGCCGAGTCTACGTCCAGCCTTCACCGGGCGCAATCGCCTAGGCCCGCATCGCCATCGTGTTAGTACGCGGCACCGGGCAGAAGCTCACCGGGCACAGGTACAGGAAAAGGACCGGGGGCAATACCCCGGTCCTGCAGCCTCGCTCGTCGGACGGATACTCTAACTCGTTACCCGGCGCCGCCACAGCTCGAGCGCCACACCCATCGCGCTGAGCAAGAGACCCACTGCGCCCAGGAACCCGGACGGGATCGTCGCGCTCGGTCGACCAGTCTTCGGCAGCACCTGCGGCGCAGCCGCCGGAGCCGAGGGTGTTCGTGTCGGTTGCGCCGTGGCCGGCAGTGCCTCGCTCACCGGTGTGGTGGTTTCCTCAGTCGGTGTCGCAGTCGCACCTTCCGCTTCGCTGACCGGTGTCGGGGTCGCTGTCGGCGTGGGCGTTGGTGTCGGGGTCGGCGTGGGCGTCGGTTCCGGCGTCCCGACCGGCGTCGTCTCCGGTGTAGGTGTCGGCGTAGGAGTCGGTGTCGGCGTGGGCGTCGGTGTCGTGGTCGGCGTCGCTGTCTCGGTCGGCGTCGCTGTCTGGGTTGGTGTCGCTGTCTGGGTCGGCGTCAGATCGG
>FWWL01000448.1_pt1 | contig 114228 bp, 115 predicted proteins | sample 2228331 | NCBI WGS metagenome assembly FWWL01 (sample SAMEA103939775, study PRJEB20133) | metagenome | reverse complement strand
CGGGCCGTGGGCGCCGTCTTCCGCCGCAGCCGGCCGGAGGACGGCCGCACGGTCCAGCGGGCCGAGGTGCGCTTCGACGGCCTGGCCGGCTGCCTGCGCACGCCGCGCGGGGGCTCGTCGCGCCAGTCCATCGTGATCGTGGAGAACGGCCGCGTGCGCTCACGCCTGGTCAGCCCGCGCGAGGCCGCCCGGCTGATGGGCCTGCCCGACAGCTACGTCCTGCCCAAGACCACGACGGGCGCCTTGCAGGTGGCCGGCGACGGCGTCGCGGTCCCGGTGGTGCGCTGGCTGGCGCAGGAGCTGCTCGAGCCGCTTCTAGGTGGGCGCGCTCCCTCCCTTGATGGGGAGGGACAGCTCACCGTCAGGCGAGCAGGGTGAGGCGATCCTCCCCGACCTCAGAGTTCCGAGGAAATCTATAAGCGTCGCAAGGGCTGACCGCTTCCAATCGGCGCGGGAAGGCTTAGGGTCTGGGGCCTGATCCAGACCTGGGACCACGACCATGGACGCCACCCCCGACAAGACCTACGACGCCGAGCGCTACCGCCGTTCGGGCCGGGGCAAGATCTTCGACTCCGTGCTGGACCTGATCGGCGACACGCCGCTGGTGCGCCTGCCACACCTGACCCAGGCGTTGAAGCCCAAGGGCGAGGTGCTGGCCAAGCTCGAGTTCTTCAACCCGCTGGCCTCGGTGAAGGACCGGATCGGCGTGGCGATGGTGGAATACCTCGAGGCCAAGGGGCTTCTGAAAGAAGGCGGCACTGTCGTCGAGCCCACGTCGGGCAACACCGGCATCGCGCTCGCCTTCGTCTGTGCGGCCAAGGGCTACAAGTGCATCCTGGTCATGCCCGAGAGCATGTCGATCGAACGCCGCAAGATGCTGGCGATCCTGGGCGCCAAGCTGGAGCTGACCCCTCGCGAGAAGGGCATGTCGGGCGCCGTCGCCCGCGCCGCCGAGATCGTTGCGGCCACGCCCGGCGCGGTGATGCCGCAGCAGTTCGACAACGTCGCCAACCCGCTGATCCACCGGGTCTCGACAGCGGAGGAGATCTGGAACGACACGGCCGGCGCGGTCGACGCCGTCATCGCCGGCGTGGGCACCGGCGGCTCGATCACCGGCATCGGCCAGGTGCTCAAGGCCCGCAAGCCGTCGGTGAAGATGATCGCGGTCGAGCCCACCGCCTCGCCCGTGCTCTCCGGAGGCCCGCCCGGCCCGCACCCGATCCAGGGTATCGGCGCGGGCTTCGTGCCCTCGATCCTGGACCGCGGGATCATCGACGAAGTGGTGCAGGTGGTCGCCGACGACGCCATGCAGATGGCCCGCCGCGTGGCCCGCGACGAGGGCATCCCGGTCGGCATCTCGTCGGGCGCGGCCCTGGTCGCCGCCTTCGATGTGGCCAGCCGCGACGACATGGCCGGCAAGACCATCGTCGCCATCATCCCCAGCTTCGCCGAACGCTACATCTCGACCGCGCTGTTCGAAGGGCTGTGACGGAAGGAACCGACGTCTACGGCCCGGAGAAGCGTTCGGCGGTGATGCGCCGGGTGAAGGGCCGCAACACGACGCCCGAGATGAAGGTCCGCAAGGCCCTGACCCTGCTGGGCGCCCGCTATCGCCTCCACCGCAAGGACCTGCCCGGCAATCCGGACATCGTGATGCCGGGCCGTCGGCTCGCGATCTTCGTCCACGGCTGCTTCTGGCACGGCCACGACTGCGCGCGCGGCGCCAGGGCGCCCAAGCAGAACCGCGAGTACTGGGTCGGCAAGATCGGGCGGAACGTGGCGCGGGACGCCCGGAGCGCCGAGGCGCTGGCTGCGCTGGGCTGGCGCGTCGAGGTGATCTGGGAGTGCGAGCTCAAGGACGGCCTCGAAGCCCGCCTTCAAGATCTCCTCTCCCCCGAGACGAAGTCCGAGGGAAGAGGGCAGGGAGGGGGGCGGCGCTGGGCTCTCAGCGGCCAAGCTGGTCCAGCCGATCCTCGGGGAGCTCCCCTCCCACTTCGTGTGGGGGGAGAGGAGGTCTAAGCCGGCACCACCTCTTCCACCACCACCTCGGTCTTCACCGAATTCGCGATGAAGCACTCTTCGTGGGCCTCGTGATGCATCGCATCGCGTTCCGCGTCGGTGGGGCGTTTGCCGGCGTAGGTGATGTCCGGCCGCAGGGTGACGCGGGTCACGGCCATCCGGCCCTCGGCGTTCTTCTCCATCAAGCCTTCGGCCGCGTCGCGGTAGCGGGTGATGACGAAGCCTTTCAGGCGCGCCACGTGCAGGAACGTCAGCATGTGGCAGTTGGAGAGCGAGGCGACCAGCATCTCCTCGGGATCGACCGCGCCGGGCGCCGCCCACTTGCCGACGACATGCTTCGACGCCGTCGCGGGCACCACGTGCTCGGCGAAGCTGACTGTGTGCGCGCGGCTGTAGCGGCCGTTCGTGAAGTCCTCGCCGTCGTTCAGGCGCCACTCGATGGTCGCGCGATAGGTGGCCATGGCGAGGGCTCCTCTAGAAGGCGTCGGCGGGCAGTTTCATCAGGAGATCGGAGCCCGTCTTCAGCTTCGCAAGGCGGCTGGAGGTCTCGGGCAACACGCGTTCGATGTAGTAGCGACCGATGGTGAGCTTGGTCTCGTAGAAGCTGTCGGTGTCGCCCCCGGCGATCCGCGCCAGCGCCGCCTTGGCCTGCAGCGCCCACATGTAGGCCAGCGCCGTCAGCCCGAAGAGGTGCAGGTAGTCGGTCGAGGCGGCGCCCGCGTTGTCGGGGTTGGCCAGGCCGTTCTGCATCAGCCACATGGTGGCCTCCTGCAGTTCGGCCTTGGCGGTGGCGAGGCCGGTCACGAACGGCTTCATGTCGGCCGAGGTCTCGGCCTCGATGAAGGCGTCCAGCTCGGCGAAGAAGCTCATTACGCCGCGGCCGCCGTCGGCCGCGAGTTTCCGCCCGACGAGGTCCAGGGCCTGCACCCCGTTGGTGCCCTCGTAGATCAGCGCGATGCGCACGTCGCGCAGGTACTGGCTGGCCGGGAAGTGCTCGGTGAAGCCCGAGCCGCCGTGCACCTGCATGGCGTCGGAGCAGACGTTGAAGCCGCGGTCGGTGAGGAACGCCTTCACCACCGGGGTCATCAGGGCCATGTAGTCGCGGCCCTTCTGCCGGACGGCCTCGTCGGGGCTCGCGTGGCTGAGATCGCCGTGCAGGGCGGTCCAGGCCATGAAGGCGCGGCCGCCCTCGACGATGGCGCGGGCATCCATCAGCATCCGCCGCACGTCGGGGTGGACGATGATCGGGTCGGCCGGACCGTCGGCGTTCTTGGGGCCGGTGAGCGAGCGGCCCTGCAGCCGGTCCTTGGCGAAGGCGGCGGCGGCCTGGTAGGCGGCCTCGGCCTGGGCGATGCCCTGCAGGCCCACGCCGAGGCGGGCCTCGTTCATCATCACGAACATCAGGGCCAGACCCCGGTTCTCCTCGCCGATCAGCCAGCCGGTGGCCTCCTCGTGGCTGATCACGCAGGTGGCGTTGCCGTGGATCCCCATCTTCTCTTCGAGGCCCAGGCACTTCACCGAGTTGCGCACGCCGGGATTGCCGTCGTCGTCCGGGATGAACTTGGGCACGATGAACAGGCTGATGCCCCGGGTCCCCTGCGGCGCGCCCTCGATCCGCGCCAGCACGAGGTGAACGATGTTTTCGGTGAGGTCCTGCTCACCGCCGCTGATCCAGATCTTCTGGCCGGAGATCTTGTACGTGCCGTCCGCCTGCGGGACCGCCTTGGTGCGCAGGAGGCCGAGGTCGGTGCCGCAATGGGGCTCGGTCAGGTTCATGGTGCCGGCCCATTGGAACGAGCACAGCTTGGGCAGGTAGAGGTCCTTCTGTTCCTGGCTGCCGCCCACGTGGATCGCCGAATAGCAGCCGTGGGTGAGGCCCGGGTACATGGAGAAGGCCATGTTCGCCGAGCTGCTCATCTCGGAGAACGCCACGTTGACGACGTGGGGCAGGCCCTGGCCGCCATAGGCGGGGTCCGATCCCAGGGCGGGCCAGCCGCCCTCCACCAGCTTGGCGTAGGCGTCCTTGAAGCCGTCGGGCGTCTTGACGGTGTGGTCCGGGCTCCAGACGCAGCCCTGCTTGTCGCCGACGGTGTTCAGGGGGGCCAGCACCTCGGAGGTGAACTTGCCGGCCTCCTCCAGGATGGCCTCGACGGTGTCCATCGAGGCGTCGGCGAAGGCCGGCAGGCTGGCGTAGCGCTCGAGCTGCAGCACGTCGCGCAGCAGGAACGTGTAGTCCCGCACGGGGGCCTGGTAGGTCATGGGTGCTCCGCGGTCACGCGTTAGGACGATCGGACTCGCCTAAGCCGTTCGCCGCGAACTGTCATCCCCCACCGAGGGCGGGGGACGACGGCAGACGCCCTAAGCCTCGGCTCCGTCCAGCCGGTGGCGGAGCACCTGGTCGTAGGCGTCGGCGCGCGGCAGCAGGTCGGGGCGCGTCTCGGTGAGGCGCTTTTCCATCGCCGAGACGCCCGTCTGGAGCTGGGCGATGGCGTCGTCGATGTCCTTCTTCTGCTGCTCGAGGGCGACGATGCGCTCCTGGAACTTCTTGAGGCTCTTGGCGGCCTGGGCGGCGCCGCTCTCGTCGGCCTCGTAGAGGTCGAGGATCTCGCCGATCTCGGAGAGCGACAGGCCCACGCGCTTGCCGCGCAGGATCAGCACCAGCCGGCCCCGATCCTGGTACGAGTAGACGCGGTTCATCCCGTCTCGTGCGGGGTTCAGCAGGCCCTTGTCTTCGTAGAAGCGCAGAGCGCGCGGGGTGCATTTGAACTCAAGGCACAGCTGCCGGATCGTGTAGGTCCGAGCCGGACGACGCAGGTCGTGGGGCAATGTGCATCCTCCTTGTCTTATCGTTGATAACCAACGTGCTCCCCGTTTCCGTTTACGTCAATGCCGGTAACCCGACGTCATCTGCTCCCGACGGGGTGATTCTTTGAGCCTCCACCGCGATTGCGACAGCATCGGGACAGCCGCTCTGGATGACGCCGCCGGGCGCCTCTAGGGTCTCGCGGTTGCAGCTGCGGGGATGTTCAGTGAAGACGAGACTGTGGGTCGGCGCGTGCGGTGCGGCGTTGCTGGCGATGACGCCCGTCGCGGCATTCGCGGCCAAACCGGTGACGCCGCCCGCGGCCACTGCGGGGCTGACGCGCCAGGAGGGACTGGTTCCCGTCTATGTCGACGCGGCCAAGGGCCGGATCCTGGTGTCGCTGCCGGCGCCCGACCGCGATGGCGTCGCCGGACGCTATCTCTACGTCTCGGCGCTGAAGACCGGCCTGGGCTCGGCGCCCGTGGGACTGGACCGCGCCCGCCTGGGTGACACCCAGGTGCTGGCCTTCCGCAGGGTGGGCGGCAAGGTGGTCGCCGAATTCGAGAATCCGCGGTTCCGGGCCGCCGGGGCGCCCGCCGCCGAGCAGACCGCCGCGCGTGAGGCCTTCGCCACCTCGGTGGTCTGGGCTGGCAAGATCGAAGAGGTCGCGGCCGACGGCCGATTGCTGGTCGACCTATCGGGCTTCCTCGCCCGTGACGTGATCGGCATCGCCGATGCGCTGAAGCAGGCGGGCGAGGCGGGCTACAAGCCCGTGGCGGACCTGACCATGGCGGATCCCGCAGCCGTGAAGGTGTTTCCCGAGAATGTCGAGTTCGAGGCGCTGCAGACTTATGCGTCGGACACGCCGGGTCCGGAAACGCGCAACATCGCCCCGGACCCGAAGCTGATCACCCTGACGGTCCGACACAGCCTGGTGAAGCTGCCCGAACCCGGCTTCCAGCCGCGGGTGTTCGACAACCGCTCGGGCGCGTTCGATCGCGTGGTGCTGGACTACGCCGCCCCGCTCGACCGCGACATCGTCCAGCGGCTGGCCGTGCGCTTCCGCCTGGAGAAGACGGATCCCTCGGCCGCCGTCTCGACCGTGAAGAAGCCGATCGTCTTCTACGTGGACCGCGCGGCGCCTGAGCCGATCCGCACGGCCCTGCAGGAAGGCGCCCAGTGGTGGGCGAAGGCGTTCGAGGCGGCCGGCCTCAAGGACGCCTACCGGGTGGAAATCCTGCCCGAGGGAGCCGACCCGCTGGACGTCCGCTACAACGTCATCAACTGGGTCAACCGCGCCACCCGGGGTTGGTCCTACGGCCAGGTGGTGGCAGACCCGCGCACGGGCGAGATCGTGAAGGGTTCAGTGCTGCTGGGCTCGCTGCGGGTGCGCCAGGACATGCTGATCTTCGAGGGCCTGGTCGGCGCCGACGAAAGCGGCAAGGGTGGGCCGAACGATCCCATCCAGGTGGCGCTGGCGCGGATTCGCCAGCTGTCGGCGCACGAGGTGGGCCACTCCCTGGGCTTCGCGCACAACTTCGCCGCCTCGAGCCAGGACCGCGCCTCGGTGATGGACTATCCCGCCCCGCGGGTGAAGCTGACCGACGGCCGGATCGACCTCTCCGACGCCTATGGCGTGGGCGTGGGCAAGTGGGACAACTTCATCGTCGACTGGCTGTACGGCGACGGCGATCCGGCGGCCAAGGCGAAGGCCGGGCTGGCCAGCCTGCGCTACATCGCCGACTCCGACGCGCGGCCGGTGGGCTCTGGCCAGCCGCACGGCGCGATCTGGGACGATGGCGCGGACCCGGTGGCGGAACTGGCGCGGGTGCTCGCCGTGCGCCGTGTGGCCATCGACCGGTTCGGACCCCAGGCGCTGCGGCCCGGCGAGGCGGCCCAGGCGCTGAAGCGCAAGTACGTGCCGATCTACCTGCTGCACCGTTACCAGCTCGAAGCCGCCGCGAAGGTCCTGGGCGGCGTGGATTTCAGCTATGCGGTGAAGGGCGATGCAGCGATGAAGGCCGAGGTCGTCCCGGCCGCCCAGCAGCGCGCCGCGTTGGCCGGTCTGCTGGCGGCGATGACGCCCGAGGCGCTGGACACGCCGGACGCGCTCATCCCGCTGATGTCGTCGGGCCAGTCGGGCGACAATGACAGGCAGTACGACATCGAGGTGTTCGACGGCGCGGGCGGGCCGGTGTTCGACGCACTGAACGCCGCCGACGTCGGCGCCGGCATGGTGCTGGACAATCTGCTGGCCCCGCCGCGTCTGGCCCGGCTCACCGAGCAGCACCGCCGCGACCCCGCCCAGCCGGGCGTGGGCGAGGTGGCGGACAGGCTGATCGCCCAGGCCTTTTCGCCGGCGAGCGGTCGGTATGCCGAGGTCGCGCGCCGCATCCAGACCCGCACGGCGCTCGAGCTGGCCGCGGCGGCGCGGCGGCCCGACGTCTCGCCCGCGGCCAAGGCCGAGATCGCTCAGCGGCTTGCCGATCTGGCTGTGCGGCTGAAGGCGCAGCCCGGCGCCGACCCCTCTGACCGCGCGCACCGGCTCACGCTGGCGGCGCTGCTGCAGGACAAGGAAGAACTCGTGCGTGTCCTGGGCCAGCCCAAGCGCCGGCCAGAGGCGCCTCCGGGCATGCCGATCGGCTCGGACGAGGACTGAGAATTCCTCCCCCGGGTAGGGGGAGGGGGACCGCGAAGCGGTGGAGTGGGCTTCATCCGCGGCCTGAGCAGAAGCCGCCTCAGTCAGCTGCGCTGACAGCTCCCCCTGAGGGAGCAACGTCAGGCCGCGATCAGCTCGCCGGCGAGGGCGCGTTCGATCAGCGCCACCGTCCGGTCCACGCCGAAGATCGCCACGAACGAGCCGAAGCGGGGCCCCTGGCTCTGGCCCAGCAGCACCTCGTAGAGGGCCGAGAACCAGGCGCGCAGGGGCTCGAAGCCGGCGGCCTTGCCCACTTCGAACACCTCGTTCTGGATCGCCTCGGCGTCGGCGCCCGCAGGCAGGGCCTTCAGCTTGGCGACGAGGTCCAGCATCGCGGCGCGTTCCTGGTCGGTCGGAGCGCGGAAGCGCTTCGCGGGCTTCACGAAGTCCTCGTAGTAGTTGATCGCGAACCCCGCCAGGCGATCGAGCAGCGGTTCGCTCTCGGGCGTGGCGCCCGGCAGATAGCGGGCGATGAACGCCCACAGCAGGTCCTTGGTCGAGGCGTCGGCCGCCGACACCAGGTTCAAGAGCAGCGAGAAGCTGACCGGGGAGCCCTTCTCGGGCGGGTGGCCGCGATGGACGTGCCAGGCCGGGTTGTCGAGCTGGGCGGCGTTGTCGCCCTCGGCCTTCTTGCGGATCAGCGCGTCCAGCTGCTGGAGATACTCGTCGGTCGCCTTGGGAATGACGTCGAAGTAGAGCCGCTTCGCCGACTTGGGCGACTGGTACATGTAGTAGGTCAGGCTCTCGGGCGCGCCGTAGCGCAGCCACTCCTCGATGGTGAGGCCGTTGCCCTTGGACTTCGAGATCTTCTGGTTGTTCTCGTCCATGAAGAGTTCGAAGTGGAAGGCCTCCGGCGGCTCGGCGCCCAGGGCCTTCACGATGCGGTTCGAGACGCGCACCGAATCCACCAAGTCCTTCCCCGAGGCCTCGAAGTCGACCTCCAGCGCCGTCCAGCGGGCGGCCCAGTCGGGGCGCCATTGCAGCTTCACGCGACCGCCGGTGACCGGAACCTCGGTGAGTTCGCCGTCCTCGTCCGGGAAGGTGATCGTGCCCTTTTCGACGTCGCGGCCGACGGTCGGGGCCTGTAGCACGCGGCCGGTCTTGGGGCTGATCGGCAGGAAGGGTGAATAGGTGGCGCGACGTTCCTCGCCCAGGGTCGGCAGCATGATCGCCTGGATGGCGTCGAACCGCGCCAGAATCCGCAGCAGCACCTCGTCGAAGCGGCCCGACTTGTACGTCTCGGTCGAGCTCATGAACGTGTACTCGAAGCCGAAGCTGTCGAGGAACGCGCGCAGGCGGGCGTTGTTGTGGGCGCCGAAGCTCTCGTATTCGCCGAAGGGATCGCGGACGGAGGTGACCGGCTTGTCGCGGTCCTCCTCCAGCATCGCCTTGTTGGGCACGTTGTCGGGGATCTTCCGCAGGCCGTCCATGTCGTCGGAGAAGACGATCAGCTGGGTCGGGATCGCGTCCTCGATCAGGGCGCGGAAAGCGTTGCGAACGATCGTGGGCCGGGTGGCCTCGCCGAAGGTGCCCAGGTGGGGCAAACCCGAGGCGCCATAGCCGCACTGGAAGACGACCGGCTTCGCCAGCGCGGGCAGCGTCTGCACCGCCTCGGCGAACTTGCCCTGGGCGAACAGCGCAGCCGCCAGATCGCGCTCGGCGTCGGTGAGGCGCAGACGGGTGATGCGGTCGAGCAGCAGGCGCGCCTGTTCGAACGGCCAGCTCTTGGCGTCGCGCGCCTGTTGGGAAAGTCCTTGAAGGGTCGGGCCTTGGGGCATGGCGGGCGGCCTAGCGCTCATGGCTCCCGCGCTCAAGTCCTATCCGCCGCGTCGCCGCGTCTCATACGGGCGCCCCTGTGCGGGCGCTGGGCGCCGGCGGCAGGCCTGGGGGACAATAATCGGCCGTGTCACCGCGCGTTCGCGGAGTCGTCGCGGCCCTGTCATCCAGCCTGCTTAAGCGCGCCCCCAGATCCAACTGGGGGACTCCATGACACTGCCCAACCCGAGCCGCCTGCCGCGGCCTGACGTTCTGATGTCGGCCTCCGCCCTGGTTCTTGCCGCCTTCGCCGGCCCGGTGTCCGCGGCCGATGCCGATGCGCCGGAAGGGCCGGCGGTCGAGGAAGTGGTGGTCACCGGGCAACGGGAAGCCCAGCGCGCAGCCATCGCGGTCAAGCGGGACGAGTTCGTGGTCTCGGACGTGGTCTCCGCCGACGATATCGGCAAGCTGCCGGACCACAACACCGCCGCCGCGCTGCGACGCATCCCCGGCGTCTCGATCATGGAAGACCAGGGCGAGCCGCGCTTCCCGACCATCCGCGGCCTGCGCTCCACCTACAACCGCACGACGGTCGACGGCGCCATCGTGGGGTCGGTCGACGAAAGCGGCCGCACCGTGCCGCTGGATATCGTCCCGTCGGTGATGGCGGGTCGCCTCGAGGTCATCAAGACGGTGACGCCGGAGAACGACGGCAACGCTATCGGCGGCGTCGTCAACGTCACCACCCGCAGCGCCTTCGACGCCGGTCGCCCGTTCCTGAACGCCATGGCCTCGTATGGCCACTACGAGCGCCACGGCGACGTGCGCAACGACAAGCCCGCCTTCCGGCTTGCCGCCGCCGCCGGCCGCACCTTCGGCGCCGAGGACGAATGGGGTGTGGTGCTGGGCGCTTCGTTCGAACAGCTGGACTACGACATCCCGCAGGTCGAGAGCCAGGACCCCTCGGTTCGCGAGTACACCGCCGCCGGCGCTCCGGTGAGCTCGGGCGCGCCCACCGGCAACGGCATCCAGGTGCCCGCCTTCCAGCGCCTGTTCTGGTACAACAACACCAAGCAGCGGAAGGGCGTGAACGGCAAGGTCGAGTACCGCCCGACCGACGACTTCCGCGCCGAGATCTCGGGCCTCTACGCCAAGATGGAGGACGACGAGGAGCGCATCGAGAACCGCATCGAGCCGCTGGGCAACGTCGCCAACCAGACCCCGACGTCGGGCGCCTTCGCCCGCGGCCGCGGCGTCATCCAGCTGAACCAGCCGATCACCACCTGCGAAGTCGACATCGGCCGCGCCAGCTTCACCTGGGCCTTCGCCCCCGCCTGGACGGCCGATGGCGACCTGATCGTCTCGGAAGCCGCCCTGGACGTGCCGAACCACTCGGTGGAGTTCCGCACCGTGGACGCTCAGGGCGCCAACTACGCTTTCAACTACGACACGACGAACCCGCTCTTCCCGGTCTTCCGGCCGATCAACGACACGGCGTTCCGCACCCCGGCCAACTACAACCTGCAACAGCACCGGGACGCGCTCACGGCCACGAACGAGCAGTCGTACCAGGGCCGGTTCAACCTCGCCTTCGACCAGGATCAGGGCGACAACAACCTGAAGGCCAAGGTCGGCGGCGTGGTCCGCTCGACCCTGCGCAAGTTCATCTCCCGGCAGACGAACTACACGGTCAACCAGGCGACATTCCCCTACACCCTGGCCGCCGTCGCCGGTCAGGGCCCCCGCGAGCTGATCGCCGACCGCTACCTGCTGAACCCGCGCATCGACGCCGACCTGGCGAGAGAGTTCTTCAACACCAACCGCGCGCGCTTCAACACGACGGTCGCCGCGCCCACCGGCGACTACAAGGTCAAGGAAGACGTCCTGGCCGGCTATGCCCAGGCCAGCTACGAGTTCGGCCCCTTCACGGTGCTGGGCGGGGTCCGCTACGAGCACACCGATATCCGCGCCAACGTGAACCGCGTGGCCGCCGGCGTGCTGACGCCAGTGACCAACGACGGCGGCTATTCCAACTGGATGCCCAGCGCCCACCTGCAGTGGAAGCTGCGCGACGACCTCATCGTCCGCGCCGCCTGGACCAACACGATCGGCCGCCCCGACTTCGGGCAGCTGGCCGGCGCCGAGAATGTCACCTTCGACGGCGCCCAGGCGATCCTGAGCCGCGGCAACCCGGACCTGAAGCCGCGCGAGAGCGAAGGCTTCGACCTCTCCGTCGAGTTCTATCCGCCGGACGGCCTGATCTCGCTGGCCGTGTTCCACAAGGACATCAAGAACGAGATCTTCACGCTGACCTCGACCGAACTCCTGAACGTCGGCCGCGGCGTCGAGTCCGTGCAGGTGCGCACCGCGCGGAACGTCGAGAGCGTCAAGCTGAAGGGCCTGGAGTTCGGGGTCCAGCAGGCGTTCACCTTCCTGCCCGCGCCGTTCGACGGGTTCGGCTTCAACGGCAACGTGACCCTCGTCGACAGCGACGCGACGTACATCACCAGCGCGGGCCGCCGGAAGCGGGGGCTTTTCCAGCAGCCCGAGATCACCACCAACGAGTCGGTCTACTACCAGCGCGGCCCCTTCGAGGCCCGCGTCTCCCACAACTACATCGGCGGCTTCCTCGAGACGATCATCGACGCCGTCCCGAACTCCGACCAGTACTGGAAGGGCCGCCACAGCTTCGACGCCTCGGTCAGCTGGCGCGTCCGCGAGAACTTCACGATCTTCGCCGAAGGCCAGAACCTGTCGAACACCGGCCGTCAGGAAGTGACCGGCCCCAACCAGCGGAACCTCCAGGAGTGGGCGAACTACGGCCGCACCTACTGGATCGGCCTGGCGGCGTCGTTCTGATGTGTCGCCTCGCCGGAGCCGGGCGTCCTCTACGGGATCAGCCGGCCGAAGCGCGAGGTCGTGGTCCTGCGGCTGCCGACCCTGTCCAAGAGATGAACCTGCGAACGGCGCTTGCCGGCGCCGGCCCGCCAACGCCAAGGTAGCGCATGCACAGTCCCTCGCGACGCCACCTCCTGGGCCTGACCGCCGCAGCGGCGAGCATCGGCCTCGCGCCGGCCGTCTGGACGCGCGCCGCTGCGCAGGCGCGGGCTGGCGAGTACCCCTTCAGGCTGGGCGTCGCGTCCGGCGAGCCGCTGCCCGACGGCGTGGTGCTGTGGACCCGCCTCTCCACTGACCCCCGAGCGCTCTCAGGCCTGGGTCCTCAGGCGTTCGATGTGGCCTGGGAGATCGCCGAGGACGACGGCTTCCGGCGCGTGGTCGGCAAAGGCGAGACCAAGGCGCGGGCGGCGGACGGCCACGCCGTCCACGTCGAGGTCGCCGGCCTGAGGCCCGGCCGCGAGTACTGGTACCGCTTCAACAGCGGTGGCCACGCCAGCCCGGTCGGCCGCACCCGCACGACGCCCGAACGCGGCGCGCAGGTCGATCATCTGCGCATCGCCTATGGCTCGTGCCAGAAGTGGGAGACCGGCTACTACGCCGCCCATCGCCACCTGGCGGCGGACAATCCCGATCTCGTCCTGTTCCTCGGCGACTACATCTACGAAGGCGCTCTGGGTCGTGAGGAGGTGCTGCGGCCGCATCCCGACGTCGCCGCCCGCGACCTCGACAGCTATCGCCAGCGCTACGCTTGGTACAAGCAGGACGCCGACCTCCAGGCGGCCCACGCCGCCGCGCCATGGGTGGTCATGTGGGACGACCACGAGGTCTCCAACGACTACGGCGGCGACGCCGACCGCACGCCCGCGACGCCCGGGCAGTTCCTGCGGCGCCGCGCCGACGCGTACCGCGCCTACTGGGAGAACATGCCGCTTCGCCGCGACGCGCACCCGGACGGAGCGAAGATGCGCCTCTATCGCAGCCTGGACTGGGGCCGCCTCGCCCGGCTCGCTGTCGTGGACGATCGGCAGTACCGCGGTGCGCGCACCTGCAGGGCGGTCGAGGAGAAGAAGCGCATCCCCTACGACTGCCCCGAGCGCCTGGACCCGAAGCGCTCGCTGCTGGGCGAGGACCAGGAGAAATGGCTGGCCGGCCGGATCGCCGACAGCCAGGCCCAATGGAACCTGCTGGGCCAGCAGACCCTGATGGGCGAGCTGCGACTGCAGGAGGGCAAGGTCAGCAACGACGGCTGGGACGGCTATCCCGCCACGCGCCGCCGCATCCTGGAGACGTGGCGCGACGCCAAGGTCGCGAACCCCATCGCGCTGGGCGGTGACGTGCACTGCTTCTTCGCGGGCGAACTCTCCGTCGAGCGGGGACAGCCGCCGATCGCCACTGAGTTCGTCGGCGGCTCGATCAGCTCGCTGGGCGAGACCAACGCCAACCTGAACGCCGCCCGGTTCGTGAACCCTCACCTGAAGTACGCCGAGGGCGAAGTCCGCGGCTACGGCCGCGTCGACCTCACGCCGAAGGGCGGTACGGTCACGTTCCGGGGCGTCAATGGGCTGGACAAGGGCTCGCCGGTCCGCGACCTGGCCACCTTCGTGGTCGAGAACGGCAAGGCCGGGGTCGTCCGTGCTTGAGGCGCTGATTGGGTTCGCCGCGCTGCTTCAGGCCCAGACGCTATCGCGGCTGCCGGCGCCCGAGGCGAACCAGGGCGTGGCGGCCGACGGCGCCTATGTCTATGCGGTCGGAAACTCCGAGATCGGCAAGTACGACCGCGCAACCGGCCAGCGCGTAGCGCTGTGGACCGGCGATCCGGCGACCTTCCCGCACCTGAATTCCTGCGCGGTGCTTGGGCCCGAGCTGGTCTGCGCCAGCTCGAACTATCCGGCTGTGCCGATGACCAGCACGGTCGAGGTGTTCGATCCGGTGAACATGGTCCACCTGCGCTCGGTCGCCCTGGGCAAACAGCCGGGGTCGCTGACCTGGATCGACCGTAAGGACGGCGCCTGGTGGGCCTGCTTCGCCAACTACGACGATCGCGGCGGTGAGCCGGGCCGTGACCACCGCTTCACCACCCTGCTGCGGTTCGACGACAAGTGGCGGGTGACGGGCGCCTGGACGTTCCCGAAATCGGTGCTGGCCAGGTTCAAGCCGCGCAGCTCGTCGGGCGGCGCCTGGGGCGCGGACGGCCGCCTGTACGTGACCGGCCACGATCTGCCGGAAGTCTATGTTCTGGAGATTCCGCGGCTAGGGAACGAGCTGCGCCACGTGGCGACGGTCGACGTCGCCATCGAGGGTCAGGCGATCGCGTTCGACCGCACCCGGCCCGGCGTGCTCTACGGGATCAGCCGCGCGAAACGCGAGGTGGTCGAGATGCAGCTGCCGCTCGTGGAGGGGAAATGAACCGCCGATCGATCCTGGGACTGAGCCTGGCGGCTGCGTTGGCTCTGGCCGGCTGCGGGCAGCCGCAGGGCGGGGAGCCGGAACGCAAGGAGCTGGTGTTCTCGATCCTTTCGGCCGAGAGCCAGTCCAGCGCCGAGAAGGACTGGCAGCCGTTCCTCGACGACATGGCCAAGGCCGTGGGCCGGCCAGTCAAGGCCTACTACGGCTCGAACTACACCGCGCTCGTCGAGGCCATGCGCTTCAAGCAGACCGACCTCGGCTGGTTCACCAACCAGTCAGGCCTGGAAGCCGTGCGCCGCGCGAACGGCGAGGTCTTCGCCCGCTCGGTGAACCCCACGGGCGTCGACGGCTACGAGGCGGTGATCATCGTGCCCAAGGGGTCGGGCCTGACGCTCGACAAGCTCCTGAGCTGCGACAAGTCGCTGAACTTCGGCATGGGCGATCCCAAGTCGACGTCGGGCACCCTGGCGCCGATGACCTACCTGTTCGCGCCCCGCAACATCACGCCCGACGCGTGCTTCAAGACCGTGCGCTCGGCCAATCACGAAACCAACCTGTTCTCGGTGTCGGGCAAGCTGCTGGACGCGGCCACCAACAACACCGCCTCGATGGACCGCCTCAAGCTGCTGGACACCGACGTCGCGCGCCGGACCCTGGAGAATGTCGAGATCATCTGGCGCTCGCCGCGGATCCCCGAAGACCCGCTGATCGTGCGCAAGGACCTGGACCCCGAGCTGCGCAAGCGGGTGATGGACTTCATCTTCAGCTACGGGGTCGGCGACACGCCCGAGGCGGCCCGGCAGCGCAAGATCCTGGAGCAGATCCAGACCAAGCCCTTCATCCCTGCCGACGCCAGCCACCTGATCCCGGTGCGAGAGATGGAGGCCACCGGCCAGCTGCTCGAGGCGAAGAACCGCAACGACGCCGCCGCGATCGCCAAGGCGGATGCGGCGCTGGCGCAGATCGCGAAGGACAAGGCGACGAAGTAGGCGGCTATGCCTCGTCGTTCCGCAGCAGGAAGTGGCCGGTCATCCCCGCCACCGGCTTGGCGCGGCTTTCCTGCCAGGCCTCGACCTGCACGTTCGCGACACGGCGGCCCACCTTGCGCAGGATGGCGCGGGCGTAGACGTCGCGCGGCCCGGCCGAGCGCAGGTACTCGATCGTGATGTCGATGGTCTTCGGAACCCGTCGCGCCGGCTCGACCAGAGACAGCTGCGCCAGCGCGGTCAATTCCAGGAACGCCCCGATCGCGCCGCCGTGGATGGCGGGCAGCATCGGGTTGCCGATCAGGTGCTGGCTGAACGGCAGGACGGTGGTCATCTCGTCGCCCGCCAGCTCGACCCGCATGCCGAGGAAGCGGACGTACGGCACGCGCTGGAGGAAGGTGTCCAGGCCGTGGATCTCGCTCACGACTTGGCTCCCAGCGGTTGCGCGCGGGTGTTGAGCATGAAGGCCGCCTGCGCCGTTGCCACCAGATCGCCGCGCTCGACATCCCAGGCCTCGGCCCGCACGAAGCCCACCGTGCGGGTCAGACGATAGGCATGCGCCTCGGCGGTCAGCCCGGTGCGGGGCGCGGCCGGCCGCAGGTAGTCGATGCGCAGGTCCAGGGTCGCGATCGGGACCATCTCATCCATGGCGGAATTGATCGCCAACCCGCAGGTGTGATCGATCAACGCCGTCACCACGCCCGAGGCGATGACGCCGGACTCCGGGTCGCCCACGAACTCTTCGCGCCAGGGGACCGACATGATCCCTCGGCCCTTCTCGATGGAGACCAGGTTCATCCCCAGGGCGGCGGCGTGTGGCGACAGGTTCATTTTCAGATGCAGCGGCGCACTGTCGAAGTCGGACATGCCCCCTGGTAGACGCCCTGCCGCTTGCGGAAGTCAATCGTGCGGAGCCTTCGGCGCGCGTCTACATTGAACAGGCATGATCCGACCGCAGGACCTTCTCTGTCCCCGACCCGAAGGGCTCTACTGCGCGCCGGGCGACTTCTATGTCGACCCTGTACGGCCCGTGGACCGGGCGGTGATCACCCACGGCCACTCGGACCACGCGCGAGCGGGGCACTACAACGTGCTGGCGACGCCCCAGACCCTCGACATCATGCGCGAGCGCTATGGCGGCGAGTTCGCCCACACGACCGAGGCGGTCGTCTATGGCCAGACGGTGGCGCGCAACGGCGTCGAGGTGACGCTGGTCCCGGCCGGACACGTGCTGGGCTCGGCCCAGGCGGTGGTGCGGTGGAGGGGCCTGACCATGGTGGTGTCGGGTGACTACAAGCGCCGGCGCGATCCCACCTGTCCGCCATTCGAGCCCACGCCCTGCGACGTCTTCATCACCGAGGCGACGTTCGGTCTTCCGGTGTTCCGCCACCCCGACGACAAGGGCGAGATCGCCCGGCTGCTGCGCTCGGCGGCGCAGTTCCCGGAGCGCAGCCACATCGTCGGCGCCTACGCCCTGGGCAAGGCTCAGCGGATCATCCGGCTGCTGCGCGAGGCTGGCTGGAGCGACGTGATCTACGTCCATGGCGCCCTGGAGCGGCTGAACGCCCTTTACGAGCGCCACGGCGTCGACCTGGGACCGCTGGCGCCCGCCACCACCGAGAAGAAGGGTGACTTCGCGGGCGCGATCATCGTCGCCCCGCCGTCGGCGATGCAGGACCGCTGGAGTCGCCGGTTCCCCGAGCCTGTCGCCGCGTTCGCCTCAGGCTGGATGCAGATCCGCGCCCGCGCCAAGCAGCGTGGAGTGGAGCTGCCGCTGGTGATCTCGGATCACGCCGACTGGGACGAACTGACCGCCACCGTGGACGACCTGCGCCCCGGCGAACTCTGGATCACCCACGGCCGCGAGGAGGCCCTGGCCCGGTGGGCGACCCTCAACGGCATCGAGGCGAAGGCCCTGGCCCTGGTGGGCTACGAAGACGACGACGACTGAGCCGAAGCCGGGCGGCATCTGCGCCAGCGCTGCACATCCCGATCACGAAGTCGTGATCACGAAGGCGTTACCGTCACCTCGCGCCACACAGGAGGTGATCCATGCGCAAGACCCTGACTGCCCTCGTTGTTTTCCTGGCCGCCGGCTCACTCGCGGCCTGCAAGATGCCCTGGGACAAGACCGAGACCCCGCCGCCGCCCGTGGCTGCGACGGCAACGCCGACGCCGGAGACCACGGCGAGCGTCGATCCGGCGAAGCCCGTCGAGCAGACCGCCTCGGTCGATCCGGCCAAGCCCGCGACGCCGGAAGCCGCCGCGGCTCAGCCGACGTCCTCCGCGACCAAGTAGTCTGCGTAAGCCTCCGGCGTGACTTCGCGCCACGCCGGAGCGCGTCCGTTCGCGCCCCTGTCGCGTTGGGCCCTTCGCGTCCTATGTGTGGGACGTCGTTGAGACGGGAGCCGGATGCGCGCCTTCGCCGAACTGTTGGACCGCCTGTCGCTGACGGCCTCGCGAAACGCCAAGCTGACGATGGTGCGCGACTATCTGCGCGAGACGCCCGATCCCGACCGCGGCTGGGCGCTGGCGGCGCTGACCGGGGACCTGACCTTCGATGCGGCCAAGCCGGCGTTCATCCGCAAGGCGGTCGAGAGCCGGATGGACCCCCAGCTCTTCCGGTGGAGCTATGACTATGTGGGCGACCTGGCCGAGGCGGTGTCGCTGGTCTGGCCGGCGCGGCCGGGCGCCAATCGCGAGCCCCAGCTCTCCGAGGTGATCGATGCCCTGCGCGGCGCGTCGCGCGCCGAGGTCCAGCGGCTGATCGAGGGCTGGCTGGACGCGATGCGTGAGCCGCGCGAGCGGTGGGCGCTGCTGAAGCTGATGACGGGCGCGATGCGGGTGGGCCTTACCGCGCGGCTGGCCAAGCGCGCGGCGGCCGAGATGGCCCATCCTGACCTTGGCGGGGTCGAGCCCGCCGAGATCGAGGAGCTGTGGCACGCTCTGGCGCCGCCCTATGGCGACCTGTTCGCCTGGCTGGAGGGTCGGAGCGGCAAGCCCTCCTCGGCCAATCCGGCTCGCTTCCGGCCGGTCATGCTGGCCCAGGCGATCGACGAGGCCGTCGATTTCGGCAAGCTGGATCCCAGCGACTACGCCGCCGAATGGAAGTGGGACGGCATCCGCGTCCAGGCCGCGCACGAGGGCGGCGTCCGCAGGCTCTACACCCGGACCGGCGACGACATCTCGAAGACGTTCCCCGATGTGCTGGAAGCGCTGGAGGATGAAGGCGTCCTCGACGGCGAACTGCTGGTGATCCGTGACGGCAAGGTCGCCCCCTTCGCCGACCTGCAGCAGCGACTGAACCGCAAGACCGTGGACGCGAAGCTGATGGCCGCCCATCCCGCCGCGATCCGGGCCTACGACGTCCTGCAGGTCGGCGCCGAGGACACCCGTGGCCTGAGTTTCGCCGAGCGCCGCCGGCGTCTGGAGGCCTTCGTGGCGAAGGAAGGCAGTTCGCGCATCGATCTGTCGCCGATCCAGCCGTTCGCGACCTGGGACGAACTCGCGACCCTGCGCGCCAGCCCGCCCGAGGGCGATCCGCAGGCGGCCGAGGGGCTCATGCTGAAGCGCCTGGACTCCGTCTACGAGGCCGGCCGGCCCAAGGGGCCGTGGTTCAAGTGGAAGCGCGATCCGTTCCTGGTGGATGCGGTGCTGATGTACGCCCAGCGCGGCCACGGAAAGCGATCCAGCTACTACTCGGACTACACCTTCGGGGTGTGGACCCAGAACGATATGGGCCAGCGGACGCTGACCCCGGTGGGCAAGGCCTACTTCGGCTTCACCGACGAAGAGCTGCTGCAGATCGACAAGTTTGTCCGCGACAACACGATCGAACGGTTCGGACCCGTGCGGTCGGTGCGCGCCGAGCCGCACCACGGGCTGGTGCTCGAGGTGGCGTTCGAGGGGCTCCAGCGATCCACCCGCCACAAGTCGGGCGTCGCCATGCGCTTCCCGCGCATCAGCCGGCTGCGCTGGGACAAGCCGCCGGGGGAGGCGGACGAACTGGAGGCGCTGGAGCGGATGCTGGCGCAGATGGAGGGGCGCTGATCTGGCTAGCCGGAGGGAGGCAGGAGCGCTTCCGCCGCGAGGAAGGCCTTCAGGTTTCCGCCGCCGAACAGCACGCTGCGGACGCCCGCGCGCATAGCGGCTTCCAGGTCGGACGGCTTGTCGCCCACCAGGAACGAGGCCTCGCGGTCGATGGGCCACTCGGCCAGCGCCTGCAGGATCATGCCGGGGTTGGGCTTGCGCAGGGGCGGGTCGGGGTGGCGGTAGGCCTCGACCGGCGCCTCCGGGTGCTGGGGCGCATGGTAGAAGGCGTCGATGCGGGCGCCCGCCCTGGCCAGGTCCTCACGCATGCGGTCGTGGAGGGCGAAGACGTCGGATTCGGGGTAGTAGCCGCGCCCCACGCCCGACTGGTTCGTGACCACGATCACCAACCAGCCCGCCCGGTTGAATGTCGCCACCGTCTCGATCGCGCCCTCGATCCAGACGAAGTCTTCCCAGCGGTGTACGAAGCCCCGGTCCTCGTTCAGCACCCCGTCGCGGTCGAGGAACAGGGCCGGCTTCAGCGGGGGTACGGACACGGGCGCTCTTTGCGGTTGGACCGACACGCCTCTACGGTCCTTGGGCGAGAGATCAAGAGGCGGTGTTGGCCGACGTCCTAACGATCAAAGACCTGCGGGTCGACTTCGAGACGCACGATGGCGTCGTCGACGCCGTCCGTGGCGTATCGCTCAGCGTGGCGCGCGGCGAGACGCTAGGCGTCGTGGGCGAGAGCGGCTCGGGCAAGAGCCAGACCTTCATGGCGGTGATGGGCCTCCTGGCGGGCAACGGCCGGGCTTCTGGTTCGGCGATGCTGCACGGACAGGAACTGCTCGGCCTCAAGCCGCGCGACCTGAACCGGGTGCGCGGTTCCAAGATGACCATGATCTTCCAGGACCCGCTCACCGCGCTGACGCCGCATGTGAAGATCGGCGAGCAGATCGCCGAGCCGTTGCGGCTGCACCTGGGGCTTTCGCATGCGCAAGCCGACAGGCTGGCCCGCGAATGGCTGGGCAAGGTGCGCATTCCCGACGCGGCGCGGCGGATGGGCCAGTATCCGCACGAGCTGTCGGGCGGCATGCGCCAGCGGGTGATGATCGCCGCGGCCATGGCGCCGGGGCCGGAGCTGTTGATCGCCGACGAACCCACCACGGCGCTGGATGTCACCGTGCAGGCCGAAATCCTGGACCTGATGGCCGAGCTGCAGCGCGAGACGGGGACGGCGCTGGTGCTGATCACTCACGACATGGGCGTGATCGCCAGGCTGGCCGACCGGGTGTGCGTGATGAAGGATGGCGCCTACGTCGAGGCCGGCGCTGTGGCCGACGTCTTCCATGCGCCCGACAGCGACTACACCCGCGCCCTGCTGGCGGCGATCCCGCGACTGGACCGCGCCGACCGGGGCGGGCGGCCGCAGATCGCGCCGGCGCCCGAGGCCGCGCCGGTGCTGGTCGAGGGGCGCGACGTCAAGGTTCACTTCCCGATCCGGCAGGGGATCTTCGGACCGCCGAAGGTGCTGCGCGCTGTGGACGGGGTGTCGTTCTCAGTGCGCGAGGGCGAGACGCTGGGCATCGTGGGCGAGAGCGGCTCGGGCAAGTCGACCCTGGCGCGGGCGGTGCTCAACCTGCTGCCGGCGACCGGCGGGGCGGTCACCCTGATGGGCCGCGACATCACGAATGCCGACCGGTCGGCGATGCAGGCGGCCCGCCGCGATCTCCAGATTGTTTTCCAGGACCCGCTGGCCAGCCTGGACCCCCGGATGACCATCGGCACGTCCATCGCCGAGCCGCTCACCGCCTTCCGCCCCGACCTGAACGGCGCCGCCCGCGAGGCCGAGGTGCGGGCGATGATGGTCCGGGTCGAATTGGATCCGGCGCTGATCAACCGCTACCCGCACGAGCTATCGGGCGGCCAGAACCAGCGGGTGGGCATCGCCCGGGCGATGATCCTGAAGCCCAAGCTGGTGATCTGCGACGAGGCGGTCTCGGCCCTGGACGTGTCGATCCGCGCCCAGATCATCGACCTCCTGATTCTGCTCCAGAAGGACATGGGACTGTCCATGATCTTCATCAGCCACGACCTGGCGGTGGTCCGCGAGATCAGCCACAGGGTGCTGGTCCTCTACCTGGGCCGCGTGATGGAGCTGGCGGACCGCGACCGCATCTGGCAGGCGCCGCAGCACCCCTACACCCGCGCCCTGCTCTCGGCCGCTCCGATCCCCGACCCCGCCGTCGAGCGCACACGCCAGCGCCTGAAGCTCGACGGCGAGCCCCCCAGCCCCATGGATCCCGCCGCCGCCTTCCGCTTCGCCCCGTCGAAGCTGGCCAGCGGCGTGGCGCCCGAGTTGAGGGAGGTGGCGCCGGGTCACCTCGTGGCGGAGTTCGACAGCTAGGTATCTCGCCCGCCGCGCCTTTCCGTCGCCGTCGTGAGGGGCGGCGTTGCCCTAACTGGGCGCCGTCGTTAGGTTGCGCGCCTTTCCAGACCCCGGCCGCACCCATGACCCTTGCCTTCGACGATATCCTTGCCGCGCAAGAGCGGCTGAAGGGTCATATCGAGCGCACGCCGTGCCGCTACTCGCGGACGCTGTCCGAGATCACCGGTGCTCAGGTCTGGGTGAAGTTCGAGAACCACCAGTTCACGGCCGCCTACAAGGAGCGCGGGGCCCTCAACAAGCTGCTGCAGCTGGGCGAGAACGTCCGCTCGCGCGGCGTGATCGCCGCCTCGGCGGGCAACCACAGCCAGGGCCTGGCCTACCACGCCGCCCGCCTGGGGATCCCCGTCACGATCGTCATGCCGAAGGGCACGCCCTTCATGAAGGTGCAGCAGACCCGGGCTCATGGCGCCGATGTGGTCATTGAAGGCGACGGCTTCGACGAGGCCGCGGCCACAGCCGACCGGCTCTGCGCCGAGCGCGAGCTGACCTACGTCCATCCGTTCAATGATCCCGACGTCATGGCTGGCCAGGGCACCGTGGCGCTGGAGATGCTGGAAGACGTGCCGGACCTGGAGATCCTGCCGATTCCGATCGGCGGCGGCGGACTGATCGCCGGCATGGCCACGGCCGCGAAGCACATGCAGCCGGACATTCAGGTGGTCGGCGTTGAGCCCGCCATGTTCCCCTCGTTCACGGCCAAGATGCGCGGCGTCAACACGACGCGGAATGGCGCCGCCTCGACCATCGCCGAGGGCATCGCGGTCAAGGAAGTCGGCGACCTGAGCTACGCCGTCGCCCGGCCGCTGATCGACGACGTGCTGCTGATCGAGGAGCCGTTCTTCGAGCGCGGCATCGCGCTCTACTGCAATGTTGAGAAGACCGTCGTGGAGGGCGCCGGCGCTGCCTCCCTGGCCGCCCTCTTGGCCTATCCCGAACGGTTCCGCGGAAAGAAGTGCGGCCTGGTGATCACCGGCGGAAACATCGACACGCGCCTGCTGGCCTCGGTGCTCACCCGCGAGCTGGTGCGCGAAAGCCGGATCGTCAGCCTGCGGATCATCGGCGACGACCGGCCGGGCCTGCTGGCCAACGTCTCGGCGACCATCGGGCAGATGGGCGCGAATATCATCGAGGTGGCGCACAACCGCCTGGCGCTGGACGTGCCCGCCAAGGGCGCCGAGTTCGACGTGATGATCGAGACCCGCGACGCCCAGCACACCCAGGAAGTCATGGACGCCCTGCGCGACCGCGGTTACCCGCCGCGCGTGGTCTAGAGAGGCAGCAATGAAGCGTATCCTCATCGTCGCGGTCGCCGCCCTGGCGCTCGCGGCCTGCCAGCAGAAGTCCAAGCCGGCCGAGCCCGGCGCGCCGGTGGCCCAGTCCGAGGTCTCGAAGACCTTCATGGCCAAGATCGGCAAGGAGGCGGGCGTCGTCGTCCTGCCGTCGGGGCTAGCCTACAAGGTCACCAAGTCGGGCCCCGCCACCGGCCTGAAGCCGGGCCCGAAGGACGAGGTGAAGGTCCACTACGAGGGCAAGCTGGAAGACGGCACGGTCTTCGATTCGAGCTACGAGCGCGGCGCCCCGGCGGCCATGCCGCTCGACCGGCTGATCCCCGCCTGGCAGGAGGCGCTGCAGCTGATGCGTCCCGGCGACGAGTGGACGCTCTACGTGCCCTCGAACCTGGGCTACGGCGAAGAGGGCGCGGGCCAGATTCCGCCGGGCGCGCCGCTGATCTTCCGCATCGAGTTGATCGACGTGCTGCCGGCCCCGGGCCGAATCCAGCAGGGGTAATGGCGGCCGAGCGGCCGCAGGTCTTCCTGGTCACCCTGCAGGCCGTGGAGGCGCCGGGTGCGCCCGCGCTCAGCGTGCTGGCCTTCGCCCGCGCCCACGACGAGAACACGGCCCGCGCGGTGGCGACCGCCGATCTGGAGGGCCTGGGCTGGACGGACATCGCGGTCGCCCGCGTGGGCGAACTGGTCGACTGGGACGCCCTGCCCGATGACTTCCGCAGCGCCGTCGACACCGCCGTGCGTTTCGGCTGCGGACTGATCATCTACGACGAGCCTTGAGCCGCCATTGGGTTGTTGGCGGGCGCTCCGCGGGTCTAAGTCTTCTGGATGACCACCGACCTCTATCCTCCCGCCCGCGATCTGCTCGCGAAGCTGATCAGTTTTGACACCACCTCGCGGGGTTCGAACCTCGAACTGGTGGAATGGGTGGAGGGCTATCTCGATGCTCTGTCCGTGCCGCACCGCCGCGTGCCCAACGCCGACGGCACGAAGTCGAACCTGATGGCCACCATCGGGCCGGCTGTCGAAGGCGGCGTCGTACTGTCGGGCCACACCGATGTGGTGCCGGTCGACGGTCAGCCCTGGACCACCGATCCCTGGACCCTGACCGAACAGGGCGGCCGCCTCTACGGTCGGGGGACCTGCGACATGAAGGCGTTCCTGGCCCTGGCCCTGGCCGCAGCGCCTGAACTCTCCAAGACCGCGAAGAAGCCGGTGCACCTGGCCTTCTCGTACGACGAGGAGATCGGCTGCTTGGGCGCGCCACACATGATCGACGTCATCCGCCGTGAGCTGCCGACGCCCTCGGTTGTGGTCGTGGGCGAGCCCACCAACATGGAGGCGGTGAACGGCCACAAGGGCATCGCCACCTTCCAGGTCACCGTCACCGGCCGTGAATGCCACTCCAGCCAGCCGCACCTTGGCGTGTCGGCGGTGATGGAGGCGGTCAAGCTTATGGGGTCCCTGAACGCGCTTTCGGCCAGGCTTCAAGACGAGGCCGACCCCGCCTCGCCCTTCACGCCGAAGGGGCCGACGCTCACCATCGGCATGGTCAACGGCGGCACCGCGCACAACATCATCGCCCGCGAATGCCAGTTCGTGTTCGACGTCCGCTCGCCGGGGCCGCGGACACCCAAGGAAATCGTCGCGCCGTTCCTGGCCGAGGCTGAGGCGATGGACCGGGCGCTCAAGGCGCGGTTCCCCGAATGCGGCGTGGTGGTCGAGATGCGCACCGACGTGCCGCCGTTCGTGCCCGAACGCGACGGGGCCGCCGAGGCCTTCGCCCGCCGCATGGCCGGCGACAATGGCCCGCCCCGCGTGGTGGCCTTCGCCGCCGAGGCCGGCCAGTTTCAGCAGGCTGGCTTCTCCACCGTCATCTGCGGCCCTGGCTCCATCGACCAGGCCCACCAGCCCAACGAGTTCATCGAGATCGCCCAGCTGCAACGCGGCGCGACGTTCATGCGCCGCCTGATCGAGTGGGCCGCCGAGGGCTGAGTTAACGCCCCGCCCGCAGCGGCCTGATGACGGGGCGGCGACCCGAGAGGTCCTTCGGGTTCCAGGTCATGGCGCCGGCGATCTGTCCGATCGAAGCTCGGCGCAGCTTCTGCACTTCGCGCCGGGTGCGGAAGATCTTCGGCGCTCCGACGAACGCGGCCTTCACCGCGCGCAGGATCAGCCGGATATGGGGCCGGTTGTCCCGTTTGAGATAGACGAACACCAGAACAGCCAGATGCAGCGGCACGACCAGCGGCATCAGCGGCCAGGGCGTGTTCTTGAACAGCACCCAGAAGCGGTTGCGGGACCCATGAAAGACGGCGAACTCCGACTTTGCGCCGCCGGTCGAGGCCGAGCCCACGTGATGGATGACGGCGTCCGGGACCAGCAGGGTCGGCTCGCCCGCCAACTGCAGGCGGTATCCGAGGTCGACGTCCTCGCCGTAGCAGAAGAAGTCCTCGTCGAAGCCCCCCAGGCGCAGGAACAGCGCCCTGTCGATCATCATCGCCGCACCGCAGGGGCTGAACACCTCGCCCTCGCAGGCCTGGCCTTCGTCGCGGTTGAGATAGCCACCGCGGTAGGGGATGCCGGTGATGCTCATCACGTCGCCCAGGCCGTCCAGCACGCCGGGCTGCTCGGCCACCATCTGGCGCGAGGTGAAGGACCGAACCCGCGGATGGCGTCCGGCCGCGGCGACCAGCGTTTCCAGCCAGTCCGGCTCGGCGTAGGCGTCGGGGTTGAGCAGCACGTACCACCGGCCGCGGCCCTCGCGGGCGCCCTGGTTGCCGGCCCCGGTGAACCCCAGGTTCTCGGTGTTGCGGATCAGCCGCGCCCAGGGGAACTCGGCGGCGATGGCCACATCGCCGGGATCGGGCGAGGCGTTGTCGATGACGATGGCTTCGAAGGCGCGGAAGGTCTGTGCGCCCAGCCGCTCCAGGCAGGTGCGCAGGGTCGGACCCGAATTGTAGGCGACGACGCAGACGGTGAGCTGCGGGACGCCTGACGGGTGTTCGGTCTTGTCATCGCTCCCGCGCTGCGCCATGCGACAGCATCACTCCCATAGCTGGTGACCATGACGACGATCACGCCGCTCGCCATCCCTGACGTGCTGCTTATCACGCCCAAGCGCCATGGCGATGCGCGGGGCTGGTTCGCCGAGACCTGGAGCGAGAAGGCCCTGGCCGGCACGTCGGCCGAGACCACCTTCGTGCAGGACAACCAGGCCTTCAGCGCCGCCAAGGGCACGCTGCGGGGTCTGCACTTCCAGAAGGGCGCTTTCGCCCAGGGCAAACTGATCCGGGCGCTGCGTGGCTCGATCTTCGACGTGGCGGTCGACCTGCGCTCCGGCTCGGCCACCTACGGCCAGTGGGTCAGCGCCGAACTGACCGCCGAGGGCGGCGAGCAGCTTTGGGTGCCGAAAGGCTTCGCCCATGCCTACTGCACGATCACCCCGGACTGCGAGATCTTCTACAAGGTCGACGCGCCTTATGCCCCGCAGAGCGAAGGCGGCGTCATCTGGAACGATCCCGATCTGGCGATCCCGTGGCCGGTCGACGGCGAGCCCCTGCTGTCGGCCAAGGATCAGATGTTGCCGCGGGTGAAGGACCTGGGCGACGTCGGCTTCTAGTAGCTGAGCTTGGGGTACCAGTCCGGCTGGCGGCCGTTGGGCGTCATGTCCAGCACGTTCCACAGCGGCGACAGGTCGGGCGCGCCGCGCGGGTCCTGACCAGGATCGGCCATCTCGCCGCTCATCTCGCCCGAGTAGAAGTGACGGATGACACCGTCGCGGCGCGTGAAGACATTGACGCCCGGGTGGTCGCTCTTGCCCCCGGCGTCGGTCGCGCGGAAGTCGCGGCTGAAGGCGTCGTCGAGATCGGCGTACAGCGGCAGGTTCTTCCAGCCCCGCTCGACCTTGAAGGCCACGAGGCGCGCGATGGGCGACCGGGCGACCACGGCCAGCGCGACCTGCTGGCGGATATCGGCCCCCACCGCGTCCCAGGCGTCCAGGACATTGGCGCACATCGGGCAGGAGCGCTCCCGCTCGGGACCGAACATCCAGCTGTAGAGAACCAGGGTGTCCTTATCGCCGAACATGTCGGCGAGGCTGGCCGGTCCGTTTTCGCCCATGAACCGGTAGCCGGCCGTCACTTCGCCGCCGGGCGGCAGAGCGCGCCGCTGAGCCGCGACCCGCTCCAGATGGCGGCGTAGCTCGATCTCCTCGGCGAGCAGAGCGTTTCGCGCGGCGCGGTAGGCCGCGCTTTCGTTCGGATAGCGGGCGGTGTTGGCGGCCGCGAGCGTGGCGGCGTCGATGAGGCCTGCCTCGTTGTCCATGGCGTCGACTCCCATATGTGTCTGCCGGCGACAGCGAGCCTAGATGTCCGCCGCGATCGCCCATTCCCCCAGGACGGCCGGATCGGCTTCGTTCCGACAATTTTCTTGGCGAAGTGTCGCGAAGGCTTCAGCCGACACCAGCCGCGACACGGCCCAGACCGCTGCGCCTCTCACCAACGGCGAGGGATCGGCCAGCAATCGCCGCGCGTCGTCGGCCAGGGCGGCCTCACCGGAATTGCCGATGGCGTAGAGGACGTTGCGGACGAAGCGGTCCCGGCCGATCCGCTTCACGGGATTCTTGGCGAAGAGCGCGCGGAAGGCCGCATCGTCCAGCCGCGCCAGGTCGGCGAGAGACGGCGCGGTCAGAGCCCCGCGCGCCGCCAGCTTCTGCTCCCGACCGGCCTGGGCGAACTTGTTCCAGGGACAGACGGCCAGGCAGTCGTCGCAGCCGTAGATGCGGTTGCCCAGGGCCTCGCGGAACTCCCGCGGGATCGGCCCCTTCAGCTCGATGGTCAGGTACGAGATGCAGCGCCGGGCATCCAGCTGGAACGGGGCCGGGAAGGCGTTCGTCGGGCAGACGTCCAGGCAGGCGTGGCAGGTCCCGCAGTTCATCGGCTCGGCGGCGTCGGGCGCGAGCTCCAGGGTCGTCAGGATCGAGCCCAGGAACAGCCACGAGCCGAACTCGCGGCTGACGAGGTTGGTGTGCTTGCCCTGCCATCCCAGGCCCGCCCGCTCGGCCAGCGGCTTCTCCAGCAGGGGCGCAGTGTCGACGAACACCTTCAGCTCGCCGCCCAGGGTGGCCACCATCCAGCGGGCCAGCGCCTTCAGCCGGCTCTTGATCACCTCGTGATAGTCATCGCCCTGAGCGTAGACGCTGATCGCGCCCTTCGAGCGGTCGCCAAGGATCGCCAGCGGGTCGTGGTCGGGCCCGTAGTTCACGCCCAGCACGATGGCCGACCGGGCGCCATCCCACATGGCGCGGGGGTGTTTGCGCCGCTCGACGGTGTCGGCCATCCAGCCCATCTCGCCGTGGCGACCGGCGTCCACGAACTCCAGCAGGCGCGCCGCGGCGGGCCAGGCCTCGTCGATGTCGGTGAAGCGGCAGAGATCGAAGCCGAGCCCCTCTGCTTGGCTTCTGATCTGGGCCTCGGCCCGGATCAGCCCTTCGCGCTCAGAAGTCGAGGTCGTCATAGTGGCCAGCGGGCGCCAGCCCCGGCCAGCGGTCCGCCAGCAGCGGCCGGAAGCACGGCCGGGACTTCATCTTCATGTACCAGGTCTTCACCGCCGGGGCCTCTCGCCAGGGCACGTCGCCGAAGTAGTCGATGACCGACAGGTACGAGGCCGCCGTGAAGTCGGCCAGCGACAGCCGCTTGCCGGCCAGCCATTCGCGGGCCTGCAGAAGGTCGTCCAGCATGAAGAGGTGGCTCTTCAGCGCGTCCTTGCCCTGACGCAGGTTGGCCAGCTCGGGGGCGCCCAGGCCCAGCAGCCGCTTCTCGATCTTTTCGTGCAGGATATAGCTGGACGCTTCGAACTCGAACTTGCGCTCGAACCAGGTGATCAGCCGTCGCGCCTCGGCCCGCTCGGCGGGATCGGGACCGAACAGGCTGGGCTCGCGGCAGGTCTCTTCCAGGTGGTCGACAATGGCGCGGGTCTCGCACAGCACCAGCGGCGGTGCGTCGCCGTCGGTCTCGACCAGGATCGGCACCATGCCCGACGGGTTCATCTTGGTCAGCTCGCGCGGACGCTCCCAGTAGCGGACCGAGTGGTCGACGAACGGCAGTCGCTTCTCGCCCAGCACCAGGCGGACCTGGCGCGAGGCCGGGTCGAGCGGGAAGTGATGAAGGGTGCGTTCGACGGTCATCGGGGTAAGGGCGCGCTCATACGCGAATCAGCGAAGTCCCAACAGACGCCGCACGCCTTAAGAGGGCGTTTACTTTGTCTCGCCGGCCTCGGCGAATGCGCCGCCATGCGGCTCGGCCCGCCCGCGCGGGTCGGCGTGGATGATGATGTCGGCGGCGGGGAAGGCGGTCAGGATTCGCTTCTCGGCGGCTACGATCACCGCATGCGCGGCCTCCAGGGTCAGCTGCGGGTCGAGGTCGGCGTGCATCTGGATGTGGACGTAGGGGCCTGAGGCGCGCGTGCGCAGCTGATGGACGTCGGTCATGCGGGGGTCTTCGGTGGCGAGGCGGACGATCTGCGCGCGATCGTCCTCGGGCAGCTCCCGGTCCATCAGCTGGCTGGCGGCCTCGCGGAAGACGCCGATGGCGCCCCAGAGCAGCAGCGCGGCGATCACCAGGGCCGCCGCGGCGTCCAGTCCGTTGAGCCCCAGCAGGGCCGAGGCGGCGATGCCCGCCAGCGCGATGACGTTGGACGCCAGGTCGGTGGCGTAGTGGGCCCGGTCGCCCGAGACGGCCACCGAGGCCGTCTGCTTCAGCACGCGGGTCTGGGCGATGACCAGGGCGAGCGTCAGCACGGTGGAAATCGCCATCACGGCGATCGCCCAGCCCTCCTGGCGCAGGGGGTGGGGGTCGAGGAGATCGGTCGCAGCCTCCCGGGCGATGAGCGCCGCCGAGGCGAACACCAGGCCGGCCTGCATCAGGCTGGCGAACGCCTCGGCCTTGCCGTGGCCGAAACGGTGCTCGGCGTCGGGCGGGGCCACGGCGTAGCGGACGGCGAAGGCGGTGGCGATGGAGGCCACAAGGTCGAGGCCCGAGTCGGCCATCGAGGCCAGGAGCGCCGTCGAGCCCGAAGCCAGCCAGGCCGCCAGCTTGATGACCACCAGCACCGCCGCCGTCCCCACCGAAAGCAGCGTGATCCGCCGGGTGAGGGCGGTGGTCTCGGCGGATGTCAGGCGAGGCGCGCTCATGGCCCCTAGGTAGCGGCTGGCGCGGCGCGCTGCACGTCCTGCTTGGGGGGCGCTGTCGGCGGAGCCTCGCGGGGGACGACAGTGCGGCCCTTTGGCGCGCGCCATTGGACGTTTTCTTGCGGCCTTCCTTGGTATATTGCACCGCAGCATGACGCTTCGCCTCGCCATCGCGGCCTTCGCCGCCGCCCTGACGTTCGCACCGGTCGCCGCCGGCGCCATGACCGTCGAGCCCACCGGCCGCATCGAGCTCTCCAAGATGATGGGGCGCTGGTACGAGGTGGCCCGGGTGCCGAACCAGCTTCAGAACGGCTGCACCGCCGGCGCCTCCGACTGGACCGCCCAGGCCTCGGGCTTCGCCGTCGTCCAGACGTGCAAGAAGGAAGGCCCCTCGGGCCAGCTGAAGGTATGGAAGGCCAAGGCGACGGTCGCCGATCCGCGCACCAATGCGAAGATCAAGATGAGCTTCTTCGGCGGCGTGGTCAGCCAGGACTACGTGGTGGTCGAGCATCGTCCTGAACAGGGGTGGCTGGTCCTTGCCACGGCCAACGGCAAGTACCTGTGGCTGATGTCGCAGCGGCCGGTGCTGCCCGCGGCGGTGAAGAGCCAGGCGATCAGTCGCATCCGTCAGCTGGGCTTTGACGTCGGGCGTCTCGAGTTTCCGCTGCCGCGCAGCTGACCTCTCGAGTTCGGCCCCCTCTTGAACTCAGAACGAAGGCGGAACAGGGTGGCGCAATGGACGTCACGCTCGTCACCGTCTCGCGGCCCGAGACCACCGCCACCGTCACGCGCGGCGCCGCGCGCCTGCTGACCGCCCTGGGCTATGCGCCGCTCAGCGAGGTGACCCTGCCCAATGGCCGCCGCGCCGACCTGATGGCGCTGGGACCCAAGGGGCAGATCTTCATCGTAGAGGTGAAATCGGGGATCGAGGACTTCCGGGTCGATCTGAAGTGGCCCGAGTACCTCCCCTACTGCGACGCCTTCGCCTTCGCCGTCGCGCCCGAATTCCCCCGCGAGATTCTGCCGGAAGCGCCAGGCCTCATCGTCGCCGACGGCTTTGGCGGGGCCATCCTGCGCGAGGCGCCCGTCGAGCCGCTGGCGGGCGCACGGCGCAAGGCGCTGACCCTGGCCTTCGCCCGCCTGGGCGCCATGCGCGCCGCGGGGGTGGCCGTCAGCGAGTTATGAGCACCGGCGCGCACGACCCTTCTCCTGCAAGGGGAGAAGGAGATTTCTGAACTACTTCGGCGCGCGCTTGGCCAAAATCCGCTGGAGGGTGCGGCGGTGCATGTTCAGGCGGCGGGCGGTTTCCGAGACGTTGTGATTGCAGAGCTCGTAGACGCGCTGGATGTGCTCCCACCGCACGCGGTCGGCGCTCATCGGGTTTTCGGGCGGCGCGGGGGCCGCGTCGCCCCGGGCCAGCAGGGCGCGGACCACGTCGTCGGCGTCGGCGGGCTTGGAGAGGTAGTCCACCGCCCCGGCCTTCACCGCCTGCACGGCCGTGGCGATGTTGCCGTAGCCGGTCAGCATGATGATCTTGGCGTCGGGGCGGGCGTCGCGCACCGCCTCCACCACCTTCAGGCCCGAGCCGTCCTCGAGGCGCATGTCGAGCACCGCGTAGGCCGGCGCGCGCACCTTGACGGCCGCTATGGCCTCCTGGACGCTGCCGACGAGCGTGGGCTCGAAGCCACGCTGTTCCAGCGCCCGCCCCAGCCGCGTCCTGAGCGGCGCATCGTCATCTAGGACAAGAAGACTCTTGTCGGCGAGCGCGGTGACTTCGGCGGACAGGTCGGTCATGCGTGTTCCCTCTTCGGGGCCGTAGGACAGAATGTCGCACCTAAACGCAAATCTGCAAGCTTTTGCTGCGCCTAGGTCAAGTGGCTTCAACTAGTGAGCGAGGCCAGCGCGCCGCTACAACGGCGCCGCGAGGTTTCGCATTGTGAAAGGTCACGACCGCCCCGGTCCGTTCCAGAAGCGTCTTTGAAATAAAGAAGCCCAGCCCCATGCCGATGTGGCCGGTGCGCGAACCCTCGGCCCCCGGACGGCTGGTGACATAAGGCTCGCCCAGCTTCGCCAGGATCTCGGGCGCGAACCCGGGGCCGTCGTCGCGCACCTCGATCGAGATCGAGTCGGCGTCGAAGCGGGCCGACACCAGGATCTCGGAGCGGGCGAAGTCGACCGCGTTCTCCACGAAGGTGCTGAAGGCGTGGGTGATTTCGGGCAGTCGGCGGACGTCGGGCGTCTTCACGTCCTTGGCGCCGGTGACGATGGCCTCGACGCGCACCTCCTTCGACGCGTTGGCGTGGGGCTCGATCACTTCCTGCACCAGCTGGCGCAGCGACAGGCGCTCATGCACCGCGTCGGTGGCCTTGTCGGGGGTGGCGGCGAGACGCTGCAGGATCTGGCGGCAACGCTCGGCCTGGCTCATCAACAGCTCGGCGTCCTCCTTGACCTGGGGGGTTACGGCCTCGCGAGCCATCTCCTTGGAGACGATCGAGATTGTGGCGAGCGGAGTGCCCAGCTCGTGCGCCGCCGCGGCGGCCAGGGCGCCCAGGGCCGACAGGCGCTGCTCGCGCGCCAGCACCTTTTGGGTCACATCCAGCGCCAGCGCCATGCGCGCGGCCTCCTCCACCGATTGGCGGACGTAGCTCGCGATCAGCGCGATGCCGGCCACGTTGGCTAGGCCCGCCACCAGCCGGAACTGCAGCGACAGGGTCGTCTCGCCCATGGAGGGATAGGGCAGGGTGACCACCGCCAGCAGCATCGAGGCGACCGAGGCCATCACCCCCAGAACCCATACGGGCCGCAGCGGCAGGGTGGCCGCCGCCAGCGTGGGCGGCGCGATCAGGATCAAGGCGAACGGATTGGCCGTGCCGCCGATCAGGGCCAGCAGCGCCGACATCTGGACGATATCGAGCGACAGCTGCAGCACGGCCTCGCGATCGCCCATCACCCGCTGGGGCTGGGCGGCCATGGCCGTCACCACGTTGATGAGCGCGCCGATCGCCACGACCACGGCGCAGGCGAAGTAGGGCGCATCGAACCCCAGCACGAAGGCCATCAGCCCGAGCAGGGCCACCTCGCCTGCGACGACCACCCAGCGCAGCCGCACCAGCGTGCGCAGCCGCAGGTGTCCCCGGCGGATGTCGGCCGAATCCCAGACGTCTTGCGTGTCGTCGGAGCCCGCCTTATCGAGGCCAGCCGGCAATGTGGCGTGGGGCGCGACGGCGTCGGCCATGCTCAGCTCCCACCGGCGGCGTGAAGGTCGAGGTATACACCCATGTCCAGGCGGATCCTGGCCCTCATCGCGGTCCTGGCGCTAGCCCTCGCCATCCTCACCGGTCTCGCCGTCCGCAAGGGTGTCCTCGGACCCCAACCGCAAACCGCCGCCGTGGGCGGACCGTTCCAGCTGGTGGACACCAACGGACGCACGGTTGACCAGTCCGTGCTCAAGGGCAAGTGGAGCGTGGTGTTCTTCGGCTTCACCCACTGCCCGGACATCTGCCCGACTACCCTGTTCGAGCTGGGCCAGGTCGAGACCCTGCTGGGTCCGAAGGCGGGAGAATTCCAGTCGGTGCTAATCAGCGTCGACCCGCAGCGCGACACGGTGGCGCAGATGAAGGCCTACATGGCCAACCCGGCCTTTCCGAAGCGGTCGCTGGGACTGACAGGCACGCCGGCCCAGACCGATGCGGCGGCCAAGGCCTACAAGGTCTACTACCAGAAGTCCGGCGAAGGCCCCGACTACACGGTCAACCACGCCGCCTACAGCTACTTGATGAACCCCAAGGGCCGCTTCGCCTGCGTCCTGCCGTACGAACTGACCCCGGAACAGACGGCGGCGAAGATCCAGGCCGCGATGAAGCAGGGCCCGAACGCCGAGCGCTGCTGAAGGCTTCGCAGTTGGCTGTCAGTCGTCGGATTTCCCGCGAACGAGAGGCTGGAATATGATGGGGCAAGACGCCAAGTCGTCTGGGAGATTCTCTGTCTCGATCTCGCCTGTCGCTAAGCCTGTGAGGAAGTCGGTCAGGCCGCAATCGATCGTCTCGAATTCCTGAAGGCCACGTCCCCAGATAACAATCGGCCACGAATCTGGCGGACCGCGGGGTCGCCAGAACAGGAAGTCAGAGTAGTCCGTCTGGCCAAAAGGTATGAGCCCCTCAGGGTCCGGCCACAGCGGCTCTTCGAGATTGTCTAGCTGCAGCATTCCCGCGCGGATGTTCCGAGCCTGCCAGATCAAGTCCATCCCAGGCTCCGGCGAGCTTGGCATGTGCACCTGTAGGATCTCCAAGAACGTCCCCGCGCCGTAGCGACGCGCCAAGTCCTTGAAGTCCTGCGGCAAAGGGGTCCCGAAAACGGCCTCGATGGGCTCCCAAGGCCCATCGAACGCATCGACGGGTTCTATTGGGGGCTGCGCCACTGCCATCAGTGCTTCAATCGTCACCGTCGCTGTCCCACGGGGTTTTGGATGAGCCTGGCGGTGGGGGCGCCACGAGACCCCGAAGCCGTCAGGAACAGAGCTGATGGGGCTCCAACCCCATCATAGAACGGCGTCGCGGAGTACTCCACGACTTCTCCCGAACGCACACGCGACGCCACGCCAAGCTCGAACTGGCTCATCCGCGGATGGTTGGTTTGCCGCGCCGCAGTAACGAGGTTGCGCGGATCTTTGCCGTCGCCCCCGAGTTGTCGAGCCAACAGGTGTGTTCGATTGTCGAAGTATGGCGCTTGCCCGCTACGCCAGCCTGGCGGCCTATATCGCCAGTTGGCCCGGGTTCCGGTTCCCAGCATGGGGGAGGTCAGGGTCGCGGATACGCCGGTGGCCTGTCCCGCGCCGTTCAACGGCCCTGTGCGCACCGCCTCTCTGGGCGTCGATGGCGGGGCGACTTGTCCTCTCCATAATCCCGGTTGACGGCGGACGGGCCCGGAACGTACCGCTCCCCCGGCCCCAAGCCCATCCAACAACTCTCCAGCGCTCATGGCCATCTCTCCGACCGGTTGCGGCGCCCTCGCGCCGCCGACCATGCCGTAGGCGATGGCTCCTAAGGGGCTCTGAGCCATCCTCGCCGCTTGCCTGCGAGCCTGTTGTTGCGCCGCATACACTTCTGGCGTGATGGAGGAATTCGCAACGGGCACGAGCACGTTCGCGCTTCCATTGTCCACTTCCCTGTAGGTCTGTCTGCCGATCGTCACGGTGCGTCCTCGCCGCGGCGCAAGATCCAGATCCTCAATGCGCCAGTCGAACCGGGAAAGCCGCGGTGAAGCGCCCGACATCGCAGCCAATTCTGCGCGCTGCTTCTTCAAATTTTCTTCCCGGATCATGGCGTCGTACCGATCGCCGGCAGGATCCGGAACAGAACGTGGCTGACCCCTGGGCATCCGAGCCATGGAACTCCCCTCATATGGCGGCCCGTCAAATGGGAGCTAGTCACGAGCCGCGACTAGCGAGCCTCAAATTGTCGCGTCGAACCCAGATCATGTCAAGAACAAAATAAGAACATAGCCGCAGGCGCTGTGGCGCGGCGCCGCACCACGGACCGCCTCTTCGCCGATCGCCGTCGACCACGCATCCTTGGCCTTGCGTCAGTCGTTAAGGTTCAACATGCTATGTTGCGACGCACAAGAGGCACGCCCGTATGCTCTACACGCTCTATGAAGCCGGCTACTACGCCGCCTCGCCGCTGCGGTGGGCCGCGCTCGCGGCGCGCGACTTCTGGAGTTCGCCGCTGAATCCGGCGGCCGAAAGCGACGTGGGCCGGCGCATCTATGCGACCTCGGATCTCTTCGCGAACCTGACGCGCCGCTACGGCAAGCCGGACTGGAAGATCGACAAGGTCAAGATCAACGGCCGCGATGTGCGCGTGCGCGCCCAGGAGGTCTGGTCGACGCCGTGGTGCAAGCTGATCCACTTCGACCGCGACATGAGCGACCTGCGGCGCGCCGGTAAGACCGAGCTGGAGCCGGCGGTGCTGATCGCTGCGCCCCTGTCGGGCCACTACGCCACGCTGCTGCGCGGCACGGTCGAGGCCTTCCTCCAGGACCACGAGGTGTTCATCACCGAATGGACCAACGCGCGCGACGTGCCGTTGATGGAGGGCCGCTTCGACTTCCACGACTACATCGACCACATCCGCGAGATGCTGCGCCAGATGGGTCCGCGCCCCCACGTGGTGGCCGTCTGCCAGCCCGGCCCGCCCGTGCTGGCCGCCGCCGCGCTGATGGCCGACGACCGTGAGGAGAGCCGTCCGGCCTCGATGACCTTCATGGGCTCGCCGATCGACGCCCGCCTGTCGCCGACCGTGACCAACAAGCTGGCCGAGGACCGGCCGTTCGCCTGGTTCGAGTCGAACATGATCTACAACGTGCCGCCGCCCTACCTGGGCGCGGGTCGGCGCGTCTATCCGGGCTTCGTCCAGCTGGCCAGCTTCATGTCGATGAACCTGGAAAAGCACCAGGAAGCGCACCGCCAGTACCTTGCCGACCTGATGAAGGGCGACGGCGACGAGACCGAGAAGCACCTGGAGTTCTACGACGAGTACCTCTCTGTGCTGGATCTGACCGAGGAGTTCTATCTCCAGACGGTCGATGTGGTGTTCCAGCGCCATCTGCTCCCCAAGGGCGAGCTCGAGCACCGCGGCCGCAAGGTGCGCCCCGAGCGGATCACCGACATCGGCCTGCTGACGGTCGAGGGCGAGAACGACGACATATCGGGCATTGGCCAGACACAGGCCGCGCACAAGCTGTGCCTGAGCCTGCCGGTCGACCTGAAGGAAGACTACATCCAGCCGCACGTGGGCCATTACGGCGTGTTCAACGGCCGGCGCTTCCGCGAGGAGATCTATCCCCGCGTGCGCGCCTTCATCCGCCGGATGGAAGCCGAGATCCCCCACCTGCGCGCCCGGCCGGCTTCTGCCGAGGTGGTGCCGCTGCGGTCTGCGCAGAGCTGACGTTCCCCTTCTGAAACCGCCCGGCGCACGTTAGATTCCCGGGCGATGAGTCTGCTGGGACGTTCCCAATTCTCCGACGGCGACCGGCTGGATGTGGCCGGCGCGGCGGTGCGCCTGAAGGTCAACGGTCGTGCGCGGCGGGTGTCGCTGCGGCTGGACCGGACGCGTCGCGAGATCGTGGCCACCGCGCCGTCGCAGCGCCGGCTCCCGGAAGCCGCCGCCTTCGCCCGCGAGCGCGCGGCGTGGATCGCCGAGCGGCTTGCCGAACTTCCCGCCGCCGCCCCGCTGGCGCCCGGAATGCTGATCGAGGTGTTCGGCCGGCCGGTGCGCCTGGAACAGGGGGCCGGTCGCGCGCGCTGGATCGAGCCGGTCGACGGCTCCACGCCGCGCATCGCCGCCATGGGCGAGGGCGAGGGCTTCAGCCGAGCCGTGATCCTGGTGATCCGCAAGCGGGCCCTGGAGGTGCTGACCGAGCGCACGCGCCACTACGCGCTGAAGCTGGGCGCGCCGATGCCGGCGGTGAGCGTCGCCGACGCCAAGTCGCGCTGGGGCTCGTGCAAGCCCGGGCCGCGCGGCGCGGCCGGCGTGATCCGCTATTCGTGGCGGCTGGCGCTGGCGCCCTTCGAGGTCGCCGACTATGTGGCCGCTCACGAGTGCGCCCACCTTCTGGAGCTCAACCACGGGCCACGCTTCTGGGCCCACGTGCGGGCGCTGGTCGGCGACGAGCGTCGCTTCCGCGCCTGGCTTCGGGCTGAGGGGGCCCGTCTGCACGCCTTCGGAAGATAGCCCCTAGTAGGGCGGCTCTTCCTTGCGACGCGGATCGGTCTTTTCCCTGTCGCCCCGGAAGAAGTCGGTGACCCCTTCGATGATCTTGCCGATCGGATTGCCGTCCTCGTCGGTTTCCTCGATCGGGGGAGGCGGAGGCTGGCCGCCCGGAATCGGCTGAACCTTCAGGCGGGGCAGCGCGGCCGTCATGTAGTCGCGCCAGATTCCGGCCGGCGCGCCCCCGCCGGTGACCCGGCTCATCGGCTTGTTGTTGTCCTTGCCGACCCAGACGGCGGTCACGAAGCCGCCCGTGTAGCCCACGAACCAGGCGTCCCGGTAGTCGCTGGTGGTGCCGGTCTTGCCCGCCAGGTCATAGCCCGGGACGTTGGCTCGCGTGCCGGTGCCGCTCGTCACGACGCCCCGCATCATGGAGACGATCTCGCTGAGCGCCGGCTGGCCGATCACCGGCGTTCGGGTGGGGCGATACTCGTAGAGAACCCGGCCGCCGCGGGCGGTGCGGATGCGCTCTATGCCATAAGCCTTGGCGGCCGAGCCGCCGTTGGAGAAGGGCACATAGGCCTGGGCCATCTCCAGCGGACTGACCTCGACGGCGCCCAGAGCCATCGACGGGTCCAGCTGGATCGGCGAGGTGATGCCCATGCGGTGGGCGGTGGCCGCCACGTTCGAGGTGCCTACCTTGCTGGCCAGGTCGGCGGCCACGGTGTTCACCGATTGCGCCATGGCGGTGCGCAGCTCGATCTCGCCCAGGTACTCGCCCGTGTAGTTGCGCGGCTCCCAGTTTCCGATCTTGATCGGCTGGTCGACCACCGCGGTGAAGGGCGTGTAGCCGGCCTGGAGCGCGGTCAGGTAGACGAACGGCTTGAAGGCCGACCCCGCCTGGCGTTTGGCCATCGCCGCGCGGTCGAACTGGCTCTGCAGATAGCCGGTCCCGCCGACGTAGGCGCGCACCCGGCCCTCGCCGTCCAGCGACACCAGCGCGCCCTGCTCCACGCCTTGCCCCTTAGCGGCGGCGACGCCGCGGGTGAGCGCCTGCTCGGCGCTGGCCTGCAGCGGCAGGTCCAGCGTGGTCTCGACGACGAGATCCTCGGTTGGCTCCTCTCCAACCAGAACGCGGACCTGATCGTCGACCCAGTCCACGAAATACTGCGCCCGCTGGTTGGCCAGGGTGGAGTTCACCCGCACCGGCGTGCGCACGGCCTCGGCGCGCTGGGCCTCGGTGATGAAGCCTGCATCGACCATGGCGTAGAGGACGATGTTGGCCCGCTCGGCGGCGTTCTTGGTCGAAGCGGCAGGCGAATAGCGCGACGGGCCCTTCATGATGCCCGCCAGCATGGCGCTCTCGCCCAGGGTCAACTGGGAGGCGGGCTTGGAGAAATAGCGCTGTGAAGCCGCCTCGATCCCATAGGCGCCGCCGCCGAAATAGACCCGGTTCAGATAGGTCTCGAGGATCTGCTTCTTGGAGTACTGCACCTCCAGCTTGACCGCGAGCACCAGCTCCTGGGCCTTGCGGCGATAGGTCTGGGTTGTGTCGAGGAAGAGGTTGCGGGCCAGCTGCTGGGTGATGGTCGAGCCGCCGCGCAGGGGCCGGCCCTCGCCCCTGTGTTGCATATTGTAGATCTGGCTGCGCGCGATGCCCCACGGATTGAACCCCGGGTGCCAGTAGAACCAGCGGTCCTCGACGGCGATGAACGCCTGGGGCACGTGCTTGGGCAGCTTGTCCAGCGACACGGCGGGCGCAGCCTGGCTCCCACGCACCGAGAGCAGCGCGCCCGATCGGTCGAGATACGAGATCGACGGCGCGCGCTTGGCCTCGTCCAGCGACGAGATGTCGGGCAGGCCCGGCGCGAACACCGCGAAGAACGCGACCATGAAGGTCACGCCCCAGACGGCGAGCACCAGCATCCAGTAGATCAGACCCTGCAGGGGGGTGCGCTTCGGGCGCCCACGTCCCGGCGGCTGCGCGTTGGCCATGGAGTTAGGGTGTCCTACCGATCAGTCGCCGCCCGCGAGGGGCGCTATAGCCCACGTCAACGGAACGCCAAACATGATTGACGAGAGGTGAACGGCGGCTGGCGGAAGCGCCGAGCTGGTCTGCATCCATGCATAGCGGCGCTGCGGTTTTGGGGGTTGCGGAGTCGATCTTAACACCGTTATCTTAGCAATGCTCAGTTCGACGCGCGCCAAGGGAGGGGATACCCGAGGCGGCCAAACGCGGCGAGCAGGGCCGGTACTCAAATCCTTGACGCCGACAACTCCCCGAACGCTGGAGGGCTCCTTGAAGCTCCAAATTCTTGCGGCCTGCGCCGCCCTCGTCACCCTTTCCGCCGGCCAGGCCTTCGCCGCCGACACCATTACCGCCAAGCTCTCGGCCCCGGTCGAGAAGACCAAGTTCATCGCCGGCGGCGCCATGTTCAACTGCGAAGGCGACACCTGCACCGCCCTCGCGCCGACCTCGCAGACCTTCGCCACGTCCACCTGCAAGACCATCGCCGACAAGGTTGGCGTGGTGCAGGCGTTCGCCGGCCGCAAGTCGCTCGCCGAGGACAAGCTCGCCGACTGCAATGCGAAGGCCGTGGCCAAGGCCAACGGGGCCACGCAGCTCGCCAAGGAACAGTAGGCCTACCAAGTCTCCCAGCAGCTCTGTCGAGCTTCTGTCATGCCTGGGCCGTCGGGAGACCGACGGCCCTTTTTTTGCGCCGACGCGTCCAGCCGCCGCACCGCATCTTCAATTTCGCCTCGGTTCCCCCAGCGGAACCCCGGTCCCACTCGGTTGCGGCGCACAACATCGCATGCTAGTAGGCGCGCGGCTTTGGGCCGGGGGCAATTTCGAGCGTCCGGACCGATGTGCTTTTTTCAAGCGCTTTCAAGCCTTTAGTCGCAGCGGATCGGTCCGTTTGCGGCACGTGAAACGCGACCCGGGCGGATAATAGTGGCGGACGACTCCTCTCTGTCGAATGTGGGCTCAAGATACGCACAAGCCCTGTTCGATCTGGCCAGTGACCAGAAGCAAGTGGCGGCGGTCGAGGCCGACCTGAAATCCCTGAAGGCCGCGATCGCGGACTCGAAGGATCTGCGCACCCTGCTGGGTTCGCCGACCTTCAGCGCCGAGGACAAGGCCAAGGGCCTGGTCGGCATTGGCGCCAAGGGCAAGTTCAACATGACGACGCTGAAGTTCCTGGGCCTGTTGGCCTCGAACGGCCGCGCCGCAGCCCTGCCCGCTGTCATCGAAGGCTTCGCCAAGTTGTCGGCCGCCGCGCGCGGCGCCGTCTCGGCCGAAGTGGTCACGGCAGCCCCGCTTTCGCCCACCCAGGCCAAGGGCGTCGCCGCGGCGCTCCGCCAGGCCCTGGGCAAGGACCCCGAAATCACGACCCGCGTCGATCCGGCCCTCCTGGGCGGGATCAAGGTGAAGGTCGGCTCCCGCCTCTTCGATGCTTCGCTGAAGTCGAAGCTCGACTCCCTGAAATTCGCCCTCAAGAGAGCGTAAGAATATGGACATCCGCGCCGCCGAGATTTCGGCCATTCTCAAGTCGCAGATCGCCAATTTCGGCGAAGAAGCTGACGTCTCCGACGTCGGTTCGGTTCTGAGCGTCGGCGACGGCATCGCCCGCGTCTACGGCCTCGACAACGTGCAAGCCGGTGAAATGGTGGAATTCCCCTCCGCCGGCGTGAAGGGCATGGCCCTGAACCTCGAGCGCGACAACGTCGGCGTCGTGATCTTCGGCGAAGACCGCGCCATCAAGGAAGGCGACGAAGTCCGCCGCCTGGGCGAAATCGTGGACGTGCCGGTCGGTCGTGGCCTGCTGGGCCGCGTCGTGAACCCGCTGGGCGAGCCGATCGACGGCAAGGGCCCGATCACCAACGTGGCCGAACGTCGCCGCGTGGACGTGAAGGCCCCGGGCATCATCCCGCGGAAGTCGGTGCATGAACCCGTGCAGACCGGCCTGAAGGCGATCGACAGCCTGATCCCGGTCGGTCGCGGCCAGCGCGAACTGATCATTGGCGACCGCCAGACCGGCAAGACCGCCGTGGCGATCGACACGATCCTGAACCAGAAGTCGATCAACGCCGGCGACGACGAGAGCGCCAAGCTCTACTGCATCTACGTCGCCATCGGCCAGAAGCGCTCGACCGTCGCCCAGATCGTCAAGACGCTCGAAGAGCGCGGCGCCCTGGACTACACGATCGTCGTGTCGGCTACCGCGTCCGAGCCGGCCCCGCTGCAGTTCCTGGCCCCTTTCGCGGGCTGCGCCATGGGCGAGTGGTTCCGCGACAACGGCATGCACGCCGTCATCATCTACGACGACCTTTCCAAGCAGGCCGTGGCCTACCGCCAGATGTCGCTCCTGCTGCGGCGTCCGCCGGGCCGCGAAGCCTATCCGGGCGACGTGTTCTACCTGCATAGCCGTCTGCTGGAGCGCGCGGCGAAGCTGAACGAGGACAACGGCTCGGGCTCGCTGACCGCCCTGCCGCTCATCGAAACCCAGGCCAACGACGTGTCGGCCTACATCCCGACCAACGTGATCTCGATCACCGATGGCCAGATCTTCCTCGAGACCGACCTGTTCTTCCAGGGCATCCGCCCCGCCGTGAACGTGGGTATCTCGGTGAGCCGCGTGGGCTCGTCGGCCCAGATCAAGGCGATGAAGGCCGCGTCCGGCCCGATCAAGGGCGAGCTGGCCCAGTATCGGGAAATGGCTGCCTTCGCGAAGTTCGGCTCGGACCTGGACGCCGCCACCCAGCGCATGCTGGCGCGGGGCGAACGCCTGACCGAGCTCCTGAAGCAGCCCCAGTACTCGCCGCTGTCGGTGGAAGAACAGGTGGCGGTGATCTACGCCGGCACCCGCGGCTACCTCGACAAGGTCCCGACCAACCAGGTCGGCCGTTTCGAGCGTGAGCTGCTGGCCAACCTGCACAGCAAGCACCAGGCGATCCTGGACAAGATCCGCATCGAGAAGGACCTGAAGAACGTCGAAGACGACCTGAAGGCGGCTCTGGCGGCGTTCGCGGAAACCTTCGCCTAGGCGAAAGACCGATGGCCGCGGATCAACCCAAAGCACTGGACGCCTGGTCGGGCGAGTTCGGTGATCGGTATACGGAGCGCAACGCCCGTACGACCGACGCCGTGCGCGGCCGCACGCGTGTCTGGGGCGAGGTGTTCCGCAGCATCGTGGGCGATATGCCTAAGTCCGCGCTGGAGGTGGGTCCGAACCTAGGCCTCAACCTGCAGGGCATCCAGGCGCTGGCGCCGATGGACCTTTGGGGCATCGAGCCGAACCCGGCCGCGCGCAAGCGCCTGGTCGAGGACGGCATCCTGCCCCAGGACCGCGTGATCGAGGGCTTCGGCCACAAGATTCCGCTGGCGGACGGGGCCGTCGAGATGGCCTTCACCTCGGGCGTGCTGATCCATGTGGACCCCAGCCTGCTCGAACAGACGATGCGCGAGATCCACCGGGTCTCGTCCAAGTACGTCTTCTGCGCGGAGTACTTCTCGCCCAAGGCCGAGACGATCACCTACCGCGGTGAGACGGACCTGCTCTTCAAGAACGACTTCGGGTCGCTCTACCTCGACAATTTTCGCGACCTCGTGCTGGTCGATTACGGCTTCTTCTGGAGAAGGACCACCGTGATGGACGACAGCACCTGGTGGCTCTTCAGGAAGGCTTGACGGCGTATGGCTAGCGTCAAGGAGATGCGCAATCGGATCGCTGCGGTGAAATCCACCCAGAAGATCACGAAGGCGATGCAGATGGTGGCCGCGGCGAAACTGCGCCGCGCGCAGAACGCCGCGCAGGACTCGCGGCCGTATGCCCAGCGCATGGCGTCGGTCATCGCCAACCTGGCGGCCGGCGTTTCGGGCGACGGCGCGCCGAAGCTGCTGGTGGGCACCGGCTCAGACCAGCGTCACCTAGTGGTGGTCGCGACGTCTGACCGCGGTCTGGCGGGCGGTTTCAACTCGTCGATCGTCCGGGCCGCGCGCCTGCGCATCGATCAGCTCCTGGCCGATGGCAAGGACGTCAAGATCATCACCGCCGGCCGCAAGGCCCGCGACCAGCTGCGGCGCGGTCACGCCAGCCGCCTCGTCGAATCGTACGAAGTGGGCGGCAACCCGTCGCTGGCGGTTGCCGAAGAGGTGTCGGCCAAGGTCCAGGCCATGTTCGAGGCCGGCGAGGTCGATGTCGTCACGCTGTTCTTCAGCGAGTTCAAATCGGTGGTCACCCAGACCCCGACCGCGCGCCAGCTGATCCCGGCCGAGGTCGCCGCCGGCGGCGCCACGATCGACCTGAAGGGCGCGGCCTACGAGTACGAGCCGGACGAGGCCACCATCCTGGCCGACCTCCTGCCGCGCAACATCACGACCCAGATCTTCTCGGCCATGCTCGAGAACCAGGCTGGGTTCTTCGCCGCCCAGATGACGGCGATGGACAACGCCACCCGCAACGCCGGCGACATGATCGCCAGCCTCACCCTGCAGATGAACCGTGCACGCCAGGCGCAGATTACCAAGGAGCTGATCGAGATCATCTCCGGCGCCGAAGCGATCTAGCCTTACGAGAGAGTTGGACATGGCCACCACCACCGCCAAGAAGCCCGCCGCCAAGGCCCCCGCGAAGGCTCCGGCCAAGCGCGCTCCCGCCAAGGCCTCCGCCGCCCCGAAGGCGACCGCCACGCAAGGCGTCGCCACCGGCAAGCTGGTTCAGATCATCGGCGCCGTCGTCGACGTCGAGTTCGAGGGCCATCTGCCCGCGATCCAGAACGCGCTCGAGACGACCAACACCGACCAGCGGACGGGCCAGCCCTTCCGCCTGGTGCTGGAAGTGGCTCAGCACCTGGGTGAGAACACCGTGCGCGCCATCGCCATGGACACCACCGAAGGCCTGACCCGCGGCCAGCCCGTGGTCGACACCGGCAAGGCGATCATCGTTCCCGTCGGCCCGGCCTGCCTCGGCCGCATCATGAACGTCATCGGCGATCCGATCGACGAAGCCGGCCCGATCAACTCGGCGTTCAGCTCGCCGATCCACCGCGAGGCCCCGTCCTTCGCCGAGCAGTCGACGTCGGCCGAAGTGCTGGTCACCGGGATCAAGGTCATCGACCTGCTCTGCCCCTACACCAAGGGCGGCAAGATCGGCCTGTTCGGCGGCGCCGGCGTGGGCAAGACCGTGACCATGCAGGAGCTGATCAACAACATCGCCAAGGCGTACGGCGGTTACTCCGTGCTGGCCGGCGTGGGTGAACGGACCCGTGAAGGGAACGACCTCTACCACGAGATGATCGAGTCCAAGGTCAACATCGACCCGAAGGAAAACAACGGCTCGACCGAGGGTTCCAAGTGCGCCCTGGTCTACGGCCAGATGAACGAACCCCCGGGCGCCCGCGCCCGCGTCGCCCTGACCGGCCTGGCCCAGGCGGAGTACTTCCGCGACCAGGAGGGCAAGGACGTTCTGCTCTTCATCGACAACATCTTCCGTTTCACGCAGGCCGGCTCGGAAGTGTCGGCTCTGCTGGGCCGCATCCCCTCGGCCGTGGGCTATCAGCCCACCCTGGCCACCGAGATGGGCAACCTGCAGGAGCGGATCACCTCGACCTCGAAGGGTTCGATCACCTCGGTGCAGGCCATCTACGTGCCCGCCGACGACCTGACCGACCCCGCGCCGGCCGCCTCGTTCGCCCACCTGGATGCGACGACGGTGCTGAGCCGCGACATCGCCGCCCAGGCCATCTTCCCGGCCGTGGACCCGCTGGACTCCACCTCGCGGATCATGGACCCGCTGGTGATCGGCGAAGAGCACTATCAGGTGGCCCGCCGCGTCCAGGAGACGCTGCAGACCTACAAGCAGCTCAAGGACATCATCGCCATCCTGGGCATGGACGAGCTGTCCGAAGAGGACAAGCTGATCGTGGCCCGCGCCCGCAAGATCCAGCGCTTCCTGTCGCAGCCGTTCCACGTGGCCGAACAGTTCACCAACACCCCCGGCGTGCTGGTCAGCCTCGAAGACACCATCCGCTCGTTCAAGGCGCTGGTGGACGGCGAGTACGACCACCTGCCCGAGCCGGCCTTCTACAACGTCGGCAACATTGAAGACGCGGTCGCCAAGGCCGAGAAGCTGGCGCAGGAAGCCTAGGGATCATGGCCGACAAGCTGCACTTCTCCCTGGTCTCGCCGGAACGGGAACTGTTCTCGGGTCCGGTCGACCAGGTGGACGCGCCGGGCTCCGAAGGCGACTTCGGCGTCCTGGCCGGCCATGCGCCGTTCATGACGGCGCTGAAAGAGGGGCCGCTGCGCGTGCACAACGACGGGGCCATCACGACCTACGAGGTCCGGGGTGGTTTCGCCGACGTGACGCCGGATGGGCTCACAATCCTGGCAGAACATGCTGTGGAAGCCGTCTAGACAGGCAGCTAAATCACTGCCGTAAATTGGGCGCCTGAGGGCCTTGCCTAGGGCGCCATGCTAAAGTTCTATGCCCGGCCGATGTCAGGGGATTTCCAGATGCGCTTCGCCCTTACCAGCCTGATCCTCGCCGCCGGTCTGGCGACCGCGGCCCAAGCCCAGGAAACTGCCGCGCAGCCTGCGCCGCCAGCTGCCGCGCCCGCGCCCGCGCCCGCGGCGGAAGCGCCGCCTGCGCCGCCCGCCGCCGAAGCGCCGCCGCCCGCGCCCACCCTGCCGACGTCGGGCTATGGTTTCGAAGCGATCCAGGTGATCGAAAAGGTCTGCATGCCGGCCGTGCGCGGCCAGCCTCTCGAGGCCTTGGCCAAGGCTAATGGCTTCAAGCTGAACCGCCGCGACCAGACCTGGAGCAAGCCTTACGGCGCCGAGGGCAAGGCCTATCAGGTCGTCCTCTACCCCTCGGGCTCGAACAAGACGGTCTGCATGGCCGACCTGCGCTTCCCGACCGGGCAGGACGCCGAGATCGCCAAGTCGCTGAACGTCTGGGCCTTCGTCCAACAGCCCCCCCTGGATCCGACCGCCAACTACACCCAACCCCAGGATCCGGACGGCCTGAAGCGCGTCCGCCGCTCGTGGGAGTACCTGACCTCGACGCAGTCGATCGGTCTGAACTTCTCGACGGTCCGCAAGCCTGACGACACCCAGGTGAACAAGGCCTACGATCTGGCCACGATGCAGTATCAGGAACGCAAGTTCTAAGATGAGCCTGACGGACGCCGCGGGCCTCCTCGGCGTCCTGCTCATCCTGGCGGCCTATGCCGGCGCCGCCCTCGGGAAACTGGACTCTGAAAAGCCGATCTCGCTCGCGTGCAACCTCGTGGGCGCCTGCCTGATCCTTTGGGGCCTGCTGACCCAGGACTTCAACCTGTCGGCCACCGTCATGGAGGGCGCCTGGGCGCTGGTGGCGGCCGTCGGCCTGATCCGGTGGGCGATGCGCCGAGCGCGCTAGACCGCCAGCCGGACCTCGGTCTCGAGCCAGCTGAGCGTCGCCTCGGCCACATCCTCCCAGCCTTCCTCGCCGATCAGCCAGTGGCTCATGCCGGGCATGATGCGCAACGTGCCGCCGATACGCTCGGCCGTCTGACGCACGGTGGCCACCGGGTGGACCACGTCGCGCTCGCCCGCGAACACCAGCGACGGCGCCGGCAGCGGGCCTGAGCCGACGCTTGTGGTCATGAACGGGTCAAGCCACCAGTTCAGCACCTCCCGCACCGCCCGCCCGCTCTCGGGGCGCAGGCGGTCCAGGATCACGTCGCGGCGGGGCTTCGGCGTGCGATCCAGGCTGTGGTGCCGCATCAGGTGCCGGTCGGGGCTGACCGCCGAGGCCCAGAACGGATCCACCATGTGGACGCCGAACGCCGTTATCGCCTCCTCGATCGACGAGCCGGTGACGCCCCAGGGCGCCGACGGAGCGATCAGGACCAGCGCCTGCGGCGAGACCCGCCGCGCCGCCATCTGACTCACGAGACCGCCCATCGAGTGGCCTAGCAGCACTGGCCGTTCAGGCAGGTTCTCGCACAGGCTGACCAGGCTCTTGGCGTAGTCCGACATCGACAGGCCCGCGACGCCGCCCCGCTCGCCATGGCCCGGCAGGTCGGGCGCCAGCACGGTCCAGCCCCGCGCCTCGAACGGGACGCGAAAGGCCTCGAAGGCCCAGCCGGCGCAGAACGCGCCGTGCGTCATCACGATCGTAGGCATTCGGTGTCGGGTCCCCTCCGCGCCACTCTACAGCGAAGCCGTAAACGCCGTCGCCGAAATCAGGCTCTTGCGCCGTTCGTCGCCGCGAAGGCGGCGAAGGCGCGCGCGACCATCTCATAGGCCGCCCGCTTGAACGGCACGATAAGACCGGGCGCTTCCGCCAGGTAGCCCCAGCGCCAGGCCTCGAACTCGGGTTCGTGATGGGCGTCGAGGTCGAACTCGCGCTCGTCGCCATCGAAGCGGAACGCGAACCACGCCTGCTTCTGGCCCTTGAAGCCGCGGCCGCGCTGGGCGCTTACGACGTCGGCCGGGTAGTCGTAGGTGATCCAGCCGTCGGTGCGGCCCAGGTAGCTGGCGGTCGTGGCCCCGGTCTCCTCGCCCAGCTCGCGCCGCGCCGCGGTCTCCAGGTCTTCCCCGGGATCGACGCCGCCCTGCGGAAACTGCCAGTTGTAGGGCCCCGGCGTGCCGGCCCGCTTGCCCAGCCATACCCGTCCATCGGGGTGGAACAGGACGACGCCGACGTTGGGCCGATAGTCCGGGAGGTCGGTCATCGCACCCGCGTCAGCGCCGAGGCGGGGGCCAGCTGGTAGCCTCTCGCTTCCACCTCATTGGCCCACTGCGCGACCTTCTCCAGCGTGATGGGATAGGCAAAGCCCGAGCCCAGGGACTGTCCACGCTGCAGCGCTCCCGCCTCAAGCGCGAGCAGCTGCTGGTCGATCGACGCGCCGGCGAGCTTGTCGTCGATCACCCGTTCGGCGGTGGCCCGCGGCATTCCCCCGCCGCGCCGCGCCGCCGCGCCGTCGTCGATGAACGCCAGGCCTCGGCCCTTCAGCGAGGCGGCGAAGGCGTTGTAGGCCGGGTCGGTCGCGAGGAACCGGGAGCCGAGGTAGTTCGTCAGCCCGAAGTAGCCGGTCGCGCGCGAGAGGATCCACTCCAGGCGTTTCACGGTCTCGGGCGGCTGGCCCCCGGCCATGAGCGTGTAAGGGCCACTGTCGTTGTCCGGATAGTCGACCGGCTCCATCGGCGCCTCGATCAGCACCTCGTGGCCGCGCGCGCGCGCCATGTCGATCCAGCCCTGCAGGCCCTCGGAATAGACGCTGAACGACAGCGTGATCTCGGGGCGCAGCGTCTCGATCGCCTGGCGGGTGGCGCGGGCGTTCAGGCCCAGGCCGCCGATCACGAGCGCCACTCTGGGCCGGCCGTTGGGGGTGAAGGGACGGGCGTAGGCCTGGGCCGGCGTGCGGCCGTCCTGGGCGATGATGGGGAGCGGGCCGCCTGGGCCCGGCGCGTGGAAGCCGGCGATCGGCGCGACGGCCAGCGCGCTGCCGGCCATGGCCGCCGGGCCGCCGGCCATGCGGCCGGGCGAGCCTCCCGCTCCGGGGGCCAGGGGCCGTTCGGACAGCTGCACCACGTCCTTGTAGAGCGGCGGCGCGCCGCGGTTGGTCTTCAGCGCCTCGCGCCAGCCGACAGGAGCGCCGCGCAGGCTCTCGTCCAGGGGGATGGTCACGCTGGTGGCTCCGCCCACCGGACCCAGCAGATGGGCCAGCGCGATCACCGCGCCCGCGAACAGCACCGCCGCGCCTGTGAGGCCGACAGCCGGGCTCTTCAGGACAGCGCCCACGTCGACCTTGGGCAGTTTCGGCATCTTGAACTGGGGCAGGGCGATCGCGGCCAAGGCAGGGTGCTCCTCAACCTGGAAGGTGGTTCAACATGGTTAACGCTTTACGGACAATCGCCCCCTGCGAGGGGGCGGAACGAAAAAGGGCGACCCGTTCGAGCCGCCCTCTTCAATTCAGTTTTGTCGGCAGCCCTACTTCGGCGTGGGCGCGGGCTTGGCTTCGGCGACCTTGGCCTTGTTGACGATCTCGGCCATGCGGGCCGTCGGCTTGGGCAGCTTTGGCGTCGCCGCGACCGAGCCATACTTCAGAACGTCGCTGGCGCGGGCGATCTGGAAGTCCTTCTTCTCATCGAATCCCTCGGGCGGCGCTTCGGCCGGCTCGTGGGCGCCCTTGCGGACCTTGCCCTCGTCGGCGTTCAGCGCGTTGCGGAACGAGGCTTCCGAGAACTGGTAGGCGCGGTTGGCGATGGTCTGGGCCTCGTCGCGGGTCAGGGCGACTTCCAGATCGGGTTCGATGCCGGTCTTCTGGATCGAGCGGCCGGCCGGCGTGTAGTAACGCGCCGTGGTCAGCTTGAGCGCCCCGTCGATGCCGCCGCGCAGCGGGATCACCGTCTGCACCGAGCCCTTGCCGAAGCTGGTCGTCCCGACGAGTTCGGCGCGCTTGCGATCCTGCAGGGCGCCGGCGACGATTTCCGCAGCCGAGGCGGAGCCCGAGTTGATCAGCACGACGATCGGCATGCCGCCCGTCATGTCGCCCGTGCGGGCGTTGTAGCGTTCCACGTCGCGCGGATCGCGGCCGCGCTGGCTGACGATCTCGCCCCCTTCCAGGAACAGGTCCGACACACCGACCGCCTGGTCGAGCAGGCCGCCCGGATTGTTCCGCAGGTCGAGGATCAGGCCCTTGGCCTTGGGGTTCTTGGCGCGCATCTCGGCGAAGGCCTGCTCGGCCTCGTCGGTCGTCTTCTCGTTGAAGGACGCGATGCGCAGGACGATGTTGTCGCCTTCCAGGCGCGCGGTGGCCGACTTCGGCTTGATGACCTCGCGGATCAGCTTCACGTCGAACGGGTCGGACTTCTCGCGCGCGATGGTCAGGCTGACCGCCTCGCCCGGCTTGCCGCGCATCTGCTTGACCGCCTCGGTGACCGTCAGGCCCAGCACGCTCTCGCCGTTCACGGCGGTGATGTAGTCGCCGGCCTTGATCCCGGCCTTGAAGGCGGGGGTGCCGTCCATGGGGCTGATCACCTTGACCACGCCGTCTTCGCTGGTCACCTCGATGCCCAGGCCGCCGTACTCGCCGCGCGTCTGGTCGCGCATGTCGTCGAAGTCCTCGGGGTCGAGATAGCCCGAGTGCGGGTCGAGGCTGGTCAGCATGCCATCGATGGCCGACTGGATCAGCTTGGTGTCGTCCACCTCGGTCACATACTGGTTTTCGACCGTGTTCAGCACGTCGCCGAACAGGCCGAGCATGCGGTAGGTCTTCGCCCGGGGTTGCGAGGACGCAAGAGCCTGCTGGCTCACGTAGGCCATCGATCCAGCGCCCAGTACAAACGCCGACGCGCCGATCAGGAGATACTTCTTCATTGCCGGGTTCAGGCTCCCTTGGCCGGGTGTTGCACCGCTATACGTCCCGACTGACGCGACGGATTTGAGGCCGCATCAGCCCGCTTTGTTGTTCATCCATCGCATCGGGTCGACGGGTGAACCCTGCTCGCGGACCTCCAGATAGAGCTCCGACGATGATTGTCGATCATCGGGGGTCCATCCGACAGGCTGACTCTCCGCGACGGATTGTCCGACCTGAACCGACGTTCTCTCCAGACCAGCAAGCACGAGATGATATCCGCCCGCTAGTCTTAATATCACGATGACGCCCCAGCCTTTTACGGGGCCGACGTACTGGACAAGCCCGGCGGCCGGACTGACGACGCGCCCGCCGTGGGCCGCCGACAGCGTCAGGCCGTTCGATCGGCCGCCTCCCGTGAGCGGCGCGCCGAACCGCCGGATGATGGGTCCCTGCGTCGGCAGGACCAGGCGCGCGGGCGGCGTCAGGATGGGCGCGTCGCCTGAGACCGTGCCTCGGAGTCGCAAATCCACCGAGGTGTCAGGCTCCGGCAGGGCCTCGGCGGCCAGGCTGTCGCGTTCGAACAGCGCCTCGCTCTGCACGGCCGCGAGCCGGCGCTGGCGCATCACTTCGGTCGCGCCCTCGGCATAGCTCTGGGCGCGGCCCTGCAGTTGCGGCGTCAGCGCCTTGACGAGGATGGCGGCCCGCACCGCGTCCTTGGCGTCCTGCGGCGAGACCAGCAGGGCCGGGGGCGGGTCGCGCTTCAGCTGTTCCAGGACCGACAACAGGCGCGACAGGCGGTGCATGTTGACGCCCTGGTCGACCGAAAGTTCGGTCTCGGCCAGGTTCAGCCGCTCCAGACTGGACGTCGCCGCCAGCGCCGCAGCCCCTAGCGCCAGGGCGGCGAGGGCCCCAACGGCCAGAACGGGGGTGAGAAGGCGAGGCATCAGTCCCGATGATACGGTGATCCGGCCAGAATGGAGACTGCCCGATAGACCTGTTCGCACAGCATCGCCCGCGCCAGGGCGTGCGGCCAGGTCTGGGGTCCGAACGCCAGCGTGCCCTGGACGGTCCTCACCAGCTCGGGGTCCAGCCCGTCGGCGCCGCCGATCAGGAACACCAGCCGCCGCACGCCGCGGTCGCGCAGCATCCCTATTTCCTCGGCGAAGGCGCGGCTGGCCCGGGCCTTGCCCCGCTCGTCGCAGGCGATCACGTGGCTGTCGGCCAGATGGGCCCGAAGCGCCTCGGCCTCGGCCGCCTTACCTGGCTTGCGGCTCTCGACCTCGACCACTTCCACGGGTCCCAGGCCCAGCGACCGCCCGGCCGCGGTCGCCCGCTCGAGATAGAGCTTCACAAGCTCGGTCTCGGGCGAGCGGGCCAGGCGGCCGATGGCGACGATGCAGATCCTCACGCGGGCAGTGTTACGCCACCAGCAGCTGTTCGGCGATCTGCACCGCGTTGAGGGCGGCGCCCTTCAACAGCTGGTCGCCCGCCAGCAGCATCGCCACCGAGCGGCCCGACGGGTCGCCCAGGTCGCGCCGGATGCGGCCCACCAGCACGTCGCCCTGGCCCTGCGCCTCGATCGGCATCGGGAAGTAATTGCGCTCACGGTCGTCGACGATGCGCACGCCCATCGCCTCTTCCAGGCATTCGCGCACGGCGGCCGGCGGCACGGGGGCGTCCAGCTCGGCGGTGACGGCGATGGTGTGGGCGCGCAGCACGGGCACGCGCACGCAGGTGACGCCGATCGGCAGGGCGCCGCTGGACAGGATCCGCCGCGTCTCGGCGATCACCTTCAGCTCCTCGCCATTGTAGCCGCTCTGCAGGTCGACGGTGTCGTTGTGGCTGAAGACGTTGAAGGCGTACGGGTGCGGCAGCACCTGGGGCTTGTACTCGCGGCCTTCCAGATAGGCCTGGGTCGAGGCGACCAGTTCGTCCATGGCGGGCTGACCGGCGCCCGAGGCGGCCTGGTAGGTGGCCACCTGCAGCCGACGCAGGCCGAAGCGGCGCTGGAGCGGGGCCACGGCCATGCAGAGGATGATGGCGGTGCAGTTGGGATTGGCGATGACGCCGCGATGATTGGCCAGGGTCTCGAGGTTCACCTCAGGCACCACCAGGGGGCAGTCGAGGTCCATGCGGAAGGCCGAGGAGTTGTCCACGACCACGGCGCCGGCGGCCTGGGCGACGGGGGCGTACTTGCGCGAGGTGTCCGAGTCGGCGGCGAACAGGGCCAGCTGCACGCCCTTGAAGCTGTCGGGGCCGACCTCGCCCACCATCAGGTCCTGTCCGCGGTACTGCAGCACCTTGCCGGCGGAACGCGCCGAGGCCAGTAGGCGCAGGCCCTGGACGGGGAAGTCGCGGTCTTCCAGGCAGCGGATCAGTTCAGCGCCCACGGCGCCGGTCGCGCCCACGATGGCGACGACGGGATTTCGCAGGGATCGGTAGGAAGGCTGGGTCAGCATCGTCGGTGTCCTCTTGAGTTTGAGGCCCGAAGTGCGAGGTGGCTTTGCTTTGGAAGAGCGCGCCCCGCACATCGGGCGGAGCGCTTTGGGAGTGTGCTGCTAGTCGCGCGCACCCGCAAACGCCCCGCCGGAGCGGGTCGTCATTTTGCGGGTAATTTTTTGCGCGGACGCGAACATCGCGCCGCCTCTAGCGGCAGGAGGCGGCGCTGTAAAGCCCTCGATGGGTGAGATCACATCGGCGGGGGCGGGACAAAGCCACCGAACTCGCGCTCCAGGAGGCCCGCGAACGCGATGGTGGTGCGGTCCTCGAGGTGCCCGCCCATCACCTGGATGCCGATCGGCAGCCCGCCGCGGGTGAACCCCATCGGCAACGCCGTGGCCGGCAGGTTGGGCAGCAGCGCCACGCCCGGCCACGCGATCTGGCTGAAATAGGGCGTCAGCTTGCCGTTGATCGTATGGGTGCGCCTCTGGGTGTCGGGATCGTCGTTGTGCGGGAACGCCGTCACGCCGATGGTGGGCGTCAGCACCACGTCGAAACGCTCGAAGAAGGCGGACCAGCGTCGCTGGAAGGCCACCTGGGCGTCGAGAAGGCCCATCCACTCGTGAGCGTTCATGGTCGTGCCGCCCGGTGTTCCGCGCGACATGGCCGCGCCCAGGATGCCCATGTAGACCCCGTGCTGCGCCGCCAGGTCGGGGAGCCGATCGCTGCCGCGCGACACCTGGACGCCCAGGTTGTCCAGGCGGGCCGCCACGCTGTCGAGTGCAGCGCGGATCTCGTCGTCGGTCTCGACCAGAGGGTGGCTGTCCAGCACCAGGACGCGATAGTCGGCGAGGTCGGCGTGACGGGGCGGCGGCAGGTCCAGGCGATACCCCTTGGCGACATCCGGCTCCGGGCCCGCGATCACGTCCAGGGCGCGCTGAAGATCAGCGGCGCTGCGGGCCAGAGGGCCAATGACCGCCAGCGTGGTCGGGCCGGGATCGAGGCCCGGCGGGGCGTGCCCCCGGGACGGCGCCAGTTCCCAGGTGGGCTTGTGACCGAAGACGCCGCAGAAGGCGGCCGGCACCCGGATGGAGCCCCCGATGTCCGAGCCCAGCTCCAGCGCCGACATCCCTGTCGCCAGCGCCGCGGCGCTGCCGCCCGACGAGCCGCCGGGCGAACGGGAGAGGTCCCATGGATTGCAGGTGCGGCCGTAGACCGGGTTGTGGCTCTGCCAGTCCGCGAGGAAGGGCGGAACGTTGGTCTTGCCCAGGATGATCGCGCCGGCGTTCTTCAGCCGCGTAACGGCCACCGAGTCTGTCTCCGCCACGAAGCCGCTGAAGGCCGGGCTGCCCCAGTTGGTGGGCAGGCCTTCGACGTTGTGGCTTTCCTTGACCGTCATCGGCAGGCCCAACAGCGGGCCACGCTCGCCGCGGGCCAGCGCCGCGTCTGCAGCCCGGGCCGCCTGGCGCGCGCGCTCGAAATCGCGGACGACGACCGCGTTGATCGTGCCGTCGCGGGCCTCGATGCGGGCGATGGCGGCGTCGGTGAGCTCCAGCGCGCCCACCTTGCGGCCGGCCAGCGCCTCGACGATCTCGCCGGCGGATTGGTCCAGCAGGTCGCGGTTCAGCGTCTCGGACATGTCGCGTTTCTCCCTGACGTGATCGTGCCGCCACGGACCGGAGAGAGTCCAGCCGCCCGCGACTGCACAAGCGCGGCGCAGGCCACGTTCTCCCGTGAGGGGAGAGGGAGACGCGGGCTTAGACGGCCTGGCGGTGGCCGCCGGTCTCGACCGACCAGATCTTCTCGATGTTGTAGAAGCTGCGGACTTCAGGGCGGAACAGGTGGACGATGACGTCGCCCGCATCGATCAGCACCCAGTCGGCGCTGGGCATGCCTTCGACCCGGCACTTTCCGTAGCCGGCGTCCTTCAGCGACCGCAGCAGGTGGTCGGCCATGGCGCCCACATGCCGCTGCGAACGTCCGGACGCGACGATGAGGCCGTCGGCGACGGGGCTCTTTCCCTTGAGGTCGATGAAGACGACGTCCTGGGCCTGATCGTCGTCCAGCCGGTTGAGGATCAGATCCTCGATGCCGCCGGGGGCCGGGTCAGTATGGGAGGCTTCGGCGTCGGCCGGGGCCTCGTGCGCAGATTGCGCAATCTCACGGTTCAGCGGGGTTGCTCCTTATGATGTCCACGCTCCTAGGACCCTATCACAGGACGCGGCCCGGGTCAGGCGCCGTCGCATGACATCAAGCCGCGGGCTGTCTCGCGTGTTCCCGATCGCCGCGAGAGGGGCTGCCCCCTCGTCCGCCCGCCGGCCCCGCACGGGCGAAGGCTATCCCTTGCTGGGGGGCCGCGCGCGCTGCTGGCGCTCGCGAAGGGCGGTCGAGGACTGGAAGTTGAAGCGTCCGAACAGGAAGGACCAGGCCGGCGTCTTGCTGCCGGCCAGGCGGACGGCGGCGTGGCTGGGAACCCGGAAGCGGGCGAAGCGCAGGGCTGCGGGTGAGAAGCGGCTCTTCAGCGAGATCCACGGGCGCGAGACCACGGCGACCGGGACCTCCTGCATGATCTGGGTCCAGCCCCTCCAGCGATGGAAGGTGGCCAGGCTGTCCGCGCCCATGATCCACACGAAGTGGACGCCTGGGTAACGGGCCTTGAGGCTGCGGATGGTGTCGATGGTGTAGGTCGACCCCAGCTTCGTCTCGGCGCCGACCACGATCATGTCGATGCCCTGGGTCAGGGCCCGCGCGCCGGCGATGCGCTCGTCCAGGTCGGCGGTCTCGTGTCGCGACTTCAGCGGATTCTGCGGCGAAACCAGCCAGACCACGCGGTCCAGTCCCAGCCGGCGCTTGGCGGTCTCGGCCACGTGGGCATGACCGTCATGGGCCGGATTGAACGAGCCGCCGTACAGCCCGACCTTCATCCCGCGCGTCAGGCTGAATCCCAGGCGCAGCGCCTGCGGGCGACCGGCTACGGGCGCGCGGCGCGCCGGGCCTGCGAACCACATGCGCCCGGTCAGCTCTGACGGGGCGGGGTGGGCGCGCCCCCGCGGTCGAGGTCGAGATCGGTCTGCCGCACGCGGGCCCGAACCGTGAAGACGCCGTCGCCGGCCAGCACGCCGCCGCGCGCGAACAGCCGGCCGTTCTCCCAGTTGGACAGGCCCAGCTCGGGCTTGTTCAGCGCATACTGGCCGTCCACCCAGCGGGTGAAGCCGTCGCCGACGAAGGGCGCGTCGATGGTCTCGTAGAAGCGCGCGTGCGCCGTCGGATCCTGCGAGATAAGCGAGGCGGCGAAGCGGGGGCTCAGCGTGTTGAACAGCGCCACGGCTTCGGCGACGTCATCGACGATCTTCAGGCTGACCTCGGGGGTCTCCTCCCACTCCCACTCGCGGCCCAGGTCGGCGTCAGCGATCGGCTCGGCCAGCGCCTCCTCCACCGGGCCGTGGGCGCGGACCACGGTGGTGCGCGCGGCGCGCCAGACCTCGGGCAGCCGCTCGAAGTCGGCCTCAGCCATGTGCAGCTTGCAGCCCGTGCGGCGCTCGCCCGCGCGCGCCAGCGCCTGCAGGAACACGGGGACCAACTCGTCGGCCCGATCGCGCACGATGCAGCAGACGTTCAGCGTGTTGCAGACCTTGCGGTCCAGCGAGTGGTAGGCGGCGGCGTAGAAGCGCTCGGCGTCGGCGGTGGCGTCGGCGACCATCCAGGCGCCGCCCGTGCCGTGCAGGCTGACCGGCGTGCCGGCCTGCCTGGCGATGGCGCCCAGTTGCGACACCGCCGGGCCGGACCCGCGGGCGACAGCCAGCGCCAGGCGGCTGTCGGCGAACATGGCCCAGCCGGCGGCGTGGGCCGCGGAATCCACCAGCACGGCCGCGCCTTCCGGCAGTCCGGCCTCGGCCAGCGCCGGGTCCAGGGCGTTCGCGACGATGGCCCGCGCCGTGCCCAGGGCGTCCGAGCCGATGCGGAACACCACCGTGTTGCCCGCGCGGATCACGCCGGTGGCGTCGGCGAAGACGTTGGGGCGGCCCTCGAAGACGAAGCCCACGGGTCCCAGCGGCGCCATGACCTGGGTCACCGACCAGCCGGGATGGTCGACGCGTTCCAGCACCCGGCCCCGCGGGGCCTCGGCGTCGCGCCAGGCCTGCAGGCCCGCGATCATGTCGCGCCGCATGGCGTCCGAGGCGGCCAGCCGCGTGGTGGACCGTCCCCGGGCCCTGGCGCTCTCGACGTCGGCGGCGTTGGCGGCGCTGATGGCGGCCCAGGCGGCGTCGTCGGCCAGCCGGGCGGCAAAGGCGTCGAAGAAGGCGGTGATGGCCGCATCGGTCACCTCGCCCATGCGGGTGAAAGCGGCCGCGGCGCGCCCGACGGCGCCCTGGGCGGCGGCGTGCTCGGCGGCGGGAATGTGCAGCAGGTCGCCGGTGTCTTGCACCACGACGAGCCTGTCGCCGGGGCGGAAGCCCGCCGCCAGTTCCGGGCTTACATAGGCGACGCGGTCGCCGCCGAACGGGATCGCCTGGCCGGGCGCGAGCGCCTCCAGTCGTCCGTTCGTCCGCGCTGCGCCGCTGTCGTCCACCCCGGACCCCATATGCTCAACTTGAGCCTTACTACGCGCCCGGCGCGGCGGCTGCTACCCCGGGTGTCCCCGCGTGAGCGGCCACCGACAGGTCGTCGGCGTGGACCAGCGGTCCGGACGAGTAGCCCAGCGCCGCCTCGATGGCGTCGGACTTGAGCCCGCAGAGGCGAGCAGCATGTTCGGCCGGGTAGCGCACGAGGCCGCGGGCGATCTCCCGCCCGGCCTCATCGCGGATGACCACGGCGTCGCCCTTGTCGAAGCGCCCCTCGACCGACCGGACGCCCGCCGGCAGCAGGCTCTTGCCCCGTCGTACCGCCGCGGCCGCGCCGGCGTCGACGGTCAGCGCGCCGGCCGGAGCCAGCGATCCCGCGATCCAGGCCTTGTAGGCGGCGCGGGGATTGGTCTCGGCCTCGATGACCGTTGCGTTGGCCCCGCCCTCGATCGCGTTCAGCGGCGACAGGCGCGTGCCCAGGGTGATGATCGTCGCGCAGCCGGCCTGGCTGGCGATCCGCGCGGCCTCCAGCTTGGTCGCCATGCCGCCGGTGCCGACACCGGCCTGGGCGTTCGCGCCCCCGGCCATGGCCTCGATCTCGGGCGTCAGGTGGGTCACGCGCGGGATCAGGGTCGCCGACGGATCGCGGCGCGGGTCGGCGGTGTAGAGTCCCTCGACGTCCGACAGCAGCACCAGCGCCTCGGCGCCCACCAGTTGGGCCACCCGCGCCGACAGCCGGTCGTTGTCCCCGACCCGGATCTCCTCGGTCACGACGGTGTCGTTCTCGTTGATGACCGGTATCACGCCCAGCCCGAGCAGCGTCTCGACGGTGGCGCGTGCGTTCAGCCAGCGGCGGCGCACTTCGGTGTCGTCGCGGGTCAGCAGGACCTGGGCGCAGGTGAAGCCCAGGGGCGCCAGCGCTTCTTCCCAGGCCCGCATCAGCGCCGATTGTCCCGCGGCGGCGGAAGCCTGCTTCTCCGGGAGCGAGAGCGCCCGCTTCCCCAGACCCAGCCGTCGGCGGCCCAGCGCCACGGCGCCTGACGACACCACCAGCACCTGCTGGCCGCGGGCCCTGAGACGCGCGACGTCGGCGGCGAAGTCGGCCAGCCACGCGCCATGCGCCGCGCCGTCGGGCCCGACCAGCAGGGCCGACCCGACCTTCACGACCACCCGTTTCGCGGCGGCCAGCTCGCTCAAGGCGCCCAGTCCTCGGGGCCGGCCTCTTCGGCGGCGATCTCGCCCTTGCGCGCCTGCACCAGGGCGTAGGCTTCGCGCAGCAGTTCGGTCACACCGATCTTCGCGAAGCCCGAGACCCGCCGCACCTTCACCCCGGCCGCGGCCTCGAGCTCGGCGGCCTTCTCAGCGATGGTCTCTTCGTCCAGCGCGTCGATCTTGTTCAGCGCCAGGATTTCGGTCTTGTCCTCGAGGCCCTCGCCATAGGCTTCCAGCTCATGGCGCACCGTCCGCCAGGCCTGGGCCACATCCTCCTGCGTCCCATCCACCAAGTGGATCAGAACTGCGGTGCGCTCCACGTGCCCCAGGAACCGCGTCCCGATCCCCGCGCCCTCGCTGGCGCCCTCGATCAGGCCCGGGATGTCGGCCAGGATGAATCGCTCGCCCACCGACAGGTCGACCATGCCCAGGTTGGGCGCCAAGGTCGTAAAGGGATAATCGGCAATCTTCGGGCGCGCCGCACTGGCCGCGGCAAGAAAGGTGCTCTTGCCCGCATTAGGCAAGCCGACAAGACCAACGTCCGCGATCAGCTTCAGCCGCAGCCAGATGGCCAGCTCCTGGCCTTCGAGGCCGGGATTTGCATGGCGTGGGGCCTGATTGACTGGCCCCTTGAAGTGCACATTCCCCCATCCGCCATTTCCTCCCGCCGCCAGGAGGACACGTTGGCCGGGGTGGTCCATGTCGACGATGAGGTTCTTGTCCTCGTCGAGGACTTCGGTGCCGACGGGGACTTTCAGGACGACGTCCTGGCCGGCGGCGCCGTGGCGGTTGCGGCCCATGCCGTGGACGCCGGTGCCGGCGCGGAAGTGTTGTTGATATCGATAATCGATAAGGGTGTTCAGGCCCTCGACCGCCTCGATCCAGACGTCGCCGCCGCGGCCGCCGTCGCCGCCGTCGGGGCCGCCGTACTCGATGTACTTCTCGCGCCGGAACGACACGGCGCCGCCGCCCCCGTTTCCGGAGCGGACGTAGACCTTGACCTGGTCGAGAAACTTCATCGGGCGAGCATTCGAACGGTGAGGGCGGCGGCCAGCGACTTGACGGCCGCGCCGGGGAGGAGCGGCAGGATGCCGCTTTCGAACGCGTTGGCCGGGCTGAGGAAACTGGCCAGTCCCGCCCAGCCGACGGCCAGCACGATGGCGTGGCCGGCCAGGAACAGGGCGGTCAGCGACACCCAGCTCCGGCACTTGGCCGCGCCCTCGCCGCAGACCCAGGCCGCGGCGGCCATCCCGGCGAGGAACCCGGCGGTGTGCCCGACCACGGCCTTCCAGCCGCCCGCGCCCCCGGCCAGCACCGGCAGCCCGAAGGCCGCCGCCGCCAGCCACGCCAGCACGATGCCCAGCCCCAGCCGCCCGCCGAACAGGCCGGCCAGCACGAACAGCGCATAGGTCTGCAGCGTGATCGGGACCGGCCCGATGTCGAACGCCACCCGCGACGCGGCCGCCATGCCGACAACGCCCGCCACCACGATCGCCGCCTGGACGGGCAGCGGGTGGGCGGCGGGGGCGCGGCGTCGGGATGCGGCGGCGGTCATGGCGGGAGCCGATACCATATCAGGCCAGCCAGACCATCATGCGCGTGGCCACGGGCTCGGCGCGGGCGACGCTCATGCGCGGCTCGATGTCGCCGGTGTAGAGGAAGCCCGCCTTCACCAGCACCTGGCCCGAGGCCTTGTTGTCGGCGAAGTGGCCGGCCCACATCACGTGGCGGCGCCAGTCGAACTTCACCCAGCGCAGCGCCGCGGTCAGGGCCTCGGTCGCATAGCCCCGGTTCCAGAACGAACGACCCAGCCAGTAGCCCACCTCGCTTCGGCCCCGTTCGCTATGCGAACGAGAACCTGGCAAAGAATCCGCCATGGGCGCGCCCATGGCGGGGGCCTCGTTCCGGTCGAACGCCAGCACGCCCATCAGGCCGAACTGGCGATGCTCGATGGCGAAGGTCGCCTCATGGCGCGGATCGGCCCGCTCGGCGGCGGCCACGAAGGCCTCGGCGTCGGCCGGACGATAGGGGTAGGGCATCCGCGAGGTGTTCCCCGCGACGCCCAGGTCGTTGGCGAGCTCGGCCACGGCGGCCGCATCGTTGCGGGTGACGCCCCGCAGGATCAGGCGGTCGGTCCCTATGCAGGGTCTGACATCGACGGCGCACATTTCACTTACCTCCCGGCCTTCTGGCGCCTTCAGGCGAGGTGGGAACCGGCTCGCCGCCCGGAAGGCGCCAACTTCAAGAGTTGAGCGCGTTCGAACGCGAAACCGGCCCCACTTTCGCTGAACGCGCTCTGCGAGGCCCTGAAACGACTGCGGGGAGCCCGGCGAAACCGGACTCCCCGCGAAGGTCGTCTGTCCGGTCCGCCCATTCTGGTGAGGCGGACCCGGAGAAAGGTGGGGTCCGCCTATTCGGCTGCGATCACCTTCTCGGCCGGCACCACCGTCGCGTAGGTACGGTTCTTGGCCTTGGTCACGAACTTCACCGCACCGGTGACGAGCGCGAAGAGGGTGTGGTCCTTGCCCATGCCGACGTTTTCGCCCGGCCAGAACTTGGTGCCGCGCTGACGCACGATGATCGAGCCGGCGTTGATCGCCTCGCCGCCGAACTTCTTCACGCCGAGACGGCGGCCCGCGGAATCGCGACCGTTACGCGACGAACCACCGGATTTCTTGTGAGCCATTGTGTGCTCCTGTCCTCACTGAGAGCGCGAACCGATTACTCGGCCGCGCCGTCCTTCTTGGCGGCGGCCTTCTTGGCGGCCGGCTTCTTGGCGGGCTTGGCTTCGGCGGCCGCTTCCGGCGCTGCAGCTTCGGCCTTCGCGGCGGCGGTCTTCTTCGGCGCGGCCTTCAGGGCCTTGGCCAGCGGGGCTTCGGCCTGCGCCTTCACGGCCTTCTTCGGCACGTTCAGGGTGGCGAAGTCCAGGCCGCGGGCCCGGGCGTCCAGCTCGGCCTTGGTGGTCAGCGACACTTCGCCGTCCCACTTGGTTTCCTTGCCGCCGGCGGTGATGCCGGTGACGCGCAGGACCGACTCGGCCTGGCGGTGACCGCGGGTGCGGCGATAGCCCTGGCGACGGATCTTCTTGAAGATCTTCACCTTCTCGCCCTTGCGGGTCTCGATCAGGGTGGCGGCCACGGAAGCGCCGGCCACAGTGGGCTCGCCCACCGTCACAGCCTCGCCGTCGCCCAGCAGCAGAACGTCGCCGAACGCAACGGCCGCACCGGGTTCGCCATCGAGCTTTTCGACCACAAGGATGTCGCCGGGCTGAACCCGGTACTGCTTGCCGCCGGTCTTAATCACCGCGTACATCGTTCGCGCCTTTGTATTTCTTCTTAATTGAAAGCGTGTTTGCGCCCCCGAGACGGGCCCGGGGACGAGGAGGCGCGGTTATACAGAGGGATGGCGGGGAGTCAATTGGGGCGGTGGGGCGTGCGTCCGGCGCTTCGAGCCTCACTGATCCAGGAAGTTCCACCCGTAGCCGAACCCTTGGTCACACTTGGCCGTGGCCGGATCGCCGACCCAGATCCCCTGGAAGATCGCTTTCCGGTGCGCGCGGGCCAGCGCGGGGCCGGACAGCCAGATCAGAAGGCGCCGTTCGTCGGGGCTGAAGCTGGTGGCGGCGAAGACCGCGTAGCGCTGCCCGTCGCGGCGAATGTGGAATTTCGGCGTCCTGTAGACCGTTAGTCCCATGCCGCGGGGCGTCACGAAGATTTCGCCTTCCGTGACCGTGTAGCCGCCGTGCGGGCCGCTCACGGTGACGCTCGCGGCGTGGATACCTCCGGAGAAGTCCGTGATGCGTTCGCCGGCGGCCAACTCGAACCCGCTTTCGTGGAAACATATCCGGGCCGGGCCTTCCACCGGCGCGGCGAGCGGTTCAGCGCGGGTCGGGGCGGCGGCGGCCACGAGGGCCGCGGTGAGGCTCAAGGGGGCGGCGACGCGGCTCATGTCCAAGCTTAGCCGCCGCTCTGAGCCATTCAATCCATGGACGGAGTTTGCCTTGGGGCTGAGCCGTCTCAAGGACGGCCCGCAGGGCCGCCGCGGGGCGGCGCGCCGGAGGCGCGTCCTTGACACGGCTCAGCCCCAAGGCTCGCATCAACCATGGATTTCAGGGCGGGCTATATCCCCGTTGGGGATGCGGCCGGACAGGGGGACGCATGACGGCGCACGGGTCGGGTCGGTTATTGGCGCGCGGCGCGGCCATCGTCCTGGGCGCCGCGATCGTCGGGCTAGGGCTGCAGACCGTGGGGCGCCGCGCGCCGGTGGCCGTGAGCTTTCCCATCGACCTGCGGCCGGGCGTGACCAGTTCGCCGGTGTTCCGCGCGGCCTACAACGAGCCCTACGGGGTGGGGCTTGAGGTGGAGCGGGTGATGCCGTTCGAGACCACGAACTGCCTGCTTGGCGCGCGTGACCTGACCGGGCCGGACTATGAGCGCCCCGCCTATTGCGGCGATACGCCATCGCCGGTCGACCTGGAATGGGTGCTTTACGAGGGCGCGCAGACGGTCGAGCGCGGACGCGCCGAGTCAGGCCAGGCCGCGGCCTATGGGCCAACGATCACGCGGAATCTGGGGACCGCACGACTGCGCCCGGGGCATGACTACCGCATCGAGGTGCGGTCGAACCGCGACGCTTCGGCGCTGGCGCCCGCGCGGCCCCGCATCACCCTCGAGGTGCATCCGATGGTCTGGAAGGACGAGTGGGTGTTGCGGTCCCTGGGCGTCCTGGCGGCGCTGGGTGTCGGCGTCTTCGGCGCCTGCATGATGATCGTGGGCGGCGTTAGGTGGATGCTGGAGAAGGCCCGGTTGGCGCGAGGTCGGGATTAGGCGGGTCAACGGATAGCCCGGGCAAACACCCCTGTTCCGCAGGTCAGTCCCGAAGAGCCGCCTTGCCCACGGCCCGCCCCCTCCACCCGCCGGCCGCCGCGCGGGGAGGTGAGGCTCTTCCGTCTCGGCGGACGCCCCCTCCACCGCCTTCGGCGGTCCCCCTCCCCCTGAGGGTGAGGAACTCGCGGCGCGTGCGGCGGTGGCCCCGCCGCCTCCGGTTCTACGGGCTGCGGCGGCGGGGGGCGGCGCCGGTCCGCGGCGGCGGAGTCTCGGGTTTCGGGGGCGGGGGCCGGGCGGCGGTTTCGGTGATCCAGCGGCGGTAAGCCTCCACTTCGGCGAGGTAGGCGCGCATGCAGGGGAGGTTGGCCTGGGCTTTCGTCTCGGCGGCGATGCGGGAGGCCTCGCACACCTTGCGGTCGATATCGGGATCGTCGCGGCGCCAGTCGTAGAGGGTGCGGTGGCCTGGATAGTCGGGATCGGCGGCGCAGGCCTGCTCGGCCGTCTCGCCGTCGCACAGGCGCAGGCAGATCTCGTTGACGACCATGTCGCGGGTCAGGCGGAAACGGCTGGGGCGGCCGGTGGCGGGGGCGCCCGAGCGGGCGCGGGCGTCGGCCAGGCGCCGGGCGAAGCCGGGGCGGGCGCGGGCCCATTGCAGGACGGACTTGCGGTCGGGCATGGCCGGGTCGGCGCAGATGGCGCGCAGGCTTTCGCCGTCGAGAACGCGGCGGCAGATGTCGCGGGACAGCGCCGCCGACCAGCGGGTGGGCCGGGCCCGGAGCGGCGGGACGTCGAGGTCGGGGCGGTTGCGCAGCCACTTGCGCAGGGTGGGGCGGCTGGGCCAGCCGGGGGTGGCGGCGATGGCCTTGAAGGTCTCGCCCGCGGCGCGGCGGACGAGCAGCTGCTCCAGGAGGGCCGCGCGTTGGGCGGGGGTGAAGCCGGACATGGCGGGAGGCTAGGCGGCGGGTGCGTCAAAAGCGGTCGGACGCCCGGGGGCAGGGTTAGCCTCAATTAACGGTTCGGATTGGCTGGGGCTTAAGGCTCGCGACGTCCTAGTGCGCGGGACATTCACCCCCGGAGGAAACCGACATGTCCGACGCCCTGACCGCCCTCGAGGGGCCTGCCGACCACTTTCCCACCACGCCCAGGGACCTGTCCCACGTCACCTTCTACTTCGACCTGACGCCGGAGGATGGCGAGGACCGCGCGTTCTTCTTCGTGAAGATCGAGACTCCGGACCGCGTCGATGACGATCTGGACCACTGGTACCAGGCGGCGCTGGACCAGATCATCGCGCGCAATCCCGAGCTGGGCGACGCCTCGTTCACCGGCGCGGCGCTGAAGTACGGGCGCGAGGAGGAGTTCTTCCGCCTGGACGGCAACGCCTTCGACCAAGACACCGCGCCGACCGGCCGGTTGGTCCAGGGCAGCCAGTACAAGAACTACGAAGGCGGCGTGACCTACAGCTACGACGAGCTGTTCTAGGCCTCTCTGTTCCGGGCCTCTCTGTTCCAGGCCTCTCTGGGGCCGGGCGTCGGCTGCGGCCCGGCGCCCGGCGCCCTCCGTTGAACTGTAACCGTCGGAACGGGCCGGGACGGCTCGATCTCCCTTGGCGGCGCGCCTTCGGCCTGGGGCTGAAGCCCCCTCCGCCGCCTTCGGCGGCCCCCCTCCTCCTGCGGGGGAGAAACTGGGCCGCGGGGCCTTCAAAAGCGCTTGCCCGGCGGCGGCGGGGCCGTACAGTCGAGCGACTTTCATAACCGAACGCAGTGGGGGACTCCGTGGCGGATTGGACCCGAATGGACAGGCGGACCCTCGTGACGCTGGCCGCGGCCGCCCTGGCGCCGCCGGCCCTGGCGCAGGAGAAGACCGTGGAGAGGCCCAGCCGCATTCGTCACTATGTGATCGCCGCCAAGGACATGGACGCGGTCTGCCGGCAGCTCTACGCGCTGCTGGAGGTGGAGCCCGTGGCCAAGCCGCCCGGACCCGAGCCCACCCTGGCGTTCGGCTTCCGCACGCGGATGATCCGGGTGGGCACGACCCTGCTGGAGGTGGTGTCGCCGATCCGCGAGAAGCACCAGCTGCAGGACTTCTTCGTCGAACGCGGCGGCGACGGCGGCTTCATGGTGGTGATGCAGACCTATGACGACGACGCCCTGCTGGCGCGGGCGGCGGCGAACGGCCACAAGCTGGCGTTCGAGATCCCCGACTTCCGCGGCCAGCACCTGATGCAGTTCGACTATCGGACGTTCGGCTCGCGGTTCGAGTTCTACAAGTACACGCCCGAGGACAACTGGTGGGGCAACCCGCTGCACGGCGACTACAACGATCCCAAGGCGGCCGAGGACATCATGGGCGGCGCGGTGGCCGTGCCCGATCCGGCGGCGATCGCCCGCACCGCCGCGGCGACCTTCCTGGGCCGGCTGGACGGCTCCAGCGTGCACTTCGGCGACCGGCGGATCGACTTCACGCCCAGCGGGGACGGCCCCCGGGGGCTGATGACGCTGTACCTGAAGGCGCGGGACCGCCGCCGCGTGGGCGAGACGGCGACGGTGGCCAACGTGGCGTTCCGCTTCGTGTGACGCAGGGCGCGGCGCTCTCGCGGGCGCTCCTGAGATCATGAACCGCGTTTGGACTGGCGCTCGGCAGGCCGGGTGTGCAGAGCATAGGCCTTGCGCCGGCAGCGTTCACGGGCGCCGGCGGAAGCGGGATGACCATGGTTGAAGTGCGCCGAAGATCGCCGGCCGCCACCCACGCCCCACGCCCGGAGGGGATGAGCCTGGCGACCCACCGGGTGCGCCGCGCGGCGCTGTTCCGGCGTCTGGGGCCGGGCCTGATCACCGGGGCGGCCGACGACGATCCCAGCGGCATCGCCACCTACTCGCAGGCGGGCGCGCAGTTCGGCCTGAACATGCTCTGGAGCATGCCGTTCCTGTATCCGCTGGTGTCGTCGATCCAGATCATCAGCGCGCGGATCGGGCGCGTCACCGGCCACGGGCTGGCCGCCAATCTGCGCCGGGTGTTCCCGGCGCCGGTGGTGCTGGTGCTGGTGTCGCTGCTGTTCATCGCCAACACCATCAACATCGGCGCCGACCTGGCCGCCATGGGCGCGGCCGCGGAGCTGACCCTGGGATGGGGACGCCACGTCTTCACCGTCCTGTTCGCGGTGATCTCGCTGAGCCTGCAGGTGCTGGTCCCGTATCACCGCTACGTCCGCTTCCTGAAGTGGCTCACCCTGGCGCTGTTCGCCTACGTCGGGGTCGTGCTCACGGTGCGGATCGACTGGGGTGAGGTGGCGGTGCGGACGGTGACGCCGCACCTCGTTCTGACGGGGGCCACGGCCACGGTGATCGTGGCCGTGTTCGGCACCACGATCAGTCCCTACCTGCTGTTCTGGCAGGCGTCGGAAGAGGTCGAGGACGACGAGGCCGATCCGACCACCGATCCGCTGATCGACCACCCGGAACAGGCGCCGCAGGAGCTCAGCCGGATCCGTTGGGACACCTACCTCGGCATGGCCTTCGCCAACCTGGTCGCCTTCTTCATCATGCTGACGACCGCGGTCACGCTGCACGCCGCGGGCCAGACCGACATCCAGACCTCGGCCGACGCGGCGGCGGCCCTGCGGCCCATCGCCGGCGACCTGGCGTTCGCCCTGTTCAGCCTGGGCATCATCGGCACGGGACTGCTGGCCGTCCCGGTGCTGGCGGGATCGGCGGCCTATGCAATCTGCGAGTCGCGAGGCTGGAAGATCGGGCTCGAGCACAAGCCGCGCGAGGCGGTGGGGTTCTACTCGGTGATCGGCCTGGCCGTGCTGATCGGCCTGGCGGTGGACTATTCGCCGCTGGATCCGATCCGGGCGCTGTTCTGGAGCGCGGTGCTGAACGGCGTCATCTCGGTCCCGCTGATGGCGGCGATGATGATCGTGGCGTCCCGACGCGACGCGATGGGGGCGTTCGTGGCGCCGCTCGCGCTGCGCATCCTGGGGTGGGTGGCCACCGCCTGCATGGCGGCGGCGGCCATCGCCATGTTCACGGCCTGGCGATGAGGGCGCGGCGCGTCGGCAAGGCGGGGGTTCGGGCCGGTCGCCCGGCCGCCGCTCACCCGAGGAATTTCGCGCGGCTCCAGATCATGCGGTAGACCTCGTCGGTGATCTCCAGGCCGTCGCGCTGGAAGCGCCACAGTCGGGCGACCAGGTGGATCGGCACGTCGGCCACGCAGGCGATGAAGCGGTCGGTGTTGAGATCGCGGTAGAACAGCGCCGCGCAGGCCCCCGGGAACGTCTCCAGGAGAACACTGCACAGCCAGATCGCCACCTCGGGGCGTTCGCGCTCGAGCCGGGGGTGTTCCTCGAAGATGGCCTTGACCGTCGGGATGACCGCGTCCTTCGGGAGGCGCCGGAACGCCTCGAAGCCTTCCGGCGGCGAGACGTCGGCCGGAACGGAGATCACGTCGGTGTTCAGGAGGAACAGCATCTGGTTGGTGACGGCGTCCTAACCCCGACTTCGTTGTCGATCGGTTAGCCGCAGGCCGTCGGCGTCACCCCTGCGGCGGGTTGACGCATGGCAGAGGTTCCGGCGAAGGCGTTCGCGCCCCTAGGGGACCACGAGCACCGGGATGGCGGCGTGGGCCAGCACCTCGGCGGTCTGGCTGCCGAGCAGGAGGCGCTTCACGCCGCGGTGGCCGTGCGAGGCCATGACGATCAGGTCGCAACCCTGGCCCTGTGCGGTCGCCAGGATCGCCTCGGCGGGCTGGGAGCGGGAGACGTGATGGGTGGTGGCCGCGACCCCGGCGGCGTCGGCCATCTGCTTCGCCGCGGCCAGCACGGCGGCGGCCCGCTCGGCCTGCGAGCTGTCGAAGTCGGCGAAGGCCACGGAGAAGGCGGCCCCGTCGAGGCCGGCGTAGGTGGGGATGTCCTCGGTGACCATGAGAAGCGCGGCCTTGGCGCCCAGGGCGGCGGCGAGCGCGAGGCCTGCCTCGACGCCCTTGGTGGCGAAGGCCGACCCATCGGTCGGAATGAGAATGGACTTGTACATGCGGCCCTCCCGTCGCGCGCGCCCGTATGGGGCGGCGTCGCGAGGGCAGACTGACACAGCGGCGGGGCTGCGTCTTGATCTGGCGCAAGCCGCCAGGGCCGGGAATCTCAGCCCCGGGCGAACCTGGCCAGGTCGGCGGCGGTGTCGCGGCTGATCTCGGGGCAGGCGATGGAGAAGATCTCGGCGCCGTGGGTGGTGCCCATGATCTGGCGGCAGCGGGCGGGCTGTCCGGCGCGCAGCAGCAGGCGGTAGAAGTTCACGCCCTCGTCGCGCAGCGGGTCGCACTCGTTGACGCTGATGATCACCGGCGGCAGGCCGCGCACGTCGGCCTCGGTGGCGAAGGCGGGCCAGGCCAGCGGGTTCTTCGCATTGAAGGCCTCGATGCCGTAGGCCATGGCGCCGCGGTTGTTGTGCAGCTCGAGCAGGATGCCGTTGTTCTCGACCGACGACGGATTGTCGGGGTGGGGCCACTGGCCGGCGATGTAGGGGCACAGGGCATAGAGGCCCTGGATCAGGCCGATGTCGCCGTCCTTGAGCAGCTTGAGGCCGGTGGCGAGGGTCAGGTTGCCGCCGCCGCTCTCGCCCGCCACCACGATGCGCGAGGCGTCGATGTTCAGCGACTGGGCGTTGGCGTGGACCCACTTCACCGCCGAGACGCAGTCGTTGAGGCCGGCCGGGAAGGGCAGCACCTGGGGCGCCGAAGAGGGGCGCAGCGCGTTGCGGAAGTCGGGCATGACCACGGCCAGGCCCTGGGCGGCGATGATCCGGCCCCAGGCGCTGTACATGCCGTTGAAGGCGCTCATCGTCTGCATGCCGCCGCCGTGGAGGTAGACCACGCAGGGCAGCTTCTCGTCGTTGTCGGGGCGGATGACGGCGGCCTGGATGCTGTTGCCGTCGGGCGCCGAGACGTAGGTTTCGGTGCGTATGGAGAGGCCTGCCCGCGGCGCGTTCTCCTCGGTGTCGCAGGCGTTGAACAGCATGACCATGGCGGCTTCGGCGGCCAGCGCCTCGGGCGTGTTGGCTTCGGCGATCAGGGTGTCGCGGTCCTTGATGTCGCCGACAGGGGGGCGGTCGGGCCAGGCGAACAGGGCCTTGAGGCGCGGATCGATGCGCGGGTCGCGGACGAGCTTGGAGACGGGAACGTCGTTCATGGCGGCAGGCTCCGGCGAGACGTGGCGATGACGCTAGGCAGGGCGCCGTAGGGGAGGGGAAGTTACTCCGCGCAGGCCTCCAGCATGTCGCGCAGATGCGCTTCGCCGGCCAACGCGAGGTCCGACGTCGGCTGGGCCGCGAGCACGGTGATGATGTCGGAGCCGGTCTCGAGGGTCCGGTGGACGGGGCACTTCTCTGCGATCTCGATCAACCGCCGGGTCTGCGTGTCGGTGAGCGGGCCCTTGAGGACGATCTCGCGGGCGAAGCGGTCGCGGCCCTTGAGGCCGTCGCGGGCGTGGACGACGCGGACCGTGGCGCGTTCCAGCGGCCAGCCCTTGCGCTCGGCGTAGAGGCGCATGGTCATGGTGGTGCAGGCGCCCAGCGCGGCGGCCAGAAGGTCGTAGGGGTTGGGGCCCGAGCCCAGGCCGCCGGCCCGCTCGGGCTCGTCAGCGAGGAACGTCGCGCCGGGTGCGGTCACCTCGACCTGGAAATGGCCGACGCCGGTCTCGGCGATGGTGACGGCGTCTGGGTCGTCTTGCGGGGGGCTCATGGGTGCGTCCTGACGGGGGGATCGGTCAGGCGATTGAGGGGCGTTTGCCGCGGCTTGGCTAGTCCCGGCGTCGGCGGCAGCCCGCCCTAGCCAGCCATTGCCGGTCTGGCGGTTTCAGGCTCGGCGGTGAGGGCGGCGACGAAGGCGTCGCGCCAGGCGGTGACGTCCTCACGCTGGACGCCATCGTAGAGGGCCTCCCAACGGCGGATGCGTTCGGGCTTCTCCATGTGGATGGCCCGCTTCAGCGCGTCGGCGACTTCCTCGGGGCTGTTGGGATTGACCAGCAGGGCGTCGCCCATCTGCCGCGCTGCGCCGGCGAAGCGGGAGAGGACCAGGACCCCGGGGTCCTCCGGATTCTGGGCGGCCACGAACTCCTTCGCCACGAGGTTCATCCCGTCGCGCAGGGGGGTCACCAGGCCCACGCGGGCGGCGCCGTAGATGCCGGCCAGCTCGTCGCGGCGGTAGTTCTTGTTCACATAGCGGAACGGCGCCCAGTCGACGTCGGAGAACTCGCCGTTGATCCGGCCCGACAGAGCGTCGAGGCGGCCGCGGATCTCCTGATACGCCTCGACGGCCTCACGGCTGACCGGGGCGATCTGCAGCATCAGCACCTCGCGGCGCAGGTCCGGGTTCTGGGCGAGGAAATGCTCGAACCCCAGGAAACGCTCTTCCAGGCCCTTCGAATAGTCCAGCCGGTCGACGCCCACGATCAGGTGCCGGAACACGGTGGCGGCGATCATCAGGTTGCGCATGCGCCGCGCCCGGCTCGAATGGGTCATGCGCGCGAAGTCCTCGGCGTCGATGCCGATCGGGAAGGCGCCGGTCTCGAGCCCGCGGCCGAAGCCCTTGAGACAGCCGGGTCGCACGACCTCGCCGTCGGCCTCGTTCAGGACGTATTCCTCGAACGCCTGCTGGTGCTCGGCCGTCTGGAAGCCGACCAGGTCGTAGTCGAACATCGCCTCGACCAGTTGGCGGTGGCGGGGCAGGTTGATCATCACCTGGTGAGCCGGCCAGGGGATATGCAGGAAGAACCCGACGCGGTTCTTCACCCCCAACGCGCGCAGCTCCTTGGCCAGAGGGATCAGGTGGTAGTCGTGCACCCAGATCACGTCGTCAGGGCGGATCAGGGGGGCCAGGGTCGCGGCGAACCGGCGGTTGACCCGGGTGTAGCCCTTGTCGAACGCGCGATCGAAGGCGGCCAGGTCGATCCGGTAGTGGAACAGCGGCCACAGCGTCTTGTTGGCGTAGCCGTTGTAGTATTCGTCGAGATCGACCTCTTCGAGATCGACGGTCGCCGCGGTGACCCCGCCGACGGTCTCGGCGTGCAGCTCGCCCGTGAATGTCTCGGTCGTTCGGCCGCTCCAGCCGAACCACAGGCCGGAATAGGCCTTCAGCGCGGCGGCCAGCGCCATCGCCAGGCCGCCCACGCTCTCCTCGCCGTCGCCTGACGGCAGGTTCACGCGGTTCGACACGACGATGAGGCGGCCTTCGGGGCTCATCGCGCCGCCTCCAGCCACGCGATCACGTCCTCGACGTTGCGCAGCCCGAAGCGGGCGTGGGTGGCCCGCGGGCGACCCACCAGCACGCCGAACCCGCCCAACTGCTCCACCGCCGCGAAGCCGTTCTCGTCGGTGATGTCATCGCCCACGAAGGCCGGGGTGCGGCCCTGGAAGGGCGCGGTCCGCATGAACTCGCGGATGGAGTCGCCCTTGGAGGCGCCGGGCGTGCGCAGTTCCTCGACCATGTCCCCATGCTGCAGGAAGAGGCCGGTCTCACGGGCGACGCGGAGGGCCATGACCCGGGCCTCGGCGGCGTAGGTCGGCGCCTGGCGGAAGTGGAGCGCGACGCTGGCGCCCTTCTCCTCGACGAGCATGCCGGGGTCGCGAACCGCGAAGCGGCGCAGCGTGTCGAGGGCGGCCTCCAGCCCCGGGTGCGGCTCGGGCTGATGCATCGCGCCTTCGGCGTCGCGGCGGACCAGGCCGTGAACGGCGGCCACGCAGGTGATGCGGCCCTCCAGGATGCGGTCGACGTCCTCCAGCGTGCGACCGGTGACCACCGCCACGCGGCCCTCCAGGTCTTCGCGCAGGCGTTCCAGCAGGCGGGTGCGGCGCGGGTCGGGGCGTACGTCCTGGGGCCGCGGGGCGAACGGCGCCAGCGTGCCGTCGATATCCAGGAACAGAGCGGCTTCCGACAGCCTGAGGGGCTTCGGCGGAGGCAGCGCGACCATAAGCGAATCCAGCGACATGACACTCCCGCCCGGAACACGGACCTAACGCCGGCTGCGCGGTTTCGATCCCCTCGCGCGCGTCATCGTGAAAAGGCCGTGCTCGCCCCTTGACCCGCGCGCGGACTGGGGCCCTTCTCCGGCCTCCGTCGGGAAAGGGAGACGACATGCCGGCCACCGCTGACGCCATCGTGCTGTTCGGCGCCACGGGCGACCTGGCGCGGCGCATGCTGCTGCCGTCGCTGTACTTCCTCGACGCCGACGGGTTCCTGCCGGAGGGCTTCCGGCTGGTGTTCACGGCCCGCGCCGAACTCTCGACCGAAGCCTTCGTCGAGCAGACGCGTCAGGCGCTGAGCGCACGTCCCGAGGGGCTGGACGATGCGGTCTGGGCGCGCTTCGCCGGCCGGATCACCTACGTGGGCGCCGACGCCACCACACGCGAAGGGGCCGAGACGCTGAAGCCCGCGCTGGACGGCTGCAAGGCCCCGCTGTGCTTCCTGGCCGTGTCGCCCAGCCTGTTCGAGAAGATCTGCGGCTCGCTGGCGGCGGCCGGCGTGACGACGCCTGACGCCCGGATCGTTCTGGAAAAGCCGATCGGCCGCGACCTGGCGACCTCGCACCACGTCAACGCCACCCTGGGCGAGGTGTTCGCCGAGGAGCAGATCTTCCGGATCGACCATTACCTGGGCAAGGAGACGGTCCAGAACCTGATCGCCCTGCGCTTCGCCAACACCTTCTTCGAGCCGCTCTGGAACAACCTGACCATCGACCACGTGCAAATCACGGTGGCCGAGACCGAGGGCGTGGGCGCGCGCTGGCCGTACTACGACGAGTACGGCGCGCTGCGCGACATGCTGCAGAACCACATGCTGCAGCTGTTGTGCCTGGTGGCGATGGAGCCGCCGGCCGACATGGAGCCGGACTCGGTGCGCAACGAGAAGGTGAAGGTGCTGCGCAGTCTGCGCCGCTTCACCCGCATGGATGCGGCCGACAAATCGGTGCGCGGGCAGTACACGCCCGGCGTCGTCAGCGGGAAGACCGCCGAGGGCTACGAGACCGAGCGGGGCCAGAAGAGCGGCACCGAGACCTTCGTGGCGCTGCGGGCCGACATCGACAACTGGCGCTGGGCGGGCGTGCCGTTCTTCCTGCGCACAGGCAAGCGGATGCCCGAGAAGCGCACGACGGTGGTGATCCAGTTCAAGCCGGTGCCGCACTCGATCTTCGGCCAGGCGTCGCTGATGGACATGTCGCCCAACCGGCTGGTGATCGACCTGCAGCCGGACGAGGATATCTCGCTGACCTTGATGAACAAGGCGCCCGGTCTGACCCAGGGCGGCATGCGGCTGCAGTCGCTGCCGCTGTCGCTGTCGCTGCTCAAGACCTACGAGGGGCCGGGCGCGCGGCGGCGGATCGCCTACGAGCGGCTGCTGCTGGATGCGATCCACGGCGACGCGACGCTGTTTGTCCGGCGCGACGAGGTGGAGGAGGCCTGGCGCTGGGTGGACGGCGTGGCCGACGCCTGGTCGGAAGCGGGCCTGCATCCCAGGCCGTACGCGGCCGGCAGCTGGGGGCCGTCGGGGGCGTTCGCGCTGATCGAGCGGTTCGGCAAGGCCTGGTCGGACTAGGCTTGCCCTCTCCCGCGCCCGCTCTCCCACTTCGTGGGAAAGGCAGGCCTTTTACCCCGCCTTGCGGACGCGCTTGGCGGCGAACATCCTGGCGTCGGCGTCGGCGATGATGGCTTCGGGGTCGGTGTCGGGGTCGAGTTCGCGGACGCCGTAGCTGACCTTCAGCCCCTGGCCGACCGACTCGATGGCCTGGGCCAGGGTGGCGGCCTTGGCCTCGGCGGTCGCCTGATCGGCCTGGACCAGCACCACGGCGAATTCGTCGCCGCCCATGCGGCCCACCAGGTCGCTCTCGCGGACGTTGGCCACCAGGCGGTCGGCCACCGCCATGAGCGCGGCGTCGCCGGCGGCGTGGCCCTGGCCGTCGTTGAGCGCCTTGAAGCCGTCGAGGTCGAAATAGACCAGGCTGGCGGGGAAGCCGTAGCGACCGGCGAAGGTGCGGGCGCGGCTGAGCTCGCGGACGAAGGCGCGGCGGTTGAGCAGCGGGGTCAGCGTGTCGCGGTCGGCCAGGCCCTCGGCTTCCGAGAGGCGGGCGCGCAGCTGGGAAACTTCGCGCTTGAGCTGGTCGAGCTCGCCGATCAGGGCCTCGATGGCGGCCTGGACGGCGGGGGTCATCTCCGCGCGCGGAATCCCCAGGAAGGTCACCTGATCGACGGCGCCGGCCGGGCCTGACGGCGCGACCCCGCCCGGCGCGAGGACGCGACGCCGCTCGGGTCGGATCGGTTCGTTGCGGGCGCCGGTGATCTTCATCGGGTATCCGGAATGGTTAACGCCATTCGACGTCACGGCGGTTAAGGGAATCTAACCGCATGGCATTGTGCGGGCAAAGGCGGCGCCTATACTCCGCGCCCTTCCGGGCCCCCCCTAAGGACTCAGCATACAATGAGCGCGCCTGTCGCCATCATCATGGGCAGCCGGTCGGACTGGCCCGTGTTGCGCCACGCGGCCGAGATGCTGGAGCGCCTGGGCGTGCCCTACGAGGCCAAGGTGGTTTCGGCGCACCGTACGCCCGAGCGGATGTACACGTTCGCCAAGGGCGCCAAGGCGGCCGGCTTCAAGGTGATCATCGCCGGCGCCGGCGGGGCCGCGCACCTGCCGGGCATGACCGCCTCGCTCACCGACCTGCCGGTGCTGGGCGTGCCGATCGAGTCCAAGGCGTTGAAGGGGATGGATAGCCTGCTGTCGATCGTCCAGATGCCGGGCGGCATTCCGGTGGGCACGCTGGCCATCGGCGAGGCGGGCGCCAAGAACGCGGGCCTGATGGCGGCGCGGATCCTGGCGCTGTCCGATCCGCAGGTGGCCGAGCGCGTCGCGGCGTTCGCCGCCGAACAGACCGCCAGCGTTTCCGAGGCCGTCGAGTAGCATCATGGTCGATCTGCCGCTCCCGCCCGGCTCCACCCTCGGCATCCTGGGGGGCGGTCAACTGGGCCGCATGCTGGCCCTGGCCGCGGCCCGTCTGGGCTTCGACGTGGCCGTTCTCGAGCGCGACGCGGACTCGCCGGCCGGCCAGGTCTCGAACCACACGATCGTGGGCGCCTACGACGATCCCAAGGCGCTGGCCGAGCTGGCGGCGGTGGCCAAGGTGGTGACCTTCGAGTTCGAGAACGTCCCGGCCCGGGCGGTGCTGACCCTGCAGCAGCTGGGGGTCGAGGTGGCGCCCGGCGCCGAGGCGCTGGCGGTGGCGCAGGACCGGGTGGCCGAAAAGCAGTTCCTGAACGCCAGCGGCGCGCCGACGGTGGCCTTCGCCGCGGCCGACAGCGGCGAGGAGGCGGCCTCGGTGGCGGCGGTCATGGGCTGCCCGCTGCTGATGAAGACGCGGCGCGAGGGCTATGACGGCAAGGGCCAGCGCTGGGTCGAGCATGTGGGCGACGCGGCGGCCACTTTCGAGGCGCTGGGGGGCGTGCCGGTGATCCTGGAGGCGCCGGCCGACTTCGTGCGCGAGCTGTCGATCATCGCCGCGCGCGGCCGCGACGGGGCGACGGCGATCTATCCGCTGGCCGAGAACCACCACGAGGGCGGCATCCTGCGCCGCAGCCTGGCGCCGGCCAATGTCTCGAAGGCGATCGCGCTGGAGGCCGAGAAGATCGCCGCGCGCGTGCTGAAGGGCCTGAACTATGTGGGCGTGGTGGGCATCGAGCTGTTCGAGCTGAAGGACGGCCGCCTGCTGGTCAACGAGATCGCGCCGCGCGTGCACAACACCGGCCACTGGACCCAGGACGGCTGTTCGGTGGACCAGTTCGAGCAGCATATCCGCGCCGTGGCCGGCTGGCCCCTGGGCCCGACGATCCCGCACTCGCGGGTCGAGATGCTGAACCTGCTGGGCGACGAGGTGGACACCTGGGCGAAGCTGGCCCACGAGCCCGACACCCGCATCCACCTCTACGGCAAGCGCCAGGCCAAGCCCGGCCGCAAGATGGGCCACGTGAACAAGGTCCGGATGCTCTAGGAGCGCGGACCCTAGACCGCGAACCCCGCGCGCCTCATCCGCCGACAACGCGCACCCGGACCCGGCGAACGGGGTATCCAAAGGCCGAAGGCTCGACTTAGAGTCGCAGCCTGATCGGGTGGGGGTCCTTGAGGCGGTGAGCGACACCGGAAGCGAGACCGCGCGGCGGCATGGGACCAGCACGCCTGGCCGCCGGCTCATGTTCGCGGTCATGGTCCTGAGCCTGCTCTGCCTCTTCATCTCGCCCTTCTTCGTGGACGTCATCGACCGCAACGGCCCGGTCGCCAAGGACGGGGTGCTGAGCTATGCGGGCTGGGGCCCGCTGGACCGTCCCGTCGAGATGGAAGGCGGCTGGTCGCTGACCTGGCGCGGCGGCGCGGGCGGCCCCCCGCCGAACCAGAAGGTCACCGTCGAGGTCCCCGGGCGCTGGTCGAACACGGCGCCGCAACTGCCGCCGGTGGGAGCCGTCAGCTATCACCTGCAGATCCGCGACCTGCCGGCCGGCCGATACATCCTGCATTTTCCGGCGGTGTTCGCGGCGACCGAGATCGCGGTCGATGGCGAGGTGGTGTCCCGGCGCGGCCGGGCGGGGCTGGACAAAGCCACGACGAGCTACCTCGTCCGGTCCCAGGAGGTCTTCCTGATCGCCGACGGGCGGCCGATCGACCTGCGCATCGACCAGTCGACCTTCCTGCACCGCGACAATGGCCTCGAGGCGCCGCCGCTGATCGGGCTGGCCGAGCCCATGCAGAACTGGATCACCCTCGACTGGATCCGTAGCCTCCTTCTGCTGAGCGCGCTGCTGCTGCTGGCCTGCTACGGCGGCGTCGTCTTCCTGTTCCGGCGCAACGACCGCGCGTCGCTGTACCTCGCGCTGGGCTCGGTGCTGCTGGCGCCGATGATCGGCGCGTTCAGCCACGACAACCTGATCATGGTCGCCCTGCCGCAGCTCAGCTTCCTGCAGATGCTGACGCTGCAGTACATCACCGGCGGCGTCGCCGTGGCCCTGGTCCTGGCCTACACCCGCGCCCTGTTCCCGAAGGAGAGCCTGGGCCCGATCTTCTGGGTGGTCATCGGGCTGCATGGCCTGTTCGTGGCGGCCTACGCCGGCTTTGCGATGATGGGCGACACCTTCGCCATGTCGCGCGTCTCGGGCATGGCGCTGTGGGTGCGCATCGCCAGCTTCCTCTACATGATCGCCGTCGTCGGGTTTGCCGCGGTCCGCCGGCGGGACGGCGCGCCGGTTTTCTTGCTGGGCGCCGTCGTCGTTGTCGCCACCGCCATCTACTCCGACCTGGTGACCAACGCCGTGATCGTCGGCGTGCTGAACGGGCTGGACCTGCTGCCCCTGGGCATCCTGGTGATGCTGTTCTCGCACCTGGTGGTGCTGGCCGAGCGGTGGTCGATCTCCATGGGCGTGGCCGAGCAGCGCTCGGACGACCTGGCGCAGCTGCTGGACGTGAACAGCTCCATCACCGCCGAGATCCGGCTGGAGGCGCTGCTGACGCGGATCGTGGAGGCGGTCAGCCGGTTCATCGGGGCCGATCGGGCCACGCTGTTCCTCTACGACGCCAAGACCGACGAGCTCTGGTCGATCGCCGCCGAGGGCGTGGGCGGTCAGCAGATCCGCTTCCCCTCGGATGGCGGGCTGGCCGGCGCCTGCTTCACCGCCGGCGAGGCCATCAACATCGCCGACGCCTACGCCGACCCGCGCTTCAACCGGCAGGTCGACGTGGCCACGGGCTACCGCACCACCAGCGTGCTGACGATCCCGGTGAAGGCCCGCGACGGCCGCAAGCTGGGGGTCATGCAGGCGCTGAACGCCAAGACCGGCAAGGGCTTCACCGACACCGACATCGCCCGGATGAACGCCCTCAGCGCCCAGGCCGCCATCGCCATCGACAACGCCAAGCTCTTCGCGGAGGTGGCGTCGGAGCGGAACTACAACGAGAGCATCCTGCGCTCGATGTCGGCCGGCGTGGTCACCCTGGATCCCGAGGCCAAGGTCGCCAAGCTGAACGACACCGCCTGCCGCATCCTGGGCGTCACCCGCGAGATGCTGGAAGGGGCCGACGCGCGCACCGCGCTCGCCGTCAGCAACCCGTGGTTCATCCCGGAGTTCGAGGCCGTGGCCGCCAGCGGCAAGCCCAAGCTGCTGCTGGAGGCCGAGGTCACCACGGCCCAGGGCGACAAGGTCTCGACCAACATGAACATCGTGCCCCTGATCGCCGACGAGGCGGCCGCCGGGGTGCTGGTCCTCATCGACGACATCACCGACAGCAAGCGGATGCAGGGCGCGATGCGCCGGTTCATGACCCAGAAGGTGGTGGACCAGGTGATGGGCCGCGGCGACGAGCTGCTGTTCGGCGCCGCCGTGCCCGCCAGCGTGCTGTTCGCCGACATCCGCAGCTTCACCAGCCTGGCCGAGCGCCTCGCGGCCCGCGAGGTCGTGGAGATGCTGAACGAGATCTTCACCGAGCTGTTCGAGGCCGTGGCCGGCCACGAGGGGGTGCTCGACAAGTTCATGGGCGACGGCCTGATGGCCGTCTACGGCGCCCCGCTGCCGACCGGCCAGGACCCATTGCACGCCGTGGATTCGGCCGTGCAGATGATCCGCATGATCCAGGTGCTGAACGTCGGCCGGCCCGAGCGGGGCCTGCCGGACCTGCGCCTGGGGATCGGGGTCACCTCGGGCGAGGTGATCGCCGGCACCATCGGCAGCCCCAAGCGCATGGACTACACGGTGATCGGCGACAGCGTGAACCTGGCCGCCCGCCTGCAGAGCGCCACCAAGACCTACGGCGTCGAGATCATCATCGACGAGGCGACGGCCGGCCAGGTCGAGGACCGCCACATCCTGCGCGAGCTCGACACGATCCGGGTGCGGGGCCGCGAGCAGCCGGTCACGATCTTCCAGGTGGTGGTGGATCCCGCCGCCTGTCCGGGGCTGGAGGCCTACCGTCGCGGCCGGGCCTACCTGGCGGCCCGGCAGTGGGACGCCGCCGCGGCCGCCTTCGCCGAGGCCGTGGCCCTCGACCCGGGCGACAGGTCCGCCAGCATGATGATGGAGCGCGCCCACGCGCTGCGCGCCAATCCGCCCGCCGAGTCGTGGGACGGGGTCTGGAGCGCCGCCGACGCGGCCTGACGTCGACGCCGCCCCCGGTCGGCCCGGCCGGAAGATGGCGCGCATGTCGACGGCCCGCATGCTCTAGACTGCGCGCGATGAGCATCGCGTTCTACGAGACCAACGCCCAGTCCTTCTTCGACCGCACGGTCGACGCCGACATGAGCGCGCCCCGCGCCGCGTTCGCCGCGCGCCTGCCGCCGGGCGGGCGCGTGCTGGACGTCGGCTGCGGGTCCGGACGCGATGCGCTGGCGCTGGCCGGGCAGGGCTTCCAGGTGACGGCCACCGAGGCCTCGCCGGCGCTGGCCGAACTGGCGCGGGCGCACACGGGCCTGCCGATCCAGGTGATGACCTTCGACCAGCTGGCCTGGACGGCCGCGTTCGACGGCATATGGGCCTGCGCCTCGCTGCTGCACGTGCCGCGCGCCGGGCTGGCGGGGGCGGTGGGCCGGCTGCGCGACGCCCTGGCGCCGGGCGGCGTGCTCTGGATGTCGTTCAAGTACGGAACGCGAGACCGCGAGACAGGCGGCCGCACCTTCACCGACCTGGACGAGGCCGGGGCCCAGGCGTTGCTGGCGGCGGTGGGGGGTCTGGAGCTGCTGGCGATGGACGTGACCGGCGACGTCCGCGACGACCATGGCAGCGAGCGCTGGCTGGCGATGATGTGCCGGCGTGTCTGATGTAAGGTTGACCTGACACGCGCTCGATGTTAGGTTTACCTGACATTCGAGGAGCTTTCCCATGGCTATGGATCTCGCCCATAGGCGCTACATCACCCGCACGCTCGCCTTCATGGTTCCCTATGTCGCGATAAACATGGCCGCCATCCGAGGGGCCTTCGATGACCGGGCGGCGCCGGGATCGTATCTGCTGGGCTTGGCGGTCGCCGCTCCGGTGATTGGCCAACTCTGGGCCACCCTGGCGCTGATGCACGACGCCGACGAGTTCGTGCGGGCCCTCACCGCCAAGCGCTTCATCCTCGCCTCCGGCGGGGCCATGGCGATCTTCACGGCCTGGGGCTTCGTCGAGGAATACGCCCGCGCCCCGCATGTGGGCGGCTACATGGTCTATCCGCTGTTCTGGCTCTGCTACGGCCTCGTCACGCCGTTCGTGCGGACCACCCGGTGAAGAACCGGCTGAAGGAACTGCGCAGCGCGCGCGGCTGGACGCAGGAGGACCTGGGCAAGCGCCTGGGCGTCTCGCGTCAGGCGATCATCGCGCTGGAGAGTGACAAGCACGACCCGTCGCTGGATCTGGCCTACCGGATCGCGGCGCTGTTCGGTGAGCCTGTGGAGACGATCTTCGAGAACCCGCACGCGTAGTGGCGGGTGGATCAGTCGCCGTAGCGGGCCCGGCCCAGGGTGTGCGCCAGGGCCGAAACCCATTCGCCGGGCCGCACCTTGGTGGTGGCCTTCCACTTCTCGAAGGCCATGACGTTGTCGATCCGGCGGTCGACGAAGGCCAGCGCCGCCCCCCGGCCCGAGGCCAGCCAGATCGCCAGCGCGCCGCTGACGATGCCCGAGAGGATGACGCGCTTGGTGTAGTGGTTCTCGTCGGTCGCCTCGTCGCCGGCCCAGCGCCAGAGCGCGTCGGCGGTCTCCCAGGCCAGCCGCGAGGCCAGCGGCGCCTGCATCGGCAGGGCCATGAAGCCCATCCAGCGGCGCACCGCCGCCTCGTCCTGGATCGCGGCGTCCAGGCGCGCCTCGACCGCGCGGCGGATGCGCTCGCGGATCTTCATGTTGTGGGGATCGCCCAGCGCGGCCAGGGCGCGCGCGTCATGCCGGCGCGACAGCAGGGCGGCCAGGTCGGCCGGACCGTGCGGGACAAGCAGGCCGGTCTCACCCTCGGACATGCCCAAGGCCTGGCCGGCCTGGGCGAGCGTGCGGCGGGTCCAGCCCTGGGCGGGCGCCAGCCTCAGCATGTGGTCGAGCAGCGCCTGCTCGGTCTCCTGGGCCCATTGCTGTGCGGTGGTGGTCATGCGGCATTCTAACCTGCCTTTCCCACGAAGTGGGAGAGGGGGACCGCGGGCCGAGGCCGAAGGCCGTAGAGCGCGTGGTGGAGAGGGCGAGCGGCCGGCAGGCGGGATAGATCCTCAACCTGCGCGGCTCAGCGGGTCGGCCCAAGATGTCGTGGAGGAGGCCTGCCCTCTCCACCGCTCGCTCTGCGGCGAGCGGTCCCCCTCTCCCACTGCGTGGGAAAGGAAGATCGTAGCGTGGACAGGCCAACCCTCTTCTGCTAATTGCCCGCGCTCAAACCCGAAGGGTAACACCTTCGGGCGATCCATTTTTGCACGCTCGCCGCCTTTTGTGCTGTCGAGGCGGGCGGCTAGCGTAGGCAGGAGAGGCTCCTCTGGTTCAGATTTTCGTCCGCGACAACAACGTCGACCAAGCCCTTAAGGCGCTGAAGAAGAAGATGCAGCGCGAAGGCTCGTTCCGCGAAATGAAGCGGCACGTCCACTACGAAAAGCCGTCGGAAAAGCGCGCTCGCCAGAAGGCTGAAGCCGTTCGTCGCGCCCGCAAGCTGGCCCGCAAGCGCGCCCAGCGCGAAGGCCTGATCGCGGCGCCGAAGAAGCCCGCGCGTTAAAAAGGCGGCTGTCCGGGCCTAAAAGCTGGCACGGATGATGCTTATTTGAAGGGTCGCGCCACCGGTGCGGCCCTTTTTGCGTATACGGCTTAGGCGCTATCTTTCGTCGCGCCCGGTCTGCGTAAAGTGGTCCGTAAGCGGTTGGCGTCCTATCTTCGGTCCTTTCGCGCCGCCTTCATGGGAACGGTCTGCACATGAATCTCCGCAATCTGGTCATCTGGGGCGTCATCGTCGTCGTCCTGATCGGACTCTATTCCATGATGACGGGCGCCCGTGGCGGCGCCGCGGCCAATCAGGAAATCCCCTATTCGCAGATGATCGCGAAGGTGAACGCCGGCGAGGTGAAGGCCGCGATCATCGAGGGCCCGCGCGTCACGGTCACCGACCAGTCGAACCGCGACTTCCACACCACCACGCCCAACAACCAGGAAGACCTGGTCAAGCGCCTGGAGGCGCAGGGCGCGTCGATCTCGGTGAAGCCCGCCGGCGGCGGCCTGCTGACCGGCCTGCTGCTCAACGCGCTGCCGATCCTGCTGCTGATCGGCGTGTGGATCTTCTTCATGCGCCAGATGCAGGGCGGCGCCCGCGGCGCCATGGGCTTCGGAAAGTCGAAGGCCCGCCTGCTGACCGAGAACAAGAACCGCGTGACCTTCGACGACGTCGCCGGCGTGGACGAGGCCAAGGAAGAGCTGACGGAGATCGTCGACTTCCTGAAGGACCCGCAGAAGTTCCAGCGCCTGGGCGGCAAGATCCCGAAGGGCGCCCTGCTCATCGGCCCCCCCGGCACCGGCAAGACCCTGATCGCCCGCGCCGTCGCGGGTGAGGCGGGCGTGCCGTTCTTCACCATCTCGGGCTCGGACTTCGTCGAGATGTTCGTGGGCGTCGGCGCCAGCCGCGTGCGCGACATGTTCGAACAGGCGAAGAAGAACGCGCCCTGCATCATCTTCATCGACGAAATCGACGCCGTGGGCCGCCATCGTGGCGCGGGCCTGGGCGGCGGCAACGACGAGCGCGAGCAGACGCTGAACCAGCTGCTGGTCGAGATGGACGGCTTCGAGGCGAACGAGGGCATCATCCTGATCGCCGCGACCAACCGTCCCGACGTGCTGGACCCGGCGCTGCTGCGTCCGGGCCGCTTCGACCGCCAGGTCGTGGTGCCGAACCCCGACATCAACGGCCGCGAGCGGATCCTGCGCGTGCACATGAAGAACGTGCCGCTGGCCGCCGACGTGGACGTGAAGGTCATCGCGCGCGGCACCCCGGGCTTCTCGGGCGCCGACCTGGCCAACCTGGTCAACGAAGCCGCCCTGATGGCCGCCCGCAAGAACCGCCGCATGGTCACCATGCGCGACTTCGAGGACGCCAAGGACAAGGTCATGATGGGCGCCGAGCGCCGCTCGATGGTCATGACCGAGGACGAGAAGAAGCTGACGGCCTACCACGAGGGCGGCCACGCCCTGGTGACGCTGAACGTCCCCAACACCGACCCGGTGCACAAGGCGACGATCATCCCGCGCGGCCGCGCGCTGGGCATGGTCATGCAGCTGCCCGAACGCGACAAATACTCGATGAGCTACCAGCAGATGACGTCGCGGCTGGCGATCCTGTTCGGCGGCCGCGTGGCCGAGGAACTGATCTTCGGCAAAGAGCACATCACCTCGGGCGCCTCGTCCGACATCAGCCAGGCCACCAAGCTGGCCCGCGCCATGGTGACGAAGTGGGGCTTCTCGGATCGCCTGGGCGCCGTCGAGTACGGCGAGAACCAGGAAGAGGTGTTCCTGGGCCACTCGGTGGCGCGCAACCAGAACGTCTCGGAAGAGACCTCGAAGATCATCGACGAGGAAGTCCGCAAGCTGGTGGAGGGCGGCGAGAAGGAAGCCCGCCGCATCCTGACCGAGAAGATCGACGACCTGCACACCCTGGCCAAGGCGCTGCTCGAGTACGAGACCCTGAGCGGCGACGAGATCATCGGCGCGCTGAAGGGCGTGGCCCCCAACCGCGACGAGTCGGAGTCCAAGCGTCCGACAGGCCCCGCGGTGGCGGTCCCCATCTCGCCCAAGCCCAGCGCCGAGCCGGCGTAACGGCTGAAGCCGGAACGAAACGAAGGGCGGTCGCTGACGAAGCGGCCGCCCTTTTTCTTTGGCCCAGGAAACGCCAAGGACAATGGAAGGCGAAGCCGCGGCCTTGGCCGTCCGCCATGATCCTTCCCGACGTTCCCAACAGCCACGCTCACCCCTATGACTTGGCCGAGGCCTCATGAGTTCCACAGCATCGAGACGTCCGCGCGTGATGGGGATCGTGAACGCGACCCCCGACAGCTTTTCCGACGGCGGCCGGTTTTTGGATCCCGAGGCGGCCCTGGCCCATGCGCGGCGGCTGATCGCCGAGGGGGCCGACATCCTGGATGTGGGCGCCGAGTCGACCCGGCCCGGGGCCGAGCCGGTGGAGGCCGACGTCGAGATCCAGCGGCTGGTTCCGCTGATCACGGCGATCCGCGCCGAGAGCGAAGTCCCGATCTCGGTGGACACGATGAAGCCCGCCGTGGCCGGCGCGGCGGTGGCGGCCGGAGCCACGATCTGGAACGACGTCACGGCGCTGCGTCACGCGGCCGACAGTCTGCAGATCGCGGCGGAGCTGGGCTGCGAGGTGGTGCTGATGCACATGCAAGGGCAGCCTCGCACCATGCAGGCCGAGCCCCACTATGACGACGTGGTGGCCGAGGTGACGGCGTTCCTGGCCGAGCGGGCCGAGGCGGCGATGGCGGCGGGCGTCGCGCGCGAGCGAATCTGGCTGGATCCGGGCATCGGCTTCGGCAAGCACATGTTGCGCCACAACCTGCCGCTGATGGCCGGGCTGGACCGGATCGTGGCGCTGGGCTTTCCGGTGCTGCTGGGGGCCAGCCGCAAGGCGTTCATCGGGGCGCTGTCGGGCGGCGCGGACGCCGACCATCGCCTGGGCGGCTCGATCGCGGCGGCGCTGGCGGGAGCGTCGGCGGGCGTCGCCGCGGTGCGGGTCCACGACGTCGCCGAGACGATCCAGGCGTTGAACGTGCAGGCGGCGATCGCTCAGGCGAGCGATGCCGGCGCGCGGTCCTTGTAGATCTGGTTCACGCGTCCCTCGGACTCAAGGATCGCCGCCCAGGACGTACGCACGCCGTCCATCGCGCCCTCGAGGCCGTCCAGATGAGCATGCCAGCCGGCCGCGTTTCCGGCCCCGTCCTTCAGGGGGAGGCCCGACTCCGTGAGCGTGAGCCTTGCTCCTGCGCCGTCAGCCTCCACATCGAAGCGGATGACACTCTCGCCGCCCTCGGGCTGGGGCCATGTCCATTCCATGGTGCGCATCGGCTCGTAGATGGTGATCCGACCGGTGGCCCTGACGTCCGCCTCGCGGAAGAAGAGCGTGATCGCCGCGCCGGGGCGCAGAGCTTCTATCTCCACCTCGCAAAACCAATCGGCCAGCCGCTCGGGTACGGTGATGGCGGCCCACACCCGTTCCACCGGTTTCGCATAGCGACGACGGAAGACGATGGTGACGGTGTCGCCCACACGGGTGACCTCGCCGAGGTCCTTGTCGAGCAAGGTCATTGTTCACGCTCCAGATGTTCGTCGAGCGCCGCCAGCCGGCCGACCCAGAATTGACGGTAGGGCTTGAGCCAGGCCTCGAGGTCGGCAAGGCCGTCCGGCTTCAGGCTATAGAGCCGCCGTTGGCCATCGGCGCGAACGCTGACGAGGCCGGCCTCGCGCAGAAGTTTCAGGTGCTTGGACACACCGGGCTGGCTGAGCGCCAACGCCTCAACCAAGTCCCCCGCCGGCCGCTCGCCATCCCGTAGGACGTCGAGGATGCGCCGGCGATTGGGCTCGGCCAAGGCTTCGAAGGGGCTCATGACCAAACATATATACAAAAGGAAATATAACTAAAGCAGAATATATATGACGCGCAGCGCTCGATGGGCGCTAGGCTGTCCCCTTCACCCGCGGGTGGTCGCGCCAGGCCGGCAATGTCGCCATGTAGGCCAGCGTGTCGCGTTCGGCGGCGGCGCGGTCGCCGCCGTTCTCGCGGAGTTGCCAGTCGACCATGCGGGAAAAGCGTGTGTCGAAGTCCTGGAGCTTGCCGGTCTCGTCCACACAGTACTGGCAGTAGCGGCCGTTCTCGATCGGCATGCCGCAGCTCTCGCAGTCGTGCATCAGGGTCTCTCCGTCTTGAGGGCGGCGACCAGGTCGCCGAGCAGGTCGATGAGGAGCGCCTGCCGCGCGGGGGACAGGCGGGTGGCGACGCGCGCCAGATGCTCGCGGTCCAGCGCGTACATCTCGCGCGCCTGGACCTCGCGGCCGTTGGCCGTGAGCCAGATCAGGGCGCGGCGGCCATCGGCGGGGTCGGTCTCGCGCCGGACCAGGTCCTTGGCCTCAAGGTGATCGACCATCTCGCTGAGGGTCGAGGGCGCGCGGTCCAGGTGACGGCTGAGTTCGGTGAGCGTCATCGGCCCGGCTTCGGCCAGGTGCAGCAGGAAGGCCGCCGTCTCGCGGGTCAACTGCTCGCGCTTGTCGCGCACCCGGCGCACGGCGTGCAGGTAGATGTCCTGATGCGCCTGGGCGAGGGCGGTGGCGAAGGCGGCTGGGTCCATCCGGGTGTCCATGGCCGGACGTTGGCGTCGAAGCGATCCTTCGTAAATCCCGATGCAATCGTCGGACGGAGGCGGTAGGTCAGGGGCATGACAGCCCTGGGTCGAGTCCTGATCATCGCCGGTTCCGACAGCGGGGGCGGCGCGGGCGTTCAGGCCGACATCAAGACCGTGACGGCGCTGGGCGGCTATGCGGCCACGGCGATCACGGCGATCACGGTGCAGAACACGCTGGGCGTCACCGGCGTCCACACGATCCCGCGCAACGTCATCGCCGCCCAGGCGCACGCGGTGCTGTCGGACATCGGCGCCGACGCCATCAAGACCGGCATGCTGGGCGATGTGGCGACGGTCGAGCTGGTGGCCGAGATCCTGGACGAGACGGTCGCGCCGGCGGTGATCGACCCGGTGATGGTGGCCAAGGGCGGCGCCTCCCTGCTGGCCGAGGCGGCTGTGGCGGCGGTGCGCGATCGACTGGTGCGCCGCGCCGCCCTGCTCACGCCCAACGCGCCCGAGGCCGAGGCGCTGACCGGGCTGTCGGTGGCGACGAGCGACGATCTGCGCCGGGCCGGCGAGGCGCTGCTGACGGCGGGGGCCAAGGCGGTGCTGATGAAGGGCGGCCACGTGCCCGGCGACCGCGTGGTCGACATCCTGATGACGCCCGACGGCGAGACCGTGTTCGAGGGCGAGCGGATCGACAGCCGCCACACCCACGGCACCGGCTGCACCCTGGCCTCGGCCTGCGCGGTCGGGCTGGCGCAGGGGCTGCCGCTGACGGCGGCGGTGGCGCGGGCCTGGGACTATGTGCACGAGGCGATGCTGCGCGCGCCGGGCTTCGGAGCCGGGCATGGGCCGCTGGATCACGGCTGGCCGTTGCGAGGCCGCACGTGAGCGCGCCCGAGGCGCGGCTCGAGGCCGTTCTGCGGCGATCCGAACCGCTGATGCACGTGCTGCGCACGCTGGTCAGGCTGGATCCGCCCGACTGGCTGGTCTTCTCGGGCGCCATTTACCAGCGGGTGCTGAACGACCTGACGGGCCGGCCGCTGGACTATGGCGTCAAGGACTATGACGTGGGCTATTTCGATGGCTCCGACATCTCGTACGACGCCGAGGACGTGGTGATCAAACGGGTGGCCGCCGCCTTCGAGCCGCCGCTGCGGGATCTGGTCGAGGTGCGGAACCAGGCCCGCGTGCACGTCTGGTTCCAGGACCATTTCAACGAGCCCTACGGACCGCTGACCTCCAGCGCCGAGGCGCTGGGCCGGTTCGTGAGCCCGCTGTTCGCGGTCGGTGTGAAGCTTGACGCGGCCGATCGCATGACCGTCCACGCGCCGTTCGGGCTGGACGACCTGTTCGCCATGACGCTGCGGCCGAATCCGACGCGACGAAGCCCGAATTACGAGAAGATCGCCGCGGCCGCGAAGGCGCGTTGGCCCGAGATCGAGGTGATCGCGCCGTAGCCCTCTGCGCGGGCCGAGGGCTAGCGCCGGTAGACGTCCGGGTCGCGGTATTCCATCCAGGTCTCGACCCTGGTGAGCGCGGTGAATCCGAACTGGCGGTAGAGGTCGTGGGCGTCGCGGGTGGCCAGGTGGAGGCGGCGGAAGCCCTGCAGGTCGGGGTGCGCCTTGACGTAGGCCACCAGCATCTTGCCGAGGCCCCGGCCGCGATGAGCCGGGTCGACGAAGACGTCGCAAAGCCAGCCGAAGGTCGCGCGGTCGGTCACGACCCGGGCCATGGCCGCCATCGCGCCGTCCGGGGCGAAGGCGCCGACCGTCAGGCTGCCCGCGCAGGCCCTGGCGAAGGTGTCGAAGGGGATGCCCTGGGCCCAATAGCTCTGGCCGCCGATCCAGCCGTGGGCGCGAGCGAGGTCGAAGCGGGCCGGGTCGTCGCTGAGGGTGAAGCCGGCTTCGGTGGTCTGGTGGGGCATGGTCGTGGGTCCGTGTCGCGGGAACTGGCCCTTGCCGCCCGGCGTCGGCGGCCGCAAGGACCACTTCACTGAACCGGGACCGATCCAATGCGCCAGTGGACCATCGACGCCTTCGCCGCCCAGCCTTTCCGGGGCAACCCGGCCTGTGTGGTCGAGCCCCTCGCCGCCTGGCCGCAGGACCCCTGGATGCAGGCGCTGGCCGCCGAGAACAACCAGGCGGAAACGGCGTTCCTGCTCCGGACAGCCGACCCGGCGCGGTTCGGGCTGCGCTGGTTCACGCCGATGCTGGAGGTGCCCCTGTGCGGGCACGCGACCCTGGCGAGCGCGCACGTGCTGTTCGCCGAGCTGGGGCTTTCCGAGGGCGAGGTCGTCTTCGAGACGAAGTCGGGCCCGCTTGTCGTCCAACGCTCCGGCGAAGGCTACGAGATGGACTTTCCATCCCAGCCGCCGGTTCGGATCGATGCGCCGGCGGGTCTGGCCGAGGCTCTGGGCGTCGCGCCGGACGAGGTGTGGGCCTCAGCCTACCTCGTCGCGATCTACAACGATCCCGCGGTCATCCGCAGCCTCAAGCCCGACCTAGTCGCGCTGAACGCCGTCTCCAGCACGGCGACGGGCGGCCGGGGCAATGTGGGCGTGGCCGCGATCGCCGCGGCGGGGGCAGGCCACGACGTGGTCGACCGATTCTTCGCGCCTGGGTCGGGAATCCCCGAGGATCCAGCCACGGGATCGCTGCACTGCATCCTGGCGCCGCTCTATGCCGACAAGCTGGGTCGGCCGAAGGTGATGTTCCATCAGGCCTATCCGGGCCGGGGCGGCGACCTGGAATGCGAAATGCAGGGCGACCGGGTGCTGATCCGCGGCCGTGCGGTCACGGTGGTGGAAAGCCGCCTGCGCCTCTGAAGACGCAAACGCCCCCGAAGCCAGGCTCCGGGGGCGTCCTTGTCTCAGCCGAGAGCCGGCCGGGACCCGTTAGCGCCGATAGGCGTAGTCGTTGTCGCGCGACTGGGCGTAGACCCACTGTTCCAGGCGGTCGAGACGACGGTCGAGGTCAACGACTTCCCAGCGCGTGAGACCGTTGCGCTCGTAGCGGTTCTGCAGCCGCTCGATGTCGTTCAGCTGCTCGCTGAGGCGGATCGCTTCGCGACGGGTCAGGGCGCCCATCTGCAGATTGCGCTCGATGCGGCGGTCGATGCGGTGACGACGCTGGTCGAAGTTCACCTGGCCGCCGCGTTCCCAGCGGTCGCGCTGGTCGTAGCGTCCCTCGCCGCGATGCTCGTAGCGGTCGCCGCGATCATAGTCGCGATAGGGCTGGGCGGCGACAGGGGCGGCGGCCGTCACGGCGGCGACGGCGGCCAGGGTGGCCATCAGAGTCTTCATATCTGGTCCTCCAGAACCGTGTCGGCCTTTCCCAAGGAGCTGGGTTCGGCCTTCAGTGAGGGCAGGAGAACACTCTCAGGCTGAAACGGTTCTGAGGCTCACGGTTCGGCGAGGTTCATCTACGTGACGCGATTGTCAGGGCGTGGGACGGCTTAAGCCGCCGAAGACGCCTGGGCGACAGGCGCGACCCCGTCGGTGGCGGCGGCGTTGAGAACCGCCGAGATCGCATCGTACAGCTTGGCGATCTCGATGGGCTTGGCCACGTGAGCGTCCATCCCGACGGCCAGGTACTCTTCGACCTGGTGGGTCAGGGCGTTGGCGGTCAACGCCACGATCGGGGTGCGGCGACGGCCGGCGGTCCGTTCCTGCTCGCGGATTGTCGAGGCGGCGGTGATGCCGTCCATGACCGGCATCTGGATGTCCATGAGGATGAGATCGTAGGCGCCGGTGCGCCAGGCTTCCACCGCTTCCTTGCCGTCGGGCACGATATCGACCTCGATGCCCAGCGATCCGAGGACCGCGGCCAGCACCTGCTGGTTGGTGGGATTGTCTTCGGCGGCCAGGATGCGCAGGTCGCCGTCGTCCGAGGCCTGGGCGGTCTCGGCGGCCTGCAGCGAGGCCGGCCGGCCGCGTTCCAGGGGCAGCTCGACGATGAAGGTGGAGCCGGCGCCTTCCAGGCTCTCCACATTGATGGAGCCGCCCATCATCTGAGTCAGCTCGCGGCAGATCGCCAGGCCCAGGCCCGTCCCGCCGAAGCGGCGGGTGGCCGAGTTGTCGGCCTGGGTGAACTTCTCGAACAGCGTGGGCAGCTTTTCGGGCGAGATGCCGACGCCCGAGTCGCGGACCACGATCTTGAGGCCGCCCGCGGTCCCGACATCGACCACCGCGCTGACCTCGCCCTGCGGCGTGAACTTGACCGCGTTGGACAGGAGGTTGCCGACGATCTGGCGCAGGCGGTCGGCGTCGCCGCGCCACCAGCCCTTGGCCGGATCGGTGACCTGGACGTCGAAGGCCAGACCCTTGGCGCGGGCCATGACTTCGAAGTTCTCGCGCGCCTGAGTGACGGCGAGTTCGACGTCGAAGTCCTCTTCGAAGAGCGTGAGCTTGCCGGCCTCGATCTTCGACAGATCGAGCACGTCGTTCAGCACGGCCAGCAGCAGGCCGCCCGAGCGGCGGATCACGTCCAGGCGGTCGCGCTGCACCTGATCCAGCTGGCCCAGGGCCATCACCTCGGCCATCGCCAGCACGCCGTTCAGCGGGGTGCGGATCTCGTGGCTCATGTTGGCCAGGAACTGGGTCTTCAGGACGTTGGCGGCGTTGGCCTCGTCGCGCGCCACTTCCAGGTCGCGCATGGCCAGGATCAGGTCGTCCTCGCGCTCGGCGAGCTTGGCCAGCAGGTGGTTGAAGCTCTCGGTCAGGCTCTTGAACAGCTCGTCCGAGGCGTCGACCGTGACCGGCGTGAAGCTGCCCCCGGCGGCCACTTCGTGCATGGCCTGCGACAGGCTCTGGACCGGCTTGATCACCCGGTGCGCCAGACTGCGCGCGAGAAACAGCGCCACCCCCACGCCGCCGAACAGCAGCACGAAGGTGAGCGCGATGAACTGCGGCAGCATCGGCGCCAGCGACGGCTGCTCGATCGTCATGACGACGTGACCGACGGTCTTGCCCTGGTGGACGATCGGCTGGTCGATCGTCTCGACCGAGGCGCTTGGCCGGTCCGTGAGGCGGAAGCCGGCCAGCTCGCGACCGGTCGTGTCGGTCAGCCGGACGGTGCGGACATCCTTGCTGATCTTCACGGCCTCGAGATCTCGGGCGAGGTTGCTCGTCTGCCCGGAGGTCACGGAGGGGGCCGCGATCTGGGCGGCGATCACCGCCAGTTCCTCGTGGAACCGGTGTGACTGCGTGCGCGCGACGGCCCACTGCTGGAGCATGAAGGTGAGGCAGGCGGCGACCAGGACAACGACGGTCGTGACAAGGCCGACGCCGGCCACTCGCGCGTGGAACGTCGCTGTCGGCGCCGACGCTCGCGGCGCCTCGTCTTCGAGGTGGTCCCCCAATAGGCCCATGCACAACGGATAGCGCGCAAGGTGCTAACGCTTCGCTTCCAAGACCGATTTCAACCCAGCGTCGTCCCGCCTAACTGTGCTTTTGGCGCCACGATACCACCCGCCACGGGAATAAATATGGTTAACAACCGATGAGTCAGTTGCGTGCGCGGTAACCTTTGCTTTACCTTAACGGGTGTCGGGTTCTCTCAAGGGGTGTATCCACATGGACAAGATTTTTGTGGCCAAGCGCGTGGCCAAGAAGCTCTTCGAAACCGAAGCAGCGGTCGACAGCGCGATGGTCGAAGCGTCCGAGCTGATGAGCGAAATGCTCAAGGCTCGTAAGGACGTGAACACCTCGCTGGTGTTCGCCGACGACGTGCAAGTGAAGATGATGGAAGCTCTCAAGGCGCTGAGCGAAGCTCGCACCGCCATGGTGGCTGTCCACACCGAGCTCAACGACGCGAAGCTCCGTCTCGGCATCCGCACGAAGATGGACTTCGAGAACAAGCCGGTCGAAGGCGCCGCGCGCGAGCAGACGGTGATGCGGGACGTCGGCTGACCGACCGCAGATCGGTCGATTTTCTGACTGATCATTGCAATAGATTAACTGGTTGGGCGCCTCTAATCCTGATTAGGGGCGCTCAATCATGTTTGATCTGCGGCTGATCCTGAACACTTTCGCGATCCTCTGCTGCCTCTTCGCATTGTGGAAGGGCGGCCGGGCCGAACGCATGGGCGCGCTCGCCGTGCTGGCGAATGTGGTGATCGGCCAGACCGGCCATCTGGTCGCGCCGGGCCTCAACGACCAGATCCGCCTCGTCAACGACGGCCTGACCGCGCTGCTGCTGCTGGGCGTCACGGTCCGATACGGCGCGCTCTGGATGGGCGGCGTGATGCTGTTCTACGCCGCGCAGTTCGCCATGCATTCGTTCTACATCGTGACCGAGCGGAAGCCGGATTTCCTGCGCGCGCTGATCAACAACGTGGACTACCTGGGCATCGTCTCGTGCCTCATCATCGGCACGATCGTGGCCTGGCGCCGCCGCGTGATAAACCGCCGCAAAGCCGCCAGCACGGCGTCGACAACACCCTGAGTTGTTCGAGCCTGGGGCCGTGACGCCCGATCTCGGCCGTCCGACGATCAGGTCGGCTGGGCGCGCCGCGGCGGCATCGTCGCCAGCCCGACACCGACAAGGATCAACCCCAGGGCGACAAACGCCGGCCAGCCCGGTCGCTCGCCCAGGGCCGCCATCCCCAGGCCGGTGGCGATGCAGGGCGCCAGATAGATCGACATCGACATGAACAGCGGCCCGCGCCGCTGGACCAGGAAGACGTAGCCGATGTTCGACAGGCCCGTGGAGATGGCGCCCAGGGTCAGGACGGCGACCAGTGAAGGCGTGGGGATCGGCCAGGCCGGCGGCGGTTCGAACGCGACCGCGAGACCCAGCGCGGTGACAAAGGCCCAGGCGCACATCATGAACGCGCCCACCGTCGGCGTGACATAGGGCGCCGTGCGGGTGGCGACGTTCGCGATCGCATAGAGGAACGAGCCGAAGAGCGCCGCGGCGAGGGCCATCGCTTCCACCGAGGCGCCTTCCAGCAGACGTGGGGCGACCAGGGTCGTGAGACCGGCGAAGCCAACCATGATCCCCAGCGTCTTGCGCACCGTCAGCCGGTCGCCCGCCAGGAACATGTGGGCCAGCACGCCGGTGAAGATGGGCGAGGCGCCGTTGCAGATCGCCACCACGGCGCTTGGCGTTCTCTGGGACGCGAAGGCGAAGAAGCCCAACGGGATGGCCATTCCGACGGCGCCCAGGAACAGATAGGTCCGCCAGGCCGGATGACGGAGCGGCGGCGGGCGCTGGCCCTGCAACAGCATGGCCGCCGCGAGGGTGAGCGTCGCCACGCCGGTTCGGATCGCCGAGGTCCACAGCGGGTCGATGTGCTGGGTCGCCACCTTCAGGAAGGCGAAGCCGGAGCCCCAGATGGCCACCAGCAGGGCCATCACCACCCAGTCGAACGCCCGCGATTGCATAGCGGCGCTTGGATCACATCGTCGCAGCGAGGGCCACCCCGCGCCCTCGGCGAAGGCCCCCGATCAGCCCTGCTTCAGCGCTTGTTAGGAAAGTTTTTCTTGCGCTGCAGCGCAAACCGAGGCTCTTGGCCCGCGGGCCACGCCCCCCCAACGGGGCGCTGCTCATCTGCAAGGATGGGAGACATCGCTATGAATACCCTGCCGAAGCCGGCCATGCGTCCGGCTCGTCCCGAGTTCTCTTCCGGCCCGTGCGCCAAGCGCCCCGGATGGACCCCCGAAAACCTCAGCAACGCCGTCCTCGGCCGCTCGCACCGCTCCAAGCTGGGCAAGGCGCGCCTCAAGGACGCCATCGACCGCACGCGCGCCGTGCTGCAAGTCCCGGACGACTTCCACGTCGGCATCGTGGCCGGTTCGGATACCGGCGCCGTCGAGATGGCGCTGTGGTCGATGCTGGGCCCCAAGCCCGTCCAGCTGTTGGCTTTCGAGAGCTTCGGCAAGGACTGGGTGACCGACGTCACCAAGCAGCTGAAGATCGACGCCGAGGTGCTCTCGGCGCCGTATGGCCAGCTGCCCGACCTGACCAAGGTGCGCAAGGATGCGGACCTGGTCTTCACCTGGAACGGCACCACCTCGGGCGTCCGCGTCCCCAACGCCGACTTCATCGCGGCCGACCGCGAGGGGATCACGATCTGCGACGCCACCTCGGCGGCGTTCGCCCAGCAGCTCGACTGGGCCAAGCTCGATGTCGTCACCTTCTCGTGGCAGAAGGCGCTCGGCGGCGAAGGCGCGCACGGCGTCCTGATCCTGGGCCCGCGCGCGGTGGCCCGGCTGGAAAGCCACACGCCGGCCTGGCCGATGCCGAAGCTGTTCCGCATGACCAAGAACGGCAAGGTGGACCTCGAGATCTTCGCGGGCGCCACCATCAACACGCCGTCCATGCTGTGCGTGGAAGACGCCATCGATGCGCTGCGCTGGGCCGACGCCATCGGCGGCCTGCCGGAAATGCAGCGCCGGGCCGACGCCAACCTGGCGGTCCTCGCCGACTGGGTCGCCAAGACGCCGTGGGTGGACTTCCTGGCCCAGGACCCGGCCACGCGTTCGAACACCTCGGTGTGCCTGAAGGTGGTCGACGCCCAGGTCGCCGCGCTGTCGGATGACGCCCAGGCCGACTTCGCCAAGAAGCTGGCCGCGCTGTTGGAGAAGGAGGGCGTCGCCCTCGACATCGGCGGCTACCGCGACGCCCCTCCCGGCCTGCGGATCTGGTGCGGCGCCACGGTAGAGACGTCCGATGTGGATGCGCTCACGCCCTGGCTCGACTGGGCCTTCGCCTCGGTCCTCGCCGACCTGCAAGCCGCCGCCTGACCCACTGCACCCTTCCCCCTAGCGGGGAAGCGCTGGGGATGGGGGTGAAACACCCGCCTTTCCCCGCTCGCACCCCAACCCCCAACCCCTCCCCGCAAGGGGGAGGGGACATGGAGCTCCGATATGCCCCGCGTTCTCATCGCTGACAGCCTCAGCCCCGCCGCCGTCGACATTTTCAAGCAGCGCGGCATCGACACCGACATCAAGACCGGCCTCTCGAAGGACGAGCTGATCGCCATCATCGGCGACTACGACGGCCTGGTCGTCCGCTCGGACACCAAGCCCAACAAGGACGTGATCGCCGCGGCCAAGAAATTGAAGGTGATCGGCCGCGCCGGCATCGGCGTCGACAACATCGACATTCCGGCCGCCACCGCCGCCGGCGTGGTGGTGATGAACACCCCCTTCGGCAACTCGATCACCACGGCCGAGCACGCCATCGCGATGATGTTCGCCCTGGCCCGCCAGATGCCCGCCGCCGACGCCTCCACCCAAGCCGGCAAGTGGGAGAAGAGCCGCTTCATGGGCGTGGAGCTCTACGCCAAAACCCTGGGCCTGATCGGCGCCGGCAATATCGGCGGCATCGTCGCCGACCGGGCGCTGGGCCTGAAGATGAAGGTGGTGGCCTACGACCCGTTCCTGTCGCCAGAGCGCGCGGTGGAGATGGGCGTGGAAAAGGTCGAGCTGGACGAGCTGCTGGCCCGCGCCGACTTCATCACCCTGCACACCCCGCTCACCGACAAGACCCGCAACATCCTGTCGGCCGAGAACCTGGCCAAGACCAAGAAGGGCGTGATGATCGTCAACTGCGCCCGCGGCGGCCTGGTGGACGAGGCGGCCCTGCGCGCCGGCCTGGAGAGCGGCCACATCGGCGCGGCGGGCTTCGACGTGTTCTCGTCGGAACCGGCCAAGGAGAACGTGCTGTTCGGCGCGCCCAACTTCGTGGCCACGCCTCACCTGGGCGCCTCGACCAACGAGGCCCAGGAGAACGTGGCGCTGCAGGTGGCCGAGCAGATCAGCGACTACCTGCTGACCGGCGCGGTGACCAATGCGCTCAACAGCCCCTCGGTCACCGCCGAGGAAGCCCCCCGTCTGAAGCCCTTCGTGGCCCTGGCCGAGAAGCTGGGCGCCCTGGCCGGCCAGATGCTTGACTACGGGATCAAGGCCGTGGACATCGCGTTCGAGGGCGAGGTCTCCAAGCTCAACACCAAGCCCATGAGCGCCGCGGCGCTGGCCGGCGTGATGCGGCCCATGCTGGCCGAGATCAATATGGTCTCGGCGCCGGCGGTGGCGAAGGAGCGCGGCATCACCGTTTCGGAGAGCCGCCAGGAGAGCTCGCCGATCTATGACAGCCTGATGCGGATCACGGTCACCACCGAAAAGGGCAAGCGCTCGTTCGCCGGGACGGTGATGGCGGGCGCGCCGCGCATCGTCGAGGTCAAGGGCATGGAGCTGGACGCCCCGTTCCTGCCGCGCATGCTCTACGTCAACAACCTGGACAAGCCGGGCTTCATCGGCGCGCTGGGCGGGCTGCTGGGCGAGGCGGGCGTGAACATCGCCACGTTCAACCTGGGCCGCATCGACGCCGGCGATGACGCCATCGCCCTGGTGGGCGTGGATCAAGCCCCGGACGCCAAGCTGCTGGCCAAGATCCAGGCCCTGCCCCACGTGAAGGAAGCCCGCGCGCTGAGCTTCTGACCCGGAACGTCTGACCGGCCGAGCCGGCGTGAGCCTTGAGGCTTGCGCCGGCTACCTCAGGCGGCGACTTCCGCCCCGTCGCTGTCGCGGCCGACCCATCGCGAGAGGCAAGCGTGCAGCGCCTCCAGGCTGATCGGCTTCTCCACGCTGTCGACCATGCCTGCGGCCTGCATCCGCGCCACCTGTTCGGGCAGCACGTCGGCGCTCATGGCGATGATCGGCGTGCGGCTGACCGGTCCGTCGAGGGCCCGTATCGCCCGCGTGGCCGCCAGGCCGTCCATGCCAGGCATGTGCACGTCCATCAGGATGGCGTCGTAGCGCTTCATGCGCGCCGCATCGACCGCCTCGCGCCCGTCGCAGGCGACGTCGACCGCGCACCCCAGCATAGCCAGGACGGCCACCCCCAGGTCACGGTTCATGGGATGGTCGTCGACCAGCAGGATCTGGGCCGCCGGCAGGGCTTCGCGAGGCTGTTGCGCTTCGGCCAGTTCCTGCGCCTGCGCGCGCGGGAAGCTGACGTCCAACCAGAACTCGGAGCCCTTGCCGGGCGCGGAGATGACGCCGATCCGGCCGCCCATAGCCTCGACCAGACCCTTGCAGATCGCGAGACCCAGGCCGGTGCCCCCGTGCGTCCGGCTGATCGAGCTGTCGACCTGCTGAAAACGGTCGAACAGGGTGGGCTGCGCGTCGAGGGCGATGCCCACGCCGGTGTCCACGACCGCGATGCGGACGCGGTCGGAGGGACCTTCGGGCTGGATGTCGAGCTTCAGGGTGACGCCGCCGCGGTCCGTGAACTTCACCGCATTGTTGAGGAAGTTGAGCAGCACCTGGCACAGGCGGTGGTCGTCGCAGACATGGGCCAGGTCGGCGGGGCCCGTGGACTCCATATCCAGCGCCAGGCCCTTTCGCTCGGCCGACTCGGCCACGATGGCCAGGGCGTCGCGGCACACGGTCGCCAGCTGGATGGGTTTGGGATCCAGCGAGATGCGGCCCGCCTCGACCTTGGAGAAGTCGAGGATGTCGTTGACCACCGTCAGCAGCGCGTCGCCCGAGCGGCGGATCACCCCCACCTGCTGGCGGGCGGAGTCGGGCAGATCGGCGCGCTCGAGCAGCTGGGCAAAACCGATGATCGAGTTCAGGGGCGTGCGGATCTCGTGGCTCATGGTGGCCAGGAATTCGGTCTTGGACACCGATGCGGCCTGGGCCCGGTCGCGCGCGCGGCGGTCGCTCCTGGCGCGGTTGGTGAGAATGGCGCGCAGGCGCTGCTGATGGGTAGCCATGAGGCCGGTGATGAGGCCGGTGGCGAACACCATCGCCAGGTAGAGCTGGATCATGTTGATCCGTCCGCCCGGGGTCTTGTTCCCGGCGATCATCGCGGGCGAGTCCAGGACGACGGCGAACACCAGCACGATGCTGGTGATCAGGGCCATGGCCAGGGTGACGGCGCGCGGACCCAAGCGCAGGCCTATGACGGCGATGATCGGAAAGATCGCCAGCAGCGCCAGCCCCGCGAATGGCGTGGAGACCAGGCTGCCCACGCCAAGCAGCAGGATGACCGCGGCGAACGGCTCCCACCCGCGGGTGCGGCTGTTGGCCGGTGCGGCCCGCTGGCCCAGCAGCAGGATGGCGGGAAGCATCAGCGACATGCCGAGGAACTTCGCGGCCAGGCGGCTCAACGCCATCTCGACCGGGAACTCGCCGCTCATCGCCATGACGACGAGGCTCAGAACCAGCGTGCCCGCCACCAGCATCGGGAGGAGGGCGATGAAGATCAGGCGCGCGAAGCGTCCCGGCGTGGTGAGACGCACCGCATTGAGACGGCGCGCCAGCGTGACCACGACCACCGCCTCGACGGTGTTCAGCAACGAGAAGGCCAGCGCGTCGAACGCGGAGTGGGAAAAGGCGTACACCATGGCCGACTGGATCGCGAAGCCGGCGGCGAGACACGCCAGCGTCCAGCGGCGCGGCGACAGCAGGACGGCCCCGATGACAAAGGCGTTCGCTGTCCAGATCGTGTCGACGCCGCCCGCGTGCTGTCGCAGCACGTTGGTGAGCCACAGGTTGAGCACGTAGCCCAGGCATAGGACAGCGGCGACAAGGGCCCGGGCCGGGAGCCTGTCTGCCTGTCGCACCTGTTCTGCCGCGACGCCTTGCATCAGGTAACCCTACAATCCGAGGGCGAATTAAGCCTTAAGGCGCCGACAGCGGCGCTGTCCGGCCGGACGTGGCGGCGGGGATGACGGGGCGATCGATGATGACGGCCATGGTGAAGGATCCTCCCATCCAGGTTCGCCCGGCATGATGGGGAGGCTCGTCCGGCCCCGTCGCTCCCCCTTGCTGGAAGCTTAGGGGCATACCGAAGTTTCGGTCAATTGCCCTCGGATCAGTGAAAATCCCGGCTGCGGATCAGCGCGCCGGTGACGTTGGAGCGGGCGGCGATCTCGGCGCCGTCCTCGCGCAGTTTCGAGAGCTGGCCCGAGAGGTCCTCGAACCGCTCGGCCACCACGTGGACCACGCCCTCGACGCTCTGCACCTGGCCGTGGACGACCAGGAACGACGAGGTCATCACCAGCCGCCGGTGGGCCTCGAAGACGTCGCGCCAGACGACGATGTTGGCGATGCCGGTCTCGTCCTCGAGGGTCATGAAAGTGACGCCCTTGGCGGTCCCCGGCCGCTGGCGCACCAGCACCAGGCCCGCCACCGCCAGCCTGCGCTTGTCGCGCGCCGTCTTCAGCGCCACGCAGGGCACGATCCCCTGCTGCGCCAGGGCCTCGCGGAAAAAGTCCACGGGGTGGGCCCGCAGCGACAGGCTGGTGGTGCGGTAGTCCTCGGCCACCCCCTGCGAGGCGCTCATGAACGGTAGCTGGACCTGGGCCTCCCTGGTCTTCTGGCGCAGCAGCAGGGGCGCGGCCTTCGCGGCGTTCCATTCGCCGGCCAGGCCCTTTACGGCCCATAGCGCCTCGCGCCGGGTGACGCCCAGACTGCGGAAGGCGTCGGCCTCGGCCAGCAGCTCCAGCGACCGCCGGCTGAACCCGCCCAGCCGCGCGAAGTCCTGGACGCTCCGGGCGCCTGCCGCCCGCGCTCGGACCAGGGCGGCGCCATCGGCCTTCTCCTTCAGGCCCTTGATCTGATGCAGCCCCAGGCGAACGGGGCGCAGCCGCTCGCGCGGATCGTCCTTCTCCTCGAGCGTGCTGTCCCAGTCGCTGAACATCACGTCGGGGGGACGCACCTCGACGCCGTGTTCGCGCGCGTCCCGCACCAGCTGGGCCGGCTGGTAGAAGCCCATCGGCTGGCTGTTGAGCAGGCCCACCAGGAAGGCGTCAGGCCAGTGGTGCTTCACCCAGGCCGACACATAGACCAGGATCGCGAAGCTGATCGCGTGGCTCTCGGGGAAGCCGTACGAGCCGAAGCCCTCGATCTGCTGGAAGCACCGCTCGGCGAACTCGCGATCGTAGCCGCGGTCGACCATCCCCTTCACGAACTTCAGCCCGTGCTCGCCGATGGTGCCGATGTTGCGGAAGGTCGCCATGGAACGCCGCAGCCGGTCGGCCTCGTCGTCGGTGAACTTCGCCGCCACGATGGCCACGCGCATGGCCTGTTCCTGGAAGAGCGGCACGCCCTTGGTCTTCTCCAGGATCTCGCGCAGCTCGTCCTTGTCGCCATGGTCGGGGTGCGGCTCGGGATAGGTGACGGGCTCCTCGCCGTTGCGGCGCTTGAGGTAGGGGTGGACCATGTTGCCCTGGATCGGCCCCGGCCGGACGATCGCAACCTCGATCACCAGGTCGTAGAACTTCCGTGGCTTCAGGCGGGGCAGCATCGACATCTGAGCGCGGCTCTCGACCTGGAAGACGCCCACCGAGTCGGCCTTGCAGAGCATGTCGTAGACCGCGGGGTCTTCCTGCGGGATGTGGGCGACGTCGGTGACCTCGCGGCCGTCGATGGGCGGCAGCAGGGCGAAGCTCTTGCGCAGCGCGGTCAGCATGCCCAGCGCCAGGACATCGACCTTCATCAGCTTCAGGGCGTCGATGTCGTCCTTGTCCCATTCGATGAAGGTGCGGTCCTCCATGGCGGCGTTGCCGATGGGCACGGTCTCGTCCAACCGGCGCTTGGTCAGCACGTAGCCGCCCACGTGCTGCGACAGGTGGCGCGGGAAGCCGATCAGCTCCTGGGCCAGCGCCGTGGCGCGGCGGATTTCGGGGGCGTTGGGATCGAGACCCGTCTGACGGATGTGGTCTTCGGGGATTTCGTCGCCCCAGCTGCCCCAGACGGTGTTGGCCAGCGCCGCGGTGATGTCCTCGGTCAGGCCCAGCGCCTTGCCCACCTGGCGGATCGCCATGCGCGGGCGGTAGTGGATGACGGTGGCGACGATGGCGGCGCGGTCGCGGCCATAGCGACGGTAGACATACTGCATCACCTCCTCGCGCCGCTCGTGCTCGAAATCGACGTCGATGTCGGGGGGCTCGTTGCGGTTCTCGGAAATGAAGCGCGAGAAGAGCAGGTCCTGATCCTCCTTGGTCGGATCGACAGAGGTGATCCCCAGGCAGAAGCAGACGCAGGAGTTGGCCGCCGAGCCGCGGCCCTGGCAGAGGATGCCCTGCTCGCGCGCCCAGCGGACGATGTCGTGCACGGTCAGGAAGTAGTTGGGGTAGTCCAGCTTCTCGATGAGGGCGAGCTCGTGGGCGACGAGGCGCTTCACCTTGTCGGGCACGCCCTTGGGATAGCGCCACGCGGCCCCCGCCCAGCTCAGGTCGCTCAGGTGCTGGATCGCCGTCTTGCCGGGCGGCACGGGCTCGTCGGGGTATTCGTAGCGCAGCTGGTCCAGGTCGAAGCCGACGCGCTGGGCGATCTCGACCGTGCGCTCGATCGCGCCGGGGAAGCGGGCGAACAGGCGGGCCATCTCGGCCGCCGGCTTCAGGTGGCGCTCGCCGTTGGCGGCCAGGCGCAGGCCGGCCTCGTGGATGGTGCAGGTCTCGCGGATGCAGGTCAGCACGTCCTGCAACGGGCGCCGCTCGGGCCCGTGGTAGTGGACGTCGTTGGTGGCGACCATCGCCATCCCGCTGCGTTCGCAGAGCGCGCCCAGCTGACTCAGGCGGTGCAGGTCGCGGGGGCCATAGCGGCGCGAGGCCGCCAGCCAGACGTCGGGCAGTTCGTGGGTCAGCCGGCGCAGCTCGCCTTCGAACGCGTCGTCCAGCCGGTCGGGCGGGACCACCAGCGTGAGCTGGCCCTGCGCATGGGCGGCGAAGTCTTCCCAGTGCAGCTCGCACTCGCCCTTCTGCGAGCGCATCTGGCCGGCGGTGAGCAGCTTGGTAAGCCGGCCATAGGCCTCGCGGTCGGAGGGATAGACGATCAGGCTGGGCGTGCCGTCGACGAAGTCGAGCCGGCAGCCTGTGAGCGCGCGGATCTTCGAGCCGCTCTCGCGCAACTCCTGCATCTGCCGCCACGCCCGCACCACCCCGGCCAGGCTGTTGCGGTCGCAGATGCCGATGGCCTCCAACCCCAGCGCATCGGCCCCGGTGACCAGCTCCCAAGGATGCGAGGCCCCGCGCAGGAACGAGAAGTTCGTCGTCGTCTGCAGCTCGGCGTAGCGGATCATGTGACGGCCTAACAGCGCGCCGCAGGCGCAGTTTTTTGAACCACGGAAAACACAGAAAACACGGAAGGGGCGAGCTGGGGCCGAGCCGCAGGGCATCCCCGGCCCTTCTGTGTTTTCCGTGTTTTCTGTGTTTTGAATCTTGTTGGCGCTGATACGCCCGGGGCGTGTCTCACGTCAGGTCGGTGAACGGGTTGAAGGCCACCTCCCAGCGGTTGCCTTCGGGGTCGGCGAAGTAGCCGGAGTAGCCGCCCCAGAAGACGTCCTGCGGCGGCTTCAAGGCTGTCGCGCCGGCCGTCAGCGCCTTGGCGAAGACGCCATCGACGGCAGCCTTCGAGGGCGCGTTGTGAGACAGCACGACCCCGCCGGGCCCGGAGCCTTCAGACGAGACGCCGGCGTCGGCCGCGGAGGCTTCGCGCGGGTAGAGGCCCAGCCATGTCCCCTCCAGGCGGAACATCACCATGTCGTCGCCGGGCGTGTAGTTGTGGGTCGGGAAGCCCAGGCCGTCGCGGTAGAATGCGAGCATGCGAGGCAGGTCGTGGACGCCGAAGGTGATGAGGCTGATCTTGGGCTTCATGGGGTCTCCTTGAGTTCAGGCGAACAGGCCGTGAAGCCACCACTTGGCCGGGCCGTCGGGGTCGCCGTAGAGGCCGGCGCGGAACAGCCAGAAGCGGCCGCCGTCCTGATCCTCCACGCGGTAGTAGTCGCGGACGTGGGTGATCGAGATGTCGCCGATCTCGCGCCGCCACCATTCCTCGCCGATCCGTTCGGGGCCCTCGGCGCGACGCACCTGATGCACGCGGCCCCGCCAGCGGAACTGCCGGGGCGGGTCGTCGGGCAACAGCGCAAACACCTGCTCCAGGGGCTCGGGCCGGCGGAAAAGACGGACCGGGCGGGGCGTCTCGCGGTCCCAAGGGCGGGCTTCGGAGAGAGGCGCCCCCAGAGCGGGCTGGCGGCCCACCGCCTGCTCGGGGACATGGGTTTCCACGGGCGCCGCCCGCCAAACCCGCTCAGACCCCAGGCGGTTCACCAGCCGGTCGACCAGGGGGGCCAGGCCATCCTCCACCGCCGCCTCCGGCCCGGTCTCGATGCGCGCCTGGCGGCCCGACACCGCCTCGACGGCATAGGCGCAGATCGTCACCGACTCGATGCCGAAGCCGGGGTCGACCGTCTCCAGCTTGGGCTGGAACAGCCGCGCGATGCGGCGCGCGTCGCGGCCGGCCAGCGACAGGCCGATGGTGAGCGGCAGCGTTTTCCCGTCCACCCTGTGGAAGGCGATCTCGAACCGGCGCGCGCCATGGCCGCCGGCCTCCAGCCGGGCGCAGAGCTTGGCCGCCGCGTCCTGGGTGACGCGGGCCATGTCCTCGGGCGCGCTGATCGGCTCGAAGAAGGCCAACCGGTCGACCCAGGGCGTCGGCGGGCGGCGATAGCGCAGCGCCTCGGCGCTGCGGCCCAGGGCCTGGTCCAGCCGTTCCAACGTGCGCGCGCCGAACCGACGGCCCAGGGGGGCACGGGGAATCTCCATCAACTGGCCCACCCGGCGCAGCCCCAGCCGCTCGATCTGGGCGGCGGCCTCGGGCTCGAGGCGCAGGGCCGCGGGGGGCATCGGCTTCAACAGGTCGCCCTGACCGCCCGGGGGCGCGATCGTCCCGTCCCGACCGAAGTGGGCCAGGGCCCAGGCCGCGCCGGGGGTGTCGGCGATGGCTGCGCGGAACGGCAGCGCGTTCTGGGCCAGCCGTCCCTGGAAGTCGGCCAGCATCTCGGCCTCGCCGCCCCACAGGTGGGCGACGCCGGTGATGTCGAGGAACAGTCCGTCCGGCGCATCGGCCGCCACCGCCGGCGAGAAGCGGACGCACCAGTCGACCAGGGCGGTGAGGGCCGCGGCGTCCGCCTCGGGCTCGACGTCGGCGGTCGCCAGCTCGGGGACCAGGGCCATGGCGTCGGTGGCCTTCTGCCCGACGTGCAGCCGCAGGCGAGAGGCCTCCACGCTGACCGCGGCCAGCCGCCGGACCTGCCGCACCGTCTCGATCAGGGCGAAGGGGGGCTCAGAGCCCCTTCCCTCTTGCGGGGAAGGGGTTGGGGGTGTCGGCGCTGAGGTTCCGGTTTGCGCACCCCCACCCCCGGCCCCTCCCCGCAAGGGGGAGGGGAGGTGACCCAGATGCCCTCCGCTAGGCGGCGCGTCGGACTGCGGGGGATTGCGCCGGCGCCAGTTCGCGATCGCCCAGGTCGGCGACCAGGCGCAGAGGATGCGCGACATCGCCTGCCTCCCAGGAATAGGCCTGATCGGCCTCGAGGATCCATGCGCCGGAGCGGCCGCCCCGGCTGCGTTCGAGGGCCACGGAGAACCGCGGGTTCCCCAGGCCGAATTCGCCGGCCGGCGGCTCGGACGGCGCGGAGACCACCCGCCACCGCGTGGCCGCGATCGAGCCGGCGGCCTCCTTGCGGCCGACCCCGCCGAAGGGCCGGCGCTTGATGACGAAGCCCGTAGCGCCGCGCTTCTCGCAGGCCAGCTGCAACCGACGCCCTGCGGTCAGGTCCACCGCCTCGACCTCGCCGAACACCGCCGAGATCCCGACCGTGGCCAGCGCGTCCTCCATGACCGCCAGCGCCTCGGTCTCATCGCGGACGCAAACCTGGATCAGCCGATCGACGGGGAACCCCAGCCCGGCCAGCCCAGGCGCCCAGAGGTCGTCGCGGCGCAGCACCCATACCGCCTCGCCTCTGAGCGCCAGCGGCGCCGCCATCAGCGCCGCATAGGCCGCCGGGGCGGCGGAGGTCTCGGCCTCCAGCCCCGCGCCGGTGATCTCATGCCAGCGTCCCAACGGCAGCCCGCCGCCCGCCAGCTTGCCGTCCAGGGCCGCGTCCCCGAACGACAGCACGCCCGCGTCCGCCCGCCCGCCGCTCTCGATCGCGGCGACCTTCGCAACCAGCGCGGCGATCCGCTTGGCGCGAAAATCGGACATGGCTTTGGGACTCCTTTTGTTCCATTTTTGTTCTAAACCAGGAACGAGCAGAGTCAACGTCTCATCCCTCCCCTTTATGGGGAGGGACAGGCCGCCAAGCGGCCAGGGTGGGGAAGTGTGGGTCGGAGCGCCGAGGTCGGGGAGGATCAACGCTTCCCCACCCGGCCGGCCTGCGGCCGTCCACCCTCCCCATAAAGGGGAGGGATCAGCCGCCGGGTCCGCCGAAGTCGAAGCCCTGATCGCGCTGGCGGCCGCCGAACGTGTAGGTGACGCCCAGCAGCACGGCGCGGTTCCTGGCGTCGGACTTGTTGCGCTCGCGGTAGAGCGGGGTGTCGATGACCGAGGCGAAGCCCTGGGTGCCCAACACGTCCTGCACGGTGACGACGCCCGAGAACTGGTCGTTGAACTTGTGGCGGTAGCCCAGGTTCACCCCGCCCTGGGGCTTGCGGTAGCCCTGCGACAGCAGCTGCTTGCCGTTCACGAAGCCCTGCACCTGCAGGAAGTCCTTGTCCGAAACCTGCCAGCCCAGCGAGGCGCGGCCGAAGGCGGTGTAAGCCGAGCGCACGCCTGAGCCGAAGCCGAGGTCGCGGGCGTCGATTTCGTTCCAGACCGCGTTGCCGCTGATGTTGTAGGTGACCTTGCCCGGCAGGCGTCCGTTGGCCACGAGCTCGACGCCGGCGCTCTGTGAGCGGCCGATGTTGGCCTTGGTCTGCAGGATCACCCCGCCGCCCAGGTCCTGGAAGACATCGTTCACCGAGTCCCGCGTCCGGCGGTAGTACCCCGTGGCGAGCAGGACCACGCCCTGCTTGCGGTACTGGTACCCGGCCTCGAACGAGTCGGTGACCTGGGGCTTGAGGTTCGGGTTCCCCTGGAACTGGTTCGTCGGGTTCACGTAGACGCGGAACGGGTTGTAGTCCTGCGCCTGCGGCCGCTGCACGCGCCGCGAATAGCTGGTCTTGAGCTGCTGGATGTCGCTCAGCTTGTAGGTGAGGTGCAGGCTCGGATAGAGCCGCACATAGTCGTTCGAGGCCTTCAGGCCCTGGGTCACCTGGTCCAGATCGATCTGGGTGGCTTCGGCCCGCAGCCCCGCCAGCGCTGTCAGGTCGCCCAACGGCCGCTCATAGGTGACGTAGGCGGCGTGCACCTGCTGGTCGAAGCGGAACAGGTTTGAGCGCACCGGATCGACGGCATAGGGGCCTGCGCCCGGGCCGCGGGTGAAGGTGAGCTCATAGTCGTTGTCGTCGGCGTCCCAGGCATAGCCCAGCTTCAGCTTGGCCTCGTCCGGCAGGGGCTGCGAGTAGTCGACCTTGAGCCGGGTGGACCAGAAGTGGTTGCGGTTCTGGCTGAGCTCGAACGCCGAGCCGTTGGTCGGCAGCCGGAAGGTGCGCAGGATCGGCCGATCCCGGTCGTCGTTGCTCAGTTCGCGCGACGCGGTGGCCGTGAACTCGTGGTCGTCGGCCCACTTGTAGCGATAGCTGACCTGGGCCTCGAGGTTGTCGCGATCCTGGCGAAGCGCGGTCGCATTGTCATAGGCCGTTCGCGGGGCGCCGGCCGCCGTGGTCTGGCGCAGCGCTTCCAGCTGTTTGGTGTCGAACGCGACGCCGCTGTAGTCGAGCTCGAGGCTGATCCGCGTCCTGGCGTCGGGATCGTAATCGACCCCGCCGCGCAGGCCCAGGACGTCGGCCGCGCCGGTGCTGCCCGAGCGCAGGGTCTGGGTGACGAAGCCGGGTCCCGCCGGGTCCTGGAACTCGCGGTCGCTGTTGAACACCTGCTTGATGGAGTCGTGGCGCAGGTAGAGATCGCCGCTGAAGGTGAATTCCCCCTCCTTGCGCGAGATGCTGAGGCCCCCGTTCTGGCGGCCGCTGGACCCCACGTTGGCGCGCAGGCTGCCGGCGAAGCCGGGCTTGGCGGTCTTCTTCGTAATGAGGTTGATGATCCCCGCGCTGCCCTCGGGGTTGAAGGCGGCCGAGGGGTTGGTGATGACCTCCACCCGCTCGATCTGGGTCGCGGGCAGGCTCTGCAGCGCCTGGCCCTTGTTCTCGCCCCTGAAGCGGCCCGAGGGCTTTCCGTCGATCAGGATGGTGACGTTGGAGTCCCCGCGCAGGCTGACGTTGCCGTTCACATCGACCTCGACCGAGGGGACGTTGCGCAGGGCGTCGCTGATCGAGCCGGTGGTGGCCTGGAGATCGTTGGCGACGGTGTAGCTCTGGCGGTCGATCGAGGTGCGCACCGGCGGCGCCGTGCCCTCGACCACGACCTCGCCGACGGCGGGGCCGGGGGCGGTCGCGTTGGGCGCGGCAGGTCGGACGGGCGCCGGCGTCTGAGCGAACGCGGCGGACCCCGTGATCGCGAAGGCCGCGGTCGCGAGCCAGAACGAACGCTGAAACAATGACTGTCCCCCAACGCGCCGCCCCCGCAGCACGCTCACAAGCTGAAGTTCAAGGGTGCAGTAGCGGCAACTTTGTGACGAAGGAATTTCCGCGCCGATGCCTGCGGTTGCGGCCGCGGGGAAAACCTCGGCTAATCCGCCCCGCAAGACGGGAGGCGAACGATGCGGCGTATGATGGCGGTGGCGGCGGCCTGGCTCCTGACCGCAGGCGCGGCCATGGCGCAGACCCAGGCGACGGCGAAGGTCGAGGGCGGCGTGATCGTGGGCGAGACCACCGAACGCGCCCGGGTGTTCCGCAACGTGCCCTACGCCGCCCCGCCGGTGGGACCATTGCGTTGGGCGCCGCCGCAGCGGGTGGCGAAGTGGGTCGGGGAACGCGACGCCACCAAGAACGGCCCCTCCTGCCCGCAGCCGATGAACGCCGACGGCACGCCCAACGCCTTCGGCGGCGCGAACGGGCCGGTGTCGGAGGACTGCCTGCAGCTCTACGTCTTCGCGCCGAAGACCGCGAAGAAGGCGCCGGTGATGGTGTGGATCCACGGCGGCGGCCACCGGGTGGGCGCGGGCTGGGTGTACGACGGCCAGAACTTCGCCCGCGACGGCGTGGTGCTGGTCTCGATCAACTACCGTCTGGGCGCGTTGGGCTACCTGGCCCATCCGGCGCTGACGAAGGCGGCGGGCGGCCAGCCCACCGGGAACTTCGGGCTGATGGACCAGATCGCGGCGCTGAAGTGGGTCCAGCGCAACATCGCCGCCTTCGGAGGTGATCCGCAGAACGTCACCGTCTTCGGCGAAAGCGCGGGCGGGGCCAGCGTGCTGGCGCTGCTGGCGACGCCTGGCGCGCGTGGCCTGTTCAAGGGTGCGATCGTCCAGTCGGGCGGCGGCTGGTCCGAAGGGCGGTCGCTGGCGCAGGCCGAGGCGGCGGGGGTCGAGGCGCTGGCCAGGGCCGGCGCGCCCGCCGACGCCACGGCCGCCCAGCTGCGTGAGCTTCCTTTCGAAAAGCTCGTTCCGCTGGCCGGCGACTATGGGCCGCTCCAGGACGGTCGGCTGATGACGCTGACCGCGGGGCAGGCGTTCGCCAGAGGCCGGGCGACCGACGTCCCGCTGATGATCGGCTGGAACTCGGGCGAAGACACAGTGGCCTTTGGGGGCCTGGTCGGGCCCGCCGAACAACTGCGCAGCAATGACGACCGCGACCGATTCACCGACCGGGTGTTCGGCGCCCCGGCCCGCTGGATCGCGGCGAAGGCGGCGGGTGGGAAGCCCTCGTACCTCTACCACTTCAGCTACATCGGAAGCCGCTTCCGGCCGGGGATGACCCGTGCGGCCCATGCCGCGGAGATCCAGTACGTGTTCGAGTACTGGGGCCGCCGTACGCCGATGAGCGTGGTCAGCGACGAGGACCGCGCCATGGCTGCCCGCATGCACGGCTGCTGGGTCGCCTTCGCGAAGACCCAGGCGCCCTGCTCGGACTGGCCGGCGTATTCGCCTGAGAGCGACCGCCTCATGGAGTTCGGCTCGCCCGGCGGCGTGCGTGAGGCGTTCCGCAAGACGCAGCTCGACGCGCAGGACGCAGGCGCGCCGAAGTAGCGCTCGCGGTTGCGCGACGGTGTCGGCTGCTCCTAGCCTCGGCGCATGGTCGCCTATGTCATCAATGAGATCGTCGTCACCGAGCCCGAGCGGTTCCTGACCTATTCCAGCCAGGTGCCGGCGATCCTCGCCCAGTACGGGGGCGCCTACGTCGTGCGGGGCGGGGCGCCCGAGCAGGTGGACGGCCCGGAGCCGCCCGAGCGGCTGGTGGTGCTGCGTTTCGAAAGCCGCGAGGCGGCCCGGGCCTGGCGCACCTCGCCCGAGTACCTGGCGATCCTGCCCATCCGGGAGGCGACGTCGACCAGCCGTGTCTACATCGTCGACGGCTACGAGGGCTGAGGCGCCCGCAACGGCCCCACCTCACGCCGCCGATGCGCATTTTCGGGGGGCGCGGCCATCTGATGGGTGGACCGTTTACGAAAGCCGGTGTTCCATACCCTCAACATAGCAACCGCCGAGGCCGCAAAGGCCCAGATCATAAGGCGGAGCTCTGGGAGGAACTGCGATGGCTTGGAAGGCGAAGGCCTCTGGTCTCGCGCTGGCGATCGGCGCAATGGCGAGCACGGCTGGGGCCGCGCCGCCGGTGTTCGATCTGGGCCGGGCGCGGGCTGCATTCACGGTGGATCTGCCTGAGGGCTGCAAGCTCGAGGATGGTCAGGTCCGCGCCTCGTTCGCGATCTTCTATGTGGCCTGCGACGGCAAGGTGATGGCGGGCATTTACGCCGGCAACGCCGCCGACCGGCAGATGCCGCGCAGTCGGGTGATGATCACCGAGACCCGCTGGCCGTCCGAGGTCCAGGCCTGGGCCGCCGACGTGGGCGAGGATCAGGCCCGCGCCGACGCCATCGCCGCCTCTGTCCGCGTGCGTCGGGTGAAGATCGCCTGGGGCTAGCCCAGCGTCCGAAGGCGTGAACGGGCCGCGACGGCCGCCACAATCATCCCCATCAGGATCGACGGGAACAGGATCGCCATGCGCGGTCCGATCTCGTGGGCCAGCACGCCATAAGCCACAGCGCCCAGCGGGCCTCCCCCCATCATCCCGAGCGTGAAGATCGACAGCACGCGGGCGCGCTTGTCGGGCGGCGCATGCTCCTGCACCAGTCCGCGGCCCAGGGTCATGGTGACGCCGCCGGCGACGCCCCAGGCGACGTTCAGCGCGCAGAGCGCCCAGAACGGCATCGGGATAGCGCACAGTCCCAGCACGATCGCGCCGGAGCCCAGGGCGGTCAGATAGACCAATCCCTTCCGCTTTGGCGGGCCAGCCCGCATCAGCACGATGGCCGCCAGCATCGAGCCCACCCAGAAGCAGAGCGTGAAGACCCCCAGCGCCGAAGCGATGGCGGTGTTGTCGCGTCCCGCCACGACCGCGGGGAAATACCCCTGGACCACCAGCGGCAGCAGCACCGCGAAGGCGCCCATGAAGCACACGCCCATGCCGGCGCTGCAGAGGACGACTGGCCCGATGATCGGGGAGGCGACGGCCGCGCGGAATCCGTCGGCGATCTCGCTGCCGAGATAGCGCAAAGGATGACCCGCCTGCGGCGCGCGGGTCTCGCGGGGGCGGGGGCGCATGCGCAGCGCCGCGACCCCGGCCGCCAGCAGCAGGCCCGCCTGACCGAACAGGAGGGCGGCGACGCCCACCAGCGGCGCCATGATCGCCGCCACCATGCCCAGGATCTGTCCGGCGAACTGGGCCATGAAGGCGCCCGACACCGCCCGCTGCACACCGCCCTCGACGGGGGCCACGTGGCTGAGAAGCGCGTCCCGGGCCGGCGTGGCGAAGGCGCCGATCACCCCCACCGTCAGGGCGTAGACGATCAGCAGGCCGTAGGTGAGCCGGCCGGCGGAGACCAGGCCCGCGAGCCCCAGGAAGACGGCCGTCGAGACCAGGCAGGCCAGCACCACGATCCGTTTGCCGTCGGCCCGATCGGCGATGAAGCCGCCCAGCAGGATCAGAAGCGTGGTGGGCAGGCTCTGGCACATCTGGGCGACGCCCAGGCGGATCTCATTCTCCTGCAGGACCACCCGGACCAGGTAGGGGAACAGCACCATCTGGACGCCGAACGCCAGGAACCAGGCGGCGTGCGCGAACAGATAGGCCCCGAAGCCCGTGGGGGCGGCCGCCTGCCCCTCGGCTGTCTCGACTCTCGTCGCCACGCCTGCTCCCCCTCGAAGCCCGAGCATGGCACGCTGACGGCGTAAGCGAAAATCCATTGCCCTCGCCTAGGGGCAAGCGCTTACCCTTGGGGCAAAGGATCAGGAGGACTTCCCATGGCCGACAGCGCCCCCGCGAACGCCCCGCAAGCCGCAGCTGAAACCGCCGGACCCGAGGTGTTGTACGAGGTCAGCGAACACATCGCGACGCTCACCCTGAACCGGCCTGAGCGGATGAACACCATCTCGGGGCCGATGCTGAACCAGCTGACCGAGCTGCTGCTGAAGGCCGACCGCGACCGTGACGTGCGCTGCATCATCCTGACGGGCACGGGCCGGGCGTTCTGCGCCGGCCTGAACCTGGGCGGGGCCACCAAGGGCAGCACGGGCCTCGAGGGCGCGTCGACCTCGACCAACCTGGACCTGCGGTTCACGCCGCCGACCGTGCTGTTCAACCTGGACACGCCCACCATCTGCGCCCTGAACGGCTCGGCCGCCGGCTACGGCATGGATACGGCCCTGGGCTGCGACATCCGGATCATGGCCAACGGCGCCAAGATGGCCGCGGCCTTCGTCAAGCGCGGCATCGTGCCCGAGAGCGGCGGCACCTGGCTGCTGCCAAGGCTGCTGGGCTGGTCGAAGGCGTCAGAGATCATCTTCACCGGCCGGACCCTGACGGCCGCCGAGTGCGTCGAGCTGGGCCTGGCGTCAAAGGCGGTGCCCGAGGCCGAGGTGGCTGCGACCGCCCGCGCCCTGGCCCTGGAAATCGCCGCCAATGCGCCGCTCGCGGTCCAGGCTTCGAAGCGGATGATGCGGATGGGCCTGTCCGAGGGCTTCGACGAGCATGTGCACCACGTCTTCCTGCAGCTGTTGCCGCTGTTGCGGACGGAAGACGCGCTGGAGGGTATGAAGGCGTTCATGGAGAAGCGGACGCCGCAGTTCTCCAGCAAGTAGGGAGTAGGCCGTGAATTTCAGGGTCGCGGTGATCGGTCTGGCCTTGCTGGTCGCGGCCTGCGAAGGCAAGCGCGCCGACGTGTCGACGATGCCGGACGCCGCCGCCACGGCGGCGCCGGCCGTGGCGGTCGCGCCGGCGATGCCCGCCGATGCGCCGCCGCCCGAAGGCGCTGAGG
>FWWL01000447.1_pt1 | contig 114372 bp, 104 predicted proteins | sample 2228331 | NCBI WGS metagenome assembly FWWL01 (sample SAMEA103939775, study PRJEB20133) | metagenome | reverse complement strand
AAATATTATTTATTATGTTTGTATTAAAAAATAGAGTATCGGTATAAGCTGGTATTAATTTATTTTTAAAGTAATTTTCAAGCTGGTTTAAGATGTTGTTGTAATTAGGATCTTTTTTATCTAATTTTTGTAGGATTTTTATTAAGAAATTAGTTCTTAGCCAAAATTCTCTATTTTTAGGCATGTTAGGGCTTTTAGAAATAACCCAAGGAGCTACTTTTTGACCTATTCTCTTTAAAACTTCTAATAATGCTTTTATATTAGTTAAATCATTTGTAAAGCTTAAATTATATAAATCCTTTAGGTACGGTTTTGAGCTCATAAACGTTCTTAAATCATTTATCATATTAGTTAGTTTATTGTTATCTATTTCTTTGGTACTATTAATATAATCTAATATAATAGAGCTTTTAAGATATAAAGTTAAGAAATCTAAACAATCTCCATTACTTAAATCGCCTTTTTTTATTAATCCCTTAAAATACGAAGCTAAAATTCCTACATAAGTATTATACAAGTTATTTGCTAAGTTTTTATTTATTTCTTGACTATTTAATCCAAATTTAAGATATTCGTTGTTTATTGTATTTATTATATTTTTATGATCATTATTAATGTAAGATAACGCAGAGTAAATATTAGATGGGTTGTTTTTAGATAAATTAAGATAGTATAAGGCAGTCATTAATTTAGAAGCTTCTGTGTTATCTTTAATATTATAAGGTTTTATAAATTCATTAACTACGCTTAAGCTGTCGCTTATTATACTTAAAAAATTTAACCAAAAATCTTTATTAGTTAATATTAATGGATTATTTAGATCTATTGTATTTTTTAAATTAGGGGAAATAGCAAATATATCTTTTAAGAAATTTTTTATTTCATTTTGAATAAATAAATCTACTATTTGTTTCTTGTTTATTATATCTTTTAAAGCGATTGCTTTATATTGAATTTGTATTAATTTATTTGGTTCTGGCAGGTTTTCTTTGTTTGTTACCCAACCACTTTGGGATTTAAAATTATCGTAAATAAATTCTATTATATTAAATATCACTTGGGGATTATTTGAATAGTAACTAACTATTTTTTCAAGGTTTTGGCTTAATTTATCATTATTTGTTCCCATTGTAGTTATTATATCATTTAATAAATTTTTTGTTTGAAAGTCTATAAAAGATTTATTTGGATTTGATAGTATTAAAGCTGCTTTAGTAGCTATTTCTACTAAATAATTATAATTAGGAACCAATGTTTGTGAAAATAATCCATATATATTTCCTAATATTTTATCTAAACTTATTTGCGATTTATCTACATAAGTATTATAGTTTATTAGGTTTAGTTTATCTTGTATTGATTTATATATTTCGTTTGAGATATTAAAAGGGTTATAATTGTCTTTGGTATATAGATATGTATTTAATAAGTCTGTTGATTTAACTTTTTCCATAAAATTAATCACCTCATTAAGTTTAAAATATTATAAAATTTTTAACATCTGTTCTATATTTATTATTATATAATTTTTTTTATAATCTTTTAAATATTTTTTAAAATATTGTTAATTTTATTTTAAAGTAAATATTTCCACATATTCTTTGTATATATAGTAGTATCCTGTTTGGGTTTGAGTTTCATAAAGTATTGGCAATTTATTTTGGTAATCTTTATTTAATATTTCCTCCAAATTTTTATTATATATTATTGTTTTTATGTTTTTGTTCTCTTTGGAAAATAAATTTAAAAGTATATAACTCTGTGTTTTCCATAAATTAATTGGAAAGTATTTTATTTCAGGATTGTTATTTTCAGGTAATTTTATTACTGCTTCTTTTGATATATTTAGATTAGTTAGATTTATTGACTTTATTTCTATTTCATATGTTTTTTGATCTGCTATTAAATAATACAATTTATTGGCATATGTATTTCCTATAATTATATTTTTTTGATTTTCTATTTTTTCTAATTCCTCTGTTTTTAAATTATACATAAATAAGTCTTTACTTACTAAATTATAAGCTTTTTCTATTATTGCTGTGTTCGGATTAATTACTATTAAATTAAAAGGTAACTTTATTTTATTTTTTATTTTAGTCAAAGAGTAATCTGTTATTTTATTGTTTTGAAAAATAAATAAGTATTGATTTTTATCTGCTAATTTTTTATTTTTATCTTTATACTTAAAGCCTATCCAATAGAAACCATTTTTAAAGGAGTGTATTTTAGTAGTATTAAATGAAGGGCTATCAAATGATGTGGTTCCAGATGAATTTATATAATAAAACTTATTTTCTCCTGTGATTGTATTTAATAAAATAGTATTATCAAAACCTATACTTATTGAACTTAATTCTTTTACGTTTTCTAAAATTCTGTAGCCTATTAAATTATAAGGAATATTAATATTTATTAGTAAGGTTCCTTTAGCTTTAAATATTTTAAATGTATATATTATGTTCCCGTTTTCATTATTACTTATTTCTTTAAATTGGTATTCTTTTGGACTTAATTTTAGATTATCGTATATGTATTTTTCTATATCTATGATATATGCTTTATCTTGATTTTCTGTGTTATTTTTTATTTGGTTATTATTATTAGCTAAAGCTAGTAACGAGAAAATTAATAATATAGCAATAATAATTATAGATAATTTATTTTTCATTTTTAGATTCCCTCCTTATTTTTTTAGTTTTTTTATTTTTTTAAATAATAAAGGGGGTTTTTAAAACCCCCGTTAGTATTCAAAAAACATTTTATTAAATATTAAGTTTGGTTTATTTATTTGCTATTCCCCAGTAAACAGAAGGCCACCATTGCCACGTTTTTATTATACTACCATCCTCTTTATACATTACACTTTCCATTTTATTTTCTCCATAGGATAAGACTATCTTGTTTATTTTTAAGTCTTGTAATTTTATGAGTTCATTTTTTTGAACTTTAGCATCTTGATTTTTATCTTGCCATACATATAGTCCTTCCATTTCTGTTTTATCTATTACTCTGTCTTTATTTATATCAAACATTTCAAATAGTTTTTCAAATCCATTTTCAAAACCGAAAGCGTTTGACATTAAATTAAATCCATCTACTTCTTCTGTATATTTATCGTTTTTGAAAAATATTAATAATCCGTCGTTTGGTCCTATCCATTCCATTAGATCTTTAACCCCATCTGCATTTATATCAAATAATACTGCTCTTGATTTATCAAAGAAATTATGGGGTGTATTTATTCCCTTTGATACATCCGGTACTCCATTTAAATCTAAATCTACTACTATTGGATCCCTAGGCGGTGGAGGAGGTGGTGGTGAAGTTGTGTATCCATAGTTATCTATATAATGGTTAATTTGTGCTAATAAATGTTCATATTGATCTTGATATTGATTTATTGTCACATCCCCTTCATTTATTGAACCTAAGTATACGTTTTGATGAACAATTACTCCTATTTCATTATAGGTTGTACCTGTAAATACACTTCCTTCAAACCAGGTAGTTGGATTCTCAGAGAATCCTCGCCAGTTATATACTGCTGTATGGGACTCACTAACCATTGCTATTGTATTATAGTGGAAATCTGGTAGTTTAATGTTTTGAGTGTAGCTAAATTGGGGTTTTTCTACTCCTTTTTTTATACCTGCTATTGCTATGTTTGGTTCAATAGGAGCAATTATATATGTAGCGATTCCTATCATTGCTATTAGGAGTGTAAGTATTATTTTTCTCATTTTTTTCACCTCCTTTTTACATTATATATATAATTATTTTTAGTAAAAAATTGTTAAAAAAATGTTACTAAAATTAGTGATTTTTCAGGCTTATTTACATTTTTTTTACTAATTTGTAATAAAATTTTTACAACTAAATAGGAATTAAAATTTAATTGATTTATAAAAAGGGAGAAATTAAAAAAAGTTTAATAATAAAAAATGTAAGTATTTATTATTATTTAAGTATTTATTGTTAAAAAGGAGGGTAAGGAAATGTTTATTAATAAGGACTTTTTATTTGATTTGCTTAGTTCTTTTGGGCCTTCAGGGTATGAAGAAGAAGTTGCTAATGTCTGGAAAAATTATGTTTCTAAATTCGCTCATAAAGTATTTACTGATTTTCACGGGAACTCTTTTGGAATCCTTAATGAAGATGGACAATATAGGTTCTTATTATCTGGACATATTGATGAAATTGGATTTATGGTTAGTAAAATAGAAGAAGGGGGATTTATTAAGTTCATTCCTATAGGTGGTTGGGATAATGCAATTGTTCAAGGACAAAGAGTTATTATAAAATCTAAAAGTGGGAAAAAAATAAGAGGAACTGTTGGAAAAAAACCAATACATCTGCTTAGAACTGAAGAAGAAAGAAAAAAAGAAGTTAAAATAGAGGATATGTGGATAGATATAGGTGCTAATTCTAAAGAAGAGGTAGAAGAGGTAATAGCTATTGGAGATCCTATTATTTTAGATTGCTCACCGGTAGAGATTCTAAATAATAATATAATGTCTAAATCAATAGATAACAGAGTTGGGGCTTTTGTTGTAGCTGAAGTATTAAGATTATTAAAAGAATTAAATGTTAAATCTACTATTTATAGTGTTGCTACTGTACAAGAAGAGATTGGTTTAAGAGGGGCTTATACAAGCGCTTATAGGGTTAATCCTCATTTTGGGATAGCTGTTGATGTTACTTTTTTATCAGATGACCCAGGTACTAAAGATTCCTCTAAACTAATTGGAGATATAAAATTAGCTAAAGGGCCTGTTATCACTAGAGGTCCTAATATAAATCCTAAACTTTATGAATTACATATAAATGTTGCTACTAAAAACAATATTCCTTATCAAATACAGCCAGCACCAAGGGGTACTGGTACTGATGCTAACGTTATTCAAATAACTCGCGAAGGACCAGCTACTTCTTTAATCTCTATACCCACTAGATACCTGCATACTCCAGGCGAAATATGTAATTTACAAGATTTAGATAATGCTGTTAAATTAATTGCTTACACTATTAAAGAAATTGAAGAATATCACAAATTAACTGATTTTATCCCTTTTTAAATTAAATTAATTTTTAAATTAATCTAAAAAAGGTTTCTAAAAACCGGTGTATAATATTATAATATGATAGAAATTATTCCAATTTTAAAAACTTTTTATTTTTCAATTGTTTTAAATGGTTATTTATTAACTTCAAGTAATTTTGAAAATTTAAATAAGAATTTATATGTTTATGTAAAAGATAAAGAAGACATAAAAGTACTAAGAGGGGGTGATATGATTATGTATCCATATAAGCTACCTGAATTAACTTATTCTTATGATGCATTAGAACCTTATATAGATAAGGAAACAATGGAGATACATTATACTAAACATCATGGAGCTTATGTCAATAATTTAAATAGCGCCTTAGAAAAATATCCATATTTACAAAATTATTGCTTAGTATCTTTGCTTACTAATTTAAATGCTTTACCTAGTGATATTAGAGATTCAGTTAGGAACAATGGTGGAGGACATTTAAATCATTCTTTATGGTGGGAAATATTAAAACCAAATGGAAGCAAAGAACCTGTAGGAGAATTAGCTAAATTGATTAATGAGACATTTGGTAGTTTTAATAATTTTAAGGAACAATTAAACAAGGCTGCGTTAAGTAGGTTTGGTTCTGGTTGGGCTTGGTTAGTTCTTGATAAATTCGGAAAACTACATGTTATTTCTACTCCTAATCAAGATAGCCCATATATGGATGGATTTATTCCATTAATGGGTGTTGATGTTTGGGAACATGCTTATTATCTAAAGTACCAAAATAAACGTGCTGATTATTTAAACGCAGTTTGGAATGTACTCAATTGGGATGTTATAGAACAAAAGTACCAAGAAGCTAAACAAAAACTAAATCAATTAGTAAAAACTTCGTAAATATATTTTACAATTGGACTATAAAGGAAGCGTTAAATAATATAATAGATGCTAAAAAGTGTAGATATATTTTTTATACTAAGAATGTAATAAATTAGGTTTGTTTTTATTAAATAAATATTAGTACTTAAGTAAAGGGAGTGCTTGCTCCCTTTTTATTTTTTTTAATAATTAAATTTTTATTAACAAAAATTTAACAAATTTTATGCTAAAATTTAACTTAATTATTTTAAAATTAGATTAGTTGAAATATTTAAAGGGGTTTTTTGAAAAAATAATTAATAATAAATTAGGAAGGGGTGATTAAAGATGACAACGGGACCAATAAATCCAAATATAAATGATGCAGTAAATAAGTTATTTAATCAAGGTGCTAAAAATGTAGCTTCTACTTTCGGAGCTATGTCCAGAAAAACACAAGATCAACAACAAATTGAAAAACAAAATTATGATATAAGTAAAGAATATCAAGTTTTTGATCATGTTCAAAATTCAAAGGAATTAGAAGAAAATGCAAAAGATTCAGGATTAATTAATCAATCCTTAACTAATAAAGAATTAGATACGCAAGAAGAATTAGCTTTAGAAACTGAATATCCATTTATACCTTCTAAAGAAGGATCAACTACTCTTGAGGAATCTTCAGAACAAGAAGGCATAACTTCAGTTTCTACTGGGGTTTCAAAATCCATAAGCACAGATGAAGAGCTATTTGAGGAGTTAGCTAAGAATGTAGGAGTAAGCTCTAAAGAAGTAAAAGAAGCTGCTTACTCTGAAGTTATGCATAACTTAGAAACTAACAAAAAAGAAATGACTGAGCTTAAGGTAACTAACGATACAAACTATATAGAAACAAAAATATTAAAAGAAGAAAAACCTGCTACTAATGAAATAAAAGAAGGAAAACTCATAGTTGCTAATGTTGAACCTATCCCTGTTGATCAAGCTAATGAATTATTTTAATTTTATTATCCTACTTAATTATGGATATTTTAAAAATAATTGTTGGAATATATTTATTATATTTTACATATTTTATATGTTTATAAAAAGTCAATTGGTTTTAGCTAATGATTATCAATTTTCTATAAGTGATTACGTAATTTATGAAATTTATAACTCATTTGAAAAAGAAAAGTTTTATTTATTAGCTGAACAAATTATTTATAAAAATGGTGAAAAACTTGGTATAAAAGTTTCTATTAAAAATCCTAAGGATATCAATAAACCTTTAAAAGAATTTATTTTATTTGTTACTGATAATTTGTATAATAAACAACATGAAAAAGTAGATAGGATTTTTATATTAAAAGATTCTAAAAAAATAGAAATTCAAGCTAATAAACAGAATTTATATGAATTATTTAAACAATGTATTCCTCCAATTAAAGAAATGAAATTAATTAATAAAGATAATATTCAATTTAATATAGCTGGTAGAGTGTATAGTTCAGTAAGATATATTTATGAGTATTTTGAAAATAAAGATTTATTTATATTAATAAATAGTGATGAGATAAAGTGGAACAATATCGGTTTGTTTCTTTATGATAAAGATATGAATTTGCTTTTTAAAAGGGTTTTGGTTGATTTTAAATGATTTTAATTAGATTATTTTGTTATGAAGAAACTTTATTTATGTTCAAGTCCTATTGGTAATTTAAATGATGTATCTTTTAGATTATTAGATACTTTAAAAAAAGTAGATTTAATATTAGCAGAAAACCCTAATATTACCATTAAATTATTGAATTTTTATAATATAAAAAAAAGAATGATTAAATTTCATGATAGTGATTTAAGTATTTATAATCAGAATTTAAACGGTAATATTAATATGAAGTTAATGAAGATATTTAGCGAGGTAGATGAGGTAGCTTATATAAGTTCTGCTGGAACCCCTAATTTAGAGGATCCCCCAGTTAATTTAGTTAATTATTGTTATAAAAATTCAATAGAGATTGATGTTATAGTTGGGCCTTCGGCTTTAACAGCTGCTTTGAGTGCTTCCCCTTTTTATCATACCCCATTCATTTTTTTAGGATTCCTACCTAAAAAATTAAATCAAATTAAAAAAATTATTAATCATATTAAGGAATATTTTAGTAGCGATGTTATAAAGAGTGCTATTTTTTTTGAATCTCCTTATAGAATAAATGAATCTTTAAACATTTTTAAAGATTATTTTTTTGATAATTATGTTTTAATAGCTCATGAATTAACTAAAATTAATCAAAAATTTATTCTAAAAAAACTAAAAGATATAGATAATTTAATAAATAAAGGGGAATATACTGTTATTCTTTACAATAAAGATTAACTAAAATATAAATAGTATTTAAGAGAGTTGTTAAGAAAGTTTAAATTTAGGTAATATACTTGTAATTAGCCTAATACCGCCTGCAGACCATAAGGCTAACGTGGCGGAATACAAATAGGTCTGCCAAAAGTGTATAAGAATATACACTTTTGTTAAATAGGTGTGGGTTTTATGGACTGTGTTTTTTGTAAAATCATAAATAAGGAACTTAATTCTGAAATATTGTTTGAAGATGATAAAGTAATCGTAATAAAAGATATATTCCCTAAGGCTAATATCCATTATTTAGCTATTCCTAAAAAACATATACCTACTCATATGGATATTACTAACGAAGATCAAGAGTTAATGGGATATATCCATTTAATTATAAATAAACTAACTAAAGAAAAGGGGATAAATAGTTATAAATTAGTTATGAATTGTGGGTATGATGCAGGCCAAAGAGTTTTTCATATCCATTTTCATATATTATCTGGTCAAAAATTTGGAGAAGTATGATGATTATATCAGTGGGTTTTTTTGATGGATTTCATATTGCCCATCAAGAAGTTATCAAAGATTCTAATATAGTTATTACTTTTGATACTTACCCTAAGGCATTTTTCAATAAAATTAACTCTAATAATTTGCTAACTACTAATTTTGAAAAACAATGCTTAATTACTCAAAAATTTCCACAAACAAAAGTAGAATTTTTTATTTTTAAAAAAATCTATAATTTATTACCAGAAGATTTTATAAAACTACTAAAAAATTTATACGATTTTAAATATATAAAAGTTGGTTATGATTTTAGATTTGGAGTTAATGCTTCAGGAAATATTTTAACATTAAAAAGATTACAAAAAAAATATAATTATGAGTTAATTGTTGTTAAACCAATAAAAGTGGATAATAGAGTAGTTCATAGTAGATATATAAGAAATTATTTAAAAAATGGAAAATTAGAGTGGGTTTTTAAAATGTTGGGTAGAAACTACTCTTTTTCTGGTATAGTAATTGAAGGGAATAAAATAGGAAGAAAGATAGGTTTCCCTACTGCTAATTTGTTAGTAAGTACTTCAAAGATAATGCCTCCTTATGGGGTTTATAAAGTTAGAGTAAAAATTGAAGATATTTATTATTATGGGCTTTTACATTTAGGACCTAGACCTGTTATCAATGACTTTGATACCTCCATTGAAGTTTGGATTAAAAATTTTAATCAAGATATATATTATAAGCAAGTTACTGTTGAAATTTTGCAATTTATCAGAAAAATTAAAAATTTCTCTAATTTAAATAAATTAATAGAACAAATAAAAAAAGATATTCAATTAGCTCAAATTTAAGTTAGTCTTATATATTAACATTTTTTTTACATATTTTTAATATTTTTTTAATTTTTTTTATCTAAAATTTTAATAGAAATTAAAATATCCTTAATAAATTAAGGAGGGAATTTATGGAAATATTTAATAAATTAGATGAAATATTAAATAATAGAATAGACCAGAAATTAAATAGAGTTAATCAGATTTTTGATGCTATATCTAATAATAAGAAAACAGATTTAAAAACAGAGGAAAAAGAATTTAATGAACTGTTTTCTAAATATTTAAATCAAAATAATTCAAATGATAATATTGTTAATAGGGATTATAATAAAATGTCAAAAGAGGAGATAAACAAGGAGATAATGGCTGTAGTTGATGAGGCATCCAAAAAATATGGGGTAGATAAAGAGTTAATATTAGCTATAATAAAGCAGGAAAGTAATTTTGATCCTAATGCTGTTTCACCTGTTGGGGCATGTGGGTTGATGCAATTAATGCCTGAAACCGCTAAAGATTTAGGGGTTAATGATCCTTTTGATATTAGACAAAATATAATGGGAGGAACTAAATATATAAAACAAATGTTAGATCAATTTAAGGATATAAAATTGGCGTTAGCTGCTTATAATGCTGGCCCTGGTAATGTTATGAAATACAATGGAATTCCTCCTTTTAGCGAAACTCAAAACTATGTAGCTAAAGTACTTAATAATTACATTAATTATAAAAATAATTTAGCTTGATTAATGTAAGTTAAATTAAAATTATGGAAATACTTAATAATATTAATGATTTTAATAAATAATAGGAGGGGTTAAATTTATGGAAATAAATAATAAAATTGATAAAACTATCCAACAAGAATCTAAAAATAAAACTAATAACGAAAACAACATTAAAGATAATAATAAATTGGAACAAGATTTTCAAAAAGAAATAGATAAGAAATTAAAAAATCAAGATAAAAAAGAACAAAAAGAAACTCAAAATAATGATATCGAAAATATTAAAGAACAAGAATCTAATAAATCTAAATTAAAAGATTTAACTGATTTAAAACTATTTGTACTACCATATATTAATAAAGATTTATTAAGTATTAATTTAAAACAAAGCCTTAATTTAGATGAAAAGAATTTATTAAGTACTCAAAAGAATTTAAACGAATTAAATTATTCTAAACAAGAGAATATCAATAAAAAAGATCTCCAATTAATTCAAACTACTAAAAAAACAGATGAAACTAGTAAAGATTATCTTAATGTCAATCCTTTTGAAAAATTCGAAAAACTATATAACTCGCTAAAAGAAATATCCAAAGAAGAAAAAATTAAAGAAAGTAAAATTATTCAACAATTAGTTGATAATATCAATATAAAAGAACTTGAAAATAAAAAGGTAGTAGAATTAAATATAAATAAAGAAATCTTTGGAAACCTCAAAATCCAGATACTTAATGAAGATAATAAAGTTACTATCTTATTTAAAACCGATTCTAAATATACTTTAGATTTAATTAAAAATAACGCTAATCAATTAAAAGATATGCTAAAAAATAGGAATCTCTTTGTTGATAATATTAAAGTAGAATATGAAGAAGAAGCTTAAAGAAGGTGATTAATTAAAAATGCTAAAAAATATTTTTAATATTTTTAATGCAGAAAAAATAGCTAACATAATAAAAGATTCTATAATATCTGATCTAAAAAAAGAATTTGATAATTTTAGAAGTGAAATATCCGGCCAATTGGAAGGATTTAAACTAGCACTTAACTCTATTGAAAATAGAATGAATTCTATTGAAAATAGAATGAATTCTATCGAAAATAGAATGAATAATGTCGAAGATAGGATAGATAGATTAAGAGTTGAATTAAACGATAAAATAGATAAACTTAGAAATGAATTGGATAGTAAGATAGATAAAGTGGATACTAAGATAGATAAAGTTAGTAATGAACTAGATGGTAAGATAAATAGCCTAAGAACAGAACTAATTACTCTTATTAATGATACAAGAAACGAAATATTAAAAAAGGTATTCGAAAATACTCAAAGAATAGATGAATTAAATAGGAGAATAGATAGTATATATGTAAGTGTAGGTGAGGCTGTGAATTATAAACAATTAGTAGATGATTTATTAATAAGGATGCAAAGAATGGAAACTAAATTAGACCAGGCCTATATTAATGAAATTTTAAATTTAATTAAACTATACAAAGAAGAAAAAAAATAAATATAAAGTAAAAAAGGAGGTGAATTAATTATGTTTGACTTCTATAATCAGATGAACGCTATCAATTCAACATACGAATTAATAAATAATCAATTTAAAAACCTACAAAAATTTAATACAGTAGGTTATAAAGCAGAAGTTAAAACATTTACTGAAATATATAATGATAATGTAGGTACTGGTGCTGTTAAAACTGAAACTAAAACATTATTTACTCAAGGAAACGTTAAGAAAACAGGTGGTAAAAATCACTTAGCTATTCAAGGAAATGGCTTGTTTGTTGTAAGTGATGGAGAAAAAAATTACTATACTAGACGTGGTGACTTTGAGCTAAAAGATGGAAAATTAGTCTGTCCAGAAGGGAACTTAGTTGTTAAAGCATTTAAAGTAGATGAATCTGGTAAAAGAACTGATAAATTAGTTGATGTTGATTTATCTATTGATAAAAATGGATTAATCCTAGGTAAATATAACGACTATCAAATAGATGATAATGGGGTAATTAATGGAATATTAAGATATACTGATCCTGTTACTAATCAAACTATAACTAAAAAAGAACCAATATATAAAATCGCATTAGCTAATTTTAGTGATCCTTCTATTTTAACTAGGAAATCTGATACAGTATTTGATGCAAAGGATATAAAACCAGTTTTAGGAGAAGCAGGGACTGGTGCATTCGGAGAAATTAAAGCTCAACATTTAGAAATGTCTAATATAAATATCCCTGAACAAGTCCAACAAGCTATGTTAGCTCAAATGCAATACAATGCTACTATGTCTTCTTTTAGAGCACTTAACGATATGGTTAAAAATGCTTCTCAATTAGTAAGATAATAAATTGAAAATATAATAAATAAAAAATATAAAAGGGAAGGGAGATATTTTCTCCCTTCTTTTTTATATATTTAATTTAGCGTTTATTTATAAATAAAAAATAAATTAGGATTGCTAAAAGAGTTTGTAAAAAAACAATTGTAGCGCTTGTAGGAAAATCTAAAAAATATGACAATACTATTGATATTATATTTACTAAACTCCCATATATTGTAGCAAATATTAATTTATTTTCATCTTTTATTTTTAAAATATAACTAACTATCGCAGGTGATAGTAAAATTGAAAAAACTACAAACACTCCCACTAACTTAACAGAATTTATTAAAACTAAACAAAAAAATATGAAAAATAAAATATCATAATATTTTTTAAAAAAATTATGTGATCTAAAATAAGAAATTAATCCATAAAGTATTAAATAATATATAAAAGTAAATATTAGCATGTTTTTTGAAACAAATAAAATATCAGAAGTAGCAATAATATTTAGGAATTTTTCAGCTCCTTGAACGCTCTTTGATAAAACTAATATACTTAATGAAAAAGAAAAAGCGTATAATATTCCTATTAGTGCTTCATTATAAACTTTATTTTTATCTACTATATATATCATTAAGCTTCCTATTAATCCAAATATTAATGAAAATATAAACGATAATATTGAGTTTTCATTAAAAAATAGTAAGGAAAAAGCTATACCTAAACCAATGAACTGACCTATCGCTATATCTGTAAATATTATCCCCCTTTTGATAATCTCTAACCCAAAATAAGAATGAAGAAAAACTAATATAATTGAAATCAAAATGGAATTTATTAAAATCTCCATTTGATTCTTTTTAATTTAATTCTTTTTGTTAGTTTTTAGAATTATAAAAAGCATTTACTATTTCATCAAATAGTTTATAAATGTTTTGATCATCATGAGGTAAATATAAAATTTTTAAATTGGTTTTTGATGAAATGTATTTTGAATAATTATCTTTATGATAGTAATCTTGTAATATAAAGAAGACTTTTTCATTTTTAGCTATTTCTAGTAGGTTTTCAATATATTTAGGAGTCGGTGGAATTCCAGGTTTAGGCTCTAAGTTTGCAACTAATTCTATTCCATATCTTCTTAAAAAATAATCGTATAAACTGTGGTATTGAAATACTTTAACCCCTTTAAAATTTTCCATTTTCTTATCCCATTCACTAAGTTTTGTTGAAAAGTTTTGCTTAAAGTTTTCGAAATTTTTTTCATAAAAACTTTGATTAGTTTTATCTATTTCTGATAATTTTAAATATATTATATTTGCAATTGGGATTATATTATAAGGATCTAAATAGAAATGGGGATTACCTTCGGGATGTATATCCCCTAAATCTCTACTTAATAATTTAGGTTTATCTATTAAATCAAAGTAATTAGATAACTCAAGATATCCTATATTTCCTGGATTGATTTTAGGGTTATTTGCCTGTTTTATTAAAACAGGGATAAACCCGATTTCTAAACTTGCTCCATTTATTATAAGTAAATCTGCTTTTGAAAGTTTTACTACATAACTGGGCTTAGGTACTACATAATGCGGATCTTGATACCTACTACTACTTATACTAAATACATCTACTTTATCTTTCCCTATTTCCTTTACTATTGATTCTATATACCCATAACTAACTACTATATTAACTTTCGCATATATAAAACTGGATAAACTAATATAAATTAAAATAAAAAATACTAAATAATTAAAGAAGATATTTTTTGATAAAATAGTTTTAGTTTTATTTTTACTAAAATTGATGTGCTGCATGATATCCTATGGCCATATTGAAATTTATACTAAACTGATTATAATTTCTTTTAATCCCATTTATAAAAGCTGCGTTATTATTGGAATATTCTAATCTTATCCTAGAAAACTCTGTAAAATTATATTCTATCATTAAAGTAATCCTACTCAAATTTTCATAAATATTATCATTTACACTTAAGCTTATATTATTTAATGATATATTATTTTTAGATAAATTATCATATCTTATTCCTATTCTATAGTTTTGATTTAATTTATATACTCCTTGAATATAATATCCTGATTGATTAGAAGAAAAATTATTAATATTTAGATCTCCAAGGTTATCATAATAATATAAATCTCCTTTTAATTTTCTTGTTAAATATTCTCCTTGAAGTGATAGGTATCTATTTGAATCTATAAAATACTTAGCAGTTAATTCATAGTCAATTATATCGGATTTACCTACTAAGTAATTTGTTTGGTAATCTAATGGGAAATTTTCTATTCTAGAGCTACTGTTAGCTAAGGATATTCCTGTTAATATTGTTAAATTATTTATATCAAAGGAAGTTTTTAGAAAGTAGGTTTTTACGTTAGGTTTATTAGGTCCTAATACATTTAAATCATTACCTGTGTTATCTATTTTGGTATTTATAGTAAAGTTATTAGTCCCAAAGGAATTCTCACTACCATTTTGCAATAATTCAAAACCTGCTAATAAATAAAAGTTTAATGGTAGTAAGTAGCTTACTTGGATTCCTGTATCAACTAATCCATCGGGACCTAAAAATGAAGTATAAACTAAGGGATATTCATTAAAATCCCACATATGTGGATGCTGGTAATTAATTCTTCCAAAGGAGCTCCTAAATTTTCCCCCTTTTAACTGTAAGCTTTTTATAAATTTAGTTACAAAATATGCTTCTTCTAATTCTACTCCTTCATCACTAAACGGTAAAGTAACTTGTAGATCAAAGTAAGGATCTACAGCTGATGATAAATATAGTTCCCCGTAGTTTAAATTAAATCCCATATTTTGATTAATGTTATGCATTTCAGGGGTAAATCTATAAAAACCATTAACTCTTATATTCTCATATTCACTATCTTTTATATTTCTATTTACATAAGAAAAATCCATTACAAAAGATATATCCGGAATAAATTTAGAACTATATCCATTTTTATTTAGATTAAAAGATTTTAAAGGATCATTATATTTTTGATTTATTATTGTAGTATTTTCTTTTAAATTTTTTATTTCGTATGTATTATTGTTGTTTTTAGAACTATCTTCTTCATTTGCCCCATAAATAACTTTATTAAAACTTAAAAATATTGAAAAAGTTATAAATAAAACAATTAGGAATTTTAAGTTTAAGATATATTTTTGTTTCATATTTATATTATTTTTTTTTATTTTATGTTTTTCCTTTATAAACTATGGTTTATATAAGTTTAATATAATTTTTTTAAAGGGTTTTAATGATTTAAAAAAAAGTATAAAATAGATAAGGAATAAATAAAAACCGCCTGCTAAGGGTTATAAAGTAATTGGGGCGGTATATAAATACCCCCTTAGCTTAAAAACAAAACAATGATAGCAAGTAAGTTCGATTTTATTCAAAAAGAATTAGAGCAATTAAAATCTGAGGGTAGGTATAATATAATAAGGGTTATAGAGAGCCCTCAAGGAGCTTGGGTTACTATAGATGGTAGAAATAAGCTTAACTTGTGTTCTAATAACTATTTAGGGTTTGCTAATAATGAGTACATAAAACAAAAGGTTAAAGAGTATATAGATAAATATGGGATAGGGCCAGGAGCTGTTAGATCTATTGCTGGCACTATGAAAATCCATGAGGAATTAGAACAAAAACTATCACAATTTAAACATACTGAAAGTACTATATTATTGCAATCAGGATTTAATGCTAATTTAAGTGTAGTGCCTACTTTACTTGATAGTCCAGAAGATGCAGTTATTTCTGATGAACTTAATCATGCATCTATTATAGACTCTATAAGATTATCTAAAGCTAAACGATTTATTTATAAACATTTGGATATGAACGATTTAGAACAAAAATTAAAGGAAGCTAAAAATAGTAGAAGAATATTAATTGTTACAGATGGAGTATTTTCAATGGATGGGGATATTGCACCGCTAAGTGAAATAGTGGAATTGGCTAATAAGTATGGTGCTTTGGTAATGGTGGATGATGCGCATGGTGAAGGAGTTTTAGGTAAGAATGGTAGAGGAATTGTAGATCATTTTAATTTACATAATAAAGTGGATATAGAAGTAGGTACATTATCTAAAGCTTTTGGAGTGGTTGGAGGATTTGTTAGTTCTAATAAATTAGTTGTAGAGTATCTTAAGCAAAAAGCTAGACCATTTTTGTTTTCTTCTGCTATGACAATCCCTGATGTTGCGGCCGCTTTAGCCGCTATTGACCTAATGCTTAATACTGATATTGTTCAAAAACTATGGGATAATACTAACTTCTTTAGAAAAGAAATTAAAAACCTAGGATTTGATACTTTAAGCAGTAAAACCCCAATAATTCCTATAATGTTATATGATGAAAAAATAACTCAAGAATTTGCTAAGGAACTATTTGAAGAAGACATATTCGCTATGCCTATATTTTATCCTACTGTCCCTAAATCTAAAGCAAGAATTAGAGTTATTATTAGCGCTATTCATTCTAAACAAGATTTAGAATTTGCTTTAGAAAAATTCTCTAAAATTAAACAAAAATTTAAAATATAATTATAAAGATATAATAAATAGATTAAGGTGTAAATAATTAATAGAGCTGTGAAATGCTATTGTGTAAAGTAAAATTATAATTAAAAAATTATAAAAAACTTTTGGAATACAAAAATAAAGTAGGTTTTTATGTATTTATTTGTAGGTTTGGGGAATCCAGGACATCAATATAAAAATACTAAACATAATATCGGTTTTGAGGTAATTGAATACTTTATTAATAATAATAAAAGTATAGCGTATAATAGATATCTAAAGTTTCAAGGGATTTTTTACGAAGTAATTTTAAATAAAGAAAATAATATAAAATTTTTGATGCTTATGCCTTTAACTTATATGAATTTATCTGGGATATCTGTTAAACAAGTTTTAGATTTTTATAAAATAAGTTCTAATAAATTAATTGTTATTCATGACGATATGGATATAAAAGTAGGTGAATTTAAGATAAAATTTAATGGAGGTAGTGCTGGACATAATGGAATCCAATCCATTATAAACTATATCGGAAAAGATTTTTATAGAATAAGAATCGGCATTAATAGACCACAAGATAAAAATTATAAACACTATGTACTAGATAAATTTGCTCCTGAGGAATTAATAGAAATAAATAACTTACTACCTAAGCTTAATTTAATAATAGAAAATATAGTATTAGAGGGAATTGAGAAAACTATCTCTAAAATAGGATTTTTATTAATGAAAAGTATTTAATAATAAATGAAGGAGGTTAAATTATGAATAACAATAATAAAGAATATTTAAGGTATTGGGAGATAGCGAAATCTAAAATGATACCACATTTTGCTATCTGGAAAGAAGTTATAAACGAAGGACCTAGAGTTATTTCCAAAGGTGATGGAGTTTATCTATGGGATATTAATAACAATAAATATATAGATGGGATGTCTATACTATGGGTAGTTAATGTAGGACATAATAGAAAAGAAATAATAGAAGCTATATATGAACAACTTAATAAGATATCATATGTATCATTGTTTGGTGGGTATTATCATGAGAAAGCGTTGGAATTAAGCGAATTATTAACTAATATTTTAGGGATGGATGCGGTTTTCTTTTCTAATAGTGGGAGTGAAGCTATAGAAACTGCTATAAAGTTAGCTAAACAGTATCATTATATTAAAGGGAATCCTAATAAATATAAGATAATTGGTAGGTGGCATTCTTATCATGGGGTAACCTATGGAGCACTAAGTTTATCTGGAATTAGACAAAATAGAATATTTTTTGAACCCTTAGTACCTGGGTTTTTACATTTTGAAGTACCTTATTGTTATAGATGCCCCTTTAATAGTAGTTATCCTGATTGTGAATTAAGATGTGCTCAAGATTTAGAAAGATTAATAGAATATGAAGGACCAAAAACGATTGCTGCTGTTATAGTTGAGCCAGTTATGTCTGCTTTAGGAAGTGTCTATCCTCCTGATTTCCATAAATATTACCAAAAGATCTATAAAATTTGTAAAGAAAATGATATATTATTAATTTTTGATGAAGTTAATAATGGTTTTGGGAGAACAGGGAAATTATTTGCTTATGAGCATACTTCTGTAAAACCGGATATGTTTGTTTTTGGGAAAGGGATAACAAGTGGTTATGCACCTTTAGGAGCTACTGTTGTTTCTAAAGAAATCTCAGAAGTTTTTAAGGATTGGATGTTTATGCATGGATATACATTTGGTGGGCATCCTGCTTCAGCTGCTGCTGCTATCGCTAATATCAATATAATCCTAAATGAAAAACTATATGAAAATGCTCATAATATGGGGTTGTATTTAAAAGAAAAATTACAAGAACTAATGGAATTTGATATAGTTGGTGATGTAAGGGGAATTGGATTACATTTTAGTATAGAATATGTGGCAGATAAGCTAACAAAGAAACCAATAAGTTCTAAGTTTTGGGTAGCTGCTAGGATAGAAAAAGAATTATTAAAAAATGGTGTTTATTTAGCTAGAGCTTCAGTTGATAGAACTTATATCGCTCCACCCTTAATCATTAATAAGGAACAAATCGATTTTATTGTATCTGCTCTTAAAAAATCTATTTATAAAGTCCAACAAGAATTTTTCAGTTTTAAAAAATAAACTTAAATAACTTATGAAAATACAATTTAGTTTAAATCTAAGAAATTTCCTCATTTCTATTAATGTTATTGTTATTTCTAGTTTATTATTTTTATTTTATTTCATAACAACTAAATTGATAACTGACTTAGAAAATTACACATTTAATTTTTTTGTAAGTATTTCAAATTATTTAGCTTCAAGGTTTAAAAATTATATACAATATGAACAGTTCCAAGCTTTGGAAATAGTTGTAAAACAGGAATTGGAAAATAATAAACTAGATCAAAATTTAATCGGAATTTATTTTTTTAGCAATGATAAAAAAATGATATTGTATTATTCTATTGCCCCCAATTTAAATTTGCCATTAAATTTAAATGATTTATCAGATAATTTAAAAACAAAATTAATTAAGCTAAATAAGAAAAAGTATTTATTAGTGTATTTACCTATAAAGCAAGCAATTATAAGTGATATAGAAGAGTACCAAACTGTTGGATATTTGATAACCATATTTTCTTTAGAAAATCTTGACAGAAGAATTAATTTTGTTTATTTTATATCTAGTGTTACTTTTGGAAGTATTGTTTTAATTTATATATTTCTTTTGTTTTTCTTAATATCTCAGATATATTTTCCTATTAATTATTTAAATAAAATGATATTGGAGATAAAAAAACAGCGATTTAAGTTAGAGGAAAAAAAATTTTTATTTAAAGAATTTAGTAATTTACAAAAAGCTTTTTTAGAGATGGGAAAAGTTATAGAACAGCAATTAATTATGCTAGAAGCTTTGGCTTCTAATGATTCTTTAACAACAGTATATAACAGACGTGCTTTTGAAAAATTTTATAACGCTATGTTTATTAAAAATAATATGTATAAATCCTTAGGTTTAGATGCTTCTTTTAGTATTATTATGATAGATATAGATAATTTTAAAAAAATAAATGATACTTATGGGCATGATATAGGAGATAAAGTTTTAAGAAATTTAGGGATTTTTCTAAATTCTAAAAAAAGAAAAAGCGATATAGTTGCTAGGTATGGTGGAGAAGAATTTGTTATTATACTTAGCGATACTGATAAAATAGATGCTCTTAAATTTGTTATTAATTTATTAGAAAATATAAAAGAAAATATTAAAATCCCGATAAATGAATCATTTATATTAACTATAACAGTAAGTGTTGGAATCTCTGTGTTCCCTTATGATTCAGAAAATAAAAATAATTTATTAAAAATTGCTGATGAAAATCTATATCATACTAAAACTAATGGAAAAAATGGAGTAACTATTATACTTAATAATTCCAAAGTTTTAATAAGGAATAAGGAAGAATTGGAAAATATCCTAAATCAAAATGAGTTCTAAATTTTGTTTTTTGATATTAATTCAATTATCTTTTTAGCAGTATATTCTATTGATTCGCTAGTATTTTTTGTAGAGGATGGTAAATTTATACCATAATTATAAATATAAATTGAGTTCTTATAAAAATCTTCTAAATTATCTACTATTTGATATTTTTTGTAAAATTCCATTAAAGGTAATGGGTAAAATATTCTTCTTGTGGGTATATTTATATCATTCAATTTTGCTTTTAAATTAGCAATATCTATTTTGTTTTTAAAAATTATTGTTATAAGCCAGTAGTTTGGAATAGAATTATTAGTATCTTTTTGAAGATATAATATATCAAAATAGTTTTTAAAGTATTCGTAGTAGATCTTATAGAAATTCTTTTTTAAAGATAGAAAATATTCTAGTTTTTCAAATTGAGCTAATAGTATAGCTGCTTCTATATTTGTCATTCTGTAATTATATCCTAAGTCTGTGTGGTAATATTCTGATTCTATACGTGCTTGTAAGCTTAAAAATCTAATATATTCTATATCTTTTTCATTTTTAGAGAATATAATTCCGCCGGATGAGGCGGTTATTACTTTGTTAGCATTAAAACTAAACGCTCCAAATTCTCCAAAGGTACCTGTGAGTATATCTTTATATTTTGATCCTAAAGATTCTGCTGCGTCTTCTATTATTATTAAATCATAATCTTTTGAAAGCTTTAGTATTTCATCCATATCGCATGGATTTCCATATAAATGAACAGGCATAATAAACTTAACTGATATCCCTTTACTTTTTGCTAATTCTATTGCTTTAGCAGCTGAGTTTGGATCTAAGTTTAAAGTGTATTTATCTATATCACAAAATATAGGGATTAGGTTGTTATATAATGCTGCATGTGAAGTAGCAGCAAAGGTTATTGCTGGAATTATTACCCCTATTTTTTCTTTTAGAGGATCTAAATTATATTTTTTTAGCGAATATCTTAAGGATAAACTTAAGGCGGCGGTTCCTGAGTAAGTAGCAGCTACATACCCTCCTAGATATCCTGAAAAAACTTCTTCTACCTTCTTTACTAGTGGACCTCTTGTTGAAATAAAACCACTATCTATCGCTTCTAATACATACTTCTTTTCCAACTCCCCTAAATTACAATTATCTAAATAAATTTTCATAAAGATAATTTAGTTAAATTAATTATCTATTAAAAAACTTTTCATTATATAAAAAATTTCAGTATTATTAACTATTGGTTTGATTTGATAGTTTATAGTTCCCTTGTAAAAAGCTGGTATATGTTCTGAAGTATGATAATTACTACTATAGTTAATTTTAAAGTTATCATCAAACTTTGAGGCATTATAATCTATTAAAGTTAAGCCTCCACAATCATGATCCCCTAAAGTTAATATTAACACATTTCTATTTGTTTTATAGTAACTTAATAAGAACTTTATAGTTTCTTCGTAATCTTTCATTTCATTTATTTGATCTTTAAATAGGTTATCATGTCCATACCAATCTATTTGACTTGCTTCTATCATTAAGAAAAAACCATTAGGATTTTTTGATAATAAATTTATAGCTAATTCTGATAATTCAGCTAACTTATAGTTTCTTTCAGATTGTTTTGGAGGATGATTTTCACTTAAAAAAGCTAATAATTTATTAATTTCATTGATTTTTTGTTTGTTATTTTTTAGCTCATTTATTTGATAAATATTTTCTAAGATAGTATATCCTTTTTGTTTGAATTTAGGTATAAGGTTTTTAAAGTATTTATGTCCTCCTCCTATTGCTACATCTATATTTGAATAAATAAGTTGATTAGCTATAAATTGTTCATCTGATCTTTTAGAGGAGTAAGCATAGAATGCTGCAGGTGTTGCATGTGTTAAGGTACATAATACGACTATTCCAGTAGATTTATTTTTATCTTTTGCTAAATCCATTATAGTTTTTACTCTTTGATTGTTATTTATTAATCCTACTTGATAATTATCTACGTTATATCCGGTAGCGTAGGCTGTAGCAGCTGCCGCACTATCTGTTATTATTTTATCTTTGCTTCTTGTTCTTACTAAAAAAGTTCCATCAAATCCATCTAATATTGAATATTTATTATCGATGCTGTCTTTTTTATAATAATCCCAAGCAGATATAATAGGTAATCCCATCCCATCTCCTATTAGCAAAATTAAACTCTTATCATTTTTTAAATTATTACTTAATTCTTTGCTATGTAATTTGGATATTAATAAAATTAGAAATAAAATTAAACTAATTAAAGAAAAGGCTAACAAAAATAAGATTCCTACCCATTTATCTTTGAAAAATTTATTCATAATCATACTATATCTTGCCTAATATTTATTATTTTTATATTACTTTTAGTTCTTTTAATTTTGATATTAATTTTTGAGCTTTAATTTCAGGAGTATCTCCTTCTATTATGGTACATTCTATTTCGTTATTAACTATTTCAGTTTTATATAAATCAATGTAATTGTTTATTAAAGTTTTGAAATCTGTTATATTTAAATTTTTAATAGGTTTTTTAGAGGCTAGCATTATATCTTTGACTTTGGGGTATCTGGGGATATTATTAGGATGAGTAGTTATACTAAATAAAGCAGGTAAATCAACTTCTAAAATATATTCATCATCATTAAAAATTTTATATGCTAAAATTTTATTATTATCTTTAAGTTCTAGGAAATGGCAAAAAGTTAAGTAATTATAATTTATTTTATTGGCTAAATAAGGGGCGATTGTTCTACTAGACCAATCCGCACTTTCAAATCCCGTTAAAACTATATCAAAATTCTCTTCTTTTATTACTTTTGAAAAAATACTAACTAAAGAATATGTATCTAAGAAAATATTTTCAGAGTTATTAATAACTATAGCTTTATCTGCACCCATAGCTAAGGATTTTTTTATCCCTTGTGAAAAATCTTTATCAGTTATTGTTAAAACTGTTATTTCTATTGAATTATCTTTATCTTTTAGTTTTAATGCTAATTCTAAGGCATTTTCATCGTATGTACTTATTACTACTTTATCTCCTTTTCTTTGATTATTTTCTAAAATAAATGTTGGATCATCTGGATCTATTACCCCTTTTATTAATACTCCTATTTTCATTTTTAATACCCCTGCTAATTTTTTTATTTTTTAATTAGATTAATCTAATGGTTCTAGTTCTATTAAATTTTGATTAATTTGTACAAAATCTCCTTCTTTTACTAAGATTTTTATTACTCTATATTTTTCAAATATTTCTATACTATTTTCCATCTTCATAGCTGAAATTATAATAACTGTAGTATTAGGTTCAAGGATTTCTCCTTCTTTTGTATTTATTTTTTCTATCTTTCCTGATAATGGAGGTACTAAATAATATCTATCTTCTTCTTCCTTTACATTATTCTTTATATTATGACTTATTGTAGTAGATATATTATCAACGGTTTCTGTTAAATTATAATTTATAAATTTTAATTTGTTATCTATTGATTCTATTGTTGTGCATTTAACTAAATTATCTTCTAAGATATAGATATTATTATCTAATATAAATGCTTTTTTTACTTTATCTTGGATTTTAAATATAATTTCACTGTAATTATCATTATTTTTATAGTTTATAATTTCTAGGTTGTTATAGTTGTAATTATTTTCAGAGAAAGTATCAATTTTTAGGATATTTATAGTATTATTTTCAAGGTTTTCCTGATATTCTATTTCTATTGAATTATTATTTAAATTAAAATATGTTTTTTTTGTCATAGCTTATTTAGTTTTATTTTCTGTTTTATTTTCTGTTTTATTTTCAATTTTATTTAATTGGATAAAAGCACTAATTTCTACTTTATCTCCAACTAAATCTAACATTTTATTCATTCCAAAATCACTTCTATTTATACTATAATTGAATTCATATAAAATAATATCGTTGTTTATGAAATTTTTGCCTTTGTTTAGTTCTTTTACAATTATATTGATATTTTTAGTGGTGTTAAGTAAGGTTAAATCTCCATTAAGTATAAATTCATTATTTGTTAGGAGTTTGATATTTTTGCTATCAAACGTTATTAGTGGGTAATTTTTTACATCAAAGAAATTAGGGCCTAATAGATGTTCATCTCTTTCTTTCCAACCTGTATCTAAACTATCTACATATATTCTAATGTTTGCTTTGCTTTTAGTGAAATCTTTTTTATTAATATTAACTATTCCTTCTATTCTATTAAATCTACCTACAACTATATTCCCTAATTGGGCATAATTTTTTACTTCAAACATAACAACTGAGTGAAAGGGATCTATTGCGTAATTTTCTATTTCATCTGAGTTTTTAGTATTATCAGAAAAAGATATATTAGTAACTAACATAAAATATATCATAATAAATGAAATTATAAAATAAAAGACTATATTTGAATGTTTTGAGTATTTTAAATATTTTGAAGTTTTCATAATTATTCACCTCATTTTCTATTTTTTAGTTTTACTTATATATATATTATTTTTTTTATTTTAGTAAAAACCTTTTAATAAAATATTGTTTTAGTTAGTATGTGATTTAATTGGTTTATTAAAGCATTTTCTGCATCTGGGTTGGTAAGTTTCTTTAGATCCTACAAGTATAATTGGGTCATTATAAGAAGCTGGTTTATCGTTTATTAATCTTTGGCTTTTTGTAGCAACTGCTCCGCAGATAACACATATCGCGTGTAATTTATCTACACTATCCGCTATTGCCATTAAATTGGGAATAATTCCAAAAGGTTCTCCTCTAAAGTCTTGATCTAGTCCTGCTATTATTACTCGTTTCCCATTATCCGCTAATTCTTCTACTACATCTATTAACTCATTATCAAAAAACTGTGCTTCATCTATACCTATAACTTCATAATCATTTACATAATTCCTTATTTCATTAGAATTGTTAATTACAATAGCTTCGACACTAATTCCATTATGACTAACTACTTTATTAAAATCATATCGGTTATCTATTTTAGGTTTAAAGACTACTGCTTTTTGGTTAGCTATAATTGCTCGTTTTATTCTTCTTATTAGTTCTTCACTTTTCCCACTAAACATACATCCTACTATTACTTCTATCCAACCGCCTTCATATTTTGTCATCTCGAACTTCATAAATTCTTATCCCCTCCTGCTTATATAAAATTAAACCTTTATGTTATCCCCCCTTTTTAATTAACCTTTAAAAAATAAATTATTTTTTACATATTTTTTACAATTTAAGTTGGTCTTTATTGTTGATTTTTATCATTAAATAAAAAAATAAAAAAATAATTTTAAGGAGGGTAATGTTATGGAATTATCTTTAAATAAAGTAGATATCTTGAATCAAAATCCAATAGCAAATAACAACTTAATAAATAATAATAAAGACGATAATAATAATTTATTTGAAACTTTAAAGGATAAAATTAATATCCAAGAGATAAAAACAAAGATTAATGATTTAGTTAATGAGATAAAGGATAAATTAAAAGTAGAAGGTGATTCTAAAGGGGTTGATTTAAAGAAGCTTGGATTAGGATTATTAGGATTGGTTTTGGGTGGGGCTTTGGCTTTGGCTACTTTTAATTTAGCTTTATATCCAATATCTTTTGTTATTCAGTTATTAGTTAGTACTGGCTTACCTTTAAGTATTCCTCAAAATATTTTAAATTTATTGCAAACTGTATTTGGGTTATCAGTTATGAGTGCTCAATATGGCTCTATTTTAGCTGGATCTGTTTCTGGGGCTAAAACATTTTATAATTTAAATAACGAATCTAAAATTAATGTTAATAATCCTGATAATATTAATACTGAAGAACTATTAAATAAACAATTACAAGAATCCATTGAAAAATTTAAGAATAGTGATGGTTTTAAGGAATATATTAGGAATGGGTTTAATGTGGGGGTTGGTGTAAGCCAAAAAATTTCAGAAAGTAGTGGAAATGTTGTAGGGATACTAATAGGTTTAGGTTTAAGTTTAGCTTTGATGTCTCCGTTAGCTTTATTAGTTGCTTCTTTGATAGTAGGTAAAGTGGGCTTATTAGGTGCTTTAGGAGCTGGTTTGATTACTGCTTTACCTTTAGGTATTAAATCGTTTAATGCGTTAAAGGAGTTCTCTAAGAATGTGTTTTCTTTAGTAGGTGGTGCAATAGGTGGAGCTGTTGGCGCAGGTATTGGATTCGCTAAAAAAATAGTTGATTCTGTTAAAGGGTTCTTTAAAAAAGATAAACAATCAAAAGACAAAGATGAATTTACTTCTAATAGCCCTTATAAGAACCAAGGATTAGAGAAGTTATCGGATTCTACAGGTAAAACTACTGCTGCTTTTGTTAATGGGGTTTCTGACTTTGCTGCTTTATCTTCTGTTATAACAGAGTTATTATCTAAGGAACCTAATGGATTACAATTTATAGGGAAATTAGTTGCTGGTACTTTGAAGTCATATCAAGGAGCAGCTATTTTAAAGCAATCAGCAGTAGATAATCAACCTGAATTAAAGAATGTCGGGTTGTTTAGATTTTTAACTGGTTTTTCTTTATTAGCAAGTTTCTTAGGACCATTATTTGGGCCAATTGGTATAGCTGCATTTGCGGTCTTACCCTTGGTTTTTATGGCTTTAGAGAAAGTTTTCCAAGCTAAAGCTAATCTAGTAAATAATCAAGAAAAAAATCAAGAAAAAAATCAGGATTTTGATAAGAAACAAGAGCAACTTAAAAGTAGCTATGCTATAGGGGAAGCTGGAGAAACTTTTATAAATTCTTTAGGAAGCTTAGGGAAATTCTGGATGGGATGGGATACTTTATTTGGTGGAGGTTATGGAGGATTAACTTCTATTTTTGGTATAGTAGGAGCTACTAAGGATGTAATTGATGGCGCAAGAATGATGGCTTTAAGTGATGATAGAAGTAGTTTACAATTAGCAGGATTGGGATTGTTAAATATAATTGGTGGTGCAGCTTTATTCTTAGCAGCTATTGGATTAGGTAGAGTTTTTGGATTCGTTTCTTTAGGTGTTAGTGTATTTAAATTAGTTTATCAGATAATGTCGCTTATGAATTCTAAAAAAGATAACAGTAATAATAAAGCTGAAACTAAAGTTGAAGTTAGTAATCAAATTGATTCTAATAATAATAATTTGTTAAATAATTCTACTTTGGCTACTAATGTAGTTTAATTTATTCATATAATTTATATATAATTAAGGGGGTGTATGTATGGAAATAAGTAATATAAATAAAGTAAGTGCTAATGTAAATCCACTTGTAAGTGATAATAAAAAATCTGATAATAAATCTGAAGCTACTAATGTAGATACTAAAGAGAAAAATAAATTAGAATCTCAAATAACAAAAGATGGTGTATTATTGAAATATGGTGAACAACAAAAATTAGTTAAACTAGAAGGAGATACTAATAATATAAAAGAAAGCTTAGAAAATGGGGGGGATTTATATGGATTAGATCTTTTATTTGGAATTTTATCTTCTGGTTTAGAGGGTGCTCTTAAAGGGCTAGGGGTTGCTATGTTAAGTGGGCTTTATCCTTTAGTTCCTGCTATATCTAAATATATAGATTCATATAAAAAAGTAAAAGAAGAAGCTCAAAATTTAGGAGCTAAAAATGAATATCAAATTAAGAAAGCATCTTTAAAAGGAGGTTTATTAGGAAGTGTTAAAGGATTATTTCATGGGCTTTTAGATTTAGCTGTTATTGGGTCTTTAACTACTTTAAGTGTAGGATTATTAGGGTCTGTTGGATTTGCGTTAGCTCCTGTTATTGGTGCTGCTTATAATATCGCTAAAGATGATATTAGAATGGAATTATCTAAAAAAAATAAAAATCAAATAACTATTGAAAGAAAAAGTGATAATAATAATAAGGATACTAATAATAAAGCTGAAAAAAAACTTTATAATCTTGATAGAGAGCCATTTTTACCGTTTCCACCTGAAAAACCTGCTAATGATACACAAAATCCTTCTGAGAAAAATACTAATAAAAAATAAATTATTTTAAATTGTTTTATATAAAGGTAATTAGATGAAGTTGAAAGAATTATAATATAGGGGGGTATGGATTTAAAACAAAATAAATTCTATAAAATAAAATCCATAAAATCCAATGAAGTTTTGTATATGAATTATGGATTAATGGAAAATATTATTATAAAAATTATTTCTATGTCATTAGATGGAAATACGATTTATATAGAGGTTCCTGATTTAAAAAGAAAGTTGGCTTTATCTAAAGAATTAATTAATGATTTGGAATTAATAGAATTAATTGATGGGTTTAAATATAATAACTTAAAGAATGATTAAAAAATTTTAAGTTTTACTATTATGAGAAATTTCAATTTAAATTTTACAAAAAATAAGAAAGAGATAGATGTAAAAAATATAAAAAAAGTAAGGAATATTGAGGTACCTGTTGGTTGTGAAAAATGTGAGATATCTAATTTAAATAGGAAAATAGTAAATTATAGAGGATATAAGAAAGTAAGGATAGCGATAGTAGGGCAACCTAATAGCGGTAAAAGTACTTTCTTTAATTCTTTAACTAATTTTAAAGTAAATACCGCTAATTACTCAGGAACTACTGTTAATTATCACATTACTTCAATTATTGTAAAGAATTATGAAGTGGAGTTAATAGATTTACCGGGGATATATTCATTTGGGTATTCTGATTTAGCCGAAAAAGTTACTTTTGAGATATTAACTGAAGAAGAAATAGATGGAATAATTCAGGTAGTTGAGGCTCCTTCTTTAGCACATTCTCTTATATTAACAATGGACTTATTAACACTTGATATTCCATTAGTTATCGCATTAAATATGATTGATGAAGCAAGAACTAAAGGAGTTTTTATAAATTCAGAATTACTCGAAAATTTACTAAACGTACCAGTTATTGAAACTATTGCTACTAAAGGATATAATTCTTATAAAACTATCCTTAAAATTCTAAACGAAATTGAAAATAAAAATAACAAAACATTAAAATTAGATCAAAAAAATAATGAACAAGATTCAATTATAGATTCTAAAATAAGTTCTAATTTATTAATTAATAATAAATTTATAGATGATTACCTTGTAAAAGATAATTTGCAAGTTTCGGAATTAAAGTATTTAATAAGAGAATATAAGAATATTTGGAGAAACTTAATAGAAGATGTCTTTAAATATACTAATTGCCATATTAAAGATTGTAAATTGATGCCAGCTTGTTTAATGAATATTGAAAAAATGGAATTATCTGATAATTCTTATCTTAATTATTATCTAAAAATTAGAAATGAATTACTAAAGGTTAAAAGTTTTATAATTAAAAATATAAATGATTTTGTAGTAAGATATGATAAACCTAAGCCTACTTTTGATGATATAATTGATAAAGCATTTTTACATAATTTTTGGGGTTATGTTTTTTTGACTTTGATTTTATTATTTACTTTTGGATTAGTTTTTGTTGTTGGTAATAAACTAGGAGATTTTGCTGAATTTATTACCGATAAATTTTGGAATCTCTTAAATGTTAATTTTATTATTGATTATTTAAATAATAGTCATTTTAATTTTATTGTGCCGTTTATAAATGGATTAAGAGATGGTATAAATGGTGGAGTAGGAATTGTTTTACCTTATTTGATTCCTTTGGTTCTTTTTATCTCAATTTTAGAAGATAGTGGATATATTCCTAGGATGGTTTATTTATTTGATAATATTTTAAGGAAATTTGGTTTTTCTGGAAGAAGTATTTTAGCTTTTATATTGGGGTATGGTTGTAATGTTACTGCTATAATGAGTTTGAGAAACTTAACTACTTCAACTGAAAGGATATTAGCTGGAATTGTTATTCCATTAATCCCTTGTTCTGCTAGGACCGTTGTTATTATGGGTTTGATTACCGCTTACCTAGGACCAATTTGGGGAATAGCTATGTATATTTTTAGTTTATTTATTATTTCATTAGTTTTATTAATTATTCAGAAAATATCTAATTTGAAATATCCTACTTTGATTATGCATATACCTAGTTATAGGTTCCCTTCTTTAAAATCGTTAATCTTAAAAACTTATTTAAAAATTAAAGCTTTTATTTATACTGCTTTACCTGTTTTAATTATTGGAACTATCTTACTTAATTATTTAGCTTACTTTAGATTAGATGGGGTTATTAATAACTTTTTAAGTTTATTAACAGTAAATCTTTTAGGTTTACCTGAGGTTGTTGGGGTACCTTTAATATTTGGGGTTTTAGCTAAAGAAAATGCGTTAGCTTTATTATATACTGCTTTAAATACACAAAATGTTTTATCTGTTATGAGTATTTCCCAGGTTTTAGTTTTTACAATTTTTGTTATGTTTTATACGCCATGTATATCTACTATTGCTACCCAAGTAAGGGAAATCGGTTTAAAATATACGGTTTATTCTGTTGTTTTATCTTTATTTATTGCACTTTTTGTAGCTGTATTTTCTAAATTAGCTTTAAGTTTTATTTTTTAACAGATATTAGAAAGTAATCTCAATATTCTATGATATCTGGATAAGTATTTTATAAAAGCTAAAATGATTTAGATAAAAATCAGTATATGATAAAGACTATTGATAAAGCATTTTGGAACTAAAAATTTTAAAGCTGGCACTATAAGACTAATAGATTGTAAGCAAATGTATGTGGTATCTTTGCAATGAATTGGAAAACCAACATTAAATAGTATTTAATAGGATGGAACATTTGAAATCTTATGCTAAAATTAATTTAGTTTTAGAAGTTCTTTCAAAAAGGAACGACAATTATCATAATATTTCTTCTATTTTTACTTTGGTTAATATTTATGATGATATTTATATTAATTTTAAAAAACACAGTAAATGGGAAATAGTTTTAGATGTAGATAATCAAGAACTTAAAAAAGATAATATTTTATTTAAGTTGGTTAATGAATTAAATAATTACAAACAAATAGGGAAATTTTTAGTAGAGATTAAATTAGTTAAAAAGATACCAGTGGGTGGGGGGTTAGGTGGTGGTAGTGCTAATGCCGCTTCTTTTTTATTCTTCCTTTTTGTTAAAAATATCATTAATTTTGAAATTGCAAAGAATTTATCTTTAAAACTAGGTTCTGATATTTTTCCTATTTTTGTACTTTATTTATTTAAATTTTTATATAAAAAGGATATTTTAGTTTTAAATTTTGGGAAGCAGGATATCCTTATTCCTTTAAATATCCATTTTATTAATCCTTATTATATTTTGTTTATTTTTCCTGCTATAAAAGTTTTAACTAAGGAAGCTTTCTTATTACTAAATAAAAAAGTTTTAACTTCAAATGAAATTTTTTCAAATTTTATAGGAATAAAAACTAAAAATTTTATTTTAAATTTGATTAAAAGTAATGTATTAAATTATGATTTTTTTTATAATGAATTTGAGGATGTGGTTTTAAATAATTATCCTCAGTTAAATCATTTAAAAGAACAAGTTGAAAAAATTTTAAAAGAGATAGGTATAAATGAGTATAAGTTTTTATTATCTGGTAGTGGTTCTACTTTTATGTTTTTTATCCCTAAAAAATATAATCCTAATGAAATTAAGGATTTACTGTTTAAAAAGAATATAAATTTTAAAATTGAATTCTGATTTTTTATAATTTTTAGTAGTTTTATTAATGAAGTATTTTAGTTATTAGAAAGCATGAGGTCCTTTATGTCCTTTAGGACGTGCACATGTATATCCTCCTGGTAAGACATAACCGCAGGGTTGATATGAAGTAGTAGTAGTTGTTATAGTTGAAGTTAAATCTGTTGATACTGTTCCTACTGTTATTGGGACTCCCGATGTAGTTGTTGTGCTCATAGTATTTGTAAGGCTAACTACTGTAAAGGTTCCGACATTTATACTCTCTATTGTGTTAAATCCTATAGGTGCTACTTTAAAGGAATTTGCTGTTAAATATATTTCAAAAGCATTTTTTCTTATTATATTCTTATGTTCATATTCGATTTCTACTTCTACTTTATATAAATAGGTGTATTAGCATTCATTTTTAAAATATATTGTCCTTCAGTACCTGCTATTGGTTCTAAATAGAAATATTTTCCTGCATTTTGAGTTAGCTCTGTTTTTATAAATATTGAAGAATTTGCTATATCTATTAGTTTTTGATTTAAATCACTAAACCCAGTTGATCCCCAATATACTATACTGTATAATGCCATTACTAATATTAATGCAATTGTAAAAGATATAACCACTTCTATTATAGTCATACCATTTTTCTTATTTTTGGGATTTTTTTCTTCTTTCATAAATAAATTTCTTTTTTGTTAAATGCAAAATATTACTTTCTCTATTATTTAATTTTCTCTATTATTTAATTAAAAAAAACTAATGAAAAATCCTCTATGTAATCTTACAATGTTCAGTATTAAAATAAAAGGATGTGATTTTAGAGTTGATTTTTATAAAAAATATATAAAGATTTTAGAAGATTATGATATTATTTTAGGATAAATATAATTTTAAAAGTTTTTATTAGCATATACATTTATTGTTATTACATTTAGGGCAGACTTTGTATCTGTTAAATAGCAATTCTACTTCTATTTTTGAAAAATGGCTTATTTTTATTATATAAAATATAATTAAATATGCTTGGTTTTTGATATTTTTTAAATCTTTTTTTTTAATTGCTTTTATTAAGTATAAATTAGAATAAAGTAAATTATATATGAAAAACTTTAAATTATCAAGACTACTATCGAAAATATAAATTTCATTTATTTTAATTTTATTTAAATTTAATATACTAAATATCCAGGCTAAGGTATCTGAAAGTTCTATTATTAAATTTTTAAAATTATTTTCTTTAAAATTATTTTCTTTTAGAATATTTAAATTAAGTAAATTATATAATTCTAAAAGTAATTCTATTAATTCTTCTAAGTACCAAAGGGTATTTAGAAAATAATCTCTGTTTTTATCTTTTTCGAAAAAAGAGTTATAAATATTATTTTGGAATTCTTTGAAATTTATTTTGGATATTTTTATATTAAAAATTATATTTAAGTTTTTCATTATTCTGGTTCTGATTTTAGTTTAATTACATTGGTATTATCAAAGCTATCAAAAATAAAATGTAGTAAATCAATGTTATTGGTAGTAAAAATAGTTTGGGTATTTTCTTTTAAGACAGTTAATATTTTTTTTACGTTGTTTTTATCTAAATAAACAAATGGTTCATCTAAAATTAAAATAGGATCGTAATTTAAAAATTTAGTCATTATTTTTTTTAAGACAAAAAACATAGCAAGCGATAGTAAATTTATCTGACTTAATGAAAATACATATTTTATATTTAATAAGATATCTGAATTCTTAATAAATATTTCAAAATTATCCTTAGAAGCTCCAATTAATGATTTATAAAAAGCTAATTCCTTTTTCTTATTTTTTTCAATAGCTTGAATATAAAAATCTTTTACTAATTTTTGTAATTCATTTAAATTAAAATTGATGTGTTCTAAGTCTAATTTATAGATTCCACTTATATAATAAGAAAAATAAAACTTAAAATTAGGTAAAAGATAATCTAAATAATTGTAAATATATTCTTTTATTTTTAAAAGTATTTCAATTCTTTTTAAAGAAATAAAAGTAGAATAATTTATTATATTTTCATTTAAAATTTCTAACATTTCATAGTCTATATTGTTATTAATTTTAAGATTATATAGTAGTTTATTTTTATTAAACAGCGATTTTTTATAATTAATAATGTAATGTTCGTAGTCTTTGAAAAATACAATTAGGAATCTATCTAAGAAATCTCTCTTTATAGATGGTTCATTGCTAACTAGTAATATATCTTTTAGAGTTAAAAAAATTATAGCAAAATTTTTTCTTAATTCTTCATAGTTCTTTATTTTTTTATCATTCAAAAAAAAAACTTACTTATTTTTTGATTTTCTAATTTTTTAATAATAACTTTTAAATTATGATTAATGCTATCTTTTATGATATTAGCAAAAATATTAGAGTAATTTGAATTAAAATTTATAATATTTTCATTATTTATAGTTATGCCAGTTAGTATTAGATTAATAGCTTCTAAGATTGTAGTTTTTCCTGTTGAATTAAAACCAAAGATAATATTAATCCCTTTTTCTAATTTTATACTTTTTTCTTTAAATAACCTGTAATTAATTAATTCTATAAAACTAACATACATAAAAAAATAAAAAAATAAATTAAATTATCATAAAATTATTAAAAGCTCCTCACATTTGATTTAATTATTACAATATTTTAGCTAGCTCTCCCAACTTATAAGAGATAGATTTTGTTCTTTATTGCTTAATACCTTTTTATACTATATCATAATTTTTATAATAAATTTTGCATATTTTCTCAGCTTTGTGTATGCTTAAGTTATAGGCTTTCTATCCATTTATAGGAGGTATTTATTTATCGTTAAAGAAGAGTTCATCAAAATCATCATCTTCAAACGGTTTTGAGATTTTTTTAGAATAGTTTTCCTTTGATTGTGTATTTTTGTAATCAATTGTAGTTTTTTTAAATTCTTTAGGTTGTTCTCTTATTGGAGATTTAGGATTAATAGAAAAGGAATCTTCTTCTTCAAATTCATCAAAATTTAAATCTTGTTCAAAATCTAATTCTTCATCATATGGTTTTTTGGTTTTATAGCTAGATGGTTCTTTGTAATCTGTTTTGGAGTCAGTTTTAGATTCTTTAAATTCTGATTTAGATTCTTTAAATTCTGATTTATCTGGTTTATACTCTGCTTTGTATTCTGTTTTGTATTCATCTGTTTCTGGTTTTTTATCTAACATTTTCATATTTTCCATGATTATTTCGAAGCTTTTAGATTTAGTGCCGTCATTTCTTTCAAAAACTCTAGTTTGTAATCTTCCTTCTACCATTATTAATCTACCTTTTTTAAGATATTTATTAGATATTTCTGCTAATTTTTCAAATCCAACGATATCGAAATAATCTGTTCCTTCTGATATTCTGTCAACAGCTAAAGTAAAAGAGACAACTGCTTTTCCTTGAGGACTGTATTTTAAAACAGGATCCCCTGTCAATCTTCCTATTAATATAACTCTATTAAACACTTTAAAAAATCCTCCCTATGTTTAAATAAGTAAATAATAATCAAATAAAATTGATTATGAATAGCTTTTTATGGTTTTCTTCCCCATTTAGCTTCAAATTCTTCTGGAGATAATTTATAATAATCTTTATTTATTTCTATATATTTTTTAAGGTTTTCGGGGACATCTTCTTCTGGATATATAGCACTAACTGGGCAAACACTTTCGCAAGCACCGCAATCTATACATACATCTGGATCAATATATAAATGCATTTCACCTTTATCTTCGCTTTCTGTTGGATGGATACAATCTACAGGGCAAACACTAACACATGATCTATCTTTAGTACCTATACAAGCTTCAGTTATAACTCTTGCCATTTTTTTCACTCCCTCCTTTTAATTTTATTTTTAAAGACTTTATATTGACTTTAGCAATTTTAGATTAACAATTATACTTCTATTTTTATAGAATACCCTTCTTTAGTTATTATATATATATTATTATCAATTAAATAAAATTCTCCTTCATTTAAAAAACCCAAATAGGATTTAATTAAATCTTTATTTTGAATATCAACTATCCAGAAATCTCCAATATCATCTAATAAAAATAATTTATTTTCTTTTAAAAGCTTATTTTTAAAATATTTCTTTAAGTAAATGACATTATCTAGTTTTAATAACTCGATAAAATTATTTTTTTCTATATCTAAAATTTTATTAGGTATATCAGTAGCTATAGAATTTTCTAATATTATTAGCAATTTATCTTTATAAAATAATATATCTAATATATTTTCATTGGTATAAGTGAATACTATTTTTTCCCATTTTGAGAAATCTTCTATTTTTCCTATGACAATTAGATTATTAAATATAAAAACATCTAAATTATTTTGCAGATTAACTTTATTAAGTGTTTCAAATAATTTAATGAAGTTTAAAGAATTTAATGATATATTAAAATAATATATTTTATCATAATCAATAAAGAAGATAGTTTCATTTATTTTGAAAACGTTTAAAATATTTTCTACATTCAATTTAAAATTTTTCAATAATTTAAATTGAATATTATTAGTAATTTCTAAATCATAGATTTGATTATTTTTTAAAATAGAAAGATAAAGTTTATTATTATCTATAATTTTTAAATCTAATAAAATGCTATTAATCAGTAAATTTTTGTAGAAATCAGATATATTTTCCAAAATAAATTCTTTAAGTATGTTTATTTTGAAATTTATAGTATCTAGTTCATATATTTTTAAAATAATATTACTGTCTTTAATATAAAATGAATAAACAAAGTTATCATTAAAATAATTTATATTTGATAAAGAAACGTTTCTCAGGTCAAATTTTTTTAGAGTATAGTCTTTAGATTCTTTACCTAAATTCAAAATAAATAATTCATTTTGATATGAAAATAAGACATTATTGTTTAAGAATCTAATAGGATTACTTAATATTTTATCTTCGTTTACTAATGTATTAATTTTATTAATATTTTTAACAGTAGTTTTTACATAAGGTTCAAAAGTAAATTCTAATTCTCCAAAATAATAATTATCTTCTAATTTAAAAAATAACAAATTATCTAAAATAGAAATAATATTAATTTTTTTATAATTATAATTTTCGGTAAAATTATCAAATAAAAACGGATAAAAGAAAACATTTTTGTTATCCAATATACCAAAAAATGGAACATTTAAAAAAATTAAATAAAATTCATTATATTTTTTTATAGAAACTACTTTAAAATTATTATACAAAATATTATCATTATTAGAATCTAGTATTTCAAATATATCTTTATCCTTTAAGATTTCTTTTTCTTTTAAAGTATTTTCTAAATCATTTTTGTTATATTTATCTTTAATTGATAGTAATTCTTGATTAGATTCAAATGATAAAGTTAATTCTTTATATAAGGAGTTTTCTAGGATATTTTGGAAAACCCATATTTTTTGGTTATAGAAAACCCAAAGTTCTTGATTATTTATAATTTTTAATTTAATTAAATTATTTTCTTTTTCCCATTCAAAATTTTTTAACTTTGTAAATTTAAAATTATTAGCTTCCACTTTTAAAAGCACTAAATAATTTTCAAAAACTAAATAATAATTATTATTATAAAATATAATATCCTTAAAAATCTCATTAGAATTTTTTGTTAATAAATAAAAATCTTTAAATAATTCCCAAGTAGAGTATTTTTTTATTTTAATTTCATTTATATTGTCTAATATATTATCTAAATTGGATATAGCATATATTAAATTATCAACAAAAATAACAATATTATCTGAGATATAAAAATGTTTAATATTTTTAAGATTTTTATGATAAAAACTATCTAAGAAAAATGAATTTATAAATTTTAATTCCTTATCTTTATCAATTTCGAAGATAAATATAAATCCTTTTTTATCAACAAAAAATAGATTCTGATTAATAAAAAATGAATAAATTATATCTTTTATATCTATATAAGTAGATTTTAAAATATCTTCTATTTTATAAAAAAAAGACTTTGAATTTATGTTGTATATTCCGTTATCTACTAAAATTAATATATCGTTAAGAGAATCATTAATATTTAGTGAGCTATTATGATTTATGAAATTTATAAATCGAGAATCTAAATAATAAGAATCATTTAGTAATATTTTGAATTCATTATCCTTAGTTATTATGTAAATATTTAAGAAATATATTCCTTTTAGGATATTTTTAATTAGTAAAGATGCTTCGAATGTGTCTTTGTTTAGCTTTTTTATATCAATTATTTTAAGAAATTCAAATAGTATATTGTCTTCCTTTTCAAAAATGATAACTTTAAAAGAAAAAACATAATTATTTATTCTATTAATTATGTGAATAATTAAGTCTTTGGATATAATAAATAAGAAATAATCGGTAATGAAAACATCAATTATGTTATCAATAGAGTTTAGATTATATATTTTAGAGATAGTAATTTTAGAAGTTTTAGTAATCATTTTATTGTTTTAAATTATCGAGGTGGCCGGACTTGAACCGGCGACCTCAGGCCCCCCATGCCTGCGCTCTGCCAAGCTGAGCTACACCCCGATATTATTATATTATCCCTTTTTCCTTAATTCCCTTTACATTCTTAAAAAATCCTATCATTTTTGACAAAAACTTATATCCTATAAATGCTGATATTACTATAAATACTATAGAAAAAATAATAACAAAACCAACAAATAAAGCAGATAATACTGTTTTAATGATAACAAGTAAGTCTTCTAAAAAACTTATAAAAATATTAAAAGTCCCTAAAGTGGTGGTAGTAGAAGTTAATCTTATTACATTTTTTGATGTAGTTATTGAACTTGTTAAAAATAAAGATAAACTAAAACTAATTAAAAATAATTGCCACTCACTTAAATTTAGACTGTTTAATAAATTATAATTCAATATAAAGGAAAAAATTGGTTTTATAAATATTAGAACATTATCCAAAAAATTATCTATAGCAGGGATTTTATCACTTAGTACTTCTAAGATAGTAGCAATAATAAAAACTAATAATACTCTGTCATCTGTTATAAAATTATAAAAAGAAGTATTATAAATATTAAGTTTAATTAGATTAAATTTAGCTAATATACTAAAAGTAGTAATGGGTAAGAAAGTCCTTAGTCCTGTTAAAGCAGATAACACAATAGCAAAACAAATAATAAAAATTATATCTATTAGATTCATATTTACTTAGCCTTTGTTAAGCAAAAGTGTACATTCTTATACACTTTTGGCAGACCTATTTGTATTCCGCCACGTTAGCCCTATGGTCTGCAGGCGGTACTAATTATATGCTTTGCGCCAAGTACAATTCCTAACTTCTTTACTTTCCTATTAGATTTTCTTTATCAAAGGTAAGCCCCTGTTGAAAATACCCCACGTTTCCTTAAAAACTCTCTTAAATACTCTTTACAAATTCTTTTCACTGGTTGCTTTGAGATTTTAGCTTTGGTTTGCTGTTAAGGTTTAGGTTGGAGTAAACATTTTTAATAGTTCTTGGCAACCTTTTTACCCCTCCCCCTCATAGTATAACATTTTTTATTTTATTTTATTATAACCTATCATAAATTAATTTCATAATCTTAGGAGTAATTCTAAAAGGATCAAATGATTCAACTACATTATATAATTTAAAAGTCCATAGCATTAATTTCTTTTTTATAGAATCATTTCTTGAAGAAACTTGAATAACCTCATTTAGATCTTTTCCATTTATTTCATTTATTCCTAATTTTTTTAATTCTTCTATTAATTTATTTTTTTCTTCATTACTTTTAACGTTAATATATTTTAAATATTTAATATCAGCTATGTTTTTAAGTAATACTTCCCCAATATATGTAGAATTTATTTTATCTATGGGTACCCTATTTTTTTTATCATTTATAGTATCTCCCCATTTATCAGCATCATGAATTATGTGTTCGTTTTCTTTTAATATTTTTAAATCAAAAACAAGATCATCTTCATCAGGATATTTTGATAATCTAAAAAATACGTAATTACTTCCTCCTGTTAATTCGTCAAGTTTTCCAATCCCTTGGTCAGCATTGTTTAGTAATTCTTTTCTAAGTTGCTTTGATAACAAACCACCACTTTTAATAATATTGGCTATAATTTCTGCTTTTTTAGTTATATCAGTTATTTTATAAAATTTATGAGTAAGGAAATATTTTTTACTTAGCTCATCTATTATTTTATTTTTAATAATATCAACTTTATTTTCTTCATTTATTACGTAGTTTTTAGATAAAAAAGTTTTAAAGAAAGATAAAAAAATTTCTAATTCTTTTTGTTTTTTAAAATATATAATAAATTTTCCTTGATTATCAAAAGGTAAAGAATTTATTAAAAAATTTCTTTCTTCTATTTTATTTCTTATTGAAATAAGATAATTATTTATTTTTCCATTAAAAGAAAGTAATTCTTTAAGTATATAAAGAATTGCTATTTTAGGTTTAAAGATATAATTATTATAACCTTCAATAAAAGGTTTAAAATCAAAGTCTAAATTATTATCTTTACAAAAATTATATATACTTTTAAAAAACTCAATTAAATTAGAATCGTTTAAATTTTCTTTATTAAAATTTATGATAACTTTATCTAAATTACTTGAATTACTTAAATTATGAGATTCACTATTATTATTTAAATTATCAATAATTTTTAAATCTTTAATGAAAAAAGAATCAAAATTAATAATTTGTATATTTTTATTATTAAAGTTTATCTCTTTAAAATTCATTGTTATTTTTATATATAGATAATTTTAGAATTGATCATTTTGTAATTGTTGTAGTATTTGATCAGATAGTAAGGAATTATTTTGAGCCCATTGTTGAGATAGTTGTTGAGTTAATAAACTAAACATCATTTCTTTTTGAGTATTATTAACTCCTGAGGATTCGTCTGATAGAAATGGATTTTTAGTAGCAGTTTTAAACATTTCAGATAACATCATATTTAAAAATATTGCTTCAAATTCTTTAGCACTTTTTTGTGCTTCATTATAATTAACATAATCTTGATAGCTTTTAACATTATTTAATTCTATTTTATTAAAGTCCATAATTTAATTCCCATACTTAACAAAAGTGTATAAGAATATACACTTTTGGCAGACCTATTTGTATTCCGCCATATTATGGTCTGCAGGCGGTACTAATTATATGCCTTACATTAAGCACAAAACCTAACCTCCTTGCTTTCCTATCCCAATCCTCTTAGATTTTCCTTGTTTCCCCCCTCCCCCCTTTAGAAGATGTAGCTTATCAATGTTAGTCCGCTTATTTTATATATCTCTTTAAAAAATGATTTTTATAGTTGATAGTTTTCTTTCTGGTAATATATGTTTTTTAATAGTTTTTAGAAACTACTTCAATCCTACCTTATTATTATTGTTTTTTCATTTGGGAAGCCATTCTTGCAATTTGATCCGCAGATTCTACTGATTTTGATACTAATTCATAATTCCTTTGGGAAGCTACTATTTCCATCATTTGGTTAATAATATTTACATTACTTTTTTCAATGAAACCTGCTAGGATTATTGCATTTCCATCTTTTTTGGGTTCTATTTCAAAGGGTTTTCCTGCTTCGCTAGTAGCTTCAAAAGCATTCTTACCAGCTATTTTCAAACCATTAGGATTTATAAAATCATATAGTTTTATTTTTCCTAATTCAACTTTATCTTTCCCTTTATAGGCTATAACTGTTCCATCTTCTTCAACTGTTACATTGCTAACATCGGAAGGTACTTTTATGTTAAGTTTCCCTAGATCTTTAACGACTAATTCTCCGTTTTCTACAGCTAATCTTCCATCACGTGTATATAATATTTTCCCTTCTGGGGTTTCTACTTTAAAGAATCCATTTCCTTGAATAGCTACGTCTAAGGGGTTATCAGTTCTTTGCATTGCACCTGTTTTAAAGACTCTTTCAGTTTGTCCTAATTTTACACCAGTACCTTCTTGAATATCCCCTAATTTTTGATACATAAGTTCTTGGAAATTAATTCTTTGTTGTTTGTAAGTTATAGTATTAGCGTTAGCTAAGTTTTGGGATAAAATTTCTACTTTTTTAAGTTGAGCATCCATTCCACTTGCTGCTGTATAAAATGAACTAAACATCTCTTAACACCTCCTTTAATTAAGAAAATATTTTTTATCTCATTCTAGATATTTGTTCTATATGTTTTTTAAGTGCTTCATCTTGGGATTGTAAAACCTTTTGAGACATTTCAAAACTTCTTAATATATTAACCATATTAACCATTTCTTTAACTGCATTAACATTGGAAGTTTCTAAGTATCCTTGTAAGACTCTGGTGTTTGCGGGTAATCTTTGGACATCTCTAGATAATTTGAAATAACTTGCGCCTTCTTTTACTAATGCACCATAATCATTAAAATCAACTAATTGTAATTTATCTATTTTTTTGTTATCAACATATATACTTCCATCTTCTTTAACTTCGAATTTTTTTCCTGTTATTTTAATTGGTCCATTTTCTCCTAAGACTATTCCTCCATCTTTAGTTCTAAGTATTCCATCAGCATCTACAGTAAATGAACCGTTTCGAGTGTATCTTAGTCCGTATGGGGTATCTACAACAAAAAAGCCATTACCGTCTAACGCGAAATCAAAATCTATATCAGTTTTAGCAATATTCCCTTTTGCAAAACTTGTTTTTTGTTTTACAAGTAATGATGGGTTTTCAGAAACTACTACCTCTGCGCTGTTATCCATCCCTGTTAGTTCGATTTTATTAACGTTTTCTTTTAATAAATCTCCGAAATTAGCTACAACAGTGGTATCTTGTTTATATCCACTTGTAGAGGCGTTTGCTAAGTTATTTGTTATAACCTCTTGCATTTTAACTAAATAGCTCATGCTTTCTACTGCTTTTTGCATTCCTTCATAAAACATATTCTCTAACACCCCCTTTTCTATATTCTTAAATTAAAAATATTAACAAGATGTTAAATTATTTTTAAAAAAATGTTAAACTTATGGATTTAAAAATTAAAATAGTAAAACCATCTTTTTCCCAGCTTTTTTTTTAACTCATTTTTTATATCTTTACATGGATAAATAGTAATAATTTTTGCTTTATTGTTTTTAATATTGAAAATTATTATAAAGTGGTAATTATCAATTGTTTTGTTGGAAATTATAATAAAGTTTTTGTTATCTATATCATATAGTGAAAAATTAAATTTATAGAATATTTTTATGATTTTATTTTTGTCTAATTGTCTTTCTTTTATTCGTAATTCACAGTGTCTTGTGAATATAATTTCTTTTAAATATAAATATTTCTTTGAAAAAATAAAAAGGTATGAATTCCTTGTAAAAAATAAAACAATATTCTCTACCTTCATTTATTAGGTTTATGTGCTTTGGTTTTTAGCAGTTTATATTAATCTGTAAGTACTTTTTTTGTGTATTCAATAATTTTATTAAAATCTATTTTAGATAGGTTCCTAATTTCTAATCCTATTATTTTATTTTCATTGTCAAACTCTATTATAATGTTATTATTTATTTCTTGCGAATCAAATGATGGGCCTTTTTTTAATGATAAATAAAAAATGTCAGTTTCTGGATCAATCCATACTCTCGTATTTCTTAATAAGTAATGTAAATAATTTATCTTGTTATCTTTGCTTTTATTTTCTTTATTATTTTTTTTGGCATTAACTTTGTTTCCCATAAATTATTTACTACGCTTCTTTATATACCCTTAAATTAAAAATATTAACAAGATGTTAAATTATTTTTAAAAAAATGTTAAATATATGGAACTTTTTATTAAATTTAAAAAGGGGAAAATAAAAAGAAAATGAAAAATTAAAATAGTAATTTAATTATAAAATTAAAGAAGATGAGTTTTTTTAAAAAAGAAGATAAAAATATAAATAAAGAAATCCTTAAGAATCACTTGGATTTAACATTTATAATAAATGAGCAAAATAAAACACTTAAAGATAGATTTAAACAACTAATAAAGGATTGTAGATTTTTTGATTGTTTAGTCGCTTATTTTTACATAAGTGGATTTTATAAGTTGTATAATTCTCTTGAAACAGCCGAAAGAATAAGAATCCTTGTTGGGATTGGTATAAATAGAGAAGTATATAAATTAATGTTTTCTCATTATCAAGCAAAGGAAATTATTGAAAAAGAAATAGAAGAGGAGATGTCGGATTCTGAAGATAAATTAGATGTTGAAGAAGGAGTAAGAAAGTTTATAGAATGGATAAAACAAGGAAAACTTCAGATAAGAGTTTATCCATATCAAAAGATTCACGCAAAACTATATATTATAACCTTTAAAGAAGGTGATAGAGATATAGGAAGAGTTATTACTGGATCAAGTAATTTCACTCAATCTGGGCTTGAAGATAACTTAGAATTTAATGTTGAGCTAAAAAATAGAAATGATTATGAATTTGCTAAAGAAAAATTTGAACAATTATGGGAAAATTCGGTTGATGTTAGTGAAAAATATGTCCAAACTTTAAATGAAAGAACATATCTTAATCAAAACATTACTCCTTATGAAATTTATCTAAAATTTTTATATGAATATTTTAAGGATGAGTTATCATTAGATGATAAAGTTTTTTTTGAATACTTGCCGGAAAATTTTAAAGTATTGGAATATCAGGAGCAAGCGGTTTTAAATGCAAAGAAAATATTACAGGAGCATGGTGGGGTTTTTATTTCTGATGTAGTTGGCCTTGGAAAGACTTATATTACAGCTATGCTTGTTAAGCAGCTTGAAGGTAGGACACTTGTTATTGCTCCCCCTGCTCTTCTTAATAGAAATAATCCAGGCTCTTGGATTAATGTGTTTTATGATTTTAATATCCCTGCTAAATTTATATCTATTGGTGAGCTTGATAAAGCTAAAGAAGAAGTTCAAAATAGAGAGTATGCGAATATAATTATCGATGAATCTCATCGTTTTAGAAATGAAGAAACCATTAGTTATGAAGATATCTCTGAAATTTGTCGTGGGAAAAAAGTTATATTGGTTTCCGCTACTCCTTATAATAATTCACCAAGAGATATACTCGCTCAGGTTAAGCTATTCCAGAACCCTAAAAAAAGTACTATACCAGGTATTCCAGATATTGAAAGATTTATTGTTAGCCTTGACGAAAAATTAAAAAAAATAGATAGACATAAAGATTACGATAAATACATCGAAATGAATAAAAGGATTGCAAAAGAAATCAGGGATAAGATTTTAAAATATATTATGGTTAGGCGCACAAGAACTGAAATTCAAAATTATTTTTCCCAGGACTTACAAAAAAATAATATAAAGTTTCCGGATATTCAAGATCCAAAACCATTTTACTACCAACTTAATGATAAAGAAGACCAGATTTTTATGGAAACTATTGAAATGATAACTAAGGATTTTAAATATTCTCGTTATACTCCGTTATTATATCTTACTAAAGAGATAACAGCTCTTGAAAAGCAATCACAGATAAATATGGGAAAATTTATGAAAATTTTACTTGTAAAGCGCCTTGAAAGTAGCTTTTATGCTTTTAAAAATAGTATCGATAGATTTATTAAATCCTATGAAATGTTTATTAAAGAATACCAACGGGGAAATGTTTATGTTAGTAGGAAGCATATAAATAAAATTTTTGAATTATTAGAGCAAGGGGATGATGAAGAAATCCAAAAATTAATAGAACAAGGGAAAGCTGAAAAATATCAAAGTAATGACTTTAGAAAAGATTTTGAAAAAGATTTAAACAATGATCTGGAGATTTTGAAAAAAATAAAATCAATGTGGGATGAAATTAACAGGGATCCAAAACTTGAAACTCTTTTGACAAATTTAAAAGAACACTCAGTTTTGAAAAATAGTGAAAAAATAATTATTTTTACAGAATCAAAAGAAACCGCAGAGTATTTAGTAAAAAATATAAATAAAGACTTTGGAGAAATAGCTTTACTTTTTCATGGGGGTTCCTTAGAGAATGCTCGTGATAAAGTAATAGAAAACTTTGATGCAAGAGCCAAAAATAAAAAAGATAATTATAAAATACTGGTTTCAACAGAAGTCCTTTCAGAAGGTGTTAATCTTCATAGATCAAATATTGTGATAAATTATGATATCCCTTGGAATCCTACAAAATTGATGCAAAGAATAGGAAGGGTTAATCGTATAGATACTAAATTTGATAAAATTTATATATTCAATTTTTTTCCTGCTAAGCAAGCTGATAATGAAATTGATCTTACAAATATCGCACGTTCTAAAATAGAAGCGTTTTTAACGTTGCTTGGTGGTGATTCTGCTATTTTAATGGAAGGCGAACCGGTTCATTCTTATGAACTTTTTGATAAACTTCTTTCAAAAAAAATTCTTACCCAAGAAGAACAAGAGCAAGAAGAAAGTGAGTTAAAATATTTTAAAATTATCCAGGATATTCGTAATAACAATCCAGAACTATTTGAAAAAATAAAGCGGATTCCCAAGAAAGCTCGCTCCGCTAAAATACTCCCTACAACATCACTTATAAATCAATTATTTAAACAACATTTTAATTCTTTTAATCCTTGTAATTCATTGCTAACATTTTTTAGAAAAGGAAAACTATTAAAATTCTTTTTATCAAATAAAGAAAAAACAATTGAACTTGATTTTTTAACTGCTGTAAAGATTTTTGAATCTTTACCTAATGAAACCAAAGCAACCATAAATATTGAGAGTTATTATGAATTACTTGATAAAAATAAAACTGCTTTTTATAATTCAACTACTTATGAAATAGTTGAATCTGGAAAACAAGGAGGAAAAAGTAGTTATAATGAGCTTTTAAGAATTTTAAAAGTAATACAAAAAGGAGCTAACCAGCTAAATGAAGATCAACAAAAATATCTTGAAAAAGTAATAAACCGTTTAGAAGAAATGGCTTTACCCAAAAAAACAGTTAAAAATGTTCTCAAATCATTAAATAACTTAGGAAAAGATATTCTAAAACCATTAAGTGTTATTAAAGTTTTACAAAGGGAAATCTCTCCTGCTTTTTTGAAAAACTATTATTCGGAAAATTCTCTTATAAACTCAGATATAATAAATTCAGATATAATATCAAATATGGCATCAGAGAAAAGAGAAGTTATTTTATCTCTTTATTTAGAGTGTGATAAATATTAAGAAAATAATATATTTAAGGAAGTGAGTTAAAATGAACAGAGGGCAAGCAATAGGGTTGATAAAGCTAACTTTTGAAGAACCTTTTAATAAAGATAATTTTGTTAAATTTATAGCTAATTTATTAAAAAAATATGACATAACTAAAGCACTTGAGCCAAGGATTGGGATCCAAGGGATAACTGAAAAATACCTTGAGTTTATTGGCTCTTGGGAAAGAATTGGAAGATATGTAGATGAAGGTGGTAAGAAGATAGATATTTTGGTTGTAAAGCTAAGGAGGGAGTTTTCTTTATATCATGCTCGGTCTGCTCAAAGAAACTTTGTTGCTGAATATTTAAGTGGAAAACTTGGAACAAATACTATTAAAGATGCCGCGCTTGTAGCTTTTGTAGCACCTAATGATGAAGATTGGCGGTTTTCTCTTGTTAAATTGGATTATACTTTTCAAGAAAATCCTTTAGGAAAAATTAAAGTCAAAGAGGAATTAACGCCTGCAAAAAGATGGTCATTCCTTGTTGGAAAAAATGAGAAAAGTCATACTGCACAAAGTAGATTCTTACCTTTGCTTGAAAATGATTTTTTTAAGCCTACATTAAATGATTTAGAAAAAGCTTTTGATGTTGAGGTAGTTACAAAAGAATTCTTTGAAAAATATAGAGATTTATTTATAAAAACTAAACTTGAACTTGATAAACTTGTTCAAAGGGATTTAAAGGTGAGTAAAGAGTTTAAAATAAAAAATATTAGTACTGTTGATTTTGCTAAGAAGTTGCTGGGACAGATTACATTTTTATATTTCCTTCAGAAGAAGGGTTGGTTTGGAGTTGAAAAAGGGAAACCTTGGACAACAGGTCCAAAAGACTTTATTAGGAAATTATTTAACAAAGAGTTTGTAGATTATAAGAATTTTTATAATGATATCCTTGAGCCTTTATTTTATGAGGCATTAAGAATAGATAGAAGTGATAATGAGCATTATTATAATAGATTTAATTGTAAGATCCCATTTTTAAATGGTGGGCTTTTTGATCCGCCTAATGGTTTTGATTGGGTAAATGTTGATGTTCTTTTACCTAATGAGCTTTTTTCTAATAGGAATAAAACTAAGGAAGGGGATGTTGGAGATGGTATCCTTGATGTTTTTGATAGGTATAATTTTACTGTGAATGAAGAGGAACCGCTTGAAAAAGAGGTAGCACTTGATCCGGAATTACTTGGAAAAATCTATGAAAAATTAAATGCAATAAGGCAAGATAATTTTGATCAATATGTAAAGGTCTTAAATTCTGGCAAAAAGGGAGAAGAAGCTAAGTTTAATAAAGAATATGGGGTTTATTATACTCCCCCAGAAATTGTACATTATATGTGCCAGGAAAGTTTAATAAATTACCTTGAAACAGAAATTAAAGATAAAGTAAATAAAAAAGAGATTGAGGAATTCGTAAGAAATGTGGATTTTATTTTAGAGAATGAAAGGATTGCTATTAAAAAGAACGAAAAAATTGGCATTGGAGAACAGAAGCAAACAAAGTATGAATATAAGATTTCACAAAGTATTATTGAAAATGCTAAAGAAATTGATAGGATTCTTTCAGATATAGTTATTTGTGATCCTGCTGTTGGGTCAGGGGCTTTTCCTATTGGAATGATGCATCAGATTGTAAAATTAAGGCAGCTTCTTGCTATTTATCTTAATAAGGAGATTAATTCTTATGATTTGAAGCGACATTGTATAGAGAATTCTCTTTATGGGGTTGATATAGATGCGGGTGCTGTTGAAATATGTAAGTTAAGGTTTTGGCTTTCTATGATTGTTGATGAAGATGATTTTCATAATATAAAACCCCTTCCGAATCTGGATTATAAGGTCGTTTGTGGTGATTCTCTTTTAGGATTTCCTGAAAATTGGAACTCTCCTATTGGAAAAGAGATTCAAGAATTAATGGATAAATATTTTTCTGAAACTAATCCTTTAAAAAAATTGGAATTAAAGCAAAAAATAGATGAGAAAATAAAATGGCGCTTGGAAAAATCACAGGAAAATTTTGGATATAAGATTAATTTTGATTTTAAATTATTTTTTCCAAAGGTATTTAGAGAGAAGGGTGGGTTTGATATCGTAATTTCTAATCCGCCATATGTTTCTACAAAAGGGGTTAATGAAGAATTAAAAATATCATTAAAAAAATACTATGGTTTTGCTGATGATCTTTATAATCATTTCTTTTTTAAAGGATTTCAGATATTAAAAAATAATGGGATACTTACTTATATTACTTCTAAAACTTATTGGACTATTCAAACTAAAAAGAATCTTCGGGATCTTTTATTAGAAAACACAATACTTCAAATTTTTGATACAGCTAATCCTTTTGAGAGCGCTATGGTAGATACCAGTGTAATTATTGTAAAAAAATCACAACCAGAACCTGGGCATCAGATAACCTTTTTAGATGGTAAAAATAACATCACACAACCAGAAAAATACACTATACAGCAAAATGATTATACCAATGTTCCTAATAAAGTTATTTTTATACCTACTGATTTTAATAAAAAAATTTACCAAAAGCTTGCTAAAAAAGTAAATGAATTACTTATCAAATGGTGGGATAAAATTTCTACAAGTAAAAATATTGAAAAATATAAAAAAGAGCTTGAAATTTATCGTAAATCTTTAAAACCTGGTGATATTACATTGCTTGGTTTGATTACAGAGGGAGGGCAGGGTTTAGCAACAGCTAATAATGGTAAGTATATAGGAGTTTTAGAGGGAACTAAGTGGGCGGATAAGGTGCGTAATGAACGGCCTGAAAAGCTTTTGCTTGTAGAACAATTTTGTAAAAAGGAAAATATAAAAAGCAAAGCTGATGCACAGGCGTATTTAAATAATTTAAAAGAAAAAGAGATACGCCAGCTTTTTGATGAGCTTAAAGAAAAATATGGGCGAGATGTTTTTGGGCAAGGATGGATATATCGCATTGTAAGTTATGAAGAAATAGTTGATGTAGATTCTCTTACTGATGATGAAAAACTTAACGGAATTAGAGGGGATAAAACCTTTGTGCCATATGATAAAGGAGACAAGGATGGAAATAGATGGTATGCTCCTACTCCTTACTATATTGACTGGAGCAGAGAAAATGTGAAAATATTACAGACTGATCCAAAAGCTCGTTGGCAGGGCTATCAATTTTACTTTCGTGAAGGATTCTGCTGGACAGATGTTAGCTATGATGTGCGCTGTAGAATAAAGGAAAAAAGTATACATGATGTGCTTAGTATGTCTCTATTTCCTAATACAAGTATGGTAAGTGCTAAATTTATTGTGAGTATATTAAATTCTGGTTTTATCTCTACTTATTTGAATGCTTTTGTAAATACAACTGTTCATTTCCAGATTAATGATGCTCGTCAGTTACCGATTATTATTCCAACATTAGAGCAGTTAAGGGTATTTGAGAGCTTATGTGATAGAGCTATAGCTATCCAAAAGCAGAAATTTAACGGGGTTTTAACTAATCAGGAAGCACAGAAAAAATTAGATGATATCCAAAAAGAATTAGATGAATTAGTATTAGAATTATATGGGCTTAAAGAGTGAATAAAATAAATTATTAAGCAATTTAATTCCCTTATAACAATTTTAATTTAAAATAATTAAAATAACATTAAAATTTAAAAAGGTTATGGTTTAAAAATTCTATGAAAGAAAATCAAAACATTGAGTTTAAAGAAAAATGGAAAGATGAATATCTTAAGGTTATAGCAGCTAATACTAATGGAGGAAAATTATTAATAGGGATAAATGAAAGGCAAATTAAAGCAGTAATTTTTGTCAAGGAAAAAGGTAGGATAACTAATCCGCCATTAATCAGACAGAAATCCGACATGATAAAAAAAAACAAATAAATAAAGGAGGTATATTATGAATGTATAAGGAATTTAGAATAAAAAACTTTCGTTGCTTTGAAAATCTTGAAATTAAGAATCTCAAAAGAATAAATCTTTTTGCAGGTAAAAATAAGGTTGTCTTGAAGCTCTTTGTTTTAAAGCTTATTTTAAGAATAAACCTAGGAAATGTGTTGAACAGTATTTTAAATGTCTAAGAAAAAATGGTTTTGATTTTTCTATATCTAATAAAAAATTCTTACTGTCAATTAAAGAGTTTAGTAAAGGTTAATAAAAAACAAGCTTGATAAAAAAGGATCGTAAAAAAATATTAATATAATTCAAGGGGGTAAGAATATGATCGAAAAAATTAAGATCTCAGGGTTTAGAGCAATAAAAGATGCAGAAGTTAATCTATCAAAAATAAATATCTTCTATGGTGGAACAGCTACAGGAAAGTCATCTTTAATTTATCCTCTTATTATATTCAAAAACTTTATAAAAAATCCAAATCAACAGTTGGATTTATTTTTTAATATTGGATTTATTAATCTTGGGGGGTTTGATTCTTGTATTTTCAATCATGATCCAAATGGTGAGATAAAGATTGGATTCTCAGTTAAAAATGGGGAATATGAAATTATTTTGAGCAAAAAAGGGGGAAAATTAAGGTATAAATATAAAGAACTTGAAATGCAAGCAGAAATCCCTATACCTTATTCGTTAAACCAGAACTTTTCTTTTCCTTATGATGAAGAATATTCAATAAACTGGAATGGTATTACTTCAAATGTTGTTGCTAAGCAGCAAACGGCTCAAACTCAACAGAAAGCAAGAGAATTAACTGAAATCCTGAATTCAATTCCTGCTAAACTTGACACAGTTGATATTATTCCGCATAGGCGTGGATTTTTCAAACCGGTTTATAGCCCATCACATGTTTCTATAAATCCGACAACAGAAGATGAAGTTGCAACAATAATTATTAACGATCCAAATCTTGCTCCCAAAATATCAGTTGATCTTGAAAAAATAATGAACAGAGATTTTAGATTATATACACCTCCAGGAACTTCTATGGTGTATTTTAAAACAACTGATAAAAATACAAGAACTCCTCTTGATCTGGTAAATGATGGATTTGGAGTAAATCAACTTGTTTATATGCTTGCTAAAATTCATAGACCTGAAATAAAAACAATTTTGATAGAGGAACCTGAAGTTCATCTCCATCCTTCTATTGTTAGAAAACTTGTAAGAACTATAATTTCAATATCTCAAGAGGAAGAGAAACAATTTGTGATTGTTACTCATTCTGAATTATTTTTATCTTCTACACTCACTGCGATTGTTGAAAATCTTATAAAACCAGAAGATATTAAGTTTTACTATACTCAGAAGGAAGGAAAACAAACTGTTTTTACTGAGCAAAGGGTTAATGAAAAAGGGCAGGTTGAAGGAGGACTTGATAGCTTTATTTCCGCTGAACTGGAAGATTTAAAGGTTTTTTTAAATATAAAAGAATAAAAGGAGTTTAGAATGATTCTAATTTTAGACGAATGGATTATTCATGATCTACAAGGTGATAATGGTCAAAACAGACAAAAAGAAAGCTATAAATTCTTAGAAACCATAATCAATAAGTGTGATAAAATTGCTATACTTAGAGGTTCAAAATTTATTGAAAAGATATTTCATTTTGCTAAAAAAGCTTGTAATTTAGGAAAACGAGAATTAAGTAAAATGCTAGTAAATAAGTTCTTATTCAATTTAAAAAAATCGGAGATTATTAACTTTGAGAATATTGAAAGTGAAGAAATTAAAAATATTTTAGAAGAAGTAAAACCTGATGATCATTATATTGTTCAATTATATTATTATTTAAATTCTGTAAGTTTGGAGTGTTTAATCATTACTACAGATAAACCATTATTAGAAATTTTTAAAAAGTATAATATAAAAAGTAGTTATAGAGATGAGTTTTTAGAATATTATACTAAAGAATTTTAATTTTTACTTGAAATTTTAGGGAATAATTAAAATTAAAAAATAGGGCTTATTTAGATAAATAATAAGACTCTTTTATTTTTTTATTTTTTTTCTAAAGGATAATAAAAATAAAGGTATAATAAAAAAATAAAAGATATAAGATACTTAAAAAAGAAGGAGAAAAAAAATATATGTTAATACCAGTTATTTTAGGTGCAGGCACATTAACAGGTTTTATCTTATATAAAAAACTTAAAAAATATAAAAAAGAAAAAATAAAATCAAACGATGATACTAATAACTTTAATTATATTCAAAAGGTAGATAGTAGCTTAAACAATTTTGTTGGTAATGTCAAAATTGTATTAAATAAATTAACTAACATCATAGATTCTATTCCATATGTAGTTTTTAAAAGAATCCACTCATTAACTGGAACAATATTTATAGGAGGTTTTTTAATATTTCATTATATTAATAATTCTTTAGCAAAAGATCCAAAAACCCTTAATAAATTTACTAAAAAAATGCATAAATTCCCTTTGCTACCACTAATAGAAATATTCGGGATATACCTACCCCTAACTATCCATATAATTATTGGTTTAATTTTATTAAAAACAAGCAAAATAAATTATAACCTAAAATATGAAACTAATTATAGGTTTATACTTCAAAGAATAACAGCTTATATTATTTTATTTACTTTATTGTTTCATTTAAGAACAGTAAGGTTTAATGAATATCTACCTAAGTTTATAAGAGATGCTCTAAATATTCCAGCTAAAAGAGATCTTACTTTTGAAAAAGTTAATATATGGTTTAAACCACCACTAAGACCCATAGGATTAATAATATATAAACTATTTACATTATCGGTAGCATATCATCTTTCAAATGGATTATGGACAGCTTCAATAACCTGGGGATTAGCTAAAACATATGAAAAACAAAAGAAATTAAGAGATCTATCTAATATCATTTTCTTATTTTTAAGTTTATGGGGAATGTTAATAATACATTTTTATTCTCAAGACTATAAAAATCATAAAGAATTATATAACCAAAACGATGAAGACTTAGATAATTCGGATTAATTCTTTATTTTATGAAAATATATTATGTACTTCTTTATTTAATAGTTGTTTTATTTTTAGTATTTTTAGATCAATATACCAAAACTTTATTTGTAAAAGGATATACTTTAAAATTAAATGAATATATTAAATTCATATTAGTATATAATGAAGGAAGTGCTTTTGGAATAAAATTATTTAATAACGAAACTTATTTACTCATAGGATCTATTGTAGCTCTTTTTTTAATATATTTTATGATTATATATAACAAAAAATTAAACAATCTAATAAATAAATTACAAAATAAATCAATAGTTTATTTATTTAATTTTTCGGTTTTATTGATATTATCTGGTACAATAGGGAATTTAATAGATAGATTAAAGTATTCTAAAGTAGTAGATTGGATATCTATATGGAATTTTCCGGTATTTAATTTTGCAGATAGTTATATTAGTATAGGAGTAGCTATTTTTATATATTCTTATTGGAAGTTAGAGAAAGTATTATAATAATATACATATGTTTGAAGAAGTAAAAGAGTTAATAGAGGTTTTACAAAAATTACCAACTATAGGTCCAAAAACTGCTGAAAAAATTACTTTCTTTTTAATTACAGATGAATCTAATTTATCAAACGAAATAATTAATGCTATATCTAAACTAAAAGAAAATATAATTGAATGCTCTAATTGTTATTCAATAACTATAAAATTTCAAAACCCGTGTAAATTTTGTATAAGCAAGGAACGAGAAAATAAAATATGTGTAGTATCAAATGTAAAAGATGTAATACATATAGAAGAAACTAATTCATATCATGGAAAATATCATGTACTAAAGGGATTAATAAATCCATTAGAAAATATGACTCCAGATAAATTAACTATAGAAAAATTAATAAAAAGAATAGAAATGGAAAATGTAAAAGAAGTAATATTTGCATTACCTACTAACTTAGAAGGAGAAACAACTATAAATTATATTGCTAAAAAAATAAAAAAAATAGATGATAATATTATTTTAACAAAATTAGCTATAGGATTACCTGCAGGTAGTGAATTAGACTATGCCGATAAAATCACTATAATTAACGCTTTAAAAGAAAGAAAAAAAATATTATAAATATAAAAAGGAGAGACTTATTTATGAAAATAAGAAGTATTGCTCCAAATAGGATAGATTTATGCGGAGGAACGTTAGATATATTCCCTTTATATATACTCTTAGGAACAAGTATCACAATAAATGTAGCTATTAATATCTTTAGTAATTGTATAATAGAAACTATAACGGATAACGAATATATGGAAATACAAATAAAAGACTTAAATAGAATATATAAGATAAAGGATTTAAATCAGATAAAAGATTTAGCTGAAACTAAATTGGTATATGAATCTTTTAAAACTTTGAATATTGATGTATTAAAAGGATATAAGATATTAACCTATAATGAGGCTCCGTTAAAATCAGGGTTAGGGGCATCTTCTTCATTACTTATTACTATTATTAAAAATCTATTAAAAATAAACAAAAGCTTATATACTAATTACAATGATTATGATATAATAGATACAGCATCATTTATAGAAGCTAAAGTATTACATACTTTAACGGGAAAACAAGATTATATTGCTGCTATTAACGGTGGGATTAATGTTATCTTCTTTGATAAAAATCAATATGTTATAGAAAAAATAAATCAACAAGAATTGATAAAAAATTTAGAAAATCATATGGTTTTAGCATACTCTGGTTTTGAACATGAATCAGGGAACCTAAACTGGAAAGTAGTTAAAAATGTATTAGATAAAGAAGTAGAAACTATAAATAAATTAAAAAAAATCCAAGAAATATCTGAAGATCTATATGAGCTTATATCTACTAATGACATAGAAAAAATTGGACTATTAGTTAAACAAGAATGGAATATAAGAAAAACTCTAACTAAGGAACATACTAATACTATTATCGAAAATTTTTTAAATGAAGTTGATAAGTATGCATTTGGGTATAAATTGTGTGGAGCTGCAGGTGGAGGAACTATCTTTATCATTACTAATCAAAAAGAAAAAGTCCTTAATATTATGAAAGAATTTAACCTAATGGAATTACCTTTTAAGATAAATAATTCCGGCTTAATTACTACTATTGAATTATAAAAAATAAAATATGAATGAAAAGCTTATAAACATAAAAGTAAAACCCAATTCTAAAGTAAGTAAGATTATAAAAATAGATGAAAATAATTATGAAGTGTTTTTAAAATCTTTACCTGTAGATAATAAAGCTAATCAGGAATTAGTACAACTTTTGGCTTCTTATTTTAGTATTTCTAAATCAAATGTAGAAATATTAAAGGGAATTAAATCTAAAAATAAGTTGATAAGAATTATTTTTATTATTTTAATTATTTCTTTTTATTTTTTTATGATATCAAATTTAAAAGTATTTTCTAAGGTGGATACAAAGGAAATATATTATTATTTAAGTAAGGGTGATATTTATAATGCAGAGAAGTTAGTATATGATGTGCTAAATGAGGATAAATTGAATCCGGATGCTCTTTTTGCTAAAGCTATTATAATTATTACAAAAACTGATAATAATTACTCTTTAACTCCGGAAATTAAAAAACAATACTACAAAGAATCATTAGATATTCTTTTAGATTTACAAAAAAAAATGAAAGGATTTTATTATTATCATTATGTTTTAGCTAAAAATTATGAGAGATTAAATGATATTCCTAATGCTTTATTTAATTATGATTATTCTATAAAACTTAATAGAAAATTTAATGAAGGATATATAGCTAAATCTAATCTTTATTGGAAATTAGGAAAATACAATGAAGCAATTAGTAATTTAAAAAATATAAAAGATATTAAAGTTTATTTAATGTTAGCTAATTTTTATTATCAATTATATAATTTTGATGAATCTTTTAAAATGTTAGACAATATTTATTTATTACCTTCATTTTTAAAATCTAGTAAGGATATTATAAATGAAGTTTATTTTAATACTATGTGGATAAAGTATAGGTTTTATTCAAAATATCTAAAAAATGAGCAAGATTTATGTTATTTTATAAACCAAAATAAAAAATATAATTCAGATGAGTATTATAATGAGATATCACAAGCCTTAGAATTAATATTAAAAAAAGATAATATCTCTTATGAACAAGCTTTAAAAATATTATTTAATAGTATATCTAAATTTCCTAATAAATCATATGCTTATTTTTTAATTTATAAAGTTTTATCTAATTTTAATAAAACTAATGCAACTTTATTTTTAAAGAAAGCAATTGAGAATGATATATATAATCTCGATTTTAAACAAGAATTAGATAACTTTAAATTAACAGTTAAATAATGAGATATATAGTAAATACTACAAATAATAACAAGCAAGCAATAGATATTTTAATATCTTTTATAAAATCTAATTCCAAAGATATAACTATACAAACAATTGATTTAAAAACTTTATCGACAATTAAAGAGAGATTAAAAATAATAAAGGAAATTTTATTTCAGAAAGATCTCTTTAATACGAAAAAGTTATTTATTATTTATTCTTTTTCTACTTTAATTTTAGATAGTTTAAAAGATAAAAAAGAAAAACAAAACTTATTAAATCAATTAAAACTAATTATTTTTAATATAATCCAAAATAATATAAATATAATAATAGATTTAGAAGATCTAAAATTAGAAGAAATATCCAAAATAGATCAAGAGATTTATAAAGTTTTAAAGGATAATTTTAAAGAGTATATTGAAAAAAAAGATGATAAGATAAAAATTTTAGCTAAAAATTATCCAAATATCCCTTATAATATAATCGAGACAATAGTTAATAGAGTTGATATAATTCAAGCAGAAGTGATTTTGAAAAATTTATCCTTAGTTATTTCTGATGTTAGCCAAGATGAGATATTAGATTATATAAATGAATTTCAGTTATTTGATTTAACTTCTGTAAATGTTTTTATTATAATCCAGGATTTATTTGATATATTATTTAGGAATTCTTATGGAAAATATAGATCTTTAATGGGGTTGTTAAATCAGATAGAAAAAGGATATTTTAAAGATTTAACTATAGAGGAAGTTTGGGGATTAATTTATAGTCAGGTGTTATTTCTTATAAAAGCTTATAATGAATATACAAAAGTTGGAGAAAATATTAATCTAATTGCTTCTAATTTAAAAGCTAATAAATATAGGATAATAAAATTGATGCCTTATATAAAAGAAATTAATTATATATCCCAAAAATATTCTAAGTTTTTTATTAGCCTAATTAATAAGTTCTTTGAATTAGAAAAAGATATAAAAGAAGGGAAAATAACTTATACTAACGCTATTGATAATATTATCAATTCCTTTTCTTTTAAATTATAAGCTATTTTATTAATTTAATAAATAGTTCAAAAGTGTTATCTTTTGGTAAGATTGTTGTATCTTTGTATATAATAGCAGTAGATTTTTTATAGAACTTTATATCGTTTAATCTTACTAAGTTAATCTCATAATCAAAACTTTTGATTTGTTCAATTATTTTTAGCGCTTTTTCTTTATCATCTAAAAGATAATATAAATTGGCAATTGATAGTAAAAACAAAACATAAACTGAGATATTAAATTCTATATTAAAAAAGAATTCTAAATTAGGATTTAAATTATTATCCTTGATTTTTTTCAGTATATTTTTAAATGGAATAGGTAGGATAGTTTTAATAACACTAAAAAATGATTCTTTTTTTATGTTATTTATAAAATCTTCCAGAATTTTAAGAGCTTTTTTATAATCTCCTTTAACATAATTTATATATGCTAAATTATAAATAACTATACCATTATCATCGTTTGAGTTAGGATTAACCTCAAAAAAGAGGTCTAAGTATTCCTTAGCTAAATTATTATTATTAATCATAATATAATAAAATGCTTTATTATTTAAAAAATTTGTATCTTTTGCTAATAAGTTAGAATTTAATATTAATTCTATTATTTTTAGTTTTTGGGCATTAGTAGTTTTTGTAGCATTTTGGATAGTAGATATTATAAAATCTATAAAAATTTCATACAGTTGCTCTGTATTTTGTAATTCTATTGTTTTTAAATCTATAATATTAAGGTTTGGTAAAAATCTTAATTTATTTATTAGTGTCTCTTTTAAATTAGTTACATTTAAGTTAATATTATTTGTATTAAATAATAATAGTAGATTATAATCTTTTTCTTGTATTTTTAGTAATAAAAAATTATTTCCTATCAAAATTGAAAGTAAAGTAAATAATAAAACTATGCTATCTTCTATGTTGTTTTTATCATTATTATTTTTATCGTTATTATTTTTAGCATTTTGATTGTATAGAGTTTCTCTTAAGTATAATAAGATATTTTCTAATTCCTTAGGTGGATTTTTTGATATGCTAATTATTATTTGTAAGATTTCTTCTAATTTGTTTAATTCTTTTAGGTTGTTTGTATCATTTGATTTTGATATATATAAAATAGGATTTAATAATACATTTTTTTTTAATAATTTTACTGAATTTTCTATTGTATTTATTATATTTAAGAATTTATTTGTGTTAATTTGGATATCTATCAAATTTTTAGCAAAAGTTTTTTCTAAATCATGATAATACTGATTTAAAATATAATATTTATAAAATATCTTTTCTTTAATGTTAAAATCGTATAAAAATGAGTTTTCTTCTATGTTCTCTATTATATTGTTTAAAACAAAATAAAATATTTTTATATAGTTATCTTTATTAATTAAATTAGAGTAATTTTTATCTATATCAAAATTTTCTTCTAAGTAATATATTATTTCTTTTAAGAAGGTTTTGTTAAATGAAAGTTTGGTTTTATGATTTTCTTTAAAAAATTTGTCAACTATTTGATATATTATAAAAACATCTAAAATTGAGTTATTACAATATTTAAATAACTTTAAGAAAAAGTTATTAGAAAAGCTTTCTTTTAAGTTATATCCTAAAAATACTATGTTATTAATAAGATTTAAAAATAAGTTGAAATCTAATTCATCTATATTTAGAATTTCTTTGGATAAACTAATTAAATTTAAACTCCGTTTATCTATAATAAAAAAAAAATCATTTTGAAAATTATTTTGAATTGAATTATCAATAATATTTTTGAAAAAAATTGATAATTGTTCAATATTACTTATAAAATCATTAAAATTAACTAGTATTATTAAAGGTGTGTTATTATAGTTTTCGGAAATTAAATTAGAAAATTGGTTTTTAAATTCTTTAGTGTTATCTAAATTTTTAGTATTATCTAAATTTTTAGTATAGTTTAAAAAATTATAAAATAAATCGTTAATAGATATAATGTTTAGATTTTGGATATTTTTTTTGAAGATATTAATAAAGATGTTAAGTGATTCTTGGTTTTCAAATGAAAAGAATTGTAGGTTTTTAGTTTTTATATAATCTTTAAAAATTTTATAAAGGAGTTGGTAGGGGTTCATGGGGGATTAAAAAAGCGGTAGACGGGACTCGAACCCGCGACATCTAGCTTGGAAGGCTAGAGCTCTACCAACTGAGCTACTACCGCTCCCTATTTTTATTATTATCCAACCCTTTTAAATTTCCTCCTTTTATTTCATTTTTTAATTATCTTAAATTCCTTTTAGCTTCCATATCAATTCTATTCTCTAGTTCTATCTGTATTTTTTCTTTACTTATATTTCTATAAAATAATAAATCACTTATTATAAAAGGGGAAACTATTAAAGGAATTAAAAATACTAAAAATATTCCCCCAAATAAACATGAATATAAATATTCATAATTCCAACCAAACATATATAAAAAAGTGAAAGGATTTCTACATACAAAAAAACCTATCCCCAAAAATAAACAAGAAAATATAGATAAAAAAAATAAAACAATTAAACTAGAAGGAATTCTAAACCGCCTATTCTTTGAATATATTACATCTACTAACTTTTTTATGTTCCTTTTATATATTCTATCATATATCTGCCAGTTTAAATTTTGAGGATTATTTAAATAATAATTTAACTCATTATCTCTTAAATTATTCTCCATTAACAATCTATTTATTATAACTAGTTTATTAAATTCTATGGGATTTATATTAATAACTCTTTGTGAGGAAGTTGGAGTTTTTATCTTTTGTTGTAAGACCTTTTTCTTTAATACTTCATATTCCTTTATTGATATATCTCTTGAAATAGTTATATCTTTTTTTAATATTAAATCATCTTTGTTATTCTTTAGCCAAGATACTATCTGAATGTAATCTCTTATAGAAGCATTTGCTAAATTTTTAACTTCATAAGGTAAAATGTAAATCCTATTTAAATAATCTATTTCACTTCTTTCTATTATATAGCTTATTACTGGAATATTATAAGATAAGTTATACTCAAATATATTAAAATTATTTAAACCTTTAGGAAGTATATATTTTTTTTTATCAGTTAAACTCAATATTAAAACAAATCTCAAAATATTATCTATACTTATATTTTTTTGATTATAAAAATTTATCTTAGATAAGTTATTAAAAAAAGTTTCTAACTTTGGATCTATTTTCTTAGTTATATTAGCATATATGGTGTAATATTTTTCTAAATTTTGAGAATTATTTGAAAATATGTTTTTTATAAGATTTAGAATTTTATGTTCACTAGGACTTAATTCTATTTTATCTAAATACTTATCAATTATAGAAGTTATATTTTGGGAATTAATTTGAATATTATAAAGAGAAAAAGGAAGATTGAGTTTATAAGAAAGAAATAAACTAAAAGCAATATCATCAATAACACCATATGAATATATTTTTTTTATTATTTCTTTATCTGTTTGAGATAATAAGTTTTCAAAATCTTTAGTTTTAAAGAATTCTAAACCACTTAAAAATGATTCATAATCCCTTATAAATTCAACTAATAAATTCTCTATAGAATAATATTCTTTATTATTGTATTTTATTATTGTTTTTAAATTATTAGTATTATTTTGTGTATCTTTAAAATATTTTTCATAGATTTTTGTTAGTTCTTGGTCTGTTTTAGCATTTAGGATTTCTTTTACTTGATTATAAGTGAATCTTTTATCTGGGTTAGTTTGTAATAAACCTTTTAGTAAAAGTTGATACTTTAATGGTAGATTATTTGGAATTTCTATCCCTTTTGTTAGTAAAGTATAAATTATTAAATTTAGGTTTATGTTTTGAAATGGATTACAATTAGTAAGAAGTTCATAAAGGATTATCCCTAAAGCCCAGTAATCTGATTCTTTTTTTACAATATTACTAAAGCTTTCAGGGGCTAAGTAAAGAATTGTTCCTTTTATGTCTTGGGTCATTTTTTTTGTTATACTTACATCTATTAAAGCAGAAATATTGAAGTCAGATAATACCAGCTCTAAATCTGTTATTTTATTATTTGATTTTATTATATTTCTAATTAAAATATTTGAAGGCTTAAGATCTCTATGGATAATCCCATTGGAATGTAAAATATTTAATGCTTCATTTATTTTATAGATTATTTTATCAATTAATGAATAATTAAGATCTTTATATAGAATTTTTTTATGAAATTCTTCTAAGTTTCCATATTCTATGTATTCTTGAACTTCATAATATCTTTGTAATTCAGGTTCATAGTTTAATTCATAAATTTTAAGAAAATATTGGGGATAAATTCTAGATAATTCTATTACTTTATTTATAGCTAAATTATTTATATCTACATTTTTTTTATATAATTTTAAAACAAAATGTTGTTGATTTTTATTTTTAACAAGAAATATATCAGCTTGTCCCCCTTGCGTTTCCAATTCCGTTATTATTTCATAGTTCCCTATATTTTTTATATTTTTTAAATCTATAAAAAAGTTTTCAGAATAATCTTTTAAATCAGATTCTTTTTGAATTCTTATTGTAATATCACTTTGAGTTTTCTCTTCCATATTTTATTATTTAGATATTATATTATATTTCCTCTTATTTAATTTAATATTTTTTTATTAATGTTTTTTGATTATTTTTTTAAATAAAGGGTTGAGTATTATTTTAAAGAATATTTATAATAAGTTAGTAAAAAAACCGCTAAGCAAGGATGGCGGAATATAAATTATCCTTGCCCCTAAATATAGGGAATAAATAAAAAAATATGTTTAGTATAATGCTTTTAGCTTCAGAAACTACAATAACTTTACCTACTTTAAGCTCTAATGAATATTTTTATTTATTAATAATATTAGTTTCTGCATTAATTAGTATAGCTTTTGGTTTAGGAACATTTTTTAATATAATGAAAAAAGATCCAGGAACTCCAGAGATGCAACAAGTAGCAGCTGCTATCCAAGAAGGAGCCCAAGCTTACCTTAATAAACAACTTAATACTATGTCCCTATTTGTTATTATCTTAGCTATTGCATTGTTCTTTTTATATAATTCCATATTTAATAATTCTTTTTTAGCATTAGGGGTTAGTTTTGCTTTCTTATTAGGAGTAGGGTTTTCTTATACTGCTGGTTTCTTAGGAATGTATTTGGCAGTAAGAGCTAACCAAAGAACTGCTTATGCTGCTATTAATAGTTATGTTAATGCTATGAAAATAGCTTTTAGAGCTGGTAGCGTAGCTGGGATGGCTACTGTTGGGTTAGCTCTCTTAGGTGCTGTCTTATTGTTTTTTATTTATAAAGAAGAAGCTGTTAAAGTATTTATTGGATTTGGGTTTGGGGGATCATTGGGAGCATTGTTTATGCGGGTTGGTGGAGGAATTTATACTAAAGCCGCTGATGTTGGAGCCGATATAGTGGGTAAAGTTGAAGCAGGGATTCCTGAAGATGACCCTAGGAACCCTGCTGTTATTGCAGATAATGTCGGTGATAACGTAGGAGATTGTGCTGGTATGGTTGCTGACGTATTTGAAAGCTATGCAGTCACTTTAGTCGCTTCTATTGTCCTTGGAGTCGTTGTATTCTTAGATCAAAACTTTAAAAACCTTTTACTACAAAATAATTATAATATAAATAACTGGGTACTACTTTTAGTATTTTATCCATTACTAATAAGAGCCTTAGGTGCTATTACTGCTATCATTGGAGTAATATCACTAAATCCTAAAGAAGACGATACTAATCCAATGAGACCAATCAATTTCGGTTTCTGGATTTCTTTATTTACTACATTAATTGGAGCTTTCTTTATTAATTTTTTAATTCCTATCCTTCCTACTACCCCTTCTTGGGCTAACTGGTTTGGGCATGACTTTAGATTCTTTTTAGCTACTTCCTTAGGAGTTGTTTTAGCTGCTATTACTTTATATATTACTGATTATTATACTCATATTGATAAACTACCGGTAACTGAAACTTCCTATTCTTCTAAAACTGGAACTGCTACTTTGATATTAAGTGGTATGGCTCATGGGTATCAAAGTAGTGCTTGGGCTATATTAGCTATCATCTTTGTTATCGCTTTATCTTATTTACTTTTCTTACCTGATAATAACTTATATCTACAGATGTATGCTATCTCGTTAGCAGGAGTTGGATTGCTTACTACTACTGGATATATCCTTGCTATGGATACTTATGGGCCTATTAGTGATAATGCTAATGGAGTCTTTGAAATGTCAGGTATCGCTAATAAGCTCGATAATAAAAGACCACAAGAGATTATAGCTAAATTAGATGCTGTAGGTAATACTACTAAGGCATTAACTAAAGGATTAGCTATAGCTACTGCTGTTTTTGCTGCAGTATCTTTGTTTGTATCTTATGTTAGCTCCGCTAATTTAACTACCGGTATAAGAATAGATCAGCCATTAGTGTTTTTAGGCTTGCTTTTTGGGGGAGCCATTCCTTTCTTTTTTGCTAGTTTTACTATAAATGCTGTTGGTAGAAGCGCTTTTAAAATAGTAGAAGAAGTTAGAAGACAATTTAGGGAAATCCCTGGTTTAAAAGAAGGTCAAGCTAAACCAGAATATGGGAAATGTGTAAGTATAGCGACTACTGCTGCCCAAAAAGAATTAATAGGTCCTGGAATCTTAGGGGTATTTTCTCCTATTTTAGTTGGATTTTTATTTAATGCTGAAGCTTTAGGAGCTTTCTTAGGTGGAGTTATATTAGTAGGACAATTATTAGCAGTTTATATGGCTAATGCTGGGGGATTATGGGATAACGCTAAAAAGAAGATAGAAGAAGGATTCTTAGGAGGAAAAGGTACAGAATATCATAAAGCGGCTGTTGTTGGGGATACTGTTGGAGATCCTTTAAAAGATACTACCGGACCTGCTATTAACCCATTAATTAAAGTAATAAACTTGGTAGCTTTACTAATTGCTCCATTAATTGCTGTTGGTGCTGAAGTGTCTTTACCTGTTAAAATATTTGCTGTTTTAATAAGCCTAATTCTATTGTTAATTGCTGTATATGTATCTAATAAGGGATCATTACTTGATACTGAAGAAGCTAAAATTGAACTACAAAAATTGGCTTCTAAACATCAAAACCAATCTAAACTAACTGATGAAGCTAAAGTATAAAAATATTAAATTAAAATAAAATTAAAATAAGATTAAAAATCTCCCACGTATTAATATTTTATATACGTGGGAGATTTTATCTTTTTACTTAAAGATTTTTATTCTTTTTGTATGTTAAAAACTAAAAATAATAAACAAAATAATAATAATCTTACTAAAGAAGATATAGATTTTATTTATAATAATTATTCTCAATATATTTTAAAAGTTTTGCAGGAGTTAGATGAAAATTATTTTCCTAATACTTCTGGTAATGTTAGTACTTTAATAGAGTATAAGCAAACCAAATACGTTTTATCTACTCCTAGTTCTATAAGTTCTTTAAAACCTAAAAACAGATTAACTAAGGATGAACTAAGTTTAATTGATTTAGATAATAATTTAATTCATGGATTAAAACAAACTTCTGAAATTAATTTACATTTAGCTATCTATAAAGAATTAAATAATATTAACTTTATAATTCATACACATCCGTTTTATTGTACTGTTTTTGCTGTTTTAAATAAGAAGATAGAAACTAAAATAATGCCGGAATCTTATTTAAAAATTCCCAAGATTATATATGTTCGTTATGAAACTCCTTCTACTTTAAAATTAGCTAATAAAGTAGTTAATAAAATAAAGAAAGAAGGGTATTTTCCTGTTATTATGTTTAATCATGGTTTAGTAGTTTTTGGTAATGATTTAGATAAATTAATTGATATTACTAAAACTATTGAGCATGCTGCTAAAATTTATTATTATTCTCTAATGCTAAATAAACCTAAAATTATTAATTCTAAAAAAATTAAGGAATTACAAAAGATATTTATAAAAAAAATGTGCTAAAAGTAAAAGATATAAAAAATAAAGGGGGATTTTTTATGAATTTAGCTCATGTTGGGGTTGGCTACTGGGGGAAAAATATCCTAAAAAACCTAATAAATCTTGAACAAACATTTAAAAACTTTAAATTAAAATATATTGTTGATAAAAATACTCAAAATATTATTAACTTTATTAATAATGAATTATCTAATAAAGAAATATTAAAAGAAGTGATTATAAAAAATGATTTAAATGAAATAATAGAGGATAAGGATTTAGATGGGGTTATTATTTCTACGCCTGCTGCTACTCATTACGAATTAGTTAGGCTTGCTTTGTTTAATGATAAACACGTATTTGTAGAAAAACCTTTAGCTTTAAATTATAATCAAGCTTTAGAATTACATAATTTAGCTACGGCTAAAAATAAAGTGCTTATGGTTGGGCATATATTGCTTTATCATCCTGCTATCCCTAAAATAAAAGAGTTAATTAATAAAGGAGTAATTGGAAAGTTATTTTATTTTTATTCTAATAGATTGAATATAGGGAAGATAAGGGTAGAAGAGAATATTTTGTGGTCTTTTGCTCCTCATGATATTTCGGTAATTTTATATATACTTGGTAAAGAACCTATTAAGGTTTTTTCATTTGGTGGAGATTATCTTAATAAAGGGATTTTTGATGCTACTACTACTATTTTAGAGTTTGATAATAATGTTAAGGGGCATATTTTTGTTAGTTGGTTACATCCTTATAAGGAGCAAAAGATGGTTTTTGTCGGTAGTGAAGGGATGATTGTTTTTGATGATTTAACTAAAGAAAAGCTATTTTTATACCCCCATAAAACTACTTGGATAGATGGGAAGATTCCTGTTGCTAATAAAGCTGAATATGAAATAATAGAAATTGATAAATCTGAGCCCCTTAAAAATGAACTGATTCATTTTATTGATTGTATTTTAAATAATAAAAAACCATTAACTGATTCTTATGAATCTTTGAGAGTTTTAAGGGTTTTAGAAATTGCACAAAAACAATTAGAATCCCAACAAAAAATAGAATCTCAAAATAGCTATTCTGAGATTTATATTAAAAACAGCAAGATAAAAAGTGAATTAAAGGATGTTTTTGTACATGAGAGTAGTTATGTAGATGAAAATGTGGAAATAGGTTCTAATACTAAGATTTGGCATTTTTCTCATATTTTAAAAAACACTAAAATTGGCGCTAATGTTATTATAGGGCAGAATGTTATGATAGGGCCTGATGTTGTTATTGGTAATAATTGTAAGATACAGAATAATGTTTCAATATACAAGGGGGTTATATTAGAGGATGATGTTTTTTGTGGTCCTTCTTGTGTTTTTACTAATGTATATAACCCTAGAGCTTTTATTGAAAGAAAACATGAATTTAGGAATACGTTAGTAAAGAAAGGTGCTACTATTGGTGCTAATGCTACTATTGTTTGTGGGGTAACTATTGGGGAGTATGCGTTTGTTGGTGCTGGTGCTGTTGTTAATAGGGATGTACCTGATTATGCACTTGTTGTTGGAGTACCTGCTAAGCAGATAGGTTGGGTTTGCCAATGTGGAAATAAGTTGATCTTTGATGATAATAATTATTCTAAATGTCAATACTGTTTTAAAGAGTATATTTTAGATCAAGGAAAAGTTAAACTTTATTTGGGTAAATATGTTATTAAATAATTAAAAAAGCTTATTAGATTTTAAAAATTCTTATAGATTTTTTTGTTTTGGTATCTTTTATTATAATTTTTAATTATTTATTACTTTCATTATGAAAAAGAAGAGATTTAGCTTAAAAGTAATTAAAAAAATAGTTGTTTGCTTTTTTATTATATTTTAATATAATAAAAATTATAGAAGATTTATCTCTAAAATAAATAAGGGGAACTTTTTAAATGTTCCCCTTATAATATTTTGTTTTAGTTTTTTAAATTAATATGTTATAAGTAAATTTTTTATTTTATAGCTCTTCATTTTTATTTAATGTTTTTAGGAATTTGTTGTATTCTTTAACGTCTTTAAGTAATTCTGATATACTTTTAGATATTCCTTCTTTATATCCTTCAGTTAATCCTTTGTATAACCCATAAATAGTTCCTCCTACTGTGCTAAGTGGGAGGGATAAGTGGTAAAGCTAAGAGTGATAAAATAATTATAGTTGATTTATAAACAGGCCCTATTTCTTCGTTTTTTAATACTTCTTTATAAAAATTGGTTAAAATTCTAGGTAAGTTAGCTAAGGTTACTGTAGGAAATGCGGCTGTTCCTATTGCTGCATTTATAAGAGAAGCTACTATTCCTCTAAAAGTTTCGTATACTTTTATATCTACTGGCTTTTCTCCATCTTCTAATTTTACATTTTCAAAATCTTTAATTATATTTTGTAGTTCTTCTTTAAGTATTTTGTTATCAAATTTTGATACAGTATTTATAGTATCTGATATTGATTCTGCTAAAGTTTTTTTATTATCGAGGATATTATCAACTCCTTTAAATAAACCAAATAGGAAAGAAGCTAAGGCAGTTAATGCTGGTGCTGTAGCTATACCCAAGGGTAAAATTGCAAATAATAAAGCTTTTAAATTGGGACCAATAAGTTCCGTATTTTTTATAGCTTTGAAAGTATTGATAGATATTTTTGGTAAGTTTTTTAAAGTTACAAGAGTATTACCAGTACCCATAATTAAGGAATCTGTTAAAGCCGCTAAAACGCTTTTACCAGCTGTTAATATTGAAATATCCTCTACTTTGTTGTCATTATTTTCTGGATTTTGAACTTTAGGGGATAAGGAATTTGAGTTGGATAATGAATTATTTATAGGTGTTGAATTTATCATTACATTTATACCTCCTGTATTATATTTTTGTTTTTTATTATGTTTTTTATTCTCGGGATTTACATTAATGAAATATTAATAAAAAATAAAAAAAAATAAGGAAGATAATGTTAAAAAAGTAAATTTTTGTCTAATTTATATTTTGTGCTAAATTTTATTAATTAAAGGAGGTAATGCAATATAAAAAGAATAATAGTAATAAAAAGAATAATAGTAAGGGAGGGGTATAGTTAATGAGTAAAACTAAAAGCAACTTAGAAAATGATTTATTAGAAGTTTATATTAACAGAATGCATTGCGTTAATTGTGTTAATACTATTAAATCTAAATTAAAAAAATATGAAAATGAAATTAATTTTTTTGATCTTGACTTAAATTCTTCTAAATTGTTTATATCTTTAAAGGATTATAACATTTTAGAAAATATAAAAAATGATATAGAGAGTTTAGGATATAAATTTGAGTTATTACAAAAAGATAAAAATTTTAGTGATAATAAAGATATTGCTTTTAAACAAGAAAAAGTTAATGATATTTTTTCTGATAAGGAGTTTGTGTTTGTTTTATTTATAAATTTTTTAGCTAGTATTGTTTTAATAATTTCAATGTTTTTTCATAAGCTTATGATAAATAATAGTATAGTTTTGTATTTAGTATTTTTAATTTCTAGTGTTGTATATTTAGTTGGGGGGTATAGGTTTTTTAGGAATTCTTATTTTGCTATAAAAAATGGGATTCTTAATATGGACGTATTGATCACTTTATCTACTTCTTCCGCTTATTTTTATAGCGTTTATAATTTTTTTGTTAAACATCATAATTATTATTTTGAAACTGCTAGTATTATTATTTCGGTTATTTTATTAGGTAAATATATTGAAAATAGATTAAAATCTAAAAAGATTGGGAGCATAACTAATTTATTAAGATATAAACCTCAAAAGGTTTTAGTATTTATTGATAATGAGGTTAAGGAATTAAGTATTTATGATATAAAAGAGGGATATATTATAGAGTTAAGGAAAGGGGATTTTGTGCCTGTTGATGGGATAATTTTAGAAGGTCAAGCTTTAATTGATTTGAACTTTATTTATGGCGAAATTAATAAAATAAATGTAAATGTTAATGATAAAGTTGTTTCTGGGGCTTTGATTTATGATGGAAATATAAAAATAAAAGCTATCCAAAATTATCAGCATTCCTTTTGGAATTCCTTGGAATATTTAATTAAAAATATTTCAAATAAGGAAAAAAAATATTTAAGTTTAGTTGATAGAATATCGGGGAATTTTGTTATTATTGTTTTTAGTTTAGCTGTTTTGAGTTTAATTGTTTGGAAGTTCATTTTTAATAATGATGATATGGCTTTTAAGAGTTTTATTTCTACTTTAATTGTAGCTTGTCCTTGTGCTATAGGGTTAGCTTATCCATTAGCTATTAATAAAGGCATTATTAACTCTATTAAAAATAACATATTAGTTAAAGATATTTCTTCTTTCGAAAAAATTATTAAATCTAAAATATTTGTTTTTGATAAAACAGGTACTATTACTTCCGATAAATTTATTATAAATGATTTAAAGTTTTTTACTATTTATAATTATGAAAATGGTAATTTAGATACTAATAATGATTTTATTGATAATGATTTTATTAACAATTTTGTTAATCAAGCTTTATTTATTTCTACTTATAAATCTAATCATATATTATCTAAAACTATAAATAATTTTATTAAGGAAAAGTATAAATTTAGTTTATATAAATTGTTAAAATATCATAAAATAATAGAATTTAAAGAAATTACTTCTAAAGGGATATTTTCTAAAGTTAGTTTTAATCAGGAATTAAATAATAAAAAAATAGATATTGAATATCAAGTTTATTTAGGAAGTAAAGAATTCTTTTATGAAAATTTAAATAAAATTATTAATAATTTGAATTTTGATATTAATGAAAATATTAATAATAAAATTAATGATAAAAATAATTTAGAAGATTTGAAAGTTTATTTTATTATTTTTTGTCATTTAAATAATGGAAAAGAAATGGTTTTTATTGGGTATATAAATTATCAAGAGGAGATAATACCTAAAGTTTTTGAATTAATTAAGTTTTTAAAAGATAATAAAAAGGAAATATATGTTTTAACTGGTGCTTCTAAGGAATCTGCTATTAATTTAGCAAAGAAAATTGGTATTACTTTAGATAAAATTTTTTATGAAGTAGATAGTGTTAAAAAGTATAATATTTTAACTCAATTAAAAAAAGAGGGGCCTGTTGTTTTTATTGGAGATGGAATTAATGATAGTTTAGTTATAAAGGAAGCTGATGTTGGCATTTCTTTTGAATATGGTAATGATTTGAGTCAAAATTTAGCAGATGTTATTTTAAAAGATATATCTTTTTTAAAGAATTTTTATTTAATTAGTTTAAATACTTTTAATAAGTTAAGGTTCAATTTGTTTTGGGTATTTTTTTATAATATTTTATTAATACCTGTTGCTATGGGAGCATTTTATGGTTTAGGTGTGTTTATTAATCCGATGTTAGCTTCTATTGCTATGGCTTTAAGCTCTATTTCCTTACTTGTTTTTAATATCTTTTAAACTTTAAATATATTTATTTTTTTAGGAGGTTTTTTAGATAAAATATATAATAATAAAATTATGAAGACGATTTATTTATTGTTATTAACATTGATAGGGATTTTTAGTTTAGTAGCTGTGTTTAATAGGGATATTTTTAGGGCTGCTACTGCGTTAGTTTTTGCGTTTATATTCTTAGGTGGAGTTTATTTACTTTTAGGTGCAGAGTTTTTGGCAGTAGTTCAACTAATAATTTATGCTGGAGCTATTGCTATTTTAATATTATTTGCAATAATGCATTCGCCAGCTAAGATAAAATCTTTACAAGATGCTTCACTTATTGATTTTAAACCTCATTATTCTTGGGCTGCCGCTTTAGCCGTTTTCCTTATATTAGCGTTTTTTACAGTATTTTTTGTCATTTTTTATGATCTCTTTTCTATTGGAAAAATTACTGTTAATAATATAAAGCTAACTTTATCACATTTTGCTAACGCATTTTTTAATATATACAAAGAAGATAATCTTATAAACGGTGGAAAATTCTTTTTATTATTTGAATTAGCAGGGATTTTAATATTAGCAGCTATACTAGCAGCCGTTAGTATAGCTAAAAAAGAATAATTATAAATAATAAACAAAAACTGGAGGGAAATATAATGGCTAAAAAAGCTAAATTAAAAACTAAAAGAGCTTTAGTTAAAAGATTTAAAATAACAGCTACCGGAAAGATCTTACATAAACAAACTAATACGGGTTGCGGACACTTAAGAAGAAAAAAATCTAAAGCTACTAAACGAAGACAAAAACTATACGTAGAAATCCCTAAATATGCCTATAAAACTCTATCTAATATCCTACCTAAATAATTTTTTATTTTTGTTTTCTAAATGATAGTTAAATTAGTTATAATAGATAACGAAACTAATAATGAAATTTATTTTGAAGAATATCAGTTAGAAAAAGTAGGTACTTTAGAAGATTTAGCAGATCTAATTGCTAATAGGATTATTCAATTAGAAGAATCTTATCCTCCAGAAAAATACTCTATTGAGCAAATTGTTTATTATAATCCATAATAATTAAAAAAATAATAAAAAAAATATGAGTACTTTTGTTTTAATAGCTATAATTATATTAATCCTTATTTTACTAATTTTGATTAATACTCCATTAAGTATGTATAAAAAGGTTCCACTAAATAAAGATTTGATTGTTTTTGGTTTTTTGGGAAAAAAGGTTATAAGTGGTGGTGGTGGGACTGTTGTTTTACCAATGCTTCAACAAACTTTTAAGATATCATTAGAATCCAGATTGATAATCTTAAAAATTAATGAAGTTTTAACTAAGGATGGTATTCCAGTTGTATGTAATTTTTCTTTTAACGTCAAAATAATGAATTCAATTGTAGATATTTTAAAGTATGCTGAAAAATTTTTAAATAAAAGTGATAAAGAAATAAATGAAATTCTTGAGAAAATTTTATTAAAATATGCTCAAGAAGCTATATCTTTATCTACTTCGAATAAATTATTATATAATAAAGAAAAAGTTATATCAATTTTAAATAAAATATCTGTTGAAGAATTAAACAAAATTGGATTTATAATTGATAACTCCGTATGGATTCTAATTTTATTCTCGAAATTAAAGAATTTAGTAATTATTTATTATGAAGATATAGTTAATAAAATAAAAGGTGATTTAGAATTAGAGTTGGTAAAAAAATAAATGAGCAGCTACAGGATTTAGGGGTAAAGATTTTAAAAGAATATTTAAAATTTAAATATTTAAAATTTATTAGTTTATTTTTATTAGGGGGGTGTTTTATATGATATCTTTGGTTTTAACTAAAAATGTTAATAAAATTGTATTTAATGAATATTTAGAATTTGCTAATTTAATAACAGAAGAATTTAATAAAAAGTTTAATAAGAATTTTGAAACTAAGTATTTTTTTTATGAAGAATCTAATATGAATGATTTTGAAGGTAGTGTAATTATTATTTTAAGTGGAGGTGTTGATGTTTATCCTGAATTCTATAATTCTAATGTTTTATATGAAGAAGATTTATATAAATTTGATAAGAATAGAGATGAATTTGAGTTGGAATTATTAGAAAAATATCATAGAAAAGTTCCAATTTTTGGGATTTGTAGAGGAATACAGATTATAAATGTTTATTTTAAAGGTACTTTGTTTCAGCATTTACCATATGATATAAAAGGGATTGTAATAGATAATTCTCATAAAATTTACCCAGAAATACAAGATTTTAATGCAAAAAGAAAATTACGACATGTTATCTATGGTAAATTTTTTGAAGAAATAAAAGAAATGGCTAATGATGTAAATGAATTAAAATTAGTTAATTCAAGGCATCATCAAGCTATAAAAAAATTAGCAGATAACTTTGAGATCCTTGCACTTGCTAAAGACGGAATAATTGAAATAATAAAACATAATAATTATCCAATTTTAGCAGTTCAATATCATCCAGAACAAAAAGAAATTATTAATAACCAGCTACCTTTGATAAAGTACTTCATTAATTTAATAAATTACTAATTTTTTAATTATTATTGAATTAAAATAAGAATAAAATTTTTTGTTTTATGTTTTAACGTGTACTTAGATTAAATTGTTTATTTTTTTAAGTCTGCGAGTAGGGTAGATGGCCTAGATCTTAGTGGATATTTTGTCTATGACAGGTGAGTCTAGAGTATATGAAAATATCAGAAATAATAACAGCAACGACTAAAAGAAAACTAATTAAAAGTAATACATAATTTTTTTATTAATTTATTAGCTCCTAGCTTCCTTTATTGATATTGACTAATTTATTACTAATACTTAACTTAAATATAAATTGAAATATTTTTTAGCTATTTTATTTTTTATAGGTATTTAGGGTTTATGAACATTTCTTCGGGGTTATTTGGAAAATTAGTTGGCCCAAAGGTTTTTATTACATTATTTTTTGGAGTTTTATTTACGAAATTAGGTTCATTTTCTATTTCAAATAAAGTTAAGTTTTTTGGTACTGTTTGTAAATCGCTTTTATCAAAAGTATTTAAATTTTTATTATCTTTATTTTGAATTTCATTATTATTTAGTTCGTTTTGGAAATTGCTTTCAGGAATAATTGTTATATTATCTTTTATTTCTAAATTATCTTTGAAATTTTCTGTAGTATTTTTAGGTATAATATTTTCTATGCTTGAACCTTCTGATAATTTATTTTTTAATTTATTATCCCCTATTTTGAAGTCTTTAAAATTATTTATATTATTTATATCCATAATTTTTTCACCCCTTTTTATTTATTCTTATTTTTAGGATTTTATCCCTAATAAAATTTTGTAAAAAAAATGTTAAAAAATGTAAAAGGTCATAGGGATTTTAAAAAAGTTTTTTATAATTAATATAATAGAAGGGGGTTTTGGTTATATGAAGAAAGTTATAAAAAAGGTTTTTATAGGTTTTAGTTTGATAGAAGTGGTAATAGCGGTTAATTTATTAGCTTTGATTTTAGCTATTTTAGGATTATCTGCTTTAGGGAGTCAAAAACTCCTACTTAATGCCCAAATAAGAAGTGAAATTTCTAAAATTGGAGAAGGGATATTAGATTATGTTTGTTCTTTTCCTCCTACTGATAAATTTGCCGATCCAACTATTTCAAGAGAAGATCCTAATAATAATATATATTCAATTTCTGATTTTGTAGCTGGAAATCAGATTAATGTTATTAATAGTAGATTTATTATTTATAATGCTAATGATATTTTGAGTAGAGGAGCAAATATCTTAAGGATTGGATTAGCTAATACTATAAATGACCCTTTAAATAATAATTTTACACATAAAGGTAGAGTAATTAGATTTGGAACTAATCAATTATTAAATTCTTATATAGGAGTTTCTAGAATAAGCAACGGTATTTATCAGGTACATGTTGTAATTTTATACCAAAATAATCCGAGGGATTTACAGAGATTTCGAGAAATAAGAATTTCAAGAATAGTAGCATTTTAGTAAATTATAAAATAATAAGGAATATAAGTATGATTTCATTTAAAAATAAAATAAAAAATAAAAAAGGTTTTACATTAGTTGAAATTATAATTGCAGCTGTTATATTTTTGGTAATAATATTAATATTTATTCAAGTTTTTAGTTCTGTTATTCAGCAAAATAAAGCATCCATTGAAAAAGCAAGAATGAATGAATATTTATCTTTAATTGAAAAAACAATTAAAGATGAATTGAATGCTTCTAATCTAGAAGTTCCTTTAGATACCTGGGAATCAATAGAATCAAGTATTGATATAGATAATAATAATAATAATATAGATAATAAGAAGAAAGCTTTTATTAATCCTCATTATTTTCCTACTTGTGTTATTCAGCCTAATATTTTCCAAAGGGAAGTTAATTTGAGTCAAAATCCGTTAATTTATATTTACCAAGATAATCAAGGGAATGTAAGTAAAAATAGGGTAGCTGCTTTATCTATTGAGCAAAATAATATTTTGAGGAGAATTATTCATCGATCACTAAATCCACAGAGAGAAATTTTACCAGTAGCTTTAGTTAATCAAGCAGAACCAAATAGCAGGAGAATTAGATGGTATTATGTATTTAAAGATAATCAATTGAATATTGCTTTAAGGGGACAATCCTATATTTCTCAAGAACAAAGGTACAATAATTTATTAAATTTAAAAAATTTCCTAGCTGTAGATATTTTAAGATCAAAAGATTTACTAGATTTATCTAGGGAGGTACCTTTTTATGATAGAAGTGGTAGATATCAATTTGAAATTATTATTCAAAGAATTCCTATCAGAGGAGCAACTGAAATTCTAACTTCTTTACATGGTACATATTGGGATAATCTACCTAATGGAGCTATACTTACTGATCCAATTAATTTAATAATTAACGTGAGTATATGGATAAATAATCCGAGAAGAAATAGGAGGATTTTAGAGTTGAAAAAGACTTTTTTAGTTACACTGAAATATAAGAGAGTAATATAATTAGGGGGGTGAGTTATATGAAATTTCTTAGAAAAAATAAAAATAAAGGAGCAGCTTTGATTATAGTTTTATTTACGTTGGTTATAGTTAGTGTATTTATGTCGTTAATGTATGCAGTATCAAGAAAACAGATATTATCTGAAACAAAAGAACGGCAAGCTTCTCTATATTCACAATATCTTAGAACTACATTAGATATTGTTATAAGCCCTTTAATTATGGGAAATATTTATAATACCGATAGAGATAATATTAATATTAATTTAGATCCTTTTGAGCCTGGTAATCCTAATAATAGATTTAAAACCCTTAGAAATGATCCCCAGAATCCATATTGGATTGGTAGATATAATCAGAATATAATTATTCAACTTAATGATAGTACTGGTAGAGATATGAATTTATATTACAGAGAGAGTAATAATGGATTATGGGTTTTAAATAGAATAAATATCTCTAGAAATATTGGTATAGTTCGAGACAATAATAATAATGTTGTAAGTGTTAATAATTTCCTAATATCCGTTCCTTCTTATGATATAATTATTAATACAGTTGTAGCGCAATTAAATAATGTACCTAATGATACTTTTGATAACATTGTTGGTAATTTAAATTATAATCAAATAAGGTATAGTGGTAGGGCAATAGCTACTGTAGTTCAAAGAACCCCTTATAATATTTCTACTAATACGGCTTTATTTGTAAAGCATCCGATGATGTGGGTACCTTTTGCTGCTGACCCTTTTGTTGCTTTATCTAATAATATTCAGAATATAGATAAATGTATTGGGTTAACACAGGATTATATAATTAAAGGAGATTTATCTACTCCAGGTTTAAGTAACAATGACTTTGGAAGGGCTTTTAGATTTGATCCCCGAAATAATTCAAATAAACAAGCATTGAATTACTCTGGTATAACTGGGGTTTGGGATGGGGCTGCTGACCCTAATAGAGATAGATTAATTTCTGGAGGTTCAGCAACAGCGTACTCTTTTATTCAATTAAATACTCAAGGTGAAAATAATATAAGCTCTTCGGTAGATTTTTCTATTAAAAACTACAATACAAAGGACTTACAAAATATTAATAATAATAATGTTGATATTAATCAAGGCAAGATACCAGGAACTAATAACCAAGGAAATCTAGATATACAAAAAATTACAGAAAAAATCAAGGATATTGATTTTAATGCTAATATAGTTACTATAAATATAAATAGTACAAGTGCTATTTTAGTTGGTTCGGATAATAATGGTGGAGTTACTAGAGCACCAGCTAATGGTGGTTTAATAGAAATGATATGGCCTACTGATAATAATAATAATTTTATGCCTATTAACGATACCGCTAGGGCTATTGTAAATTCTTACCCCCCTAAATATGCTACTGTTTATATAGTACCTGAAGGTGATAAATTAAGGATTTTTGCAGTAGGAGGATATAGTAAAAGTAAAGTCAATTATAAAGAATTACTTAAGAATATTTCAAACTTACCAGGTAAAGTTGGGCAAGATCAAGTAGATAACAACAAAGCTAAGGCACAAAACAATGAAATAATAATTGATTTAAATAAATTAGATAAAACTGAAAGAGTTTCATTAGCGGCTATACATGTTAATGGAGGAAATGTTGTTATTATGCCTAATGGTTCTAATAATAACGGATTATATTACTTAAATAATAATAATCCTAATGATCCTAGACCTTTTAATTTAACTGTGGTTGCTACTAGGTTTGGTAATACAGATAACTTAAATAATAGAAATTTTTATGATCAAAATTCAATAAATGAAGTAGGTGCATGGTACATACCATCGAGTTTTAATCCAAATGATGGCCAAATATCCTTGGGTACAGCTAGTAACCAAGCAAAATATATTATACCTTCTACAAGTGATTCTAATTGGGATAATAGAAAACAAGTAGTTAGAGCGTTAGAAGGAAATGTAATTATCCAGAACTTTAGAGATAGTGATTTTAATTTTAAGAAAGATAATAATGAGGTAACTGGATTTATAGGATATGAATGGTATAATAATCCTAATGATAATAGGTTATCTAATTTTGTAAGAAGCACTTCTAATCCTAATAATCCTAATTTAAGAATCCCACTTAAACCTATAAATATAATTTCCCAAAATTATGTAATTTTAAATTATAAAAATGCTGATGACTATTTTAATAACTATGGAATAAGTAATGATAATAGAAAATACTTATTATCAGCTAATATTATATCTTATAAAGGATCTTTAACTATTCCTGATAGGGATATTTATAGATGGTTAATGGATGGCGGAAGATTTAAAAATATTGAATATGAAGATTTTAAAAATTCTATTGTAAGTGATCAAAAATTGTTATGGTATGGAAGATATCTTGCCAATTTTGCTTCAGTTGAAGGTGTTGTTGATCCAAATGATAATAATAGAATAATTGGTTTTTTTCAAACAGAAATGATAGCTTCTGATAATGGTGATTTGGGTATTGCTATACCTAGAGTTAATAGAACAGATTGGTACGTTGTTGTTGGTAGTAAAAGGGTTATTCTTTATGATATAGTTAGATTTGAATTAAATAAATAAAAATTGATTGATTAAAAAGGAAAATTAATAAAAAATATAGAACTAAAATAAATAGAGAAGTAAAGTTATTTTTTGTTTGCTTATTTTTTAAATTATCATGGATAAAAGGCTATTTTTATTAGTGGTAATTTCAGTAATGATTGGCTCAATTATTGGGGGTATAATAGGTTCTTTATTTACTTTCAATTTAGTTAAAAATCAAAATAATATTAATAAAACCACATCTAGTACAAATGTTTTATATAAACAGACAGTGGTTCTAAAAGAAGCAGATAAAAATACTTTTGTTAAAGTTATAGAAGAAGTTAAGCCGGCGGTAGCTCGGGTAGATGTTATAACTTCTGATACCCCATGGTCTAAAGATTGGGACGATTTTTTTAAGTACTTTTTCGGCCCTGATTGGAATAAAATGTTTAAAGGCCAAGGAATTGGATCAGCTTTCATTATTGATTCTAATAAATACTACCTTGTTACTAATAACCACGTTATAGAAAAAGCTAAAGAAATTTATATTACTTTCCCAGATTCTAATGTTAAATATAAAGCAAATGTTGTAGGTAGCGATCCTTTTACCGATTTAGCACTTATTAAATTAGATATAACTGATAAAAATATAAAATTACCTGCCTTGGAATTTGATGATTCAGATAATATAAAAATTGGGGAATGGGTTATCGCAGTAGGTAATCCATATGGCTTTGATTATAGTGCTACAGTTGGGGTTATTTCTGCTAAAAATAGAACAGTAGATGTAGGAAATTTGCATTTAGAAGATTTATTACAAACAGATGCTCCAATAAACCCCGGAAATTCAGGGGGGCCACTGGTTGATTTAAATGCAAAAGTAGTAGGAGTTAATACGGCAGTTGCAGTTGGTGCTCAAGGAATCGGATTTGCTATACCATCTAATAAAGCTCAAAAAATAATTAAAGATTTAGAGACTTTCGGTAAAGTCATTAGATCTAATTTAGGAGTTGAAGTTGCTGATTTAACTCCTGAAATAATTAGATTTTTAGGGATAAATATTTCTGATGGGGTTATGATAAAGGAAATAGAAACAGATGGACCGGCTGATAAAGCAGGACTTAAAAAAGGAGATATTATCTATGCTATTAACTCAGAAATAGTTAAAAATACAATTTACTTTAGAAAAATCCTTGAAAAATATAAACCAGGTGATAACATTAAAATTGATATTATTAGATTAAATAAAAAACTATCAAGAAATGTCGTCTTAGGATCTAAATGATAATTTTTTATATAATATTTTATGATTTCTTTAAATTTTATAAAACTTTTTATAAATCATTTTTTTAATATTATGTAAGGAGGGAAAATTTAATGTTTAAAGATCTAATAAAAGATATTATTAATGATATTAATAGTATTGATAATCCATCAAAGGGAAGAGAAAATATAGTTAGGAGATGTCCATTATGTAATGTTGAGTTTAAAGTATTAAATATAAAATTTCCTGATGGGAGTATATTAAAAATAGAGCAATGTCCTAATTGTTCTGGCTTATGGTTTGATAAAGGAGAATTAACCAAAGCTTTGGAAATCTCTTTAAAAGATATAGAAAAGTTTTTCCCATCTACTTTAGGTAAAAGCATTAAAGGAAGTGGCAAAAGATTATGCCCAGTATGTTCCGCTCCTATGAAACTGATTAATTATTCAATGGATAGTAATATCTGGGTTGATGTTTGCTCTTGTGGAATTTTCTTAGATTCAGGCGAACTTGAACTCATTAAATTATATTCTCTTAATCCTAAAACTTTTAAAGTGGATTATATACAAGAGTTAAATAATAATGTTTATTCTTCTGCTTTGTCTTCTACTGCTTCTACTGCTGCTTTATCTACTGCTGCTATAGCTTCTTCTACTTCTGAACTAAATAAGAATATAAACGAAATTATTTCTGAAGTTAATTCATTAAAAAAAGATATAGACGAATTAAAAACTATTGTTATATCAAAAGTTAAAAACTTTGAACAAGAATTAAAAAATAAAAATATTAAGTACTTAATTTCTGTTTATAAAGATCCATTTAAACAAGAAAAAATTAAACTAATAGAAATTAAAAATAAAATTGATGTATTAAAAGAAAAAATAAATCATTATAATCTGAATATAAAAGATATAAAGGAAGTAGAAGATATAATAACTTTAGTATCTTCTATAGATAAATTTATATTAACTAGAGAAAACTCTATAAATGTAAGAATAGAAGAGCTACAAAAAGAAGAAGAAAAAACAGCTAATATACAAGATGAATTGAGCTTAAAAGAACAAAAAATAGATTCTTTAATTTCATCTAATCAGCAACAAACATTTAAAGTATCTGAAGTATCTGAAGTATCTGAAGTATCACAATTACCTCAGATTCCACAAACAATACAAGCATCTCAGACACTACAAACATCTCAGATACAACAAACATCTCAAGTACCACAAGTATCTCAAGCATCTGAGGCATCTCAAGACTCACAAACATCCCAAGTTAAAGAAACTAAAACACCTATCGATAATCGAAAATTAAATTTAAAAATAGATAAAATCAAATTAAATTTTTATACGAATTTTCTTAGTTATTTTATTTATAATTCTAAAATAATTATTATAGGTGAAAATAAGTTATTTTTATTTGATTTAAACGATTTTAATAAAGATAATCTAAATCTAAAGGAAATCAAGATAAGTTATTTTTCATTAAGATTCAGGGGTGTTAGCTTTATTGATAATAAATTATTTATTTTTGGTAATAGTGGGCAAATTGTTGTTATTTCTGATTTATCTAATTTAATTAATTCCTTACAATTAAACGATAAAAATTCTATTTTATTTAAAATCGGTTATAGTGATATTAATAATATTATTAAATTTATTGATAATAATTATTTAATTGTTACTAATGGTAAGGTATATGTAGTCGATAGTAATTTAAAAGTTTTGCAAGAAAAAAGTATTAGTATAGTTAATGGTATTAATTATAATAATAATCTGATTTTTAGCAATAGCAGTGGTGAAATTATTTATCTAAATCCTAATTTAGATATAGATAAAAAGATATCTACTAATTCTTTTTATGCTATTAAAAATTTTAGAATAGTTAATAATAAATTATTTACATTAAGTAATGGATTTATCGGTTACATAGAAAATAACGATTTTAAAAAAGTTTCTTTGCCTAAAAGTTTTATTGAAGCAAATGATATAATTTATATAGGTAGTTTTTATTTTATAGTTGGTAGTAGCGGCTCTTTATTTTATAGTTATAATTTAATTGATATTTTAGATTTTAATAGTGGTATTTATGAAAATATTAATTCAATTTTAAAAATAAATGAAAGATTTATGTTGTTATTATGTAATAGTTCAACATTATTAACTGCTGAAATTTTATAAATTTTTATTTTTAATTTTATAAATTTTTATTTTATAAATTTTTAATAGGGGGTGTTAATTTTAATGAGTGTAACTTCAGAAAATCCAATAGATGTTTTATTAAAGATGATGGTTGAGAAAAATGCAAGTGATTTACATATTAAAGCAGGATCTCCACCTATGTTAAGAATTGATGGAGAACTTCAACCTGCTATTCCACAAGTTATTCCACCTAATGGAATAAGAAAGATGATAGAAGGAATGCTTACAGAGCAACAAAAAGCTAAGTTAGTAGCAGAAAGGGAATTGGATTTTGCTTATAGTGTGCCTGGGTTAGCGAGGTTTAGATGTAATGCTTATTTCCAAAGAAACTCGTGGGCTTTAGCCGTTAGGATAATTCCTTCTAGACCATTTACTATAGACGAATTAGGATTGCCTGAGATTTTTAAGTATTTAGCACTAAGGCCTAGGGGGTTGGTTCTTGTAACTGGACCTACTGGATCTGGAAAATCTACTACTTTAGCTGCTATGGTCGATTGTATTAATTCTAACAGAAAATGTCATATAATTACTATTGAGGATCCAATAGAGTTTTTACATAAAGATAAATTGGCTATAATTTCTCAAAGAGAAATAGGAGCTGATACTCATAGTTTTGCTAACGCTTTAAAATCTGCGTTAAGACAAGACCCAGATGTTATACTAGTAGGTGAGTTAAGGGATTTTGAAACAGTTCAAACTGCTTTGACTGCTGCTGAAACTGGACACTTAGTTTTAGGTACTTTACATACTACTGGTTGTGCTAATGCAGTAGATAGAATTATAGATACTTTTCCTCCTCATCAGCAACATCAAGTAAGGGTCCAGTTATCAATGATATTAGAAGGTGTAGTTTTTCAAAATTTAATTCCTAAGGCTACAGGTAGTGGTAGGGTTTTAGCTTTAGAAATAATGACTGGAACACCTGCTATAAGGCACCTTATTAGAGAAGGAAAAACTCATATGCTTACTAACGCTATTCAGTCTGGTGCAGAAGATGGTATGATTTCTTTTGATCAGTCCCTAAGAGATTTATACTTACAGAATTTAATTTCATATGAATACGCTATGGCTGCTGCCTTTAATCCTGAAGAATTTGAAAGATTAGTTTCTGCTTCTTCTAAAAAGAAATAAAAATAAATACTAAAGGAAAATTGAAACAGTTGTAAAAAACTATCAAAAAATGTATATTAATAGAAAAACATTATTAACTATAGCTAAAAGATACACAATCTTACTAGCAAAATGATACTTAACATCAAGGTAAGTGGCAAAGGAACGTGTAAAGAGATAGTATTTAAAAAAACTCCTAAGGAAGTTGTTAATTGAGTTTTGGTATTTTTAGCCTAATACCGCCTGCAGACCATAAGGCTAAAAAATTGGCGGGATACAAATAGGTCTGCCAAAAGTGTATAAGAATATACACTTTTGTTAATCAAGGAGAATATTATGAAGGTTATTGAATTAGAAAATATTGATGCTGCTATTGCTGAAGCTAAAGAACATTTTGCTAATTTACTAAAAAGAGAATATGAAAGGATAAGTAAAATTAAAAATGATTCTAATTTTATTGATTATTCTAAATTAGATACAATTGTGATAGGTGTTATTGGTGGAGATGGTATTGGCCCTTTTATTACTAAAGAAGCTCAAAGAATATTAGAATATCTTTTAGATCAAGAAGTAAAAAATGGTAAAGTTAAATTTAATTATATAGATGGATTAACAATAGAAAGAAGGATTCAATTTTTAAAGCCTATTCCTGATGATGTTTTAGAGCAAATATTAAAATGCCATGTCTTACTTAAAGGGCCTACTACTACCCCTAAAGCGGGAGATAATATGCCTAATATAGAGAGCGCTAATGTTGCTATTAGAAAAGTATTAGATCTATTTGCTAATGTTAGACCTGTTAAAGTCCCTAAATTAAATATTAATTGGACTTTTTTTAGGGAAAATACTGAAGATCTTTATGCACTTGGACCTTATGGAGTTGAAATAAAAGAAGAATTTGGGATAGATTTTAGATTAATTAGTTATTTTGGGACTTACAGGATAGTTAAGTTAGCTTTTGAGTATGCTAAAAAAAATGGATTTAATAGAGTTACTGCTGTTAATAAAGCTAATGTTATTAAGACTACAGATGGAATATTTTTAAAAGTTTTTTATCAAGTAGCTAAAGATTATCCTGAGATTATTGCTGATGATTGGTTTATTGATATTATGACTGCTAAGTTAATAGATGAGAAAAGGAGAAGTGAGTTTCAGGTATTTGTTATGCCAAATCTGTTTGGGGATATTCTTACAGACGAAGCTGCTGAGATTCAAGGAGGAGTAGGAACTGCTGGAAGTGCTAACATTGGTACTAAATATGCTATGTTTGAAGCTATTCATGGAAGTGCTCCTAGAATGGTTGAGGAAGGCCGCCATATCTATGCTGATCCTTCTAGCGTTATTAAAGCTTCTGCTATGCTATTAGAACATATTGGATATAAAGAAAAAGCTGAAAAAATTAATATGGCTTTGGAAATCGCTGGCCAGTATGAAAGAAAATTAGTTATTACAGGCAGACCTAATGGAGCTACCACTAAAGAATTTGCCGATTATATCTTAGATTTAATTAATGATACTAAATTAGAAGAAAAATATAAAAATTATATTCAAAGTTCTTTAAAGTAGAAAATATAATATGGATTATATAAAGAAAATAAGAAATTTTTCAATAATAGCACATATAGATCACGGAAAATCTACTTTAGCTGATAGATTCTTAGAATTAACTAATTTAGTTGATAAAAATAAACTACAAGAACAATTTTTAGATAGAATGGATTTGGAAAGAGAAAAAGGGATTACTATAAAATCGCATCCAGTTAGATTAGAGTATAATGGTTATGTATTGAATTTAATAGATACTCCTGGACATGTGGATTTTAGTTATGAAGTATCTAGAGCATTAGCTAGCTGTGAAGGTGCTATATTATTAGTAGATATAACTCAAGGGGTTCAAGCTCAAACCTTGGCTAATTATTTATTAGCTGTTAATTCTAATTTGACTATAATTCCTGTGTTTAATAAAGTAGATTTACCTAATTATAACTTAGATTTTATAAAGCACCAAGTTGAAGATATATTGTTAATACCTTATGAAGATTTTATTCATGTTAGTGCTAAAACAGGCTATAATGTAGAGTTGTTATTAAATAAAATAATAAGTGATATTCCTGAACCTAAGGGGGATGTTAATCGTCCTTTAAGAGCGCTAATTTTTGATGCTGTTTATGATAGTTATAAAGGAGTTATAGTTTATATAAGAGTTTTTGATGGAATTATAAAAAAAGGTACTAAGATAAAGTTTTTATCTAATAATAAGGTTTATGAAGTTTCTGAAGTTGGAGTATTTATGCCTTTTTATAAAGAAGTAAATGAATTAAAGGCGGGTGAAGTTGGATATTTTTGTGCTAATATTAAAAGCTTAGAAGATACATTAGTAGGAGATACTGTAGGATATTATAATATTGATATAGAGCCCTTAAAAGGATTTAGACCCCCTAAGCCTATGGTTTTTTGTGGATTTTATCCGGCTGATGGAGATGATTATCTTAATTTGCAAGAAGCTATTGCTAAATTAAAATTAAATGATAGCGCTTTATATTATGAAAAGGAATCTTCATTAGCTTTGGGTTTGGGATTTAGATGCGGCTTCTTAGGGGTTTTGCATATGCAGATAGTTCAGGAAAGATTAGAAAGACATTTTAATTTAAATATAGTAGCTACTACTCCTACTGTTAGATATAAATTAATAACACAAGATGATCAGGAATTAGAAATAGATTCTCCTTCATTATGGCCTGATAATAAAAAAATTAAGAAAGTACTAGAACCTTATATAAAAGGGAAAATAATATTACCCCATGAGTTTTTAAATGAGATATTAAAGTTGGTACAGGATAAAAGGGGGCAAGTGGTTCATACAGAAAAAGCAGGCAATTTAATTATCTTAGAAATAGAAGCTCCATTAAGTGAAATAATTGTAGATTTTTACGATAAATTGAAATCCTATTCAAAAGGATATGCTAGTTTTGATTATGAATTTTTAGATTATAGGGAATCTGATTTAGTTAAAGTAGATATTTTAGTTCATAATACTAAAGTCGATGCGTTATCTTTTATAGTTCATGAAGATAAAGCTTATTATATATCTAGAAAAATTGTTCAAAAATTAAGAGAAACAATTGGGAGACAGTTATTTGAGTATAAAATTCAAGCAGCAATTGGTTCAAGAGTTATAGCTTCTGAAAGTGTTAAACCCTTAAAAAAAGATGTATTAGCTAAATGCTATGGAGGAGATGTAACAAGAAAAAGAAAACTGTTAGAAAAACAAAAAGAAGGAAAAAAACGAATGAAAACTGTCGGAAAAGTTCCTATCCCACAAGAAGCTTTCTGGCAAGTATTACAAGTTAATGATTAATTGGTATCTATTTGGTTTAAAATATAAATGATCAAAAAAATTGCTAACTTTTTTTTCTTATTTTTGAAATTGATTTTTAAATATAATTTAGATATTTTAACTTTATATATTTTAATTACTTTTATTTATTTTTACCCAGTTTTTGGACAGTATTTAAAGAATTTTTTTTCATCTACTTCGTATGTAATTGGTAGTGCTGATACTTATAATCAATTTTTACCTTTAAGGGTTTTTTTATCAGATAATTTAAAAGAGGGAACTATTCCATTATGGTTTGATTATCAAGCTTTGGGGCTCCCATTTTTGGGGATAATTCAAAGTGGAGCATTTTATCCCTTTAATTTAATTATTTTTAAATTCTTTGATCCATATGTTGGATATAATTTAAGTATATTTTTGCATTTTGTAATGGCTGAGTTTTTTGCTTTCCTTTACTCTTTTTATTTAATTTCTAAAATAGAAAATAATAAAATTATTGTAAAGATATTAGCTTTTATGTCTGGTATATTATTTGGGTTAAGTGGGTTTATTGTTTCTCATGTGGATTTTATTCCTTTACAAAATTCTATCCCTTATTTAGCCTTAAGTATCCTTTCTATTCATTTGATTATTGATAATTATGATTTTACTAAAAGTTTACTGAAAAATATATTTATTAATGGGTTTTATATAGTATTATTAGGTATAAGTTTGTTATATCAGTTTTTAGCTGGTTATCCCCAGGCATTTTTATATACTTTTATTGCTGTTATTATTTATATTATTATTTCTAAAAATATTCGGATTTTTTTTATGTTTTTTATAAGTTTTATTTTATTTTTAATAGGTAGTTATGTTGTTTTATCTGAGGGGATTAAGTTAGCTTCTGTTTCAGTAAGAGATATTTTATCTAGTAGTATATATAATCAAGGGTCTTATCCTCCTTATGCTTTAATTATGCAAGTTATTCCGTACATTTTTGGGGGATCCGTTTATAGAGGTTATTATGGCCCAGAAACAGGTACTATTTCCTTTGAGTTTCTTAATTTTATCAGTGTTATTTCATTACCACTGACCATTTTTGCTTTATTTTATATTTATAAAGAAAAATTATATAATTATAAGTTTATAGCTGTTTTAGGAATAATTGGTTTTTTACTTGCTTTAGGAAAATACAATATCTTACATTATCTTTTATATGATATCCCATTTTATTCTAAGGTTAGAGTAGTTGCTAGACATTTAATGGAGTTCAATTTATTTCAAGCTATTATTATCCCCCTATCAATTTATTTATTATTTATTAAATTTCAATTTGAAAAGTTTATTGATTTTATTAAAATTTCATTTTATACTTATTTAATAGTGATTATTTTTTTTGTGATTTCTTTAGTTAATCAAAAGATCTCTCAAAACTTAAGTAATTTAACTATACATTCTGTTGAGTTATTTTTTCCGATGTTGTTTTTATTTGTTTATATTGCTATTTTTACGATATTTTTAATTATTTATAAGTTTTTTAAAAATAGGGAATTTTTTATAGATTTTAAGATTTTTATTTTGATTTTATTTAATTTTATGTTTTTATTTGAAAGTTTATATTTATTTTATAATTTAAGTCCAAATTATAGAAGTATATGGTGGGCTAAACCGGAGAATATTAAAGCTTATAATTATTCTACTGATTTTGTTGAGAGTGAGTATAGGATGTGTTATTTATCTGGATTTCCTTTACTTGTTAGTGCTATAAATAATAAAAAGATGTTAAATTATTATGAACCTGTTATTAATAAAGATTTCTTATTTTTATTTAGTATTTGGATGAATGGGAGTTTCTTAGAACCTACTGATTATTTCTTTTTAGTTAATAATTTTATATTTACTACTTTTTCTGTTAAGTATTTAATTATCAATCAAGAATTTGATAAACTTTATAGTAATTTAACGCCAGTTACTTTATTACGGCCTTTAAATTATTTAGAATATCTCAAAAAAAGTAGTTATTATAAAGTGGATTTAACTAAACTTGATACTAAAAATGTCTCTTTTTCTTACACTTATGATAAAAATACAAAAAATTATTATTATTCAGTAGGTTTGGGTTATGATTCTGTTATAAGTTATTCTTTTAAAATAAAGCCTGAAAGTCAGGTTTTAGCTCTAGCTATTAAAGCTAAATTATCTAAGGAAAATATTAAAACAAGATATAGGAAACTTATTTTTAATCAATCTGATGGCTTAGGTATTGAATTAAAAGATCAATATGATAATTCCTTATGTTATTATTTTGTTAATGATTATTATTTTAGGAATGATGATTATGCTTATATATGTGTTCCATTGGTTTTGAAAAGTAAAAAAGAAGCGGATTTTAATGGTAATGTTAAATTAAATATTTATCCTCTTTATAGTTATGGTAGGAAATATGATATAAAAGAAATAGAAATAATTGAATATCCTTTTGCTTTTGTACCTGACTTTAAAAATAATCTTAATAACAAGTTTATTAATGATTCCCTTAAGAATTTAGAAGTTAAACCAAACAAGCTGGATTTTCCTTTAGCTTATTATTATTTAAAGGATGTAATGGAAAAGAGAGTTTATGTTAATGAGCAAGCTTTGCCCTTGGTTTATACTGTTAGTAATATTAAACTAATTAATGATTTAAATGAATTAAAGTATTATTTCTATTTTTTGAGATTTAATCCATATAAGGAAGTTTTAATTACTAAAGATTTTATTTATTCTTCTGATTTTTCTAAAATCATAAATGATAAAAAGTATATATCTTATTTTAAACTTTTAGGAATATTACCTGTACATTTTAAAAAATATATTTTTAATAATAATTTTTTAAAAGTAAATAGTTTATTTGTTTATTCTATTAACAATAAAGATTTAAATAGCAATTTTAGAGAAAATAATTATTTAAAAGTAGAGAGTATAGGGAATGGGGATTTAAAGATGAATATAAAATCTGATTCGGATGTGTTTATTGTGATAAATAGTTTATATTTTCCAGGTTTTAAGATGTATTTACAAGATAAAAATGGAACTAAAATTGAAGTGCCTATATTAAAGGTTAATGGTTTAGTTAAGGGAGTTGTAATTCCTAAGGGGGAGTATTCTATAAATTTATTTTATCAACCGTTTAGTAAGTTTTTTATTGTATTTAATTTGTTTTATATTTTAATTTTGTTACCTTTAGGTTTAGTTATATTGTTTTTGATTAAGATTTTTCGTAAAAATTAAGGTCTTTAGCAAAGGTTTCTTTTATAAAAATAAGTGATATAAAAGCTAAGATAATAAAAAAGAACCCAATAATTAAAGTAGCGTTAATAAAACCGAGATGATCTTTTATAGTTTTAAATATTGATACTATTAAATAAACTGAGCCTCTAACAAAGTTTGGTAAAGTATTTACTACTGTTGATCTTATATTAGTTCCGAATTCTTCTGCTCCTATTGTTAAAAACAATACCCAATATCCACTTAATATCCCTAAAACTAAATTAAATAAATAAAAAATCATTAGATTATAACTAATGTGTATATAAAGTATAATTGTTATAGAAAGTAAGATAAGAAAAATAAAGATAGGTTTTTTTCTACTTTTAAGTTTTTGGGATATTATTCCTGCTAAGATATCTCCAAGAGATACTCCGATATATCCTAGCATTAAGCTGATAGCAGCATTAGCATTATATCCTTTATTTATTGCTTGAGATACTTCTGGAGAAAAAGTTAATAATATACTAAAAACAAACCATATCGGGATTCCTATTAACAGTATTTTAAAATATCTAAAGAATGTGTTGAAATTTTTTATTAGTAATATTATATTTCCTTTTGGGATATTTTCTTCTTCTTTTTGTTCTTTTTTGAATATTTCACTTTCTAATGTGTTATATCTTAAAAGTAATAGTAGTAATCCTAGGATACCACCTATAAGATACATTATTCTCCAGTGTATGAAAAATGATAATAATGAAGCGAATAAGGCACCTAATAATCCTAAGGATGCGATAACTGCGTTATAATATCCTCGTTTTTCTTTTTCTGCTAATTCAGATACTAGTGTTATAGCTGATCCTAGTTGCCCTGCTAATCCTATACCTGCTATGAATCTTAAAATTGTGTATTGATTAACATCTGTTATAAAAGCATTTAGGATATTAGCTAAGGAAAACATTAAAATTGATCCAAACATTGCAAATTTTCTACCAATTTTATCTCCAATTATGCCCCATACTATTCCCCCTATTAGCATTCCTAACATTTGGAGCGCTAATATATTAAGTCCTATATTTGTAATTTGTTCAGGATTTAAATTTAAATCTTTAAGACTACTAACTCTAAGGATTCCAAATAAAGTTAAATCAAAAATATCTACAAAATATCCTAATGATGCTACAAAAACCGTAAAGTTTATATTATTTTTTTGTTCTTTCATATTATTTTTATTTTTTATTTTTTTTGTTTTCCCTTTGTTAATATTCAAAAAGGATTTTTGTTATTTATATTAAATTTTTATTTTAGTTAGCAACAACAAAATTATTAATTTTATGGAGATAAAGAATATTATAAAAAAGAAAGATATTATAAAAAGGCTTGAGTTTAAGGAATGTGAATTTAAAGGTAAGCATAGTATTTCATCTTTTATTCAAAGCGATAGCTACTTTCTTAATATTTATAGTTTTTTTAAAGTAGATGATAATAAAAAGTTAATAAAAAAACAATTTATCTCTTATGAATTAAGGGCTAATTTTTATAAAGAGATTTTTTCATTACAAAAGCTTGCTAAGTATCCCTTTGTTCCTAAATTATTTTATTACGATTTAGATAAACTTTATTTTATAATGGAGTATATAGATGGAATTAATTTAAAGAATTTATTAAAAATTGTTAATTATGTATCTAATGATAAACTTAAAAAGAAATTATTAATTAATATTTATAAGGTTTTGATAAAGATTTGTATAATTTTGGATATAGAGGGTATATTTAAAGATGAATGGAATAGGCCTTTTAAACATGTTATATTTAAAATTAGAGAAAATAAAATTTGTAGTATTTATATTATAGATTTTGATAGAGCTAATTTTAATAATGGTTTGAAAAATTTACCTCAATTTTTAACGTTCGCTTTTAATAATTTAGGATTTATACAATATTTTTATTTACTTAAAAAAATTAATGATCATTATAGAAAGATATTTAGTAATTACTTGAATTTTGGAAATTATGTTCTAAAAAATAATTAAATTAAAAAGTGTATAAAAATTTTAGTTTTTGGAGAATTATATATATAGAAGGAGGGATTTAACTATGTTTTATTATTTTAAAACTATATTTTTAATAACATTATTAACAGCTATGTTTTTGTTTATAGGTAAGTTATTAGCTGGTGAAGTTGGGATGTATATAGCTTTAGGTGTAGCTATGATTATTAATTTTATTAGTTATTATTTTTCAGATAAAATTGTATTAAGTTATTATAATGCTAAAGAGGTTAATAGCGGAGAGATTTATGATATAGTTAAAGAAGTAGCTTTTAGAGCAAATATTCCCACCCCTAAGGTTTATATAATAGAAGAAGATCAGCCTAACGCTTTTGCTACTGGTAGAAACCCACATCATTCTGCAGTGGCTATTACTACAGGCTTGATAAATTTATTAAATTATGATGAGATAAGGGGAGTTATAGCTCATGAGATTGCTCATATAAAGAATAGGGATATTCTTATTTCTACAATTGCTGCTGGTATAGCTTCGGCTATTAGCTTTATTATTGATATTTTCCAATGGACTTTCTTTTTTAGACGAGACAATGAAAATAATAATATTAATATTTTTTCTTATTTATTGATATTAATTTTAGGGCCGATTATTGCTTTGATAATTCAGATGGCTGTTTCTCGTACTAGAGAGTACTTAGCAGACCAAACAGGTGCTAAAATAATAAATGACCCTATTTCCTTAGCTAAAGCTCTTGAAAAATTACATTATTACGCTTCTAATATTCCATTATATAAACAAAATTTAGCTTTTAATCATTTGTTTATTGTTAATCCTCAATCTTTATTGAACTTATTTTCTACGCATCCACCTATTGAAGAAAGAATAAAAAGACTTTATAAATTAGCTAATAATAGATAAATATAAATGAATAAAATAAATGAAACCGATAAGATTTTCTAACTAACTTTATTATAATAAATTTTGAGTTTCTAGTTGTTTAATGAGAGTATTTATTATTTATTAAAGAAAACACATCCATTTAACAGGATATTAATTTAATTTTTTATTTTTAGTTTTTTTAGGTTTTAGTTATTGTTGTTGAATTAATTCTAGTGCTTTAGTAGCCATATTTTTGATAGATTCTACTACACTGGTGTTAGCTTCATACATTCTGGAAGCTTGAATCATTTTAGCCATTTCTTCTACTACGTTAACGTTAGGTAGAGTAACATATCCGTCCTTGTCTGCATTGGGGTTAGTAGGATCATATACTTTTCTGAATCCATTGTTAGCTTCTTTTATACCGACTACTTCAACTCCTGCTACTTGTTTTTCGTATTCTTCTTCGAAACTGACTGTAAGTATATCATCATTTTCATTTAAATCTTTAGCTGCTAATACTACGTCTTTTCTTTTGTATGGTTCTCCAGATATTGTCATTGTAGTGTTAGCGTTAGCGATATTTTCTGCAACTACGTCCATCATTTGTCTACTTGCACTCATACCAGTTGCAGCTATTTTCAATGCATCAAACATACTTAACCCCTCCTTTTTAATTAAAATTAATTAAAAATTAGATATTTGTTTGGAATAAAGTTTTAGCTCCTTCTATTAGTTTTTGTGCTATACCTCTTGTCATTTTTAGTAATAATCCAGCTTCTTGCCAAGCAAATACTACTTGATTAATGTCTTTAACTTCTCCACTTGCTACTTTTCTACTCATTTCCCCTGCTTCTAATAGTTTATTATTAACTCCTCCGATAACGTTATTAAATAATTGTCCAAAAGTGGTCATTCCTGTAGTTTCTTTAGATTCTTCAGTTTTAAAAGGATTAGCTATTTTTTCTGGCTTTATTATATTAAAGTTGTTTAAATTATCATTTATGTTCATAAAATCACCCCTTTTATTTTATTATTTATTTACATTCTTTCGAATATTTCGGTTAAACTTTTTAAGGGAGATGAAGCTCCTTTTAATAGTAATTGATATTTTATTTGATTTTCTAAGATTTTATTCATTTCTTCATTTATATCGGGTCTTTTGCTTATTGATTCTGCTTGTGGAGTATAACTTGCTAGCTCTACGTCATTTGTTATGTGTCCTTCTTCGTCTGCTTGTAATTTAACATTAAATGGATCATTTTTATTATCTATTTCTTTTCTTATTTCTGCAAACACTTGTTCAAAGTTTAAATCTTTAGCAACATAATTAGGGTTAGCTACATTTGCTATGTTACTTGCTATAACTTGTTGTCTTTGCCAGGCTGCATCTAATGCTTTCCTCATATACTCATAATGATCTCCAAATAACTCATTCATAAAACTCATTATTTTTCACCTCCGTAAATCTACTACCATATAAACCTTCTTTTACCACATCCATTTTAAATTTAATTCAAAAATGTTAAAAAAATATTAATAAAAAGTTAATTAATTGTAAAAATAAGAAGCCTATTTTATTATGAAAATTACTTTTGATTTTTAAAGGAATTATAAAAATGATAATTTACATATATATCTTCTAATAGTTTAATAATTTTGTTTTCTTTGATATTGTTATTATTATAATATTCTTTTAGTTTTTTTTCTATTAAAGTTAGTATATTTTTGGGGATTGATTTATAGAGTATATCTGAGAATATATTTATTCCTAAGACTTTTAGGATGTTTTTATTTTTGTATTTATTAAAAAATAAGGATAAGTTTATTATTGATTCTATTTTATTTTTAGTTCTTTGGTTAAAGTTTAGTGGGTGTAGATGGTAGCATACTGATAATGGATTAAATATTAGATTTATTCCTAGCTTATTAAATCTATAACCTAATTCTAAATCTTCAAAACCATAGGTTTTAAAGGCTTCATCGAATAACCCCGCTTTTATAAAGTTTTCTTTATATGATGAAAGATTCCCTGTTAGGAATTTATACCACTTTAATTTTCTTGATTTTAATTTACTTCTACTTTTTGGATAGTTATAGTGGATATTGTTAATGAAATCTAAGTAATTATTAAAATTATTAAGTATAGATAAGTTATTTATTCTTAATTCTAAGCCGATTGTTGCTATATTTTTATTTTTAAATGATTTATAAATTTTTATATGTTCTTTTATTAAATTTTTATGAGCTAACATATCGGCGTCTAAGAATAAGGTTATATCATTTTTAGCGTTTAGAATCCCTATATTTCTTGCTGATGCTCTACTTTTGCCATCTCCTTTTATTATCTTTAATTCATACCCTATTTTATTTAAAATATTACTTCCTTTTAATATCTCTTCTAATTTTAAGGAATTATCTATAATAAGCACTTCAAAATTTTTATATTCCTGATAATTTAAAGCTAATAAATTATTTAAAAATATTTCATTATAATCTTTAAACGGAATTATTAAACTTACATTTAACATTATTTTTATTGTTTATTCTTTTTTATTATTTATTTAATTTTCTAATTTTTCCTTTGTTTTAGTATTTATTAAAAAAGAGGATTTTTTTTTTGAATAATATTATTAATAAGAAATTAAATAATAAAATAAAGTATAATAAATAAAAAAGGAGGTAAAAAAAATGAGAAAAAGTAAAATATTACTTATATTTGTAGGTATTATATTATCAGCTATAGTGTTGTTTTTAACAAGCTGTGGGTCATGTGATAATAAATTTACAAACCTATTAGGTAGTGGTTCAATAGGAGGAGGATCAGGGGGAGGAATAACATTAACTAACGGAGCTGTTCATATTGATACTAACGGAACTGATTGGTATAATGGAGCATTATTTGATGGAAATAATTACTATATAACTGGTTGGCAAGATGATGGAACAATGAAGTATGCAATAATAAAGATAAATCCTGATTTAACTTTAAATTATGCGAAATATTATACTGCTTCAGGAGCAACTAACATTGGATTAAGTAATTCTTTTTTTAATCCAAATGATAATACAAAGCTATATGTTGGTGGATGGTATAACAATGATGGAATAATAGGAGAAATAGATAAAAATACGGGAAATTTAAACATTCTTAAAAGATATTCTAATAGTGGTGTTATTGCCTTAATAACGGATAATACAAATTTATATGGAGTAAGTTTAAATGGATATATAATAAAGTTAAATTTAAGTAATTTAAGTATAGTAGGTTCTAAACAAATAAGTGGTTATAATTTTGCAAGTATATCTCAAAATAGTAATTATATAGCTACTTATAGTTATAATTATCCTTATGGTGTAGTAATAATAAAGAAGGATTTAAGTCAAGCAGTTAATGTGAATACCAATGGTGATCAACATCAATTTCCAATAATGGATGAAAATTATTTATATTTAATAGATAAAAATAGTAGTAATAATTTAGTGATATCGAAGATAGATATAAGTAATTTAAGTAGTTTAAGTGTAAGTGTTTCAAAGGAGTATAGTTGGAATAGTTTAAATGGTAGGTATTCGGGGACAATTTTAAGTGATGGGAATATAGGGATAGGGATAACAACGAATGAAACACCAAATAATTTAATATTTTTAAAAATAAATAAAAATGATTTAAGTATAATGAATCAGATAAAATTGAGTGCAAAAGGTGGCGGGAATTCTCAAGTGGTTTTAAATACAATGTTTCCAACAACAGATGGAGGTTTCTTTGTTAGTAGGTATATTAATGTTGGAGGAGTTGGATATGGATTAAAGATGCCAAGTGATTTTAGTTTAGGTACAAATTGTGTATTTAATGTATCTAATCCGGGGATAACAGAAAATAATTATAGTTATGTTATAAATTCTAATGTTCCTACTTTGAATAGTGGAGGATTAACAGAGATAGCTATTCCAACATTAACGGGAGTAACAGTTAGTACGTTTGTAGGGTGTTTAAGTCCTGCTCCAAATGTAATGAATAACAATGTAATGAATAACAATGTAATGAATAATAATGAATTAAATAATGAAGATAGTTTAAGTGGTTTAAATAGAAATAAACCAAAAAAATAGTACAAGATAAAAGAATTAATCTTTTATAAATTATAGATAATCTTTTATAAATTATAAAAATTTAAGAATATTTTATTAATAATAAAGTGATTAATAAAAATTAGTGTTAAAAAAAATAGATTTTTTATAAGAAAATAATTTTAAAAGAAAGTATAATGTTTAAGGATTGGTTTAATAACTTTCCATTTACAGCTAACTCCTTTGTAGAATTCAACCATATCCCCACTTTGAATTTTAAAAGTACTTCCGTCTTCTAATTGCACTTCTACTTCTCCGCTAACTACATAAAACTTTTCATTTTCTGGATAATACCAATCAAATTCGGAAATTTCTTTAGTCCATGTGCTCCAATTCTTAGCAATAGATACTTCTGTTTCTGTAGGAGAATATATTCTTACCTTACCTTTTATTTCAAATTTAACATTTTGATTTTGATTTATCATAAAACCCCTCCATGAATATTAATTTTAACTAAATAACAATACCAACATTTTTAAGTACATCTAAGCATCTATTACAGACTTTATGATTTTCAATTTGTTTTAGCTCTTTAAAATAGTTCCAACATCTTTCACATTTTAGATAATTAGATTTAATAAAATCTATAAATAAAGTGTAATTTTTATCTCCAATGCTAAAAGTAATTTGTTTATCTTTTAAATTAGCAAAATTATAGGAATTAGATAATTCTATATCAGCTACTCTAAATATTTCTTTGATTAATTTAAAGTTATTTTGAAAATAATCAAGTAATGAATTATCATTAGAGTATATTTTAAGGATAGTTTCATTTAGTGTTTTAAAGTTCCCTTGATTTTTAAGAACTTCAAATATAGGTAAAGAAGATTTATATAGATTAATAATATTTTTAACATTATTAATTTCGTCTAAATTAAAATTGATGTTGTTAAAATCGGGGAAGGATTCTAAGTAGCAGCTAATAGAATCAGTGTATTTTAAGTGTTTATAAGCTTGCTCACAAGTAAAAGATAAAATAGGAAATAGAATTATTAATAATGATTTTAAAATATGATATAAAACTAATTGAGTGGATCTTCTTTCAAAAGAATCTTTAGCATATGTATATAACACATCTTTTTTTATATCTAAATATAATGAGCTTAAATCATGTACAATAAAATCATAAATTTCATTAACATATCTATGAAACTCGAATTTCTCCATAAATCCTTCTATTTCATTCAAAAGTTCTTTAAATCTAAACAAGATATATTTTTCTAAAAGTAAAAGATTATCTATATTTAAATCAAAGGCATTTATATCAAAGTCGTATAAGTTTCCTAAAATAAATCTAATAGTATTTCTAATTTTTTTATATATTTCTACAATGGTAGCTAAGGTTTTTTTAGATATTTTTATGTCATTAGTATATTCTGTAGTAGCAAAGAATAATCTAAGGATATCAGCTCCATATTCTTCAACTATTTCCATTGGATCTATGACGTTTCCTAAGGATTTATGCATAGCCCTGCCGAATTCATCTAATACCCAACCGTGTGTTAGAACAGCTTTATAAGGAGCTCTATCTAATACTCCGACGCTAGTAATTAGAGATACTTGGAACCAACCCCTATACTGATCTGCTCCTTCTAAGTATAAATCTGATGGATGAAATTTTAAATTATTGTATAAAACACTTAAATGACTAACAGCTGATTCATACCAAACATCAAAAATATCTTCTTCTTTACTAAAATCTTCATAAGAACAATACATACACTTATATCCATTAGGTTTAAAGTAATTTGAATCATTTTTAAACCAAGAATCACTACCTTCTTTAGAAATTATTTCTGCAATATGATCAACTAAAACTTTATTTACATTAGGTTTTTTACAGTTATTACAATATAAAACGGGGATAGGTACTCCCCAAACTCTTTGTCTTGATAAACACCAATCGGGGCGGTTTTCTAACATGTTTAACATCCTTATTAATCCCCATTCGGGGTACCATTTAACTTGATTAACTTCTTTTACTAATTTATCTTTCATTTTTTGGACATCAAGGAACCACTGATAAGTGGCTCTAAAGATGACAGGGTTCTTACATCTCCAACAATGAGGATAGCTATGCTCATAATTCCCTTTATTTAGTAGCAATCTGTTTTTTTCAATTATATCTATTATTATGTTATTAGCTTGATTAACATGAATGGATTTAAGGGAATCTATTTCATCAGTGAATTTTCCTTCTGAATCTATCGGAGATAAAATGGGAAGGTTATATTTTTTACCAGTTAAGTAATCTTCTAAACCGTGTCCTGGGGCAGTATGTACAATACCGCTCCCATCAGAAATATCTACATAATCTGCAGGTAATAATATAGATTCTCTATCAATAAATGGGTGTTTGGCTTTTAAGTTATTTAGCTCGTTAGAATTAAATTCAAATAATATTTTATATTCTCCTTTTCTTATGAATTCTAATTGCCAGGAATTAAATAATGCTTCTTTTGAGATTATATAGTTATTATTATTGTAGTTAATGATAACATAGGAAGAATCGGGTTTAAAAGCTAAAGCTACGTTAGCTGGTAGAGTCCAAGGAGTTGTAGTCCATATTAGTATATAGGCTTCATTTAAGTTATATTTATTAAGAAATTCTTGATTCAGTAATTTAAAGGCGACAACGATAGAAGGGGAGATTTTATTTTTATATTCTATTTCAGCTTCTGCTAAGGAAGTTTCACATTCATAACACCAATAAACTGGTTTTAAATCTCTGTAGATGTATCCATTTTGATATAATTCTCCAAAAGATTTGACTATAATGGATTCATAAGATGGATTTAAAGTTAAATAAGGATTTTCCCAATCTGCAAAGACTCCTAACCTTATAAATTGTTCTTTTTGAATTTCTGAGTAATTAACTGCTATTTCTTTTGATTTTTCTCTTATATAAATAGGAGATACTTTTTTCCGATCTATTTTAAATGTGTCTATAGCAGCTTTTTCATTAGGCAGTCCGTGAGTATCCCAGCCAGGAATAAATGGAGAATAATATCCTTTTAATGTCTTATATTTTACAATGATATCTTTTAGAATTTTATTTAGAGCATGTCCTAAATGGATTTTTCCATTAGAATATGGAGGACCATCATGTAGAATAAATACCTTATTATTGTTTTTATTTTTATTTAATGCTTTATAATATATTCTATTTTCTTTCCAAAATTCAATAATATTAGGCTCATTTAAAGGTAAATTAGCTTTCATTTCAAACTCAGTATAAGGTAAATTCACAGTTTTTGAAAGATCCATATTTTTATCCTCCCTATTATTAATTTATTTAAAATCTTAATTTGATTTTAAATTAATTTTAAATTATTATTTGTAAAAGTAATTAAAAAGCACTGATAAAATCAACGATTTAAATAATAAGAATAGATTTATTTAGTAATTTATTTAGCACATAATATTGAATATAGTTTTTATTATTTTTGTTTTCGTTCGATATTTTTTCGTTGTTGGGCTATGTTTTGGGCACTATCTCTTAAAAACTTTTTTAATTTTTTTTCAAATTCCCTATCTTTGTCGTTTTTCTCCTCTGTATTACTAACTCTATTTATATTATTTTTTTTGTTATCTTTTTTAGGCATTTAACTTCCCTCCTTTTATTTCTTAATAATTTTTTATTTAAAATACTAAATATTAGTCCATTTTTATAACGAGGATAAATTCTTTAGGATTCATTAAATAATTTTTTAATAAAACTGACTTTAAGTATTCAGGATTTTTATATAAATTAATTTGAATTAAAACTAAATTTAAATCAAGTTTGATATTATTTATTTGATTTTTTACATCTTCTATTTTTTTATTTATCATTTTACTTTTCTCTATTTCTTTATAAATTAGAAACATCATTATCAAAAAGAAAATAAAATTTAATATAAAAAATAATTTTTTTTTCATTATAATTTATAGTTATATATCGATATTGTTGGTAATAAATTCTTCTTTTAACAAACCATATATAAGTAAGTCGATATATTCATTATTTTTGTATATATTTTTTCTTAATATTCCCTCTTTTTTGAAATTAAATTTTTCAAATAGTTTAATAGATGGGTAGTTATCTGAAGAGATTTTAGCGTATAATTTAAAAAGGTTTAGTTCATAAAAGGAGAAATTGATAATAGTAAGTAATGAGTCTGAACCAAATCCTTTTCTTCGTAGATTTTCGTATGCAATAAATATCCCTATTTCTGCGTTTCTATTTTTCCAATCGATGTTATTAAGTTCAATTAATCCAATAGGGGTTTTATGTTCTATGTTTCTTATAACAAAAACTCTGACTCTTGGGTTATATACTAAAGAATTATACCAATTTTCTAATTCATCTATATTAAGACTAAATAAAGCTGTTGGGGAAATTAAGGAAAAATCTAGGTCTTTTTTTAGCCATTCAGTTAGAGTAATTATGTCATGGCGTTCTATTGGGAGCAAAAATATTTTTTTACCTTTAAGCAAAAGTAATCACTCACTTTTATTTAGTATATTAAGCAGCATTTTTTAGTAAGCATAACTTCCTTATTGGAAGCTAAATATCCTATATAACCTGGCCTGCTTTTTTTGCGAACATTCTTATTAAAGCTTCTAAAGGATGGGCAGGAGTGGATTTGAACCACTGAAGGGCTCTCGCCCGTGGGATTTACAGTCCCATGCCTTTGACCGCTCGGCCACCTGCCCTTTTTAACACCCCTTTATTTTATCTATTCTACTTTTTTTTTATATCTCCTTTTTATTGTTTATTAAAAATAAAAAATAAAAAATAAAATTAAAATATGAAAAAAATTGTATAAAACTTTTTTATTAAGAAATTAAGAATTCTTTTTTGTAGATATGAAAAAAAGGGAAATGTATTTAAATATAGAAAATTATATTGTAATGATAGGAATATATGGTTTAGGAAATATAGGTTTATCTTTATTAGCTTATTTAAATAAAAAACATAATCAAAAAATAATCGCATTTACTAATAATCCTAAAAACTTTGAATTAACTACCATTTTTTCTATAGATAAAATAGAACATACGTTAATTAAAGATAAAGATTTTTATATTACTAATAACTTAGAAGAATTTTTGGCATTAACTAGGGATATATTTATAACATCAATTACAACATACTATGAAGAAATAGCATCTAAACTGATTAAAGCTAAAAATTTTAATCCGAAATTTCATAATATAATTTTATTTTCATCAAAATTAGGGGGAATTTTAGTTTTTAAAAAGATATTTAATGATAATAATATTTTTGATTTAAATATAATAGAAACTGATGCATTATTTGCTGCTAGAAAAATAGAGGAAAATAAAATCTGGGTAAGAGGAATAAAACGATGGAATCTAATGATAACTGCTAATGATTACTTACAATCTAATCCTGACTTAGAGATTTATAAAATTTTAAGAAATTATTTTATAAATGATATAGATTTAGAAGTAGCGGATAATTTTATTCAGCGGGGGTTAACGGATTTTGGAGCTTTAGCTCACCTTGTTATCTCTATAATCAATTTAGCTAATATAGATAATAAAAAGGATATATTATTTTATCAAGAAGGGATAACTCCAAATACCGTTATTTTAATAGAAAATTTATATAAAGAATTTAATTCTTTAGCAAATGCTTTTAATACAAATATAATAGAACCTAAAGAATTGCTCTATAGATACTATACTTGTGATAAATCGGATTTACTAACTGCTATAAAAACAGTAGCAAATTACAGATATACAAAACTTCCAACTGATATTTTTAATCGGTTTTTATATGAGGATACTTTGAATACCTTAGTTCCTGCTTATTTAATAGCTAAAACTCTAAATTTAAATCTTAATTTAACATTTTCTATAATTAATATAATAGGTAATTTATTTAAAATAGATCCAATAGAAAAGGGGAGAAACTTGAGCAAACTTGGGTTAAATTTGAAAATATTATAAGCTTTATAGAAATTATTGCTAAAAAGTTTAAACTAAAATAATTTGAAAGGAGAATATATATGGTAGTAATAGATTTAAAGAATAAGAATGCATTAATAACAGGTGCTTCTAGGGGGATTGGTGCTGCTATAGCTTATAAGTTAGCTCAAGCAGGGGCTAATGTTGTTATAAATTACAACCAAAATCAACAACCCGCCTCTGAATTAGCTAATAAAATTAAATCCGATTTCAATATAACTCCACTCCTATTCAAAGCTAATATATCTAACTTACAAGAAGTAAAACAAATGAAGGAATTCATTCATTCTAATTTAGGAAAAATTGACATATTAATAAATAATACAGGAATTAATAAAGATAAATTGCTGAGAAATCTAACAGATGAAGAATGGTTAGATGTTATTAATGTTAATTTAAATGGAGTTTTTTATGTAACTAGGGAATTTATAGGAGATATGATTGAAAAGAGATATGGAAGAATAATAAATATAAGCTCAATAGTAGCGTTATCAGGTAGTGCTGGACAAACAAATTATTGTGCCTCTAAAGCTGGAATAATTGGATTTTCTAAGGCTTTAGCAAGAGAATATGCTAAAAGAAATATTACCGTTAATGTTGTAGCTCCGGGTTATATTGAAACTGATATGACTAATAAACTCCCCGAAAAAATTAAAGAATCAATAATAAATTCCATTCCTTTAGGAAGAACGGGAAAACCTGAAGATGTAGCTAATTTAGTAGTCTTTTTAGCTTCTGATTTAGCTTCCTATATTACCGGGGAAGTTATTAACATTAGTGGCGGACTATATATGTAGAAATTTAATTAAAAATTTTTACTTAAATTGAGCTGGAGCAGTGGGGAAGGAACCTATGGTAATGTTTAGGCTTAGGTAGAAGCCTGATAAAGAATTCTCAAGCTCACATTAAGATCCATAAAACAAAAAATAATAATATCTATAGTATAAAAGCATAAATCTTAAAAGATGTATTTACAAAAACTTTGAAATACGTGATTTTTGTGGTTTTTATAATTATATCGGTGGCTGAAGAATTAACTGTTTAACAAAGTATTTTATAGATTAACTTAATTCATCAAATTCCTTATTTATATTCTATATTTATATTTATGTTTTTATTTCCTCAGATACAATTTTGTTAGGATTTTATCAGAATAATAAGGAAAATTGAAATTAAAGCTGATTATTAATTTTTGATTTTTTTTATTTAATATTTTATATAGCTTAGTTTAAAAAATATTTTAGTTTTTAAAATATTTCCTTTAGAGATCTGTAATGTTTTTTAAATTAGCTAAGCAATCTTTTAAAGTATAATTTTTTGGAAATTTTAAAATTTTATTTAATAAAATATCATTTATGTTATAGTAGTTTTTTATGTAATTTTCTAATTCATAATTAGTTATAGGTCCTATTGGTAATATTTTTATATTTGGTATAGATATTATTTGTGATATTTTAAAATGTTTAAAAAATGTTTTTACATTTGATGGGCTTGTAAATACTAAAAAGATTTGCTCTTTATTTAAAGAGTTTATATCAGTATTAATTAATTTCCCATTTATTTTTATTAATAATTTTAATAGCTTATATTCTTTTGTTTTTTTGAAAAATGGGTTAGATTTTATAGTATAAATATGTTTTTCTATGAATTTTATTTTATTTTTTTTAAGTTTATTAGTTAATATTTTATTTGAAATTTTTGAACGTAGGATAAGGAATTTAGATGGGGTTTTATTTTTTGAGTTAATATTTATTATAAGATCTGCTAAGGAGGATGTTAAATATTTTTCGGGAATAGAGATATTTAATTTAAATTGGTTAATTATTTTAGCGGTTTCTGGACCTACTGCTAAAAATTCTTTACTTCTTAAAAATTCTAGCATCTTTGGTTCTTTTTGTAATATATAATTAAAAAATAAATGAGCACCGTTTTTACTCGTAAATACTAAATGAGTTATATCTTTATCTGATTTTAATATCTTTAAAGACTCTATTAAATTTAAATGTATTGGCTTTATTGAGTTAAGTTTTAAATAGTATATACTTTTGTTATTAAAGATCTCAAAGTATTCGTTTTTAAGATTTTTATTATAAAGGCTTTTATTATAAGCAAGCGTTATAAATATTTTCATAAACTAGTATTTTTAAATTAATATTTTTAAGGATTATTTATTTTGAATATAACTAATTTAGCAATTTGTCCTGGATGATTTTCTTGTTTTCCTTGTATTAAATTTCCTCCTAATAAGAATAAGTTTTTTCTATCATAAGCATTCCCATATATAACAACGTTATCTATATTATCTTCTAAGAAATAACTACTATTATTAGGATTATTTAAATCAAATTTAATATATCCTGGATTACTTACACCTCCACTTAAATATAATATATTGCTATCTCCGTAATATTTAACATCATTAATAACTATTTTGATATACTCGTCTGTTTTAGAATCTTTAAAAATGTAATAATTAGCTTTATTATTATCTAAATCGAATATATTTAATGAAGACCAATTTTTGGGTTGAGTATTATGTATAATTGTTGAACCTATATAGACTTTATTATTTATTATTGTGGAATTAATTGGTGCACATCGGAAACTATTATAACTATTATCTCTGTTTAAAGGAGGATTTAGAATAAGGGCGTTATCTATATTTCCTGTTATGCTATTTAATTTAATAACAAAAAGCCTTTTATAGCTTCCAGAAATATTTGTAGGATTTAGAATATTTGGGAGATTTGGCATATTTCCAATAGAACCTAAATTAGGATTATAAACTGTTCCTACTATTATTAAGTTATTACCTTTGTCTAGTAAAATATCGTGAACCTCTGGGTCAAATAATAAAGGAAAAAAATTACTATTTTTTAATGATTCAGTGTTTAAATCTATAGTTTCATTTATTTTAGAATCCATTTTATTTATTTTGGCTAATGTAGGAAAAGGAATTATATTCATATTGATAATAAATAGAAAATTATCTGAAATTTCCAGACCTCCTATGAATTCACTAGACATATCAGAATAGTTATTTCTTATTGTTATTATTCCATTAGAACCAAAGTTTTTATCAAAATCAAAGGATTTTTTATCTATTTTAGCTATGAATAAATCACTTATGCTTGGTTTATTGGGTATATGCTTGGTTTATTGGGTATAGGACGATTGTACTTTTCTCCTGCTATGTAGATACTATTTTCATCTTGAACTATACGAGCAGGCCCACCACTTTCAAATGGCATCTTTAAATAAGTAAAATTATTCAAATTGTTTATATCATTTTTAAAAACAATTATTTTACCATCAACTATTTCGGTTTCTATAGTATTCGTTTTAGTGTATTTAATTTTATCATAATATCCTACTGTAAATAATGAATTTAAATTGTAGTCTACTAATCCATCTGTTAGAGTAAATGATAAGCTTTCGTCTTTTTGACATTCTCCTTCTGAAAAATAAAAACTATCTATTATTTTATTTTTAGTTCTATTAATTTTTAAAATAGTAGGTTCTACGTTAATGGCGTTATCGAAATTATTAAAAATTCCAGGATTATTAAAGTTATTATATGATGTTAAGGCATAAGAAGATTTTAAAAACCATGTTTTGATTTCTATAAGGATTACTAAACAAAATATAAAATAATATATTCTTATCATTTTGAAACCCTCCTTTTATTTAGTTTTTTATGTTAAATTTGTTTAATAAAGAGTTTATTAGATTTTGGGCTTGATTATATGTTATTGATTCTGAATATACTCTTATTAGTGGTTCTGTACCTGAGGGTCTTAAAATTATCCAATTATAGTCATCTTTTTTTATCCTTATATAATCTTTTATTTCTATTTCCCCATCTAAAATATTTTTAAATAAATCCAAATTATTTTTTATTTTATTAAAAGTATTTTGTTGTTGCTCTATATTTTCAAAGTGCCAATCATATCTATAACAATAAGATTCTTTGGTAAATTTATGTAAATAATTTATTAGTTCATTGGGCTTAAGATTTTCATAAGCGAGAAATTCTAATATAAATAATGCATTAAGTAAGCTATCTCTTTCTGGAATATGATTTTTAAATCCAATGCCACCACTTTCTTCTCCTCCTATTAAAATATTTTCTTTAACAAATAAATCTGCTATATATTTAAAACCTACTGGTACTTCTATTGTTTCAATATTGAAATAGTCTCCTATTCTTTTGAGTTTAGTTGAAGTAGGTAGGGTTCTTATTAGTTTTCCATCCCAATTTTTATTTTTAATTAAATGTAGTGCTAAAATAGGTAAGATTTCATGGGGGGTAAGCCATGAGTCTTTAGTTTTAGCAAAAATTCTATCTCCATCTCCATCAAATGCAAAACCTATTGAATTATCTCCTATTATGTTTATTACATTTTCTAATTCCTTTAAATTGGCTGGTATAGGTTCAGGAGATTTACCCCCAAAATATGGGTTCCTATTATTATTTAACTCTATTAAATTCTCTAAATTAAGTAAATATCTAAAAGAATTTGCTAAAACTCCATACATATAATCTACTACTATTATTATGTTATTTTTTATTACGTAGTCTTTGATTTTTTCTATATCAATGAAATTTAATAATTCATTTAGATAAGTTTTATTAAAGTTTATTTTTTTTATTAAATTGCGTTTTGGTTTTAAGTTATTAAATTCATTAGGAATATCCTTTAAGTAAGATTCAATTAGCTTAGTCATTTCGGGGGTTGAGCTTCCACCATATTCTGCTTTATATTTTACCCCATTATAGTAATATGGATTGTGTGAAGCTGTTATCATTATCCCTGCACTATAGTTTTTGTATGTAGCTAATGATAAAGCTGGAGTAGAACAATTATATTCACTTAGATATACAGGTATGTCAAACGCTGATAGTATTTCTGCTACTTTTTGAGCATATATTTCTGACATAAATCTAAAATCATATCCTATTGCCACACCATAAGAATAATCCCTATAATTAACTTTATATGATGCATCTTTATGTTTAGTATAATCTATTTTATATATATCTAGTTCTTTTCTTTGGTTGCTTTTGATAAAGTTAGCTATTGCGATACTAACTTTAGTTAGGTTAGTAAAATTGAAATCTTGAGAAATAATAGCACGCCATCCATCTGTCCCAAATTTTATTTCACTTTCTTTTGTATCTATAGATTTTTCATTAGTTAAATCCATAATATTACTCCACCCCCTAAGTTTATTTTATCTGGTTTATTTTATTTATAAAAAATTGATATTAAAACAATAAAACAAAATACTAAAAAGTATAGCGCTTAGAAATTTTAAACTTTAATGTATGATTTTTGTATAAACTACCACTGCTTATATAAATAAAATCCTAAGTGTTAGACGCCCTTTTCTAAGTAGCATAAACTCATTTTATTAACAATCCAAGCTTTGAAGGCTTATGTTCAATTTCTTGCATCCTTAATGCTCTTAAATCTAGCAGCTCTACAATAATATTATGTTCAGAAATTAGGTTTTTATCAATTGTAATTTATTTAGCTTATAGAAGATAAAAAATTTTTTCTTGTGATTTGTGTCCCTTACTTTTGTGTTATTAATTTACTTTTTGTGCCATTAATATTGATATCCTTTTAGTTTTGGTGTTCTTTAGTATTGGTGTCTTTTACTTTTAGTGTTTCTTGCTTATTAAATGATGGATTTAGTACTATATACTTTATATAACAAACCAAAAAGACTTGAGTTTTAAAATTTTCTTTTTTAGTACTTATAAATCTAGCAATCATTATTTTGTTATGATATTTTATTTTTTATATTGTTTTTAGTTATCTAAATTTTTTAATTTTTCAGAAGCTGTTTTTATTATTTTATTATTAACATTTTCATCGACTACATCTTTTAAAACTCCCTTAGCTAGCTCTGTAATTACATTAATATAAGTATCTTTAATTTCATTTAGTGCTTGCTTTTTAGCATATTCTATTTCTTTTAATGTTTTATTTTTAATTTCATTTGATTTATTTTGAGCTTCTTCTATTATGTAATTTTTAATATTTTCAGCTTCTTTTACAGCTTCAGATAATATTTTCTCTCTTTCTTCATTTATTTTATTTAATTTAGATTCCAGATCTAATCTTATTTGTTCTATTTCTTTTCTAATTTCTTCAGCTTTAGATAGATTTTCTTTGATAGTATTTTGCCGCGCCTGAGTTATATCTTTAAATGGCTTATAAAATAAGTAATAAGCTATTATAACAAATATAATGAAATTAATTATCTGTAAAATTAGAGTAGGAATATTTAATATTTCCATTTTTTACCTCCTAAATCAAAATTGAATTACTCTTAATTATTAATTAGTAAGTTCATTTTAATTAGTAAATTTCTTATTGGAATCTGAATACTTTGTATAGCAAGCATAAAATTATTGTATTAACACTTTCAAACTTTGAAAGTTTGAGTTTTAAACTGCTTTGTTTCTGCTGTTTGCTAGTTAAAAGAATCAATTTATTTAAGCATAGCCAATACAATGAATAAGACATATAGAACTTGAGCTTCAATTAGAGCAAATGCTACAAAAAACCAAACTAACATAGATCCAGTTGTTTGAGGATTTCTATATATACCTTCTAATAAAGCTTTCCCTAAAAAACCTATTCCCAATGCTGCTAATCCCGCAGCAAATCCTAACCCTAATGTTCCTACTGCTTTTTGACTTATATTTATATTACTTAGCCAGTTAGCTATTCCTTCGCCTTCTCCAGCTCCAAATGCATTTAAACTAACTATGCTAACTAACAAACTAACTATAAATAATATATAAATTATCGTAAATAGGTTTTTATATTTTTTTGTATTATCCATTTATTTTTTCCCTCCTTTTGTTATTTATTTTTTTTTATCTATTATTTGGTTAATGTTCTTCAGAATGTCCTTGTAAATATAACCCTAAATAAACTGCACTTAAAATTTCAAATATTATTGCTTGTATAAATACTGCTAAAATTCCTATTAACATTACAAATAAATTTAAAAAGAATAAAAAGATCTTTAAAAATATATTAGTTTCATTAGAGACTACCATATGTACTAATTTTTCAACCATTGTATGTTCTGAAAATATATTGGCAAATAATCTTATAGATAATGATAATGTTCTTGCGAGTATATCAAATATGTTAAGTAATAAAAATAATGGTAATAAAATTATAGCAAGTATGATAGTAAAGATAGTTTTGTTTTTTAAGATTGTAGGAATTGGGAATATAAAATGTTCTAACCAATTTTTTAATCCTGTTTCTTTTATTGCCAATATATTATAAGCTATAACTGATATTACAGTTAATGCCAAGGTAGTGCTTAGATCACTTGTTGGTGGCGTTATCATGCTGTATCCTGAAACTTGCCATATTGGAGGAATATAACCTAATAAATTAGAAAATAAAATAAATATAAAAAATGAAACAAGTAAAGGCATATACTTGTTTGCTATTTTTTTACCTAAAATAGATTCGTTTATATTATTAATAGCTTCAATAATAAGTTCAAAAATATTTTGGATACTTAACGGCTTAGGAACTAAGATTTCTGTATTTAATGGATAAAATTGTAATTTTTTTATAGTTTTGTATACAGAGTTTCTATATAAGATTCCAAAAATCAAGATAACTAAGATTACAATATACGTACTAATTATGGTATTAAGGTGGATTTCAAAGTTAGGAAAAAGTAAGTATTTCAAAAATGGGCTATTACTTGCTAAAAACATACTCTTTTATCCTTCTTATTTATATTCCGCCTGCTTTTATTAGTGATTTTTTGTCTATTGATTATTCTTGTTTACAGGCGGTATTATGTATTAAATAATAGGATTTTAGAATTTACTTTTAGTTATTACAAGCACATGATCCACCGCATCCACATTCTTTTTCATTTCCACGGCCACATTCTTCTTCATCATTTTCTTTGTGATTACATCCGCACTTTCCATTAGAGCATCCACAACCTTTATTAAAATTAGAATTAATAATAAAATATCCCATCCCTTCTCTTTCTACGAAATCTATTTCAGCGTTTTCTATAAATGGGTAGCTAAAGTCATCAACTACTACTTTTAAGCCATTAATATCTATAAAGTTATCGGAACTATCAAATTCGTTAGTAATTTCTAAACCAAAATCTAATCCACAGCATCCACTTGGAATGACAAAAACTCTTAATGCTAAATTAGGTTCATTTTCTTGTGATATTAGCTCTTTTGCTTTATTTAAAGCTCTCTCTGTTAAATTTAACACTATTAATCACCTCTTTATTAATTTTAAACAAACCAAAAATATTCCTTTTTCTTATTAATAATATTTTACATTTTTTTACTATTACCTTTAAAAATAAATTTTAATAAAAATGATATTTAGAACAGTTTGATGCAAAAACACTTAAAGAATTTAAGGGAAGCTATATAATGATATGCTATTTCCAAACTTGCTAGATATTTCCAGTTTGTAAAAATCACAGAAAAGATTCAAACTATCAATATTAAGCTATTACTACATATCAATAGCATTTAAGAAGGGCATTGGCTATAAAGAGGGGGAGTACATTTGTATAGGCAAAAGTTTTTGATAAAAGTATAGCGTAGAAATAGTTTTTAGTAAAATATATTTTATTTATTTTAACTTTGTAATTCAAAATTAGTTTTAATTTCTAAATTCAAAATAGGGTTAGTAGTTAATTAACAAGGGATTTTTTTTAAACAAAAAAATAATAAAATTAAAAAAGATAATTTAAAAATGCTATAAATTATGAAAGAAGTAGGGATATATTGTAGGACTTTAAATGAGAATTTTTTTATACAAGAGGATAAAGTTCTTGTAAAAAAGGAATTAGCTGGAGATATTTTGCAAGCTTATTGGATTACTAAAAATATTATTCAAAATATGAAAGATAATAATTTAGAAAATTTAAAAATTTTGCCTTATGATCCTAATTTAGCTTTAAATCATTTTTTTGGATTTTATATTCATTTATTTTATAATTTTAAAGAATATGGATATTTATATAGGGGTAAATCTATTGGGATTACAGCTAATTATACAAACTTCTTTTTTTCTAAATTTATTACTTCTAATTCTTTACTGAATATCTTTTTAGCTAAATTATTTTTAAAATTTAATCAAAATTTTATTGCTTTTTTTAGCAATTTTATTAATAGATATTATTTTAAAAAGGAGTTTTCTAAATTTATAGATGGATTTTTATTAGCTCTTAAAAATGACTATATTAAATATTTTGTCTTTAATTCTAATAGAGAAAAAGATTTCTTTATTAATTTATTTAAGCTTGATAAAAGGGTTTATGAGATATTAAATAAATTAGATAAATATGTTATTTATAATTGTTTAGATTTTGAAGAAATAAACAATATTTTATTAAGAAATAGTTTTTTAAATTATAGATTGTTATCTGATATTGCAGGAATTTCAAAATTAAAATTGCTTTTTGTTGGCAGATTTGATAGAATTAAAAATATATTAAATTTAATAAAAGTTTATAAAAAAGAAAGACTTTATAGAGATTTTATTTTAGTAATTTTAGGGTACCCTGTAGATTATGATTTAAATTATTATAAAATTTTAAAGGATTTAACTAAGGATAATAAAAATATTTTTTTAATTAATATAAATGATTTTGCTAATTTTTACTATGAAAAGAGATATTTAACTTTGAAGTTAATGGGGTTAAGTGATATTGTTATTTTGCCAAGCTTAGAAGAAACTTTTTCTTTAACTGCTTTAGAAGCTCTTTATTTTAATAAAAAGTTAATTATAACTCAAAATAGCCCATACTATGAATTATATCCCGATTTAATAAATATTTTTGTATTTCCTATTGATCCTTTTAATCTTAAATTAAGAGAAATCTTAGAAAAAATTAACTTAAATTTTTCATTACAAAATTTAAAAGATAAAATAGCTTCTATTTTTAATTGTAAAGAAATAGCTAAACACTATTTAGAAATATTTCAAAAATATTCTTAGATTTTCTAAAATTTTCTTAGGTTTTTATAATAAATTATTTTTTATTTTATATAGCTTTGTAAATTTTTTGTTAATTTTTTTATGATTTTTTAGGATTTTTTTTTTTTTTGATAAATATATAAATGGGAAAGTATTTTAATTTTTATTTTTTAGGGGGGGATAAAA